>AUXO016894163.1_pt1 | contig 87214 bp, 150 predicted proteins | sample 768731 | NCBI WGS metagenome assembly AUXO01 (sample SAMN02715735, study PRJNA202380) | gut metagenome | biome: sheep rumen | host: Ovis aries | place: New Zealand: Palmerston North
TTGCACAAAATTAACAACCATAAGTTTTCCGATTTGTGAAACGATTGGAGCTTCCGCATTCTATTCTTGCGCAAGTTTAACAACGGCAAGCTTTCCAGAGTGTTCATCAATCGGAACATACGCATTCTATTCTTGCGCAAATTTAACAACGGCAAGCTTTCCGATTTGTGAAACGATTGGAACATACGCATTCTATTCTTGCAGAAATTTAACAACGGCAAGCTTTCCAGCGTGTTCATACATTTCTGGTTCAGCATTTGGGAAATGTTTTAAACTTACTTCCTTATATTTGCTTGGCTCTTCTGTTGTGAGATTAAGCTATTCAAACGCATTCACATCTACGCCAATAGCAGGATATACAACATCAACTGGCGGCGTTTTGGGGAGCATCTATGTTCCGTCATCACTATACAGTTCATATATTTCAGCTACTAACTGGACATATTTCTCATCAAGATTTGTTAGTGTATAAAAAGGAGAATAATGAAAATGAAGCTACAAATCCTTGTTCCGCAGTACAAAGAGACTGACGAGATTATTAAACATTTACTCGACAGCATTGCAATCCAACAGAATATAGACTTCAAAGAACTTGGAGTAATCATTTGCAATGACGGTTCGGATGTTTTTCTAACGGAAGATTTCTTAAAGAGTTATCCTTTTGAAATCCAGTATCATAAAGAAAAGCATCGCGGAGTAAGCGGGACAAGAAACGCTTGTTTCGACTACGCAACAGCAGACTATGTTATGTTCTGCGATGCAGACGATATGTTCTTCAATGCTTGCGGTCTTTGGATTCTCTTCAGAGAAATGGATTCTGGATTCGACTCGCTTGTATCTGTATTCGTTGAGGAGTCGCATATGCAAGACACGGGAGAGGTCTTGTATATAAACCGTGAGATGGACAGTACATTTGTTCACGGAAAGGTACACAGGAGAGGTTATCTTCTCGATAAGAACATACGCTGGAACGAAAATCTAACAATTCACGAGGATAGCTACTTCAACATCCTTTGCCAGAACTTGAGTAAAGACGTAAAGTATTGTCAAACATCTTTCTATCTTTGGAGATGGAGAGATGAAAGTGTTTGCAGACACGACGAAAAGTACATTCTTAAAACTTATAACAATCTAATCGACAGCAATGATGCGCTTATAGACCAGTTCCTTTCAAGGGGAGCGCAAGACAAAGCAACATTCTATACTGCGTTTATGATATTCGACGCTTACTACACAATGAATAAGCCCGAATGGATTAACCAAGAGAATAAAGAGTATAGAGATAATACGGAGTTGCGCTTTGCAGAATATTATAAGAAGCACAAGGAAATGTGGGATGCCATGCCAGACACGGACAAGATGATGGTATCGAACGGCGTTCGTAGCAGAACCGTTAACGAGGGCATGAGAATGGAAGCTGTCACAATTTGGGATTGGCTGAAGCACATAGAGAAAATCGGAAAGGCGAAGATTGTACGGACGAAGACGGATTCATCTGGGATGAAGTATCGCAATAAATAATATGAGCGCAATAACAAGCAATATTAAAAACGGAAAGCTAACATCGTCACGGTTGAATCCAGTCGTGACGAATGCTCCTTCTGGGACATCACAGCGTTACTCAAAGTACGACGATGAAGCAACGGCGTATTACGAAAGGTATGCGCCGTATGCGTCTAACGTATTTGACGCGGAGATGCAAGGTCTTGACTACAACGATTTCTACAAGTGGACGAAGGTTCGCATTCGTTCGAGCAATGTTATCAACCCGTCTACTGGAGAGAACTTGTCTATTGCATGGCAGAGCATCCTTGTGCTTGATAAGCATATAGACTTCGTTCCGATTGGAGCATACGTCAAGTATAACAACGCAATCTGGATTGTTTACAACCCAGACAATATCGCATCAGCAACAGGGAACGCAATCGTTATCCGCTGTAATACTACATACAACACTCTGGATTATTACGGTAACATCGTAAAGACTCCTATGTTCTACGCGAAGGGAACAATCCTTGCGTCATCTCCGTATTACATGGAATATTCAGCTACAATCGACGGTTATCAGCACATCATCATGCAGTTAAACAAGATAACGGAGCAGATAACGAACAACACGAGAATCATTCTTGGGAAATCTGCATTCGGTATGTACGGTGTTTCAGACTTTCCAGAAGAGTTTACAGGAGACCCGAACACTTGCCATATATTCCGCGCAGACTTGCGCTTGCAGGAGACTGTAGAAGCTGACGATTTGGTGAATCATATTGCAGACGGAAAGTATTTCAGCTTCAAGATACATATCGGCGCGAACGATACAATGCTGAAAGGCGGTTCACAGCAATTAACAGTAGATGCTTACAGAAAGAACGTAGCTGTTCAAAGCACGGAAGAAAATCCGATTACATATCTGTGGAGTTCATCAGACGAGAGCGTAGCGACAGTAGACGAGAGCGGAATCGTTACTGCGAACGCGAACGGGTATTGTCAGATAACTTGTACACTTTGCGAGAATACAAACGTTTCGGACACGATAGATATTAACGTCGTTGCGAGTCCTGCTGGATATGTTGACTTTGTGACTCCTGTCCCGAAACTCATCAAGTCATACCAGACTGTGGAGATACGGGCGGCGTACTTTGAGAACGGCGAAGATACTGGAAACGATATCACATACGCACTTGGTGGAGCAAACCCGAACGCATACGATTACTCGTTGTCTGGAAATAGCTTGATAATTAAAACATACGAGCCGAGCGATGAGCCGCTTGTAATAACAGCAAGCTATGGAGACGTTAACGCTGTTGAGAAGCTGAGAATAATAGGGTACTAACATATATGATTAAGGCTAATTATGTTTGTCCGCACAGAATCGGTCGTAGTGACATACCTTTTCTGACTTGCAGTAAGCAACTCAAGAAAGATTTAAAAGAATACAAGACAGTAAAGGATTGCGAACAAATCATTTGCGGACATCAATACTACTGCAAAAGAGTAGGAAGATGGGAAAACACACGGGATGCAGAAAAATGCCCGTTTAATAATTAAGTTTAGAGTAACAAGGGGAATATAATTGTATGGGAATAATTGCACAGATTGGAGTCGCTGTTGTGGCTGGATTGTTTGGCGGTGGTCTTTCATTTATCGCAACACTTCTCAAGCACCGATGGGAGCGAAAAGAGAAGAAGGATATCGTCGCGCAAAAACTTGAAAGCCTTAGCGGGAAGATTGACACTACAAACGATAAAATAGAATCTGTGCAAAGTTCCATCATGGATGAACTCGAAAGAGACAGGGCAGATAACGAGGAATATAGAGTTAAGCTGTGCCGCCAACGAATCTTACAGTTCAACGACGAGTTGTATAGAGGCGTTAAACATACGAAAGAGTCCTTCGACGATGTTATAGCAGAGGGAATTGACGTATACGAAGACTACTGTAAGAACCATCCATCGTTCCCGAACTTCAAGGCTGAAGCCGCTATTGAGAACATAAAAGATACTTACAAGAAACTGCTCAAAGAGGGCGGTTTCCTCTCTTAACGGTTAATATATTAGCATTTATGTGGATTTATCCCATAAAACTGCTCAAATATTACACTTTTTCTAATCACTTTTTGCGAACAATTACACTTTTTCTAATCACTTTTTGCGAACAATTACACTTTTTCAAGTTAAAACATAGTTCATTTCATTTTAACAGCCCAAGGAGAGCAAACAGAAAATGGATAGTAAGATTATTACAGAAGACATCATCCTCAATGCGGACACATATATCCCTATCGAAACGAAAAGCGCTATGGCGATTGAATATGCCAAAAGTTGCGTAACGGAAGTGCAAGTGGCAATCGATAAAAACGATCCGACAAGCGTTTTACCGCCCAGATACCAAGAAAATCCGATGCTTAAATCGTTATACGGAATGATGACATTGCTTGTAAAGTATCTGCACTTGCTTCAGCCAAATGATGACGGAGATGTTACGTTAAGCACGGAAGAGTATAACGAATGGGGAAAGGCTTGTGTAATGAATCAACTCGACAGGATGAAGTCGAGTAAGAATATAGAGGTTCGCAACCGAGTGTACGACATACTCGATGACTATAGAGAATTTTACCGTATGCTTGGTGTTGAAATATCGGCGTTGGTCGCTAATAAAAACGATTTCCTTTCAAGATTTCTGCAATATTTTAGCATGAGCATCACGCCAGATATGTTTAAGGACGCGTTCGCAAACCTTGCGGAATCGCTAACAGAAATCAAGGACAATGCAGAACAGCATAACGGAGAACCTAAAGATAATCCAGCAGTAGAAATTATAGAGGCTGAATAATGGGAAACATTACAATCTACTCTCCGTATGAAAAGATATATAACTATTGGGCAGATACGGAGATAGAGAAAGTCCCGATGAAATTAAGGGATTATCTGCTTCTCCTGCCGACAAAAGACTGCCCAAATCCGATAGAAACGAACGACAATCCAAGAGCAAGGCTTGTTAAGTATCTTTACTACGATACTCCAAATCCGCTGAACGAGCCGATGCCGTCCGTTCAAGAACGGCTGAAGATGATATTCGATCCGTTCAAGCCAGACAAACCAAGCGATCCCAACATAGGGTATAGGGTATTCTGCCAGAGCAACACGGCTCAAGCAAACATCATGGGTCAGACGATTCTTAGAATCGTAATGGGACAAAGCATCGCTCAGACACCATTTATCGTTACAAGTTCTGTCAATTTCCAAATCCTTTCAAATTACACAATTGAATCCAACACTCAAAGCACGGCTGAACTGAGAACATATGCAATGGAGCAATGTATCATCCAAGCGCTACATGGAGTTAACATGACTGGCGTTGGAACATGGATGCTCACGAAAAGCCAATACTCTTACGGTAGTAGAAACACGATTAACAATGGTGGAAAGCCAATCACAGATGACCAAGAGATGCTTGGTCGGATGTTAACGATGTCGTTTGAAAGCAGAGTTATGAAAGACGATGCTCAATCTGCTCCAATAATGACATTTTAACAATTATTTCTGAGGCATCTGAGAAAGTAGAAAAGAGGAAAAGATGACGAAGAATTATACATATAATAAATCGGATATATTACGGGCGGCGAAGTCTGGAGAACCTATTCGGTACAGAAGCCTATACATATACCCGATGACCGTTAACGATTACGAAACTCTTTGGGGCTGTGAATCAGCTTTGACGCTTCGCCTGTCAACGCTCCCTGTGGTTTACGCAATGAAGAGTTATCCAGAGGCATTGTTTGCAATAGCAATGAATGGAGAAGACGTAGTTGTAAACGGAGAGGTTGTAGCGCGACCGAGTGATTGGATTCGTTTCTTGTATTTGATATGCGCGTCCACAAGAATATCGGTCGAGTCCATGCGGTCTTGCATAGGCTTCAACGTAGACAACCAAGACAAGACAATACTCCGATCTATTTGGATACGACAGATAGCGGAGAACGAGGAAGTTGTTGAAACTCTTTCGGTTGCAGACTTGATATCTTTGCGAAGAATAATCGCAGAGATGAACGGCAGAAAACTGCCAGACGAATCAGAGAACGCAGAACTCGCCCAAGCAGAGATAGATGTTAGGTCATCTGGGTCATCATCTCTGGACTTCAATCTGGATTCCTTGCTTGCAACAGTTGCAAGAGACCAAAGAGTTCGCATTAAAGACCTTTACAACTGGACGATATACGAGTTTGAACTTATCCGATCAGCTATAGAAAGAGAAAGAAGATTCATGGTGTTCGGAATAGGCGAAAACAGCGGGATGGTTAAGTTCCCAAAGGGAAATCCGTATCCGAGTATATTCTTTGACAAGCCAGCGAATGTAAGTGGAGTAATTGATGCTGGAGAGTTCACAAGTCGAATAAGCGGTGCTGTTAAGACAACTGATAAATTACCAGACAATCTTCCAACGATAACAAAATAATCAAATCTATTTTGCAAAAGTAGATACAAGGAGACAAACTATGGCATTTAATCGCGCGATCGCCCCAGTATATGCGAAAGGCACGATGGATGTTTGGTGCTGGTCACCCTCTACTGGGGATTTGGATTACTACTCTAACAAAATCCAGACCAATCAGTTCCAGACAAATGTTAACCTCTCGCCTGTTAACGCGGGTGTTGGCAATCCTGTTGTCATCAATCTGCCCGATACGTCAGAAGCGACTCTGACAATTACGGCGGCTGATGTTTCGCTTGCGGCTCGTAGTCTGTCGGTTGGCGGTAACCTCTCGTACAACGGTATCATCCCGTTCTGCGAGAGCATCAAGGCTGACGGGACTTCTCTGCAAGTATCAAACCCGCCCGTTGCGGCATACGGCTTCGATAAGGCGTATGCGTTTATCGACAACGACGGTACGGCATATGAGATCGATACCGATAGCTACATTATCCAGAACTTTGTTGCGACTGCAAACCAGTCATACACGGTTCGCTACTTCATGAGAGCGGCTTCCGCACAGGAACTCCGTATTTCATCCGTGTTTGCTCCCGCTGTCGAAATCGTTATGATGAGAATCCCCGCGTACTCTGCACAGGGCAACACGGCGAACCAAGGTTCTCATTGCGGCGATTTCTATATCTGGATTCCGCGTATGCAGTTCAACGGCAATGCGGCAACGGATGCAAGCCAGACTGCGGCATCCACAACCGACATCTCTGGTACTGCGCTTTCGTATGATGAAGCTGTTGCGACTGGTGCTTGCGATGCAGAAAGCCAGTACGGTGCGCTTGCATATATGGTTTATATGCCTCTTGCTGGCGCTACTTCCGCTGTTGAAGGTCTTGCCGTTGTTGGCGGTAGCGTTACCGTTGCTGTTGGCAATAGTGTTCAGATTCCCGTCAAGTACGCGATCAACGGTCAGCTTGTTCAGCCGAACTATGCAGACCTTACCTTCACAAGTTCTGCTGTCGGTACAGCAACAGTCGGACAGAATACGGGCATCGTTACTGGCGTACAGGCTGGTAGCGCAGACGTTACTGTTACGCTCGAAAATCCTGCGTATACGCTTACTGTCCCCGTTACTGTTACATCGGCGTAATCAAAAAACAATATGCTATAAATGCCCCCTCTGGCAAAACAGGGGGGGCATACTAACATAATGCAGAAGTATTTTGAAAAATTCTTCTGCGGAGTTTTTCAAAATTCTTTTAGAAAGAGAAGGATTCACATGGGAGTTTTTACCATCCAATATGAAACACAAATAAAGCCAAAACTCGATTCCGCTATAACAGAAGTCATGGGTAACGAGGTTAAAGACGTAGCTTTAAGAGCAATAGAGAATGCTTCTTTGTCTGAAGTATATGCCTCATATCTCCCAAAGATAAATAGGAGAAGAGGCAGTTTGTTACAAGACGATTCATATACAGCAGAGGTTGAAGGACACACCTTAACAATAACAGCAATACCTTCGTTACAAGGCTCTGGTGGTGGAGACTTGGGTGACATCATTGCAAGCGGTAACGCAAGTTACCATATGCCGTTTCCGAGACCGTGGATGGATGAGGGAATTGGATATTTTTTGTCGGAAATTGAATCTGCGTTAAAGGCTGGACTGGAAAGCAGAGGGTTTTAAGGAGATATAAATGTCACAGATAATTCAATTAACAGCAGATGTACAAGATGCTATTGCAAAAGCAAAGTTAGCGAACCTCGACATACAAGCTGATAAACTTAATCAAAAGAAAGTAACAATTAAGACGGATATAGCAGGAACCCCCATCTCAAGAATCGTTAAAATGTCAGACGGAATGGGGGCGCTTGTTACAACATCCGAGAGGTGGACAAAGAGCGGTCAGAAAATTACAACCGTAACTCAACAGGTTGGTGATGCCGCTGGGAAGGCTGGGAAACAAGCACAAAGCGCAACAAAGGCTTTCACCCTTTTGGGAACTGTCGGTCTGCGATTAGCACATACTGCGATATCAAAAGTTACAAGATCGTTTAAAGACGCGTTCAAGGAAATGCAGAACGTCGATAAGCAGTTAACGACGGTCAGCAGAGTAACGCAGACGAACATTTCCGACCTTGACGGATTAAAGACTAAGGCATATGAAGTAGGCTCTGCATACGGCGTAATGGCATCGGACTATTTGTCTGGTGTAGCCGCGTTTACTCGTGCTGGTTATAAAGATCAGGCAGAAGATTTAGCAGAACTGTCTACGAAGATGCAAGTTGCTGGCGAAGTGTCAGCAGAAACAGCTAACCAACTGTTAATCGCAACAGATAAGGCATACGGATTTAATGGTAGCGTAACAAAGTTGTCATCCGTCATGGATAAGATGACATACGTTGACCACAACTATGCAACGTCTGTTGAGAAGATAGCAGAGGGCATGGGTATCGTTGCTCCTGTTGCGGCACAGGCTCACATGAGCGTTGACGAGTTAATCGCATCACTTGGTACGATTACCGCTGTTACGCAGAGAAGCGGCTCTGAGTCTGCTCGTGCGCTTCGTGCGTTGATCCTTTCAATCATAAAGGATACTACAACAGAGGTAGAAGAGGGTGTAACTCTAACCGTTGATGAGGTAAACTCTGTCCAAGATGCTCTGAAGAAATATGCTCCAGAAGTTGTTAAGGCGGCAGAAGCAACTGGCGAACTTATCGACCCGATGGAAGCAATCGCGGCTTTATCGAAGTCGTTTGAAGAGGGTCTTTTAGACGAACAAGGTCTTGCTAAAATAACGAACGCGTTGGGCGGCAAGCTCCGTGCATCCCAGCTTCTTTCCCTTATCCAGAATTTCAGCGGTATGTATACCGACATGATGAATGGCATGGGGAATGCTATTGGTATCGTTGATAAGGATACCCAGCGATACCTCGATTCATGGCAAGGAAAACTTAACCAGTTAAAGAACTCCTTTGCTGGATTTACTGAAAGTATTTTTGATACAGACGCTGTTAAGGAATTTATCGATGCTATAAACTATCTTATCAAAGCCATTGATAATCCAGAAGAGTTTGGCGAAAAATTTACAAAATCGTTTGAGTCTGCTGTAAAGTCTTTGGTAAGAAGTCTTCCGAGAGTACAAAAAGCAATTAGCAATGTCGCGTTGATGCTTGTAAAGGCTCTTTCGACTTCCATTAAGACGGAGTTGCCAACAATCGTAAAAGACCTATCGGATGGAGCAAGGCAGGCAACACATGAGTTATCAAAAGAACTTCCAGAAATAATAGACGGTCTCATGTCTGGCATAGGGGGCATGATAGGACAAAGCATTGTTGACGCAGACCTCGCCGCAGACATAGCTGTTTCTCTTGTTACAGGAATTGCCGAGGCACTCCCACAAGCAATAGCTGATATGGGAATAAACATTTGGGATGTAATATCATCTGGTTTCGGCGAAAAGGCAAAAAGGGATGAATTCGGCGAGAATGCAAAAAATGTTTGGAAAGCAACTTGGTACGGTCTTCTCTTTGAGATGGGGAAGAATGTTTTTAACAAAGCTGAAGTTCGTTCCTTTTTGCACAAACTACTGCCGTCGATTTTTGAAGATGTTGAAGAAGGAACAGAAAATGTAGAAGAAAAACCAGAAAAATTAAGCACAGCTTTCGACGATCTTAAATATGCAATAAAAGATTTTTCTTCTGATGTAGAGGATACTACTGATGATACATCAAAGAAAGTAAGCAAAAATGTAGATGGTCTCGTAGAAAAAGTAAAAAACGCTACTGAAGCAATAAACGGTTATAAAAAGTCGTTAGAGGACGGCGAAAAGGGTGACACTCTAAAGTCGTATTCGCAAGCGTATAAAAATGCAGTAGAGTTATTTAATAAGGGGCTGACTGGAACAAATCAGTTCATGTCTGCTGTTGATCTTCTTTTTACACCACAGATGATGCGAGAACTTGGGTGGAATTATGAAAAGGCTGGTGAAATGCTTTCAAAGCCGTTCTTCAAAGCATTGTTTGAGGGAAACGGAGAAGACTTTGGTGCGAATGCCGCTAATTATATAAGAACTCACCAAAGTGATTTCAAAGGCGTTGAAACTAAATTAACGGAAGATGGACATTTTTCGTTAATGGTTACAGACATGGATGCATTTGCGGAGTCGGTAGGGTCAACGACTGACCTTTTATGGGCTTTTGTAGACGCTCTTGACGCATGGGACAGTAAAACTACATACACAAAAGAAGAACTACTTGACCTTGTTGGAGCAACAAGCGACGCTGGAACATCAACGGTAAATGTAGTTGAAGCTGTTAACAAGCTTTTTTCTGACGGAAAATCCGAAAGAGAAGTAAGGAAGATCATAGATTCGCTTAAAGAACTTGCAGAGACCGATCCGTCTGTTCAGCTTCAAGAGCCAGAAGAAGACTTAGACCAGATAATTAGTGAGTTAAAAGCATTCCATGATGCGGCAAGTGAAGGCGATCATCTTGAAGTCGTAATTACGTCAAACGTAAAGGAAGCCGTCGGTAATATGCAAGCTGAACTTGCAACAGTTGATGGAACTACGCTTACTGTATATTTGCGATATGTATCTACTGGTGACACTCAGGTTCATGGTCACTATACATACGCGACTGGTACAAAATCAGCGCAAGGCGGTATTGCTCTTGTAAATGACGGCGGCGGTGCTGAGTTAATTTCTGCGAATGGCAAAGCGTGGATTGCTGGGGACGGTGAGCCTACACTTACGAATCTTCCGCAAGGCGCAACGGTATTCAATGCGAAGCAAACGAGAGAAATACTTACTCGTAGCGGCATTCCAGCATTCGATGGCGGTACTGGTGGATGGTTAAGCGGTATTCCCATTACAACCGCATCTGGTGGGAAAGTTGATACAAAGAAGATAGAAAAGATACTTGACGAGTTAAGCAAGTATGTCGAAAAGATTCTCAAGAAAGCAAAGGAAGCGCTCGACAAGCAACTCAAAGAAATCGATGCACAGATAGAGGCTCTTGAAAGAGAACACGACGCAGAAGAGGATAAAAATAAACTCGAAGAACTTCGGTTAAAGATTCTCGAAGCAGAAAAGAAACTTGCTGAAGCCGAGAACGAAAGAACGGTACGCTACTTCAACAAAGAAACTGGTCAATGGGAGTGGATGGCAGACCAGAAAGCTGTTGAGGATGCGCGAAAGGCTCTTCAAGAGGCACAAGAAGCATACGATAAAGAGGTAGAGGAGCAAGCATACCAAGCACAGATACAAGCGCTTAAAGACCTCAAGGAAGCGTTACAACAGCAATATGAGGACTTGGCAGACCATTGGGAAGAAATCATAAACGCTATAAAAGAGGCTGGCGAAGAGGACATTGACATCGAGAAGTTGCTTAAACGTCTTGGTCTTGACTCCGATACAACAGGGGATATACGCGAACTTATAAAGGCGATACAGGAATACGAGCGTAAACTTTCAGATGGGACGTATGAAGTTCCTCTTGACAGCGCAACAACGGCAAAAATGCTCGGCGTTTCTGGTATGTCTTCAAGCGGAGTAGGTACGCTGTCCCAGATTTTTGGTATGTCAACGGCAGATACAAACTCAAAGGGTACAAGCCTTTACAACATGAGTACGTCAAATGTCGGCGGCGATACAAACTATTATATCAACGGAATAAAGATTGGTTCTGATATGATGGGAATGACATTATCGCAGATTCTGTCGGTTCTCCCGATATACGCAAATGCAAATTAAGGAAAGGCAATAAAAAGAAATGTTAAATCAGCCTATTAACGTAATACCTTCGGTACTTTCTGGTGTTGGAGAGGGCGTAGTTGACGCTACGCTCCCTCTTACCGTTTCGTGGCAAGTTTCTGGAAACACGCCAATGATTGCTTATCAAATATTGATACAGCAAAATGATACGGACAGCACACTTGTATACGATACGGACAGAGTTGATCTTTCAAACCCTTTCTACGGAAACGACAGCAAGGGAAATACGCAGACGTTTTCAGCAGAAGAGATTACAGCGGAAGACCTTTCAGAAGCTGGCATCGTAAACGGATACGAGAACGGTTATAAGATACTTATAACGCAATGGTGGGGAGACTCCGAAGATGAATCGATAACGCAGACTTCTCCGAGTTACTTTATTACAAGAGCAACGCCAGACTTCTCGATATTTGACTTTCCACCGTACACCGAATCTAATCCGTACAAGTACAAGTCGAAAACATTTACTGCTTTATTTGAGCAGGAACAGGGCGATACCGTAAAAACAATAAGATGGTACTTATACGAAGGTCAAGAAGCAAACCCGTCCAAGCTGTTGCTCGATACTGGCGATATTGAAACACAACAGCTTGAACTTCAATACGATGGTCTCTTCCCGAACAACTATTATTACCTATACGCAGTTGTCCAAACATCGAACGGCGTAAACGTATCAGCGGACTCAACCATTTATGTCAAATATCCGCTTGGTCAAGACGTTGGTGAGGTTACAGTATGCAAGCCAGTAGGAGAAAACTACATACAAGTATCGTGGAGTGCAAGAAGTTCAATTGACGGCGAAGCAAGCGGAGATGTAGATTACGAAAACGGTAGCATACATATAAACGATAGAGATACATTGACATACAGTCCGCTAAATATATCAGACCCTTGGACAATAGTTTGGAGAGGCAAAGCCGATATATCAAGAAACTTTGTTGATGTGCTTAGTATAATCGGAGAAGAGAATCGCGCTTACATCACGGCAAGCAACACATCGGTAACTTTCACACTTGATGGGAATATAATTTGCACAGAAGCGATAACAGGGCATAGCGTGGATACGTTTACGATTATCATCACTCCTACGCATTATTACATTCGCCAAGACACGTTTGTTGGCGGCACAATACCGCGTGAAACGCTATATCCAAGTCAAACATTGTACCCGTCAGAGGCAAGAGATGTAAAGAATCTGTTTGACGGTGAAATCACATATACGCAGTTCCCGATAACATCAATTGTTCTTGATGGAGACCAAACTTGCGACTATGTGTGGATTGAAAGCGGAGAAATATCGCAATCAGAAATCCAAAGGATTCTTGGAGATACTTATTATCAGCCAATCGCGGATTATAACACGATGTTTCTCACGAGTTTTGACTCAGAAACATCAACGGCATATATGTCTGGGTCTGGCGGCAACGGGATAGGCTCTTCAATATACAGGCGAGAGTACGGCAAGGCGGTTCTTGAACACGTTGTAGATACAGACGCTGGTATATTATCTATTAGAGACTACGGCGCAAAGGCGAGGACGCAATACCAGTATTATGTATTTGCAATAGGCATTGATGTGTATGCAGAAGCGTTCGGCTCTGGTAGCATAACACCTCAGTACAACAATTATACACTCATTGAGTGCATTTATGACGATACTGATGGAGCATACCATGTACAGGCGGCATATCCGTTCGCTTGTAACGCATCGTTAGGCGCGATGTCAAACAATAATGCTCCCAACATAATGCAAAACTTTACAAGGTATCCGAACAGACAGTCTGTTAATACGCGGTACGCAAGCGGAACGCTATCTGCACTTATCGGTACTGTAAATCAAGAGAATGCAACGTATACCGACTCTTGGGAACTCGCAGATAAGATAAGCGCGATGTCAACAAGTCGCAATCCAAAGTTCTTGCGCGACATGAAGGGCAAGATTTGGCGAGTGGAAACCTCAGAAGCGATCACTACGGAAATCAACAATGGTAACGTATTTATACCTATCAAGATGACGATTCCGTGGATAGAAGTCGGTGATGCTGATGGCGCATCAATCGTTGCAGTTCCGAGCGATCCTGTATACGAGATGGATACTATCAGTCTCACCACTATACATATCGATCCGCAGACTGGCAGATTGATTTGGGAGACACCAGACAACTATACTGGCACAGTTCTTTCACTTAAAGCTGGTAAACTTCAGACAGAAACTCCTAAGAATGTATACCCCGCATCGCTTGAGATTACAAACGATAAGCATCTCGTTTCCAACATATAAAAAACGGAGAATAATGATATGAAATACGAAATAATACCGTATCCCTGTGAAATTAAGCAAGGCGATAGAGTTAAGACATCTGATGGAAGGATACGAGATGTCGAATACATTGACGGAAGATTCATCAAGTTCGCTGACGGTGCTAAGTACGGGATCAAACACCCAGACATTATTGGTCTTGTAATCGAAAAAAAGAAAAAGCAAAAAGAAAAAACAGAGGAATAAGATAGTATACTATGCCTACGCGTTTTGAGCAATATTTAGCGGCTTTAAAAACCGACTTTACAAAAATCGCAAGGCTTGAGTTTCTAAATCCAAACGGAACGGTTGCTTTTGCGCTTGATAATAACTATAAAAACAACCGTTCTGGTGCTTTTATACAGGACGGTACTCTGTCTGTCAATCTGCAAAACGGCACGAGAAGAACAGCGTCAATCACTCTTGCAAATACAAACGGAGAGTACGACTTCAACGTTAACAGTTTGTGGTTTGGAACTACGGTTCGTCTGGAGATGGGGTTGCTTCTTCCAGATGGAACAGAGTATCTAATTCCGCAAGGCGTTTTCTATATAAAAGACCCAGAAGAGGTCTTCATGCCGAGTCAGCGGTCAATTCATCTTGAACTTGTTGACAAGTGGGCTATGCTCGACGGAACTTTGGGCGGCAATCTCGACGGTATTTACGAAGTCCCGCTCAATTCAAACATCTTTGAAGCAATAGACGGTTTGCTTAAAGATGCGCAAGGGAACGGATATGTTTACGACAGCACTCCTGCAATTTATACGTCGTATTACAACGATATGACGCAACAATTGCCAGACGGATCAACGGCATCGCTTGTCGAATCCCCATATACAGCACGATTTGACTCGTTTGGGCAGACATACGCGGACGTTATACTCGAATTAAACAACATGGTAGCTGGATGGATAGGGTACGATGCTACTGGAGCGCTGAGATTAGACCCATCTCAAGACGATATACTCGACATAACAAAGCCAATTCTGTGGACATTCAGCCCGTCTGAAAAACAATTCCTTGGCGCGACATACTCTATACGAAACAGCGATGTGAAGAACGAAATAATAAGAGTAGGTCAAGCATTAGACGATGGATACGCTCAAGTTGGTGCGAAAGCGCAAAATCTCGATCCTACTTCTGATACAAACATAAACATTATCGGCAGGAAAGTAGACAGGCAAGAGCAGTCAAATTACTACACAAACGACATATGTGCATCGCTTGCTGAGTTTGAACTCAAGCGGAATACGATCTTAAAAAAGTCTGTTACAATCCTTTCAACGCAAATGTTTCATCTCGTAGAAAACAACCTCGTTGTAATCAGAAGATTAGACAAGAAAGGCGCACCGTTTGAAAGACATTTGATTAACGGATTCTCGATACCAATAGGACAAACAGGGGAGATGACAATTAACGCAACGAGCGTTTCAGATTTTCCCATCGCAACTGTTACTTATTTAACAACAAATACAGAAGAAGAAACACAGGGGTAAAAACATGGCATATACTGCTCCAACATTTGTTAATGATAATACACCAGCAATCAACGCAACAAACTTAAACAACCTTGCAAAAGCCGTAGAGTCTCTTGGCGTTGAAAACGGCGGCACGGGCAACTCATCGTTTACAGAGGGTGCAATACTCGTCGGAGATGGGACAGACCCAGTTTCTGAAGTCTATGGTTCTGGCGCACTATATGCGACAACGCAAGGAGACCCGCAATTCGGGACTCTTCCCGTGTCATGCGGCGGTACTGGTGCTACAACATTAGAGCAATTCAAGGCTAACCTTGGTCTGACTAACGCTGGTTTTGTCATTCAGAACTCTGCGCCTTCTGTTACAACCGTTCTTTGGATTGACACAACTAACGGTACTCTCAAATACTATAACGGCACAAGTTGGATTCCGATTGTAGGCGTATACGGAGCATAATTTCATATGGCGGTATGTTTCTATGAATACAAATGAACAACTGTACGACGCGTATGTAAGGCTTGTAGAATTATCAAGCGGTGGGAACGTTGAACTATGGAGTAGAATAGAAGTACCAGCGAAGAGAATGCAAGATGCTGGCTGGACTGATGTTCCAGACGGTTCATATGCCACAGTATACTCAAGTACGTTCTCTAACGATTCAGAAACGCAGTTTATGAACTTCACTCCTATCATTAAGGACGGTGATGTTCTTACACCAGACGAGTTCTTTGATTATTGCTTTGGCGTTGTGAATGATGAAATCTCCGACAGCCTTAAATTAAAGATAGGAAGAACTTATAGCAACCTACAAGACGCAATAAATGCGGCAATAGAGTCTCACGAGGTAAGCGAAGTCTTCTATGAATTACGAGATGCCCCAAAGGATTCTATATCAGCACTTGAGTTCAAACTGCTAAAAGAACGAGTGAAAAACGAATGTTCGCGGAGAAAGTATAACGGTAGCGTAGCATCATATGCGGAGTCATCATACGATTATTCAGTAGAGCCAACAGAAGGTGAAACTCCTCGCACAGAACACTTCAACAAAATAATCGTACCAATGAACGCAATAGCTGATACTGGAAGAACCAATACCAGAAGCGGATATTTGGTTCGTGAGATATATAAATTGAGCCAAAAGATGACAACTCTTGAATCAATCGGGTTCAACGACACAAATTCTGGATGTTCAGCATCTTGTACAGGGCTTTGCCAAGGAACTTGTACAGATACTTGCACAAGCGGATGTACTGGCGATTGTAAAAACAGTTGCAGAAATACTTGTAAAAACGGTTGTGGGACAATATGCTCTGGTACTTGTGAGGGCAGTTGTAAAGAAGAATGCGGTTCTCAATGCTCTGATAGCTGTCAAAATGGATGTGCTTACGGATGTACTGGCGGTTGCATGAATAAGTGCCAAGGTACTTGCACAGGCGGTGCTAAGAGTATTACTCCAGATTAACAGGGGATAAAAATGAGGATAGATGTAAAAATACACGCAGAAGATAGCAATCTTGTAGAAAGAAAGTTCTACGAACACGCGGCTGGGAAGGATAACATTGCATTTCTTATGAAGGATTCTGAAATAAACCACGAAGTATTGCAAGATTATATCAACATTGTAGAGGTTCGATTTTTTGAATTGCAAAAGCTGAAGACTCTTATGTCAAAAAAATACGAACCGAGTGAACTTAAAGGCAAGTCGTACACATACACATTCAACTTTGAGGACGAGACAATAATCTACGAGGAAAAATGAGGAAAGCGCCAAGAGATTATTCTACGGAAGTATTAAGACGATACAGATTTGAAAGCAAAGACATATCTGTTTGCAGGAATATAACGTTTGTTGTAACAGAAGACTGCAATTACGTTTGCAAATACTGTTATGAAGGTTGTAAATCACATAAATACATGACATTTGATGTCGGTAAAAAGATCGTTGACCTTGTATTTAGACTTTCTGAAACAGATGAAAGCAGTTTCATTAACACAAGCACAAAGGCTGTAATCCTTGACTTTATAGGTGGAGAACCGTTGCTAAACATAGAAGTAATCGAGCAAATATGCGACTATTTCTGGCACAAAGCATTGAAATTGCACCATAGATTTGCAGAAAACTTCCGAATCTCCATGATTTCAAACGGAGAATTGTACTTTGACGAGCGCGTACAGCGATTCATCAAAAAATACAAGAGCAGATTATCATTTGCAATAACGATTGACGGCGATAAGGAAATGCATGACGCTTGCCGAATCAGACCAGACGGAAGCGGAACATGGGAGCAAGCAAACGCCGCTCAGATGCACTATAAAAAGCATTTTGACAACAGGCTTGGCACAAAAGTCACCATCGCTCCATCAAATCTTGAGTATCTCGACACAACAATCAAGTATTTTATCGACAACGGATACACGGAAATCCATGCAAATCCAGTATATGAAGAGGAATGGACAGTAGAACAGGCAAAGCTGTACTACGAGAAGCTGATTTCCATTGCAGACTATATCATATCAAATTCCTTGCAAGATAAAGTGTATGTAAGCCTGTTCGAGAAGAATGCATTTCGACCGATACCAGAAGAAGAACAACATCCGTTCTGCGGTGGTACTGGAGATATGTGCGCATTCGGTACAGACGGTACAGCATATCCGTGTCTCCGATACATGAACATATCTCTGAACGGCTCACAGCCCGAAATAGTCATCGGTAACTGCGATAGAGGTATTTATCAAACAGATGATGAAAAGGATATCCTGCGCGACATGGCGGCTGTTACAAGGCGTTCATCCAATGATGACGAGTGCTACAACTGTCCTATAGCATCTGGATGCGGGAACTGTTCGGCATGGTGCTATCAAAAGTATGGCACATACAATAAAAAAGACAAAGGAATTTGTTGGATGCACAGAGCAAGATGCCTTGCGAACGAATACTTCTTCAACAAAATTGGAGAGCCGTTCTCAATGAACTTGCAAAAGGAATTTGCAGAAAAAATTTTGGAATAAAAAGCAGAGGATATAAGGATGTCACAGCAAAACGATCTTGGAAAGGTCGCGTTAACTCCGAAGGGAGCATTCAACGCGGCGGCAACATACGAACAACTCGATGTAGTTACATATAACGGGTCGAGTTATCTCGTCTTGCAGACTGTAACTGGTGTTACACCGCCGAACAGCGCATATTATCAGACTATCGCATCAAAAGGTAACAACGGGACAAACGGAGAAGCGGCAACTATTACTGCTGGCTCAATTTCTATGCTTCCGCTTGGATCGTCACCCACAGTAACGAACTCTGGTACTCCCAATTCTGCTGTTTTCAACTTCGGGATACCGTATTCTCCCGTGTCGGACAACTCTGTTACGACGAGTAAGATAGCAGATACTGCCGTTACTACAAACAAAATCAATAACAGAGCAGTCACCTTTGGGAAGCTTGATGACAATTTGCAGGAGTATTTTGAAGTGAATGCAATTACTCCAATCGCTGAAGGGTTCTCCACAGCAAACAGCTATCAAACTGGTGACTATGTAATCTTCAGCGGCAACAACGGATTAGAACCAGAACTTTACCGATTCATCTCGAACAAACCCGCTGGCGCTTGGGACGCTTCTTGTGTAGAGTTCGTAAATGTTTGCGGTGAACTCAACAAAAAGGTAGATTCTACAGAGTTTGGCGGTGCGGGGATTAATAGCAAAACATATACTACGTTATTCGGAGGCGAATTTACCGTCACTACTGCAACAGATGCAGATCATGAGCATCCTTGGGCGCGGAGCAATGTCACAGGAAGATTAGATAAACGGTATAAATATCGCGTGACTTTTAACGGAGAACAATACATTCTTCCGAGCCAACTTCTTACATTCGCAACGAATGATGGAAGTGGTGTTAAAGTATGCGAATATTTGGGCGATGTATCACTATATCATATATCACAAGATGGCACATTAAATGACACATATTCCGTTGGATTTCTTATTGTGTCGGATGAAGATGACGCTCTTTCGATTGACATATATACAGATGTTGCGCGTGATGTTGTGCTTAGTGTAGAGCGAATCGAGACGGATGTTAATGTCATAGGATCAGAACTGATATATGGTGACGCATATAAGCCATTTAGAACAAATCATGTAAGTTCAACGTATGAAATGTTCTCTGTTGGCGTTAATAAAATGATGGAAACTTCTAAAGGCGGTTCAGCATTTGGGTATAATAACAGTATAGATGGTAATTGTGGGTTTGCCGCCGGATATAACAACAGCGTAACCGGAATTGCGGGATGTGCAATCGGGTTCGGAAACTTGGCTGACAAATATGCAAATGCCGAGGGTTATCGGACAACCGCTTCTAATCAAAATAGCCATTCGGAAGGATATATTACAACAGCTTCGGGTCATACTTCTCATGCAGAAGGAACAAATACGATAGCGTCTGGATCATTGTCACACGCAGAAGGAGATGGGTGTCGAGCATTAGCATTAGGAGCGCACGTTCAAGGCGGCGGCACAAAGGCAAATGCTTCGCAAGTATATACTAATATCTTTGGCGTAAACAATGCTCTAACGGATGAAACTGGAAAGACAGTTACAATCCAAAGATATAATGTAGACGGTACTCCATTTAGTAATCCTAAAACAAGAACATTAGGAAAGTATGCGGAAGTAGTTGGCAATGGGGATTCGGATATTGCTCGTTCTAACGCACGAACACTTGATTGGAGTGGTAACGAAAAGCTTGCTGGATCACTTACGCTTGGTCTTGGCACAGCAAATGAAGTAACAATAACTCCGCAACAGCTTACACAGCTTCTTGCGTTGTTGAATAACTAACACAATACCTACGTAAGAGTAAACCATGACCGTACACGACATTATCCGCATTGAACGGCAGAAAGGGACAAATCATGAGCGTAAAGAAAGCACTCGTATCTGATTTCATAAACCAGCTTCAAGAGCAAGTAAGTAATCACAGCATCTATGTATGGGGCGCATCTGGTCAGCTATGCAAAGATGTAACAGAAGCATGGATAAGAAAGCAGGAGTCAAAGAACAGCGGCGGCAAGTATGCTGACGAAGCTGTAAAGAAATGGAAAGAAGTCATGGACTCTCCGTACAAAAGCGTTGCTCGATGCTTTGACTGCTCTGGGTATGTATCATATTGTCTCATGCAGATAGGCGCAGCAGACAAGCGCAGAGACTGTGACGGTATATACGCAAGATGCCAAAAGGAGACACTTTCTGACAAACCGAGGAACGGTACTCTTTTGTTTAGAGTCAATGCGGAAAACCCAGAAGACGAGACGCACGTTGGCGTTTACTGTTCTGGCTACCAGTTCCATGCAAAGGGAAGAAGTTACGGAGTTGTTAAGGAAAAATTCTCCAAGAAGTATTGGGCAAAAGCTGGTTGGTATAATTATTTGGAAGAGAATGTCCCTTCCCCCGCAGAAGAACCCACAGAAGAACCTAAGACTCCTACAATCCCCTCTGAAGACTCGTATGTTTTAGTTCTTGGAAGCGTCAGAGTTAGAAACATACCGTCTTCCAAGGATTCTGTTACAATCTATATCGCACATACAGGAAACAAACTTCCTTATCTTGACGTAACGAAAGTAGATGACAGAGGAAACGAATGGTATTTCGTAAATACTCCGAACGGAAAAGGATATATATCCGCGTTCACAAACGCAAAGCGTAAGCATACGAAACTTGTTTCAAATTGATGTGTGTGCAGGATAATGTGCAAGAAAGTGTGCAAGAAACGCAAAAGAAATAAGGTTCGCACGAGTACGAAAGTCGTAATAGCGGCTATCTGTGCGATTATACTGTTCTGGATTTCAGAGTTCTTCCTGCTTTATACAGGGAACTCTGGCTTTCCAGACGGATTTATAAAGAGTTGGTTCTTCTTTTGGAGCGTGGAACTCGCGGCGCTTGCTGGGATCAAGATAACAAAGGTTCGCAGACAAGCGCCTTACGATGGTGATATGCCAGACGATGCATTCGATGAAACTTCGGAAGAAGATATAGCAGGATAAGTATCAAAGCATAAAGGAGACAAAGAAAAATGACTTGGAAAGACCTTTTGATCTACATCATCCAAACACTCTGCGGAATCGTTATTACTGTCGGTATCCCGTATCTCTTCACGCTGATTCGCAAGAAGGTGAAGGACGAGAAGCTTGAGCGAATTATCAACCGCGTCGAGAATATCGTCAGCAAGACTGTTATTCTCGTCAATCAGACGTATGTTGATGCGCTTAAAGATGCGGATATGTTCGATGCTGAAGCGCAGAAAGCGGCGTTCGAGATGTGCAAGGAAAAAGTTCTTGCAATGCTTAACGACGAATCGATTAAGGCTATTGCAGAAACATTCGGGGATTTCGACGAGTGGATTAGAACGCTTATCGAAGCATACGTCAGAGAGAACAAAATTAACTATATCGAAATCACTCAAGAATAATGTTCAAGAACTCATCGGGCGGCTCTACGGATAACGAAGCCGTAAAAATTGCAAATGCATTTAAGCCGTTCTGGAAGAAGTGGACGAAGGAATGGGGGAGAAACTGTGTTCGGTCGAAGAAGATGACCGTATCTACTGCTCCCTCTATTTCGTCTGGGCTTATCGGTGTTAAAGACGCTTTTTCTGATACTGAGTGCATGATCCCGTATCAGATGGACGTAGCTAACGCGCAAGTAGGGGATACTGTATGGGTTAGATGGATGTACGATAACCAACAGACGATGTATGCGGAGAGCATGGGAAATATAAAGTCGCAACAGTACACTACTGGCGGCTATATAGAGCCAGTTCTCGTTGCGGCTGGTGAAAATATGTCATTTCAAATAGTTTTTGATAAGCCATTTTCAATTGTTCCATCTTTTGTAGCATCGCCTTATTCATCTCAAGTTTTAGAGTACGGTCTTGTTGGTGTACACGTTTCCTATGTATCGGAAGATTATGCGAATGTATACGTTGTAAACAACGCATCTCAAGGTAAAAGAGTTGGCATATCATGGATTGCAACTGGGATACTATAACCCTTACTATAAAGACTCCATCATTTAGGATAGTGTGTAATAATACATACCTAACAGCCGCAAATGCGAATCACATTGTCGCAAGCGATTCAACGTTTAGATATTGTGGCGAACTGTGGCGCGTCGATAAAGACTCAATAATGTTGGGGATGTATAAAAATCTTGTAAATATTTATAATTCATAATATAAAAGGCGGTGCAATTAAGCATCGCCTTTTATTTTACTCTATATATGGTACATCTTTACACGCTTCAGCAAATTTACGAAGAGCATTTGCGCATTCTTTCAACGACACGCACGACAAACTAACCGCTTTTGAAAATCTTTTTTGCGTTCTTCTCATTCTGTATTTTACATATTCGGAACGGAATTTCTTTTTCTTAATTCTCTTGTTCATCGCAGAATACTTCCTTTCTTTATTCGGTCATTCATCTTCAAACATATTTAGTCCAAGTATCCTTCTTATCTGGATCATCTGTCCACAGTTCGCATGCTCCATCGTATGGCGGTGTAATATTTGCGGGGAATCCAAGTTTGTAGAACCCATACTCTTCACAGCAACCGCTTAACGAACCATCCTCTTTTGTAATCCAGCTTGCATTAACGCAATTATGACAACTCTTTTCAATCATACATCCTCTTAGAACTCCAAATCTTTCAACGAGTCGAAATGGATATTGCTTATCGCTCTTACATTCCCACAGCACTTGCAAATAGCTACTGTTTCGTTACTTGAAGAATCAACAATATATACTCTTTCATCAATCCAAGGTTGGCAACAGCACATCCTATCTTCTCCCTTTTTCCTTCCGCAAGGGATATCCCTCTTTTTACCAAAGAACTTATATAAAAACCATTCCAACTTTGCGAAGAAATATTCGTCTCTATATATACTGATTCCCAAAGGGAACAGATGCCGCCTTTCCTTTGGACGTTTTCTAAATACCTTTTTCATACAGCCGCATTCCTTTCATCTTCCATATTCTTAACCGTTTCAGTATACTTTTGGGGAACTTTGAATACAGTAATCAGTCTCGTATTGCTAAACAGATACACGCTCCCGTTATAGATGCGGATATTATTTGCTGTTCTGTTCCGAAAGTACAGCGCGGTTATGTATCTGTTCAAGCTCCCTTCCGTTTCATTGTGCTTTATACCTCGTTTAAGAGCCTTTTCTGCGTTCTTATTACAATCTCCCTTGTGAACTCCCAACCGTTGCTTAAATCGCTTTGTAGCGTGTCTACAGATGTTTGCCATTAGCCTTTCACCTTTTTCTTTGCGTCGTAAATAGATGTGTATTCTAAAGTAATAACTTGAGTTGTTTCGCTTCTGATTACTTTCAATCCGTTATCTTTCCACGCCTTTTCAATTTTGTCGGCGGCATCCTCTGCAATAGTGCTTCCAATATCTCTTCCAAGAGTATATGACTCCTTATGAATTACCACCATCGTTTCATACGTTTCATAACCTCGTCTAAATCTTCGCTTTTAGGTTCAGTCAATACCGCGCCGCAATGTTCGCAAGTGCCGTGATCCTTATCTGAAATACAACCGCAGTATTCGCAAACCAAACGTCTCCTGCTTGAAGACGGATATTCTCTCCATTCGATTGAATTATCTGCCAATACAGACGTACTATAATCGATGGATGCTTTCTCTATCTCTTCCAGAATTTTTCCATCAAGCACATAGCATTCGTTATCACTATCTTTTATTTCTTCATACATATTTGTCATCCTCTTCGCCAAGGAATACTTCCTTGTACTCTTCGCATCTGTCCTTCAATGCACATTCGTTGCACAGCCATTCTTCCATGTATTCTGGTTCGCATCTGTACACATCAGCTTCGTAAAGATCGATTCGGTCTTGCATATCTAATTCAAATTCCATTACTTCGTGACCACGATACTTATCGTCGAGTTTCGGAACACGCTTCTCCCGTAACGCAAGATATTCAACATAGTCACCCAAGTATCCAGACCTAATCGCTTCCATCTTTGCTTGTCCTGCGCTCTCTGCGAATACTACAACAGACCATCTGTCGCATCCATAGTCAAGATAAACGTAGTACGCTTTCATTTCAACCAATCCCCAAACCACCAGTATGTTCTGCAAACGACGGTTTATCACAGACATCGTATCTTTCGTTTTCTTCGTCCCAATGATACCACCAAGAAGCGAGAGAATTAGTCCATCCGTAAAGCCCCTCTGTGTTTTGCTCTATTACCGCGAACTGATAGTAATTATTCTCGTTAATATCACACGAGTTTCTCCTAACAGCATCGTCCGCATCAAAGAAATCTCTAAACCATCCTACACATCTTGAGTGCATATCTGTGGAGTTTTTTCCTACCCCAATCGTTGTTATCGTATAGATCGTTTCTGGAGTCCACTTATTTTGAAAATTCATTCTCGTCTCCTAATAATACATCTGCGCTTATTCTGCGAAATCCATTAGCAATATTTTCAACCTTATAATTCAAAACAGGGAAGAGGATATACGCAAGGTCTTCCGCTATACTTTTCTTAACGCGATACATCGTTGTAGCGTCATTGTAATCCTCAAACGAAACAATCTTTTCCGCATGGTATTTCTTCGGAATGATTTCTTTTCTAATTAGATTTACAGGAACAACAAAGTCTTTGCTTGTGCAGTTCCTATGCTCATATGCCCACCGCAGGAACTTAATCTTTTCTCTCAGCTTCTTAAACATCAATCTTCTCCCGCTTTGAAGTTATAAATCGGTTTAATAATCCGTTCAATCTCTACAGTATCCTTAATGTTATCCACGATTTCTTCCATAGGCTTGTACGCCATAGGGCTTTCATCAATCGTAGACTTGTTCACGCAAGTAGAGTAAATGTCTTTCATGGAGCTTTTGTATTCTTCCATAGAGATATTCTCTCTTGCGGCATTACGGCTCATAATTCTTCCAGCGCCATGAGGGGCAGAGAAGTTCCAGTCCTCGTTGCCCTTACCAATACCGATAATGCAACCGTCTCGCATGTTCATAGGGATAAGAACACGCTTACCTTTATATGCCGCGATTGCTCCCTTGCGAACGATGTTATCATCTCCGATATAGTTGTGTACTGTCTCGAACGAATCCAACATCTCCCATCCCATGTTGTCCATAATTGCCTTGACGATTCTGTATCTATTTAATTCTGCAAACCTTTGGCAAATCTTCATGTCGTGCAGATAATCTTCACGATCAAGTCCAACAAGATAGCAAAGCTCTTTCGGAATATTGTATTCCTTTCGTTCGCTCTTCAGCTTCTTAATAGCATTCTCGATTTCGGAATCTTTTCCATTATTCTTGTACTCCTTAACCAGTTCTGCAATCTCATTTTGCAGTTTGTTCTTACCGATAAGATTTGACACGGCAAGATTCTGGTAATAGTCGCACACTTGCTTGCCGAGATTTCTGCTTCCAGTATGGATAACAAGGTATTTGTTACCTTCATCGTCTTCATCGATCTCGATAAAGTGATTACCGCCGCCAAGAGTACCAAGGCTTCGGTTCAACCAATCCACATTACGCAAGGACTGCAAGCACTTTAATCCAATAGAACCAACATCCTCTTGTACAGACTCATGCACTTGCATACCGCTTGGCACATTTTCTCTAATAACGGAATCCAGCTTATTGAAATCAATATCAATATTCCCAAGGCAAACCGTAAGCATCCCGCATCCAATGTCTACGCCTACTACGTTCGGTATTACCTTATTGCCAAGGTCTGCCGTAAATCCAATCACACACCCAGCACCAGCGTGTACATCTGGCATAATTCTTACCTTGCAATCTGAAAACGCAGGATGCTCGCAGAGCGTTTTAATCTGTTGCAACGCTTTTTCCTCTACATTATCAGTAAAAATTCTAAGGTTCATTATTCGTTCCTCATTTCTTCAATTATTCTGTATGTTTCTTTTATTGAATCATACAGCCTTTCTATTTCTTCTTCTTTTTCAAGCATTTGAAGATACTCACAACGCTCTCGTATCGTTTCGTTTGCGATGCAGTTATAGTCACGCCAACACCTACAATACTTAAAACCGCAAAGAGGTTTATCAATCCGCATTATTTACCTTATACCTTTACATCATTATCACACATCTTATCGTAAATCTTTGCAAGCGTTCGAGCAATACAGATTATCGCAACGTCTTCTTGAAGTTCAAGATTATGTTTATATCTTTGTATCATACGCTCTACAAGCTCAAGCTCGCTCTCTCCGTCTTGTCTTTTATTATCAATATGCACATTTACTTTTTCAGTCATTGCTCTTTCTTCCATGTGTCTGCGCTCTCGTCGTACTCCATATCCAAGTATCTGTTCAAACAGTCTACGCTACAGCTTAAATCGCAAATCTTTTGAGCCGTAGTTAAGAAGCCATTACTAACAGTCATACAGTTTTCGTCCAAAGGAATATCAATTTCCAATCCGACATCGAACTCGATAGGGCAGACGCGATTCATGTATGCCCAATCCGCAATCTGTTCTCTTGTCGCATCTGTTCCCTTGACTTCGTTGCACTTTTCCCAGACTTTCATTTCATTCGTCTATCCTTTCTGCTTTTACAATTACATGGAATTTCATTTCGTATCCGTGAGGAAGAATATACTCCCGTCTAAACCAAACGATATTACTAATCTCGTCTGGAGTTTCTTCCATGTAGCTTAAAAGCTTGTCAAACTCTTCCTTGACCTCATCGTAACAGACCAAATCTCCATGTTCATCTGGCATCTGTTCAAGTAGCTTTATTGCCTTATTTAGCGCATTATATGTGGCTGTAAAAGGCGTCCCATCTTCTCTTGTTGCAAATGTTCGTTTAATATCTTCAAGAATATATGTTGCTTCTTTATTTGTCATCTTCTATCCTTTCAGCCTTATAGATCATGCCATTCTTAATCCACGAACACATTGTTCTGATTGTCTGCGACTTTGCTATTTCTATATGCTTTGCTCTTCCTTTATCTGGAAAGAACACAAACTGTTGAGATAATAGTTCTTCAAAAGATTCTATAGGTTTACCAACTTTATATTTCTTCTTCATACTGCATCTACTGCCCTTGCTTTCGCTCTCCGTCCGCGCAATCCTCTCCAAGCCCTACAAGAACAATCGCATACAGTTCTCTTGCAAGTGACTCGATTCTGTTCTGAATACCATACATCTTTGTAAGAGCTTCTCCAGACCAACCATGATAAGGAGCATCCATTAGAGGATAACCCATATAAAATATGTCTCCATAAATTTCCTCTAATTTCACTTTCAAATCGAAAAGGTCTTTTCTCATTCCAACCATTGGAACCTTCTCATATCCACATATGTTACGATAGTATTGCACAAGTTGCATTATTTCTTTTTGCTCACTACTTGAAAACGAATGATTCATTTAGCTTCTCCTTTCTCCGTCCGCGCAGAACCAATCGAATTTATATCCTTTCAGCCGCTTCTTCTTTCCTTGACAGCAAGCAAATATGTTTCTCCTGTCCGCGCCCGTCTTTTCTGCCGCTTCGTAGGAGTTACTAAAAACAAATTCGCGTCCGCTTTCATCTACCGCGATAATTTTCTTTTGCTTCTCGCTTTCTCTTCCTCTTGACTTGCTTTCGTGCGTTTCATAATGCTTTTTCAATGATTCGGATATTTTCGCATTATGCTCGTCCGTGTGCTTAACCCCAATAATTTTGCGGACTCGCTTTCGTATAGCGTTACCGTATGTCGCGTTATATTTTGCGTCGCACCATTCAAGATTTTCTGGGAGATTGTTTGTCTTATCCTCGTCTTTATGGTTTATCATCGGCAATCCGCTTGGGTTTTCGATGAACGCTTCCGCTACAAGACGATGAACAAAATGAGTTTTTGATACTCCGTCTTTCGTCAGCGTCACGGTTTTGTACCCTTGGCTGTGCATCATTTGACGCAACTGCTTTGCAGATATTGGCTTATCGTAAATGCGTCCGTTGTCGTTCACCGTCTTTATACGCTCAACCGAAAACACTCTCGCAAGGTTATCCACCTCATACATTCCTTCGTATCCGCGAATCGGTTTCCGCACCACTTGCACAGCGTCAACGGTCGGCTGTTTGTTAATAATGTCAGTTGTAACGCGCTTAAACACATCCATAAAACATTCTGTTCCGTTAATCCATTTAATCAGCGCGTTCGCATCAATCAGCCGTTCTTTCATCGTCTTTCCTTTCCAAGCATCTCCCACGCTCGCAATTCCCTTGTTCGTCCCGCCAACACTTATCGAACATACATTCATATCGAATCGTTTTGACTGGAGTTTCTTTTTTCGTTGCGTATGCGCATTCCCTACAAGCTGTTGTTTCAATGGTTTTAAGTTCTTCCAAATACGATTTATATGCTCTAAAAGCGTCCCGTACACTTGTTGAATAAGCCGTGTCCGATTCAAGAACTTCGGCACAAAACCGCAAAGCGGCATCTTTTGAAATGTATTCTTTCCGTCCTGTCATTCCTCTTTCCTTTCTGCCGCGATTACGGCTTTCTGCCGAGCTAACACTTCGATAAAATTAAGCCCGCTATGTGACAGGATAACGCCAACCACATCGGCATAAAGCGAAGTCCTGTCGATCAAATCACCATGCTCTTCGGGCAGTACGCCTTTGATTGGACACCATAACGGAATATCATTGTAGATATATCTATGGTATTTATCTACTTTACATAATCCACCTTCTCCGTTATGGCACGGACAATCAAAACAACTATGTGGCATCTCCATCTCAATTATCACCTTGCTCATCGTTTACTCCTTTCAGCCGCGATTATTGCAGGAGCGTTAAGAACGTCCATTGCTATACGGTTTTCTCCAATAATTCGTTCGTGCATAATGCGACCATGTTCTGCTATACTTGATGATTGTACCGAAAGACCAAGCGCATCTCTATCAATCAAATCCCCATGCGCTTCTGGCAGAACGCCTTTGATTGGACACCAATCTGGACGCGCTCTCATGTTTTTTAGCGTGTCAATTGTCTTTTTTGTGATGCCGCAATAATGCCCACGCATAAGGTCAGCACATATCGCTTTACAGTCCAGACAATTCCACTCCTTAACAGGCATCGGCATATCAACTATCAGCATCGGTTTGCTCCTTTCGTTCGCCGTGATTACAGAAATCAGTATTATACATAATTCTTTGTTGATAGTCGCAGTATGCAAGCCCTTTAACTGGCTTTACTTTGTTCGACTTGTGTACGCATTCATAGCACCGCACAATTTCGCCTTTGATGGGACAGTCTGGCTTTCGCTTTTCTGCGTACTCAAACGGCATTGTTCCTTCGACCCAACAGCAATCAAGCGCACAATCACAGCAGTTTGTCGGCATCGGCTTATCAACTATCAGCATCTTCTTTCTCCTTGCACAGCACGAATAATTCTTCTTCAAGTCTTTTCATGGACACATTGTCCTTGATTTCGTCCATGATTCTTTCGTGTACCATCCTCGCGTATTCCACCTCGCCCTTGATAGGACACCATTCGGGACGCTCATCACCGTTCGGAATTTCTCGGCTCAAAATCGGCTCTAATTTGTGACGAGCATTGCACACCAACACATTCTGTCTTGTTTCGTGTAGTCCGTATGTCCAATCATGCATCGGACAATCGAAGCACCGCTTCGGCATCTTCATATCAACTATCAGCATCGGTTTGCTCCTTTCGTTCTCCGTCCATCTTCGCCCCGCAGTTCGGGCAGTACGGTTTCTTTTGATTGCTTACAATTCCACCTATGCCGCTGTGTTTTCCACACGCAGAACAGAATGCTCTTAATTGCCCGTATGTCCCGTGCGGTTTGATTATCCACTCGCCCTCTTTCGGCAACCGCGATTCAAGTTCAGCAATCCGCTTTTTAAGCTGTTCGTTCTCTTTGATGTACGCATCGTTGCTGTCATCCAATGCCTCAATAGCCGCAGTATAATCAGCAATCTTTATGTCAGCCGCTTCGAGCGCATCGGCGGCACGATCACACCAAACATGCAACGGTACGCCAGCAACCATTTTTCGCTTCTCAAAGCAGTATCGCAAAGTCTCAATCAGTTCTTCGTTAGTCATATCGGTTCACCTCTCTTCTGTCGTTGACGTAGTTGAAATCAGTTTCGCGGCGTGATGCAGTCCGTCGAAATACCCCTCAAGATATTCGTTATCGGAATCATCATCATACGCGCGTTTCGCGGTGTTCTCTATATCATATATCTGTGATTTAACTTGCTTTATCTGCGCTTTAAGTTCCGCAATCCGCTGTTCCATCTCTTTACATTTTTTCACGAGTTTCGCGTTGCACTTGTCGGCATCTTCAAGTTGCTCTGCCGCATCATACATAAGGTCTTCCATGCATTCTTCCGTGTTTGTTAAGCCTTCATATGCATAAGTACATCCTTTACAATTTTCATTTGCACACATTCGCATTCTCTTAATATAGTTTGAATATACGCTACTCATTCTGCATTCTCCCATTCAATTCTCTTTCCACAGTTCGGACAATAATTCGGCGTTTTATCCTTGTTCCGTAAAAACCATCCGCAATCGCACCAGTAAAGGCTTAAGTTTTCATAATTCCTATGTGGGATTACTGTCTTGCTTTTAGATTCAATCGCGTCTGCGGCGGCTTCCAACATTGTGTCGAGGCACATTGATCCGTATCCGGTAAACGGACATTCCTCAGCGTCACAATCATCAATCGTATTCCATGTTGCCGCGCAATCTCTCAACGCCTTAATCAGTTCTTCGTTACTTATCTTTGACATTTTCAATGAACTCCTCAAACATTTCCAGAAACCAATGCGCAGTTTCCTCGCTGTTAAACGATGCAACTTTGTAAATTGCGTTCTCACCTTCAATCTGAATTGCGAGACACGGCTTCTTTCTGTCTGGCATATGCTGAACTGTAATAGATATTCCGTTCTTTTTATATCCGCAAAATCCAAGGTCTTTATCTTCCATATCTTTCATGAACATATCTGCTACTTTTAATTGCCTCACACGATTGCCAAATATCTTTCAAACAATTTTTACAAAGAAAGTATTGTTTATATTCCCATGTGTCTGGATAGAAGCAACCGTCTTGCGTCTTAAATGTCGGCAAAGATACATGGTAATTTGGATGGTCATTAGGAACTTCCATATGACACCAATCGCAATAGTATTTAATCATTTTCTTTTCCACCCAACGGTCTTATAAGCGGCTCTGCTGTTTTTACTTTCTTGAACGGGTTGTCATCTTCTTCACAGAATACGACTTCAAGAATCTTGTCTATGCACTTGTCATGCGCTTCAATTTCAATCCATCTAAAATCGTAGTCCGTTTTCTTAAACTGTTTGATTCTATACTTTTTCCTACGTTCGCCTTGTTTTAGTTCCCTTTTGCATAAATCACAGTAATGCTTAATCATAGCTTCACGATTCTCCCAAGTAATCCAAGTCGTAATCGAACATTTCTTTTTCTGTCAGTTCTCTATCGTAAATAATGATGTCCCAATATCTCTCTGATACATCATCGGTGCGCCCAACAAGTCCGTCCTTTGGCTGGCAACCGATTCCGAACGGTCGCAGTCTCATTCCATAATGGTAGTATCTATTGCTCATTTTGCGCTCTCCATTCTGTCCTATTGTGTTAATCAGACAGCAGTCTCTTCATTAGTTCCTTGAACTCTTTTAGTTCCTTCAAGCCCACTTCGATACCATCGCTGTATCCAGTTTCATACTGTGATGAGTCCAGTAATCCTCTTCTATATCCATTATCGTAGGATGTTTTCAGCAAACCCAAAACGATTCTGCCAGAATATGTTTCGTCTTCTTTTATCGTTCTTCCGTCAATTCTCAGCATAATTCATTCTCCTTTTCCGAAAGGGATTGAATCCCGAAATTGCAAACATCTATTCTCAAACTTCTTATAAGCGTCCAGATACAGTTCGCTCTTATCTCCGTTATAAGTAAGTTCGTAATACATACCATCACACAAGTTCGTCGATGCCAACGCTTTACTGTTCTGCAATGTTTTACACATCCAGACGATATACACACCATCTTTCGTAATCTGCATATTATCGGATTTATCAAGATGCTCGTTTGTATAATCCGAAACGACACTCTTTACAAGTTCAGCAAATTCTAATTCTTTCATTCTTCTTACTCCTTTTGTTTATACTTACAGTCCCAATTAAACATGCACAAGCCATAGGCATCAGCATACACGCAACGCTCCTTGCTATATATGCATCTGTAGTACCCATAATCGCCTTGTTCTTCTTTTTTTCTTTTTCTACAAATCTCAATCTTTTCTGCAAATCCGTCATCGTAAATCATTGCGAGTGTATCTGAAATCTGTTTAAGAAATAAGTTCGTCATAACACGACTTCCATATTTTTCTTTGTCTTTATTCAAAACCCTATCTGTTTCAAGTAATACATCTCTATATCTGCTCATTCTTCTCTCCTTTCAGCATACGAACAGAAATCATCTTCTGCCGTATATCTGTAATGCCCATCTTCTTCGTCGCTCCACTCGTGACAAATGCATCTATAATTCCCAAGGGATTTTCTGCCGCTACTGTATTCCTCGTCCCAACTATCGCAGTCCTTGCATCTAATTAACCCCTTCGTTGGTCTGCATTTACCGTATGGATTTGTCGAATCAAACGGAACACGAAGTATATCGGTTAAATCAATCTCAACAATCATTTCGAGTGTCTGCCTCATAGGCTTAATATCGCTCATTCTTCTTTATCCTTTCCATCTGCGCAAAACCAATTGTCTGTCGTAATTTGTCACCACCTAAACCATAGATGCTCAATTGGAATCTCTTCGTACCATCCGTCTTGGTAATGCGCAATTTCCGTAGCCCAATTCTCAAGGCATTTAAGCGCACCTTGCAAATCACCCCAACCATTTTTTGGATTATACTTCATATACTTTTTTGCGTTGAACTTCAACTCGTGAATACCGCGTTCAATCTTCGGAAGGACTTCAGTTACTTTGTACCATTCTCCCTGTGTATAATTCCAATCCATACACGCTACAAACATATCACGCAGATTGTAGGTGGGGGAGTCGCATTCTGGACTCCCGACAACCGCAATCAACCCGTCTGCGTCTGCTACTTTTACACCGAATCTAATATCATAACTCATTTTGCATTCTCCTTTAACTCGATGTAGTCAAACTCTGCAAGTTCATCTGGAACAAACCAGCCGATCCAAATCGAGTTGCATGCGCTCTTTCTCCAAGCCAAATCCTCGTTCCATTCTTGAATCTCTTTCATCAGTTCTTTCTTACCAACGTCGTTGTCATTGTCATACAAATAGTTATCGTACTGATATGTTAGAGATTCATATCTCTTTTCGTTGCTTGCTACATTTGAAGGCATTGCGACATACGCAATGGTCATAACAAAAAGCTCGATGAACAATACGACTCCACCAATAATTATGAGTATCGATCCAATCAATTCTCCAATGTTTCCATTATCTCTATTTATCAAATAAAGAGCGACACCGATTCCAATAACTATAGCTGTAATTAAAATTAGAAGCATTGTTTTTCTGTTCCTTTCTCTTCAATAGAATTCATTTTATTCAGAACTAATTCCGCAATTGCCGAAGTAGTAATTGTCTCCCACGGATCATCTTTCAAACTCTTTAGAAAATCTTTCAACTCATTCCACCAGCTTAACGGCACAGCTTCAACGGTCGGCGCGGTATATACAATAGAGCAAAGTGCAAACTTTAACTTATCCGTATAAAATTCGTTTTCATTAACACGCCGAATCAGCGCGTTCGCGTCAATCAATCTAATGTTATTCATAACGTGTTCCTCGCTTACTCAATCATTTGCTCGTTTTGCAACACATCTTTAATTCTTGCTCTGTTCGCTTCCTCGCAAATTGTCTTGTTCTTACACGCAAAGCCGCTTCTATATTCTACTCGCAGGACATTATATTCATCACGGTACTCATATTTGTCAGTCCAATGCTCAACGTCCATCGCATCGCAGAATTTACACCAATCGAACGGCAATTCAATTTTCGCATCAACTTCTGCCATAACGTGTTCCTCGATTTTGTTTCTCTCTTTTCATGTTGTAGATGTCTGCCGCAAGATAAATCAATGACCCAATCAATCCAGCAATCAATGGGATTATTCCTTTGTCAAACTTCCCGCATACAATGAATGTCAATCCAACCCCAACAGCAAAACTACCAATCCATCTCCAGATATTCTCAAACATAATCTTCATTTTTCATGTCTATCAACCCACATCATACTATGTTCAACATCATTTTCACGCCATAGCAATTCGCATGAAAGAAGAACGTAATCATCGTGCCTTATTACAGAAACATCATATGTTACTTTTTCAACATCTGGATGTATTACCTCTAAAGAACCAACAAGGTTCATTGCGTGTTCCCTTAGACATTCTTCAGCCATCTTTATATAGTCTTTCATAATGTGTTCCTCTTCACTTTTTGTTTTTTCTATGCTTAAAATGCGTTTAACGAATCGAACATATTATTGGCTTCCTCGCTCGGAGAACTCGGATTGAGTCGTTCAGCATACACAACGGAATATCCTCTGCACGTTCTTCCTCGTTTAGCCGCCTTCCCAACGCTTCCGTAAGAAACGCCAAGGAAATCACAAGCCGCCTTTTCAGACTCAAACGCAATCTTTTCTCCGTCCTTTATAAGCACATACGGCTTAAAGTTTTTCACGGGCGATAAACCTCTAAATGTTCCGTTTTCAATCTCTCTCTTTATCATTGTTAATTTTTTCTCGAGATACTCTTGCCCATACTTTCTTTTCCAAGAATACACAGGACTTTCTCCAAGACCAAGTTCGTTGATAACATCGACGAGATATTTTTCCTCTCCGTCAATTTTTACCTTTGCAACATCTCTTGTTGCTCTTTTATGTTCTTTTGTTGATTTGAACTTCGGCAAGTATTCTTTCGACATTATCACATCAAAGTCTCTCGCTCCGCGCTCATATCTGCACGTTGCTGTACTTGGATTGACACCGTACTCTTCGCACCAATCTCTCAAAGACTTTACAGCTCCGTCGTGTTCAAGCCGAATTGTGTTGCAAGTGTTTCTTTGCTGTAATCTTTTCTCAATCCACTTGCAATTAGACGGTTCATAATCGCCGTCAACATCAATACGTTCTATCGACAATCCCTCAACGTAGCCGTTCTCATACGCCCATTCCATAAACGATTCAAACGAGTTGAACCATTCGTCGCACACTTTTATACCGCGACCACCGTATCTATCATAGTGGTCATATCGTGTCCTCGTACATCTTGCTTTCATGTCTGCCCATATTCGATACAACTTTGTTTTACTCATCCCATGTGTTTTTGTTTGCCACGCCATATTATTACCTCAAGCATTAAAGCTATCGAACGCCATGCTTGCTTTCTGGGAAGACAGCGCAGGACGGAGTTTCTCAATATAGATATTTGTTGTGTTCATATTAGAGTGTCCCAAGACCTCGCTGATGGACTGCAAATCTACACCTCTGTCGAAATAAAACGTAGCCGCGAAGTGACGGCAACTATGCGAACGATAGCCATCCTTGCCAGTAGCAAGCCGAATGTTCCGCTCTACAAGCTGACTTAAAGTAAATCTATCGAACTGATTCCAACTCCCATCTTCATTAGTACCGAATACAAAATCGTCCTCTCCAAGATTATTAGGACGGTAGCCACTCCGAAGATATTCCTTAACGACCTCTTGCGTAATCTTCGGGAATGCCGCCAGTCTTTCTTTGTTTCCCTTACCTTTCTCAACCTTTACTGTTCCTTCTTCAAAATCTAAATCTCGCATTCTTAAATCGCGTAGCTCGCTATTGCGAAGAGCCGTAGTCATCAGCATAACAAGGATCGCTTTGTTGCGCTTCCATTTGTTCTCTGGAATATACTTCGGCTTCTCGCCATTCAGAATGCGTCTAAAGTCTTCCTCTTCGAGCAGATGCTTGTACGCTTTTTTCTTCTCCATGCTGACCGCTTTCTTTGACGGCATAATCACGGGAATGACGGGGGATTCGGCAATCATTCTCATCTGGACAGCCCACTCGAAATAGCTTTTAAGCACTTGCATGTACAGATTTAGCGTAGTGATCTTCACGCCAGCTTCTGAAAGAGAAATCTTCCAATCATTTACGCTTGCGATGCTTGCTTCTTCGTATCCGTTCTCCTTAATGAAGTCCATGTATTTCTGCGTAATACGCTCGTAATTGGCTACTGTTCCTTCAGACAGACCATTTGCCTTGCAACTGCTCAAATAGGCTTTTCTGGCTTTCTCAACGCGCTGTAACGTGTTACACGATACTGTATTCGATTTGGTTTCCATAATGCTTTCCATAATTCTTTCTCCCTTCCTTTGCTTTGATTGCGTTCTTGTGTTCTTTCCCCAAGATTGAACGAGGGATGGGGTAGACCGTCAACAGCGTCTCTCCATAGAACACATAAATGTTTCCGTCCCAAACTCTAATGTCCGTAATGTTTGTTGTGTCGCTTCTTCTGTCGATATATTCACGCAGTTTCCCGTGCGTATTGTCGTATGTAGTTCCTTTATCATATGCTCTCTGTGCGTTTCGTTCTGCGGCTCTCTTCGGGATGCCGCACCGTTCTTTCATCCTGTTCTTCCCATGAGTTGTACAAGTTGTCATCTTACATATTCACCTCTCCTAAAACGTGTTCCATGAAGTTCACAACGAGTATCACAATATGTAACCTTACTTGATTAGTGTACCGTATAAAGTAACATATGTCAATACTTTTGTAAACATTTTTTGCAAATAAAAAGGAAGCACCTATTAGATGCTTCCTTTGCTCAAACGTGTTTTACTAAAACGTGTTTGACGTTTAGTCTTTATATACTACTTCTTCAGACTTATTATCTCTGACGGCGTAAATAAACTTTTCTCCATACAGAAGTTCGAGATCATCCATGCCGTCTTTTTCTTTCTGTCTTTTAATCTCTTCAATTGCTTCTTCCAACGTGTTACATTCTGCCAAGTCATCGAACCCCGCATCGTTCGCAATAAACACGGAATACTGTTTCATAATGTGTTCGTTGCTTATTCTTCAATCGAGATCAAAAGAGAATGCGCGACAAACAAATCTCTTTCATCTTTCAGAAACAGATGCAACAGGATTCCTTCTGGATTTTCCATCCAAAGTTCTCTGTCCTCATTAAACTCTTCCGTGTCTGGCATTGCTTCGATGCGCTCGACATCGTACACCGTAGTCTTCTGATACTTACTCGAATTATAAACCTTAACTTTCATAACGTGTCCCTCGCTTATCCATCAATAATTTCCTGTAGCGTATCAGCTACATCTGAAATATTATCATACGCTTCGTCCAAATTGTCAATGTATTCTTCCATCTGTTCTCCGCGTTCAGAACATTGCAACGACTCTGGCATATTATCGAATGCGTCCTGTTCGTCGTTTCGTACATCCTCAACAATCGACATCGCTTCGTTCAACTTGTCTACTGCTTCAGCCAAATACTTTCTTCTCTGTTTGTTCATAATGTGTTCTCCTTTTATTCAATTCCTAAAGTTTCTGCGATATCTTCCATAAGGCAATATCCGTCGCACTCTACTCCTTCGTATACGACAGTTTCCTCTAAAAGATTCAGAACATAGAACGAGCCGTCCTGTTTTTTTAGAAGATCAAATGCGGCTCTCAGCAGCACCTTATCTCTGCTTTCCATAATGTGTTCTCCTTTATATTATTCAATTACAACAATATCATACAACATATCTTCTGGCAAGTCCGTACATTCAATCGTGCCGATTTCATCGTGCGTTACGCGCAGATTATTGAATCCAAGTTCTCCCATTGTGTTAATAACAGAATCTGTAAATGCTGGTTTGATAATCAATCGGATATATGCACCGCTTTCATTGCTCTCATAAACCAAAATGTCATGTGCGTATCCGTATGTCATGTCCCAACGAAACATATCGTAAATCGAGTTCTTCCATCTTTGGATATCACCATCGAAATCTTTCCAGTATGCGTAGATGGTTGTTGCTTCCTTCGAGTATACATTAACCTTTGCTTTCTTTTCCATAATATGTTCCTCACTTTCTTCCTACATTCTAAACCATCTGTCGTGGTCTTCGCAAGAGCAATATCCTGCGGCAGACTCAAAAAACCTTTTTGCTCTAATCAACTTCGCTCTCCATACATTATCATCATCATCGTCAACTTTAACGATTGCATATGCGCAACCGCCAACACATCCCTCAAAGATTTCCATCGGATAATCCAGAACATCGGCAAACTGTTTCATGCCGCGCTCCGTGAGATATTCGCTCCAATCGTGTTGCTCGTCATCATCGAACGGATTACAGAATGCGATTGCCAAGCTCTCGCACACATCGTCATACACATCAACGTCATACATTACGCGCATCAGATCGCGCACCTTCAGCTTCTGTCCAACCAGTCTTTCCGCTTCAATTCGCTTCATTTCGTGTTCTCCTTTTCCCAATAAATTGCCTGTCCGCAGATAGGACAGAAGTTCATTTTTCTGTCCACGGTATGTCCGCATCCTTCATACGGGTCTACTGGAATTCGCTTTGCGAGAGCTTCGATAGCCATATCAAATACCTCATCTGGCGCAAGAGTATAATTAAATTTTTTCATGTTCATAATCTCATAAATTGCTTCTTGAATTGTCAGCTTGTTTTTCTTTTTGCTCATTTCATGTTCTCCTTATTCAAAGCATCCGTTCTTACTAAGAACATACAGAATTTGTTCAATGCTTAACCATTTGCCGTTCTTGTAGCATCCATCATCCCAACCAGAAACAGCATCATCGAATGTAAATACATACTTTCCACGTTCATCCTTCAACGGCAGTTCCAGTCTGTATTCTCTTGCAAGAATCTCAATCACTTCGTTCCTTGTCATAACGTGTTCCTCTCTTTCATTTTCCGATAGGCTTCTTTCATATCTTCAACCAAACAATTGTAAACTTCTTCGACATCGTTGTCCAAATCGTTTCTAATGTACTCGCCCTGTAACCAGTTAAGCGAAATTGCGTCTGCCTTACCCTCTGGAATCCAATCGGAGATGGACGGGGAAGTGGTGAACACTTTCAGAATGGTCTCTCCGCTTCTGCACCAGTTCGAGTTCGCCACATACTCTTGAACTTCAAGCTTGTCACCGTCATACGGTAACCATACAACTCTGTATTCCATCTTGTCGCAATGCAGAGCGCGGTAATGTGCTTTTCTCATTGCGTCCTTCAACTGCTTCTTTGTAAACATTTTATTCCACCTCGCTTTCCAAACGCTTTTCTTCTTCGAGTCTGTCTTTAAGGTAGTTCATTTCATATTCCACAAGATTAGCATCAATTGTTTCGAGCATCTCTTCGTCTGTCTGCGTGTGATTCTGCTGTTCCCTCAATTCGCCAAACATATATTCCATTTCAGAATAATCATCGTGCGAAAGATAAACCTCAAATCCAGTACCGTGCCAATCTTCGTTTCCAAATTCAGCGTCAACAACAAAAATATTGAAACTACCATGCTTGTATTTCGTGACTTTCGTGTCCGTTTTCTTCATCTTCATTTTAGTTTACCTCACTTTCCTTTCCTTCCGTCTTATCAATAATCTTGCAATCCTTAAACCGTTCTTTCATATGCTGGATTGCGAACTCTTTTCTTACAAAAACATCCGAATGAATCGTTTTGCCAGACTTCCACGTTGCGATGATTGGGAAGTGCTTGCTCTTGTAGTTCTCAATCGTAATCACTTTCATTCTTCGTTCTCCTTTTCTCTGCAATTCTCCGAATAATAGCGCACGATGTTCTTTACTTGCTCGAAGTATTCGTCCAGTTCTTTTCCTGTCAAATCAGCAAGTTCGTTAAGCGTACTCATAATTTCCTCGTAGGTCGAATCGCGTTTAATGAATTTAGATTCCATGACTTCCGTTTCAATTTCCGCATCAAAGCACATATCTCTAATGTTTTCAAAGTCATCTTCATTTAGTTCAACATTGAATTTATATCCGCTAATTTTTAACGACCAAATAGCATCATCAATTAAATCAACTTGCTCATACAAGTCATCCATCCATTGAGACACTTCAACTTTGATTTTGCTGTCCGTAAACCACAGCCTAAAGCTGTACAGTTCCTTTTTGCAACTGCACCATTCCGTTCTGAACTCGCCAGAATATGTTAAGAGTTCACGAAGATTCTTTTCTGCTTCCTCATACAAGTCTGACACTCCCCACTTACAAGCATCAAGTCCGTCCGTTAAACTGTACGTTGGAATCTCCTTCACAATACTTACGTTCTCCATTCTGCTATTCATCTTTATCATTTCTCCTTTCAATTTGTTCATTTTGTGTTCTCCGTTCTTATGCAACAATTTGCCCACGACCATTTACTTTCTTTCCGCTTGCAATCGCATTGTATATATCTATAATGCGTGTCTTGCTTGCGTGAATATATCGTGTGTTCTTATCACGCTCTTCATCGTGATACTTCTCACGAATCTGTTCACCAGTATTTCTGTCGTATGCTCTCTTGTTGCTTGCTTCAATACTGTGATTGCTTACTCTATAACACGTTCCGTCAATCACAAAATAAAACGAGTCCCTTGATACTGAAGCAGAAATATCTCTGTGTTCATCAAGAAATTTCTCGATCTCGTTCATTTTATTCTTAAATTCTTCTTTTTCTTTCTTGTTTGGTTGCCACTTACTTCCGAACATTCTGTATCCCATTTTGTTTTCTCCTTTCAAATATCAAACTCGCACCATGCTCTTCCGTGCCGAATTGCGTTCTTCGGAAGAAAGATCGGTTCATCATACTGGACAGGCTCTTTCATCTCGTAGCACCATTTTCCTTTATCAGTACAATCGTACTCGCTACAATAAGGTACACAGGCTAACGCTCTATAAATTGCATCCCACATTTTCTTGGTTGCAAAACGAGCATTGCCAATTGTTACCTCTCCAAGGATCATTGGATAACCATTTCCTGTTTCAATAATTCCAACGCGTTTTCCAACGAGTTTCTTTAATGTGTTCTTTGTGCGAGACTCATACAGCTTGTTTCCTTCAACAATCTTTCTCGCATATGGAACGTGTTTGCTGTTTACAAATACTCCAATCATACATCTTCCCTCGCTCGAATTGTGTAGATATCAGAGTCCAAAATGATTTCATTGTTTGTCATATCGCAAAGCACAACATCGTCATCTCCGTAGACCAGAATGCGCACATCGTGTCCATAATGTGACAGGAGCAAGTTCTTCAACAATTCCTCATAGTTCTTATCCTTATCGCTGTACACCTTCTTAAATGCGTTATTTCTAATCTTCTGGTAGTTAGGCATTTCGTTTTCTCCTCACATAAAGTATTTTGCGTACAGATAACCAGCCGCGCTATTAACAACTCCTGCGCTATATTCACCGTCGTTATATCCGCTAACCAAACTGTGAACTACTTCCAACAACGAAGTTTTATCTGCTCTTGCAATTTCTTTTACTCGGCTCTTCCACTTAATAACTGCGTCAGAAAGATTGTCATATTCACCGATCATATCTTTCTCATAACAAGAAGCTAATGTTTTATACTTACTCATAATGTGTTTCACTCTCCTTACTTCAGCAACTCGTTAATGTAAACAACACCGTTGAACTTGTAGCATTGCAAGCACGTTGCACAATGCCGCGCTCCACAATTGATTTCGATATTGTGTTCTTCCGCATACTCTTTTGTGTACACCGTGAACACCTTGTCCGCAATGCGATGCTTCTGATCCTGCTTGTTCACATAGAAGCTGGACTGTACAACGATTACGTTGATCGGCTTTCCACCACATTCTTCAAATGCTTTCTCAAGGAAATTGAGATTCTTCGACCACCATGCAAAGGTCACATTCGGATTAGCCTTTGCGATGTTCGTATAGTTGATTGCCTGTGTTACGTTTGCGATATCACCGAACGCCTCAATACGGCAATATTGTGTGTTCGGAAATACTGGAAGCAGTTCGAGCGGAAGGGCAGAGGATGTAAGCAGTTCGTAATTCTTCTCCAACGCTTTCAAAAGGTTCGCGCCACGACCGCCCTTCTTCATTTCGAGAATTGCGTCTGCATAACAATTCGCGCAAATCTTATTCGGGTCTTGCATATACTTCTTGCACAATTCGTTGCAAGTACAAGGAGTAGAGATTGCAAGCATATTCTCCAGCTTGCCAGACATTCCGTCAGAAACGTGGACGGGGGAGTAGTTCATAGCGTACTTGCTCTTCTTCAGCTTGTACCAAGTTTCGGCAACCATAATGTGCCATGCGTCGTTCATCATCTCGCAACCATACTTGACAAAATCATTTTTCTTCTGTAACATTGTTATGTCTCCTTTTCAAAATAAGTTATTTGATTATTTGGGGGATAAGAAAACACACGCCAAACCTCTCTCTACATTGGCGTGTGTTCTTTGTTTCGTGTTTCTTGTTATGCGTTCTCTTTCCAGCATTCCGAATCTTCCAAGTAGTCTTCTACCGCTCTCTGCGTAATCATCTGAACATCTTCATCGCTACAGAAATCATAGATATATTCTTTTTCCATACATTCATCAGCGATTGCAATAATCATCTGACAGATTGTATATGCGTCAGCACCTTCCAGTTCCTCGTACTCTGAAAGCAAGTCATCTGCTCGTGTCTCATACATCCTGTGCCGAAATTCGTCATACGCTTCATGCAGTTCGTTTTCAGTCAGCTTGTACTCTTTACCATCTCTCGTGATTGTCATTTCCATGTCACCTTCTTTACAAAGTATTTTCTTGCAAGTTCCTCTACCTCGCCAATCTTGTATCCAACGCCGTATTCGTCAATTAAGAACACATAATCGTCGGTATACATTTCTCTCCATTCGTCAAACATTGCCATAAGGCAATCGTCATAACCGTAAACGAGAAGACCAACTTCATCCGCTACGGTTTTTACATAATCGTCGTTGTCGATTATGCACCATCCTTCTGTATATTCTGGGTCGTTCAGTTCCTTCTGAAGCCGTGCGAGTTCCGCTCTATACTTCCTGTCCCATTCATTAAACAACTTCCGCCCAGCCTTATTCAGCTTGTAGTATTCAATCTTCTCCATAATGCGTCACTCCTTCCAGTAGTCAACGTCTACCACGAAATCGTCTTGCGTGAATTGTGTGCCACCGTAAATCGCAAGTATCACGCTCCAAGGAATTTCACGCGGGTGATTATACTTCTTCCGCAACGATTCCCCAGCTTTACTATCTGCCCAATATGCGTCTTCGTATAACTCGTTGAGTTCGTCATCATCGAGCGCATCAATCGTACCTACCCACTCTCCAAATAGCATTGCAACTTTATTTCGATTGTTCTCAAGCCACTCTTCCAGACTTTCATACGCGCTCTGTTCTTGTTTGTATTCTTCACTTTGCACAAACTTGTTTACAATCTTCACGCACTTGTCAAAACTCGTGTCGCACTCTGGCTCTGACGATTCAGCAATCAAATCGTGTAGCAAGTCATAGCCAAGAACATATACGAGGTAGAGCTCTTCATCAATCGGCGTAGTAATCATTGCTTTACTTCCTTTCTTCTTCGTCTTCAAAGTAAACCTCGAACGAGAACAAGTCCTCGTCACAATATTCGCAACTATATTTGTATCCTGCGTCGGACTTGTATCCGCACTTGATAACCGCCAGTCCGCATCTCCTGCACCTCGGCGTTTTAACCTTTTTCATTTTGTGTTCTCCTCTTCAAACAAATTAGCATACGCCAGAATGTTTCTCGAAAGATTTCCGATATACTGGTCTAAAGTTTCCAATCGCCCATATAAATAACCAGTTTGCAGATCGTCAATCGTTGGGTTTTCAGTTCCTGTGTATGCATCTGCAATCACGCATACACGACCGACAATGTACTTTTCCTGTACATCGACCGCTATATTGTTGTTGTTGCACCATTCAATCAACAGATGAGCCTGTACTGACGTTTTGATATTAAACAAAACGAGTTGGTCGTTACACCCGCCGCTTGGAAACACCTCATCATGATTCACGAATACGATTGGAATGTCCCGAATAAGTGCGAACCGATCAATTGTATTCTCGTATTCCGCACATTCTTTTTCGTTATCGAACTGCTTCCCATCAATTGCAACGTATTTGTCAATAGTAATCTTTTTCATAATGTGTCACGCTACCTTTCTATTATTTTTTCTATACTTCCATCCGTGTACCTCTGCAATGTAAGGGAGTAGGGAAGTGGTGTACTTCGAAATGTGTTCCTTGGTTGCAGTTCCCATGTACAGTTTGTACAGGAAGTTGTCCCATTGAAAATCAGTAATCCCATCCTTGCGTCTGCGGTACAGGATGTAATTCGTTCCGTCATGATGCGACATCTTTCCTCTCAAATCATGCGCATCGCACCACCATTCGCAGTATTCGCAAGTCCGAACGAGTAAGTCCCCGATGTTCTGGCTCTTCTCTTCTTTGTATGCATGATGCCGACCGTCCCACAAACCAAGGTCAGCAATCTGAATGATTGTGTTTCCTACGTCGATATCCAAATTAGACTGTTCATCTTCAAGGTATTCTTCTAAAGTTCGATGTGCAAGATCAAACCAGTCTGCCGATTCATATTCCTCGTCTTCCATGCTGTAATCAACTCGCATATCTTCCTTGTAAGATTCGTCATCGACTAAATCAAACAGCCACCAGTCAGAATAAATTGTGTTGTGCGTTTTTCTGCTCTTCATAATTAGTCTTCCTCTCTTTTTCTTTTAATGATCTCAGCAAGTACAATTACTACTTCCATATCCGAAATGAGACCCCTGTCAGAATAATAAAGGACACGATTTACCTTTTCTGAATCGTGTCCCTTTTTAATCATATCGTGTGCAAGTTCTCGAATGTATCGCTTCATACTGTTATCCTCTCTATTCGATTCCGTATGCTACTAAAATGTTGTTTGCAATCTCTTCTGCACATTTCTTAATTTCTTCAATACTTGTCCAAATCTTTTGCTGTTCGCATTCCATATACACTTTATGTCCGTCATCTTTCACACAAAACTCTGCTACAAATTCATCCAATTCGTTTCCGTAAATTGTGTGGAGACTCCATACTTTTCCCCACCCATATACGCCACGATCTTGATATGAAAGCGTAAATCTGGTTGATTTATCATTACTTGCTCCAACATACTTTCTATCACTAACCTTTACAAGCTCCATTTTTGTGTTCTCCCCTAAGCACCTAACATTTTGTTATTCCGTCACATCATAGTGACTCGTCCAAGACGGCGGCTCTTCATCGTAATATTCATCAATGCTATCAATGCTGTAATCGAGGTCATCCAAGTCAATATCGTCCTTAAACTCCACATCATAGTTTTTGACAGCTTCAAGCGCATCATCTTCAGAATTTGCCTTCACATAGATTGTGTGTGTTCCTTGCAGTTCGACCGAAATCTCATACCATTTCGGCTTGTTCTTAATCTCTTCGTACTTGTCTTCGATAAAGTCTGACAAACTATCTTTTGCGATATAAAGACCAAGAGGTTCAGCAAACGAGTCAAAGTCTTCGCAATTCCCAAACGAGTCTACAACCGCATCTACAAGTTCTTCCTTCTGCTCATCATTTAGTGTTTCTTTCCCTTCAAGCCAATGCGATACAATTGATTCTGCAAGATTGTTGATGAATTCTTTGATGCAAGTTTTCTCTTCAAAATTCGTTCTGTCCTGTACAGCATTACTAATCTGTGCGTCCGTCAGTTCAACCTCTACAGGAATCATGTTTCCATTTACGTTAATGTTTACAGTAGTAGTCATTTGTTTTTTCTCCTTTCAATGCGTTGCGTTCCAGTTTTCGATTGCCCACTTGTTTCCAGTTGCATATACTGCGTTGCGTGTCCGCTCATAAGGTGACAGGGGACGGGAATGCGTTCTTCGCTCGTATTCTTCTTCACCCTCAACGCTGATAATCTGATATTCGCAATCCGTCCCAAGACCGTAAATGCGTTTACACTCTGCTACGTTTCTCACATAGCACGACTGTTCTCTCCATTCCCAATTCGACATTGCGTCACGATACTTAAACTTAACTGTTACCATTCTCTTTCATCTCCTCTTTATAATAGAATCTGTGTACATTCAAAATGCGCTCCGTTAAATCTTCATATGCGCTCTTCTCATCTCTATAGTAGTGACCCCAGTAATAGTTGTACTTTTCTTTGTCATCGTTGCATTCCCAAGTAACCCACTCTTTGCCGAAACGAGTTTCACGATATCCAAGCACGACCTCAAACGTGCGTCCATCCTCTTCTCCAACCTTAACTGCTCCGATGATCTCCCATTCTTCACACATTCGTTTTTCCATATCATGTTCCTCTCAATCATCAAAATAAAATTCGTCAAAAATAATTCCCTCTAATGCTCCTGCCAAGAAAATTATGATAATTGACAACAGCCTAACTACAACAGATTCAACACAAATAATTTGTACCGCCGATGCCGTTACCCACAAAATCGCAAGAACGTGAAGCAACCAAAATTCTTTCAAAAAACACTTCGCTTTCTTCATTTTGTGTACCTCGCTTTCTATTATTCGTCCATCCAGTAAGTCCAAGCGCGAACTTTCGACAGCCCATACTTTTTAAGATAGGTGTTGATGCGCTTCGTGTGCATCTGAATTGCGATTCTCACGCCATCAATGATCAGATTGAGTTCTTCGCTCGTAGGGACATAGTCCTTATGACCTTCATTCTCTACAATCTGACCCTGTTTGTACCAGTACATATCACCGTCGTAGCATTGAGCAGACCAACACAATTCCCTAATATTGCTATCGTCTGGCAACCGCCAATACTTGACACGGAGATAGGGGACATTGGTGAAACGAGTGTCACCAATTAGATGGTCGAGAATATCCTCGTAGCTCTTCATGTTCTCATAGATAAAATGTGCTTCGCTCTTACGCGCATTGTCAGCTTTCTTACAAGCGTCATCATATCCAAACTGCGGATACCAATCGGAATACCCGAAGCAGAAACGTGTTTCAATATTCTTCTTGCTGATAGGAATAATCATTCCATTCGGCAGTTCAACGTACCAGTATACGTTCTTCACGCACCACTTCATTGTGCTGTCGTTCTCGCCCCATAACTTTACAAGCGCATCCTTATAGATTGCCGCAAGTTCTGCCTGTCTTGCTTTCATCTCTTTCGTAATCGGAATTTCGTTCGCTTCCATTTTGCGTACTGCTTCCATTATTTTCTCCTTTCGTTATGCTCTGCTCTGCATCCAGTTGTAGCTGAACTTGCGCTTCAGACAACCCTTGTACAATGTGAATTTCTGATCCTGTGCGATGGCATATGCCGTGTCATACTGGTCAACTTCATACTTCCACCAAACTTCTCCGTCATTGAGCAGATACTTCAGTTCATTCAACATCTTGCAAATCTTATCCGCATTGCGTTCTGATACAAAATGTGCCGAACGTCCATTGTACAGAAACTCCTTGCCATAAACAGCTTTTGCTACAATTGTCATCACTTTTCTCCTTTCAAAATGTGTCATCCGCAAATGCGTTCAGTCACAATGTCAACAGAGAAACTGTCTCTGTGTCCGTCAGCATCTTCGATTTCTGAAATCACATCAAATACTCTGTGTTCATCGTTCCATGTTTCGGTCTGCACGATGCGATGATAGTTGCGCATGATTTCCTTTTCTCTGAAACCGCCTGCTTTGTTAACGATACTTCTTACGATTGCTTCAACCATTTTCTTCTTTCCTTTCTTGAAATGCGTTCCTTGATTATCTGCTGAGAAGTTTGCTTCCCAAGAACATAGCCAGCTTGTCAATCGGTCGGATTGCTTCCCAACCCATCGCCTGTTCGTATGTGATGTCGATGATGTTCATATTGTCATCAATCGCTTTCCACTTTCCGAAAAATGTTCCATCCTCTCTGAAAATTCGCTTTCTGAACACAGGGATTCCACGTTCATCTCCGCAGTATTCATACCCGAAATTCTCCAACACATCGTGTAACTCCATCCGCTTCTTCAGCTTCATGTTGATCTCTTCAATAGCATCCATATCGTGTTCCTCGCTTTCTATTACAGATGCTCTTCAAGAATATCAGCACTTGCCTTGTCCAAAAGATTCGCTTCCGAATCGAGCATATTTATCAACGCTCCTACAATCTCCGCGTCCGTTGCTTGAAACATATCAGCAAGTTCCGAAATGCGTTCCGCTTCATAGTTATAGATTTCAATCTTTTTCATATCGTGTTCTCCTTTCAATACAGTACATAGAAAATACTGTGCTTAATCTCTGGCGCATACTTGTGCCAATACACAGAGTCATAACCCAAAACGCGCTTCTTGCCTTTCAAAATCTGCTTCTCTTCATCCGTCAGCATCTTGTCAAGAAACACTTTCAGCGCATACTTCCTCTTGCCTTTGTGCATAACGCTGACATCAGCAAAGTCCACAACGTGTCCAGCGATACTATGCGGTAAATCAAGTGCAATCAGATTCGTTACATCCATAATGCGTTCCTCGCTTATGAAATGCGTTCAATGTCAAGACGAATACGCGACGGAATGTACTCGCTACCAGTTGTATAGTACGCTAATTCTGTTGCTTCCATCTGCATTCTGCACACGCGATACCTTCCCAGTTCAACAACCGCTGTTGGAAATCCATACGAATCGGCGCGAAGCCAAATTATGATGTCATTATTTGGGGTGTACCACAATTCTCGTGTCGTTTCGATTTCCTTCCCGATACTGTTGTTTACAGCGTCTGCACAAAGCATAAAATATACGCCGTCAACAACAGGGTCTTTCAAATCAGAGCCACAGCAAGCACGGCGAAATCCAATTCCGATTGTGCCGTCACCATAAGACGGCATCGCAAAGATAGTTGTCTTTTTCGTTTCTTCGTAAAGAGCATAAAGAGTCTCTTGATATGTCATATTTTTCTCCTTTCGATAAAATGTGTTCCTCGCTTATGCCGATTCCTGTACTCCGTCCGTTGTCAGAACGGTAAACCAATCGCCGTCCAGCTTGTATCTGCGCACGTTAAACGTGTACTCGTTTCTGAACTTGAACTGATTCCAATGTGTGTCCTTGTCGAACTCCATTCCGTTCTCCTCGTGCCATGTGACATAGAACGAAATCTCGTCAATCTCCTTACTGTAACTCATATTGAGAATCTCGACTCTGAAATGAACCCCCTTATAGTCACGCGCAAACGCGGTCAGCTTGCATGAAATGATGTCTGTGCAGTACGGGAACTGTTCACCCGTTGCCTTGTTATAATTCTCGTTGAACTCGTCATACGCATATCGCGCAAAGTCATAGTCCGAATACATGGACTTAATCTGCTTCATTGCTTCCTTGATCTTCGGCATATCTGCAACATAAATGCTCGTTGTTTCATAGTGAATAGTCATAATGTGTTCCTCACTTTCTCAAAACAGATTGTCGCAGTTCGTGACCAAATTAAAAAGCGTGAGAATGTATTCCCACGCTCTCTGCATCAAAGTACGCTCTTCAGAATGCGTTATCTGATTTTTCATTTTATGCTACCTCAAACTCGATGTCCTCGATTTCCATAAGAAGACGGGGGAGCGCATTGAAATACTCCATAATGCGCTTGTTCTGATCTTCGGTTGCCATGATCTCAAAGTCCGTCCCGTAAATCGTGTTCGTCTTTTCAAATTTGAATCCGTTAACGTACAACCAGTTGCTGAATGCGTCCCGAATATCTCGGAACATAGTTCCATAAGTTCTGCGTTTTGCCATTTTTCTTTTCTCCTTTCTCAAAATGCGTTACGCGATTATTCGCATGTGTAGTTCTTATCGAAAAACAGCCGAATCATTTCGACCATTTCGGCAACTTCGCTATACTGTTCACGCGCTTTTTGTTCGAGCTTCTCCGCTTCCTCAATGATTTTTTCTGCGCGTCTACGAGCGCAAGATGCGTCATAAAGGTCAGAACTCGCATTGCTATATTTGTTTTGCGCATCCAATTTGAGTTCCTCAAAAATCGCCGTCATTTTCTGCTTGTCCATGCAAGCGTCAGCGATTTTCTTTGCAATCTCTCTCTTTGAAATACTGACCATACTATTCTCCTTTCGCTGAAACGTGTTCCTTGATTATTTCCAAGTACGAAAATAACGCACTTGCATCAATGCACATAATATGCACTCATGTAAATGCGCCCTTGCTGAAATGTGTTCCTTGCTATTTTAGAAAATGCTGAAACAAGCTAAAATGTGTACCACGATTTCAGAAATCGCCCAAACGAGTTAAAATGAATGCCACAAAAGTGACTTTTGCCGAAATAAGTTAAACAGATTATGCAAAAAGACGGGGGAGTGTGCGCTTTTAGAAAATAGGCTGAAAATATTTCTGACCTTTGACTTCTTGCAACGGGTTAACGTAACCGTCTGCTGATTCTCTTGTAATCTTGCAATGTCTGTTATGCTTCATGTACATAACTATTGCGTTTACCGTCGCAACGGAACGCTCCCATTGCAAAATCCATCCGCGTTCATTGTGCCGTCTGTAAAGCAAAACCGTTGCGTATACGCCAGACTTTCCGTCTGATCTTTCAACAATGTTCGTTAAAACAAACTGACCGTTTTCGTCTTTTCCGAAAACTTGCCCGTTGTGCAATGTAAAACCGCCGAAAGTACGCGTTTTTCTCGTTTCGGTCGACTCGAATACGTCAACCCATGCGGATTTATATCCGTTTCCGAAATATCTTTGCATATTGTGTTTTCTCCTTATTGGCATAGTTATACTGTTATAATTTTATATTCTGATCTTCGTTTGCGTTACAATGAAAAAACGCGACGCTCGCCACAATCGACGAACGCCGCGCCACCATGAACACGGAACACCACTCCCGTGTTACAGTTATAAATGTAACACTAAAAAAGAGGTCTGTCAACCTCTAAAACGTGTTCAGTATTCTGATCTTTTTGTGAAAAAATAGAACGGGAAGCCCGTTCTAAAATGAGTGTAACGCAAACAAGCCGATAAACCTTCCTGTTTTCGGCTTCGTCTTTTTCGAATCCGTTCCTTCTTCGCTTCCCCGTCTTCGTCTTCGCTTTACTTCGCTTCGGTCTTCGCCGTCTTCGTCTTCGGCTTCGCCGTCTTCGTCTTCACTTCGGAAAGCTTCGCGTTCGCTTCGGAAAGCTTCGCTTTTGCTTCGTCACGTTCGCGCTTCGCGTCTTCTAACTCTTTGCGAAGGGCTTCGCGTTCGCGCTTCGCGTCTTCGCGTTCGCGCTTCTTCGCTTCGGCTTCGGCTTCCTTCTTCGCTTCGCGTTCGCGTCTTGCGTTCGCGCTGTCGCGTCCCGTAACGATTCTACGCATTACAGCTTGAATAGCCTTCTTCACTTCGCCGTCAATGGAATCGTCTTCGCCTTCGGCGTCTATGGTGTATGCGCTTCGAAGAATCCGCTTCGCGTCAGAAGCGTTCAAAGCTTCGGAAAGCTTCCCGAAGCCCAAAAGCCGAACGGCTTCCGCGATACCCGTCAACGCTTCGGAAGCGTCTTCCTTCGAAGGTGTATCAGACGCAAGAAGCGCGATACGCTTTACAGCTTCGCGAATTGCTTCGCGCATAGAAGACTTGTATTTCCGTGCTTCGTTGGTATCCTCTTCGGCGTTATCATAACGGTTGAAAATGGAGAAGGAAAGCTTCGTCTTCATGGTAACGGCTTCGCCTGTTTCCGCTTCGATTCCTTCGTATTCCTTCACAAAGGGAAGGAAGCGTCTTTTTCCGTTCTTCGGTTCAGATACGGGAAGGATTCGAAGGAACGCTTCGCCGTCACGGGCAAGAAGGGCAAGAAGGGAAGCGCGAAGCGTCTTCTTTGCTTCGTCTTCACGCTGTACGTTGATTGCTTCGCGAAGCTTCTTTTCTTCTTCGATGGTGTTCGCTTCTTCGATGGTATCGATTGCTTCGATGGTGTTCGTGGTGATAGTGTTCATGGTGTTTCCCCTTTCGATATAAATGATTTGATGGTGGTGTGGTGTTCGCCCGAATAGGAACGGGCTTCGAATAGGGGAAGCGAAGAAGGAACGGATTCGATATTCAACGCTTTGAACGTTCGCGAAGCCGTACTGCTTTCGGGCTTCGCGAAGCCGTACTGCTTTCGGGCTTCTCCGTTCAAAGGTGCTATGTTTTCAAGGTGCTTTCGGGCTTCGGCTTCGGCTTCGGGCTTCGGCTTCGGCTTCTGATCTTCGGGGATATACTTTCCCTTTGGACAGCTTTATTATCTCATAAAAATGGGGTAAACGGAAGCACATTATGCAATGTATATGCATCACTTGTGCTCGTTTTAGATTTTTATCGAAAAAACATAGACAGATAGGCACTTTTTCAGAATCGAAATATCTGCTTTTCAAGAAAAAATATATTATGTATAAATGTTTCGATTTTTGGAAAAATGAGCACAACCCTTGTGCTGGGATAGTGTATATCGTGAATTTTTGTGCTCGTTTTGCATTTTTTGTGCTCGTTATGCATAAAATCAAATGAATATCGAAATAGAATTGCATAAAATTTTGGTGTATATCCCCAAAGCCCAGTAAAATAGGCACTTTTCAAAACTAATGAGAATATGTATAAATGTATAAAATCATATGCATTTATGCTTTTATAACAAATGAGCAAAATATACATTCAATGAATATTCATTGACAGAATTTTATTCATTATCTCTTTCAATATTCATTATATATCATTAGATATATAGTATACTAATCTGTTAGCATATGCTAACTATGCTGTAAAGTATTTTTACTTTACACCTTGATCTTTCCAGTTAGCATACACCAACTGTATTCTGATCTCCGTTAGTTAGCATAGGCTAACTACTGACCATGCTCACGATTGCATGATATCGGGAGTGCCGATGGTTTACGAATGCGAACGAACGTTCGTATTGTACACGCCCCGTAGCACTCTCCCCACTACAAAAGTACCCAAACTCTATAGACGCTCTGAGAGGCTCAAATTTCGATTTTTAATCTTCGTCGATAAGTTTTACCTTGAGCATACCAAAGTAGCCTTAAATCGTCTCACAGGAAGCGAGAGAGGCATCTACGTTTACAAACAGGAGTAACAAGATACAGGAGATGTTATTGGAGATACCTTTTTAACGCTCTGAGAAGCCCTACAATCCATTTTAGGAATAGGGGCAAAGGGATTTATCCTCTGAGGAAGAAAAATGATTTATAGGGGACGTAGGGGGGTAGTTTTAGAAATCGAGAATGGGATTTGGATTCTGTTGATATGGGTACTTAATTTTATAACCGAGCGGGTATAAACAAATACTTCGACAGAGAGATCATACCCGAAGAGGTATAATCGGCTGATCTGGGATTGGAATCTGGAATTGCCGAAAATTGTTTTAGATATTTCTGCGTTTTCGTTTTAGAGATTTCCGCAGGAGAGCAGATAGAAAACAAGACATTGGTTTGAGAAAACAAGACATTCGATGTAGGGTAGGGTAAAAATAAAAATCGGCGTATGCGCTACGCGCACAGAGATTATGTATAGGTTGGTGGGCTGGTTAGCCGTTCTACCCGTTTCCCATTTTCTAAGTTTAATCTTCTTTGGGAAATTGGGAATGCATATGCAATGCATATGGTCGGCGGCTACCGAGTGGCTACCTCTTGGATACCGATGGTATACCGAGCGGCTACCGTCTGGATACCGAGTGACTACCTCGCGGCTACCGTTGGGGTCACAGTTTACTTTCCGAGAGTGTAACACTTTACTGCGCTATAAATTATATAATACACGCGCAGGAATATTGTATACTATGCCTTGGTATTTACTATCTTGAATACCGAGTGTTAATACTATTTAAGTTACATTCGTTAATAAGAAGACCACAAGGTGGTAGAAATTATTTTATAAAACAAATTGTATGGATTCTAAGATACATAAATTGCAGATTGTATATCTAAGATACTTTGAATGCTAATTATATTTATTTATATATATATAGGCTGATTTGAAAAAATTTTGCCGCCGCCGTTCATAGAATTTTGCCACACTTCAGACCGTCGTGTGCGTATTTTACTATTCCTGTTCATGAAATGTTAACAGTTACAAAATCGTTTACAGTATTGACAAAGGTTACAGATGAGGTTACAATACAGAAGAGCGTTACAAAAGACGATACTTGATGCGAGGGGAAGAAATGGAATTAAAGGTAAGCTACTACATTAAGGCGAAACGACGGATTAGAGATATGCTTCGACAGTTTCCTTCGATTAAGAGAACGTTGACTTTTTCGGAAAAGCAGAAGCTTACCGCCGATCTTGCGCGGCATCTGCAAAAGCAGTCGGAAGAAGCGGCAAGGCAGAGAGAAGCAGATTCTCACATCCACACGAAATCGGAATACTGTAGGCATTGTATCTATTCGACCTACACAGTAGGCAAGCAAGTTATGTGCGAGGCTACGAACAGATTTATCAGCGAACGGCACAGAGGAAAGTGCGACAAGTACAAAGAAGGTTACAAGAATTATTAAATTTAAAAAAGGCGGTACGAGACAATTAAGAACGATTTTGAAATTATTCGGGTGATAGTTCCGAAAGCGGACGAGATAAAGGTTGTACCTATAGGAGATGTTCACGACAAGAGTGTTCTTGCGAACGAGAGAGCATTCGAGAACTTCGTTCAAAAACTTCTCAAAGAAGAAAACACTTACACGGTTCTCGTAGGCGATATGCTTAACAACAACACAAGGTCAAGCGTCGGGTCTCCTTGGGAAGACACAATGCGCCCAAGGGACGCAAAGAGGCACATGGCAGAACTACTAAAGCCGCTTGCGGATTCTGGAAAAATTATCGGTGCGCTGTCGGGCAATCACGAGAAACGAAGTCTTAAAGACGCAGACGATGATCCGATGTACGACATCATGTGCAAGCTGAACCTCGAAGACATCTACAGAGAGAACGCATTGTTTATCCATCTTTGCATCGGAGAACGAGAGACGAAGGGCAAGAAGAGACTCGCGGCTACATACAACATCGCCTGTCATCACGGAAGCGGCGGCGGCAGTCTTACAGGGTCTGGCGTGAACAAGGCAGAACGGTACGGGTACACTCTCGACAACATTGACTTGCTAATCACGGGTCACACACATCGCGGCGCAATGACAAAGCCAGCGAAGATGAGGTTCTGCGAGAACAGTTTGCGAATGATTCCGAAGGTGTTCGGTTGCATTACCGTAACGGCATGGCAGGAGTACGGCGGGTTTGCTCTTCAGAAGATGATGAATCCTGCGGCTACTTCGATGGACGGCGGCGAACAGGCGGCATATCTCTCTGGTGATATGTATAACAAGTATATCAGACTTTCTTGGTGAGGTAGACATATGGATGAACTTCAGATTGCCGCACAGCGGTCATGGATAATTATTTCAACTTGCATTATCGTCGTATTGGCTGTTTCCGCTATCGTAGTTTTAATATGGTGGATTGTCATGAACTATAAAGATTTCAAGCGTGATGCAAAAATGGACGCGCAAAAGGACATCGATCTAATGAAGCATAACTGCGAGACATTTGCGGCGGCGGCTGATGCTGGATGGAGTCAATACATCGACATGAAAGATAAGTGTAATTCCATCAAAGACGAGTATAGCGACTACAAAGACAAGGTAGAGCAATGGGATAAAAAGAGGTCTGAACGAATCAGACAGCTTGAGAAACAATTAAGAGATAACGGCATCACTCCGATTCCGTGGGATTTAGGAGAAATAGCATGAACGATAAATCGATTATTAGAACACACGAGAACTGCTACTTCAAGTCAGCAAACACAAGCAACAGATGCATGATCCTGCGCGACGAATATGCTTGTCAGCCGCTTTCGTGCAAATGGCATCGGACAAAGCAAGAGTATCTTGAGTCTCTGTACAAGGCATCCTGCAACTACGAAAAAGCAACAGGGTTAAGAGACTATCACGTTCGGTTTGTTCCGATGTATATACGAAGCGACTTCCTCGAATATAAAGCGAAGCGAGAAAGACAAAAGAATGGGGAGTCTTAATGTCATAGATGAGGGACAGATATACGAGGAGAACTTATGGCTTGTGCGTAACGTAATGTACTTGCTTTTCACATCGAGCGAGATACAGTATCTTGGATACGAGGACTTGATGCAGGAAGGGTGCATCGGCTTGCTGAAAGCAATACGGACATACAACGATGAAAAGAAAGTTGAGTTCACGACATATGCTTCCGTATGCATCCGAAACGAAATGCGGAACTACGCAATGAAAAACAAGTTCGGCGGGACGAGAGTTGGAAAGAGAAGTCAGTACAAGGCAATAAGGCAAGGGAAGGAAGCAACAGAAGAGTTTGTGCGTAAGCACTCTGTATCGGTTTGCGGTCAATCTGATTTTCCAGACGGCTTCAGCGATATGTACGGAAGGATGTATAACCAGTCGGCAGAAGATGAAGCGGTACTTAAACTATGGGTAGATGAAACGATAAACTCGATACGATCCAAGACAAGACAGGACTGTGTGAGGATGTATCTTAAAACAATGAGCGCAGTAGAGACGGCGAAGATTATTGGAGTATCTGAAGTTACTGTATCTAAAGCATTAAGCGAGTTCAGAGATAAACTAATGGAGAGTGCGTATGAACTATTCTAATAAAAAGAAGAAAAAGGATACGATTTGTTTTGATTGCGAAAACGCTGTACCCAATAATGAAACTGGAAAAGGGTGTAGCTGGTCGAGATGCTTCAAGCCAGTCGAAGGGTGGACGGCAGAAAAGACGGTTGTTATCAACAGAGATAGGTCGGACGAGAAAACATACACAATGGACAGCTATGCAGTATACGAATGTCCTAAGTTCGTATCTGACGTAGACAAGTATGCGAAACCGCTGAGACGTAAACTACGCCGAGGAGAAGACAAGTACGCACTATAAAAACCAAAACGATACCAAAGTGATACCAAGCGGTGTCTAAAGATACGAAAAACCCCAGTATTTACTGGGGTTTTTGTTGGCGCGGAAAGTGGGATTTGAAGCTTTGTTTACACTATGCGTGAGTAACACTTTACAAAATGGCTTTATATGCCGAGTTTTAAATAACGCACATAATAAAGGACATTTTCGGAAGTAGGCTTTATAAGCCGATTTTTGTGATACCAAAAGTGATACCATAGATAGACACTTTATGAGCAATAATGATACCAAAAATGATACCGTTACAAGTGTTACTTTAAGATGTCAGAGAAAGCGTCTCCAGATAATTGAGCCGCCCGTTTCGAGTCACCATCTATCTCATGACCGTAGACACCTCGCGTATCCATCTTTTCAGAATGACCCACTTGTAGCTTCAGCAGAGCATCTGGCATATAACGATTGACCGATATATATGTGTGCCTTAACTCATACAGACTATATGACGGTATGCCGTTATACTCGCAGTATCTTTGGAAGTTTTGCCAGACTGTTTTCTCTTCAGCTATCTTACCGCTTCGATCTGGGAACAGCCACTTACACTTTGATGGCGGCAACTTGTTGTCCTTTAGTAGCTGAAGCTGGTTTCGGTATGTTTCAATTGCGAACTTGTTTAATACTATAGTGCGGTTCGCATTCTCCGTCTTTCCGTCAGAGAACTGACCTCGACCAAGGTATGGACGGGAGATGGTTACCGACTGATTTTCTTCATCCACATCAGACCGTTTCAGACCAAGCAGTTCGGACGGTCGTAAGCCTGTGCTAACTGCAAACCTATAGCAGTAGATGTACCAATCGAAGCAGACCTTGCCGTACCACTTGGTATTGTCCTCGCGGAAAAGAACTTTGAGTTCGGACGGTTGCATTGTACGCTTCTGCGGCTTGGGTGCTTTCTTGTTTATCTTAATGTTCTCTGGATGGAGAGTAGTTAAGTTACACATACGACAATACTTTAAGAAAGTCGATATGCAACCGCGTATGTTTTCAAGTGTTTTCTTCGATAGACCTTTAACGTATGCGTTCGTGACTATTCTTTGAAAGTCAAACTCTGTAACAGCATCGATCCGTTTCTTTCCGATAGCTGGAATAATGTGAGAACGACCTATGCTCTTATACTGGTGGGTATATGTATTTTCCTGCTCAAGATATGCAATCCATGAATCCCAAATCTTTTCGACCCTTGCGTTTCCAGACGGAGAGTCAAGCGCAAGCCACTCGTCGGCTTTTCTCTCCGCTTCGATTTTCCCACGCTTGCCTTTTTCCTTAGAGTAAAATCTACGCCGAGAACCGTTGGACTGCACTTGTACGCACCAACGGTTTTCATTCTCAATCCAAATCGCTTCCGCTCTTCTTTGACGCAACATATTTCTTTCTGTTCCTCACAATCGACTCTGCCAAGTCAAGCATGATTTGCTGGTCATTCGGTTTCATTTCGGCAAGCAGTTCTACAATCTTTGTTGTTATCTGCCGCTGTAAGCTGTTTCCAAACTGAACTTGTTTCTTTGGCTGTTGCTGGTTATCCTCTTCGTGCAAGAGGTATCCTACGCTCGTGTCAAGTGCTTCTGCCCATTTGCCGAGAGATTTAACATTAAGCAGTAGAGACATATTTTCAATTCGACTAACAGTCGTTCTGGATGTAAATCCGAGACGTTTCGCAAGCATAAGTTGCGAGAGGTTGAGTTCCTCTCTGCGCTTTATTATTCTCCGAATAGTTTCAGAGTCTGCGTAATTCATTCCGATTCGCGTCTTATCAAAGTTATTCAACTTCTATTACAACCTCTCTTTCCAATTCGTCTCTGTCCTTTTCGGAGTCGAGATCATTTCGATATAGATGAACGAACTCGTGTATCAGAGCAATCAGTTTGTCTTTCTCACTCAAGTTGTTGTTTACGATTATATAGTTCGTGTCCTCTCCGTCTCTTGTGACGAACCCGCCAGCACCGTGCGGTAGGTCTCTAAAAAGAAACCATGTATCGATTGCTGGTACAAAGCAAGTCATTTCGCATCATCTCCAATCTTTCGTGCTATTCAATACAACTATCCAATATTAACTGTACGTTAAAACGGAAATCAATCTTCTTGCATTCCCTTAATTGTTCTCATGATTCGGATCACTTGCTCAAGGCTCTTGTCTGACATACCTTCCATCTCGTCCAGCAGAAGCATCTTGTAAGGATTCTTTACAAGTTCCTGCACAGCGGCAGGAGTCTGTTCGTTCGGATCGTCTGTCAATCCAAGCAGATAGTCTGATGTTGTTCCGAGATGTTCTGCAATCTTGCGGAGACGATACGAGTACACACTACATACGCCGTCGTTTTCTGCCGCTTGCTTTTTCCAGTTCGTCAAAGCGCTTTTGTCATAGCCGCATTCTGCCGCAACGGTAGACGGGTATTCACCGCGATCCTTGCAAAGATTTAAGTATCTATCCAGTATCATAAGAGCAAATCCTTTCTCCGCAAAAAATTATTCGATAAAATTCAAATTTAACACTTGACAAGGCTGATTTACTCTGCTATACTGTATAGCGATGGGAGCAAATGCAACCGATAAACCAAGCGGTTTGCGGTATATAGTTTCTTGGCAGTTCCTATGATACCATATCAGTTGCATTTGTACAACCCATCTCGTGTAGGAAAATGAACAAAAGTTGAATAGAATCTACAAGATTTATCAACGGATGGAACAAAAACGGGACAGGAAAGGATTTGGCATGAAAGATTTATACAAGGAATTGTTGGAGAACATCCCTAAGTATCCGAATCACATTAAAGGAAGCGACCTTGCGTATATCACAGGCTTGTGCGGGACAGGGGTTATCAGAAAGCACATCAATGCGTTGCGTAGCGCTGGTCATCCAATCATCTCTGACCCAGACGGATACTCAATCGCAACGAACTCCGAGCAGATTGAAAAGTGCATCCAGTCTCTTCGGTCAAGATGCTCTGCAATTGAGGACGCAATCTGCGGACTATACAAATCATTCGGCGCTGTCGCGCAGTAATTCTTACCATCATGAAATCAATGTTTCGAGTCGAAAACTTCGATATGCTTACAAACGATCAACTATGGGATGTTTCAATACTTAGAGACGAGCAAGGACGGCTTACCGAAGACGCACTTACCGCACAAGGAATACTTTACGCAAGAAGCGGCGGCGGTTGGGGATATACAGTTAAGGGGAAGAAGAATATGTGGAGAGATTTCTTAGACGGTAATATGGATAACTACTTTAGACTTTTAGAAGAGGTGTGCTGAATGGAAAACGACTACAACGTAATTAAGATTACAAGAGAACAACTTTTCGCTATGGAGCATGACTACATCAGAAACTTTTACGAAGCGGCAGTAGACAGGATTGAAAAAGACGCATACGATACAGCCGCCGCTGAACACGACTTCTTTTGCGCGGTTGAGGTTATTACAGACTTTGTAGACGAACTTGCTGGAGATGAAGCAAATGTTTGATCCTAACAGTTTAGGTGACAATCCAATTATAAAGAACATGATGGCAACAGGATTTCCAGACGGAGTTGAACCAGAAATCGCTAAATGCCCTGTTTGTGGAGATGAATGTGATTTCTTTTATATCAACGAGGATAATGAAGTAGTTGGATGTGAAAACTGCCTCTGCCTATATGGTGCAAAAGAATGGCTGGATGATGAGGAATATTACGATGATGAAGAAAGATAATGTTAATACGATTGGAAAAAGCGAACTCGTAGATTTGATTAGCGCAATGCATGAAGATACTCTCAAGAAGGAAGCGAGAGAGTGGATTGATATCGTATTTGAGGCTATTGAGTGGGAACTGCTTCGCGGATACGATGTAAGGATTAAGAACTTCGGAACTTTTAGCAGAAGAAAGAGAAAAGCGATGAAAATGTATAATCCGCATACTGGTGGACGGATTGATGTAGATGAGAAGAAGAGCGTTGCATTTGTTCCAGCAGAAGAATTAAAGCGAAAATTGAACGGTTGACGAGGGGGATATGGTGACGGAGTTTTGACGGTTTTCTCCGTCACCGCATAGAGGAATAGCACAATGGTAGTGCAATCGGCTTTGACCCGATTTACCTTGGTTCAATTCCAAGTTCCTCTGCCAGCATCCATACAGATGCACCCACTTCTCTATTTGCATGGCAAATCGGAAAGACGGTTGACGGCGTGGACAGACACGCAACGACGAGATGTACCTCAATGGTTAGAGGGTCTGCCTTATAAGCAGTTCGCTGGTGGTTCGACTCCACCCATCTCGACCACCATCGAAAGATGGCTGTCCCTCAAGAGTGCGTGACTTGCTCCTTTCCTCACGCACTCGCAATGCATCGGTAGCGCAATAGGTAGTGCAACGGTCTTGTAATCCGTAGGTTAAGAGTTCGATTCTCTTCCGATGCTCCAGCTTGAGAAAGCGATGACACGCAGGAAAGACTGCGCGGGTTTCTTGATGGATATGGTTGACGATACCAACGCATCCTCGCGCTTCGACTGCTGTGCGCGAAAACAGCAGACACCATGCGGACATGGCAGAGCGGCTTATTGCGGCAGTCTTGAAAACTGTTGATGGTAAAACATCCCAAGGTTCAAATCCTTGTGTCCGCGCCAACCTCAATGGCTCTAAGAGGGGAAAACTAAGGGCTTCGGATTGTACAGCCGAGAGAGAAGTGGATAGTATACACGCTTGTTATCGAAGTCGTAGATGCATATGCGATAGTGCAAAAACGCTCTTTGCAGAGTGCGGGACACTTTGGAGAGCGTGGCGGGTGGAAGTTAAAAGCGGTCGCGGGGCATACCGTACTCGTTCTAATTGGTAAAACGCATTCTCCACCCGCCCAGTCTGGAAAGGAGAGCAATATGCCTACATCATACATTGAATACGACAACAGAGAAGACTGGCTTGCAGGACGCAAGAACAGCATTGGAGCATCAGAGGTATCTGCGGCTGTAGGTCTTAATCCGTTCATGTCGCAACTTGAACTGTGGGAGATTAAGACTGGACGGAAGAAACCGAAGGACTTGTCAAATGTAAGCATAGTGGTCTTTGGGCAGAACGCAGAGGGTCTTATAAGAGACTTGTATATGTTGGAGCATCCAGAGTTCACGTTGGAGTATCATCCGTACAGAGTCTACTTCCAGACAGAACTACCTTTTCTCACGGCAACGCTTGATGGAGAACTGACAAGAGTTGAGGATGGAGTCAAGGGAATCTACGAGGGCAAGACGGCAGAGTGTACGAAGAAAGCACAATGGGAGAATTGGAACGGTAAAGTACCAGACCATTACTACACGCAGTTGTGCCATCAGCTTTGGTGCGCGGGAACAGAGTATCAGTTCTCAGTTCTTAACGCAAAGATTAAGGGGTTGAATGGAGACTCATCACTTCGGTCATACGAGTATAACCGAGAGATGATGGAAGCCGACATAGAGTGGCTTGTAACGGAAGCAGAAAAGTTTTGGTGGTATGTCAAGGAAGACAAGAAACCGCCGTTGAGTTTGAAATTATAAAAGGAGACAGCCATTATGGAAGAACAGCAGACGATGCAGATTATTATTGAAAACGATGGTTTGAACGGCATTGCGAACTACGAACCTCTGAAAGCATGGGCTTTAGAGCAAGTATCCGCATACAAGGGACTTATCGTAGAAGATGATGGGATTGCAAGCGCAAAGACGGACTGTGCAAAGCTTCGGAAGATTGCTAAGAGTGCCAGCGACTATCGAATCTCCATCAAGAAAGAGCATGAAGCTAAGATTGCAAAAACGATGGAGCAACTGAAGGAGATTACAGACATCTTCAACGGAGCGGCGGCAGATATTGACGCGCAAGTAAAAGAGTTTGACGAGAAGCGCAAAGAAGAAAAGCGTTCCGCTATCGGCAAGATTTACGCGGACAACATCCAAGACATGGAGCAGTTCTTGCCGTTGCAGAAAATCTGGAACGAGAAGTGGATGAACAAGGGTTACGGTCTTGACGCTATTACGAAAGAGATTAAGACACTTGTGGAATCCACGCAGGACAACATTAAGACAATCCAGATGCTTGGAACAAAGTACGAGTCTCAGATGATCTCAGCCTATCTTGCGAACTTGCAGATGAGCGATGCGATTAAAAAGAAGACTGAACTTGAGCAGATTGAAGCAGAGATGGAGCGCAGAAGAAAGGCTCAAGAGGAAGCAGAACAGAAGAGCAAAGAGGAAGAAACAAATAGGGAACGAGAAGAGCCTGTTCAGCAAGAAGAAGTTCCGAAAACAGAAGAGCCTACATTCCGTCTTGCCTTTGAAGTGTTCGGAAACAGAGAACAGTTGAATGCACTTGTTTCATACTTGAGACAGAGTGGCGTGGAATATAAGAGATTACCGTAAGGAGAAAAACAATGCAGATTAACAATCAGTCAATTGCGCAAAGAAACGGCGCGATGTCAAACGGAAAGAAACCGTTCTCGCAGATTATCGCCATGCCGTCTTATCAGACGATGCTTACGAACGCAATCCAAGACCCGAACCGTAGACAGCGTTTTATTACAACAATCATCAGCACAGTAAACGCGACTCCTGCGCTGAAGAACTGTTCGCCAGACTCTATTATCACGGCGGCGTTGCAGATGGAATCGCTTGGTTTGCAGACTGGCATGGGAGATGCATATATTATTCCGTATGGAGATAAGGCAACATTCCAGCTTGGCGCAAGAGGATACATCACACTCGCTATGAGAAGCGGCGCTTACGAGGACATTGACACGATTGAGATTCGCGAGGGTGAGTTCAAGGGTCGTAGCAAGAAAAACGGAAGACCTATGTTTGAGTTCATTGAGGACGAAGACGAAAGAGAAAAACTTCCTATTATCGGGTATCTCGCGTACTTTACGCTTCTTAACGGATTCTATGCGCAGGAGTATTTCTCAAAAACTAAAGTCCTCAATTGGGCGCATCAGTATTCACAAGCGTTTGACCTCGAACTGTACAGACGATATGAGGCTTATCAAGAAACAGGGGAAGGACTCACAGATAAGGAACTGCGTATGTGTTCGTCTCCGTGGTATGGGAACTTTAACGAAATGGCGGCAAAGACTGTGTTGAAGCGATTGCTCTCTAAGAAGGGTATCTTGAGTGTAGAACTCGTTGAAGCGTTCAAGAAGGATAAGAACGATGGTACAACAGACGGATTGTTTGAGATGAATTTTGCGTCAGATGAACCGCAAGATACAGAGGCAGAGCAGGAAGATGTAGCACCCGAAGAAGTTGAAGAAAAGCCGCAGACCGCAAAGCGAGGAAGACCGCCCAAGGTTGTGGCGAACGTAGTTCCAGATGATACCAAGCCGAAAGCAACTAAGCCGTTCAGCGCATCTAATAATCCTGTAGCAGAGTTTGATGGAGAGTTTTAATTCATATGATTACTATTTCAAAAACACGAGACGGAAAGTTTGTCGCGAGGGGAACGTGCAAGGTAAACTCTGATCCGCAGTATAAAGAGTTCGACTCTGGGAAAACGCTTACGAGTTTCTTTGGGAACGCGGACGCGACGGGCAAGGGGAAAGATAAGAAGTACGACTCGTACAAGATCAACGCATGGGAAGAATGGTCAGACTATGCAAATATGCTTCAGAAGGGCGATTTGATCTACGTCGAGGGCGAGTGTAAAAAGGACGATTATTACTCACAAAAAAACAATACTGACGAGTTTATGATTAACGTGACAACGATGTTTATTGCAACAATCGGTGTCGAGGTATTAAGACTGCGGATGCTTGTCGATGATTTAAGGAACAGACTGGGTGAAAACCAGATTGATCCTGAAACAGAGTATAGGGATATAGACCCTAAAGACACGCCGTTTGGCGCTGGGGATGACTTCGAGTCTGGAATCTAAAGCATATGTTACTTGCACAGCAAAACGGATACGGAACGTATGATGTCCTAATGGATGGATACATCTCAAGAGGATACAAAACAGAGCGACAGAACGGAATAGTACAAACACACTTCACGTTCTGCTACGATGTACTTTACGACAGGATAACCAGAGAGAAGACTTATTTCAACGCGATTGTAACTGTCTATGAAGAGCATTATGCACAAATGGTAGCTTCGGCTAAACGAGATAACCGATCCGTTTTGCTTGTGTTTGGGACTACGGAGACAGACCCAAGGGAGTATGAACGCAAGAAGGCTTTCCCAAGAGTACGAGCATCATCTCTGTTCCCGATTACAGACTTTATCAAGATGCGAGACTATATGCTTGGTGCAGTAAAATACGATTCTGCAATCCAAAAGGCAACAGAGATTAGGTACGACTACGAGACTGAGAGTAGCGAATCAGACCATATGATTTAACAGCGCGAGGGACAGAAAATGAAAAAGAAGGAAGAACTGTATGTAAGGCTGTCTGATATCGTAGAAGCGTTAGATGGAAACAGTAAAGCGTTGGATACAATCAAAGCAATTGACAGCTACAGCTTGAACGAAATTCTACAATTATCTAAAGTTGCAGAACCAGATGAAGTGAAAGAGATTATTGATTATCTCAACAAGGTAGTAGGAACTCACTATAAGCACACAACGGCGAAAACAAAATCGCTTATCAATGCGCGGATGCGAGAGGGCTTCTCTGTAGATGATTTCAAAGAGGTCATCGACAAGAAGTCGAGAGCATGGCTGAACGATCCTCATATGCAACAGTTTCTGCGCCCAGAGACATTATTTGGGACAAAGTTCGAGGGCTATCTTAACGAGCAATCATCGTATAAGTTGCGAGGTAATAAACCGAACACGAAACAGGAAAGTATGTTTGAGCGTATACAGAGACTTGCTACCGAGGGAGCGTTTGAGGAATGACAAAGAAAGAAACATTGTCAATCATCAACGTGCTGATGAGTTATTATCCAGATGTTTTCAAGGGAATGTCGGACGAGCAGACAAAGACATTTATTGAAATCTGGCACAAGTCCTTTGAAGATGTTGCGTATGAAGAAGTACAGGCGGCTGTCATGGATTTTATTCAGAACAGCGTCGATAAGTGGATGCCGAAGATTGGGCAGATAAAGCAAATCATAAACAACTATAGATTTGCAGATGTGCCAAACGAGATGGAAGCGTTCGAGATTTTAATCAAGGCTCGAAGGTCTTACAGTATATACGATGCGAAAAGCATCGAAGCATATAACAGCTTACCAGATGCAATCAAAAGAGCGGTAGGCGGCAAGGCTGGGTTTGTATCAATCGGAACATTAAACACGGAATCTACGCAGTACGGTGTAGAGAAGACGAACTTCATGCGAGTTTACAAGTCGGAACTGGAGAGAGCAAAGCAAGACGCGAACAGACCGAACTGGTTGAGAACTGCACTTGAAGAAGGCATCAAGAAAATAGATTACTTATCGGTTTCGGAACAGCCAGTCGGAATCTCAGATACATCGTCTTACGAAGAAATCATATAAACGAGGTAACTAATGGAGAGCAATGCGGGTAGCGTACAACTTGAGAAGGCTGTCCTTTCCTGCATGATTTTGAACGATGAGTATGCGAGGAAGGGACTGCTTGCTCTATCTCCAGACGAGTTTGAAGATGAATATAATTTAAAGGTGTTTGCCGCAATTAAGACCGTACACATATCTGGGAACACGGTAGACGCGGCGATGGTTTGCTCAGTCCTTGATGCGAGTATGTCAACATACGTTGTTGATCTAATGTCATCATTCGGATTGGAAAGCAGATTCGACCAATACGTTTCAGCGTTAAAAGAGCGCACTCGAAAGAAAAGATTCGTTGAAGGCTTTCAGAAGATTATTGAATCGGCACAAGAAGGAGACGATACTTGCTTCGCGAATGCGCAGGAACTGCTAAACAAGTTAACAAGTCCAATGGACGCTGGCATGAAAGCGATAGGCTCATTCGTGCCAGACGCTCTTAACGAGATTGGAAGTAGTGAAAAAGGGATTAAAAGCGGATTTGACGAACTTGACGAAACAATCAGAGGACTCTGCAAGGGGAACTTGATTATTGTCGCAGGAAGACCGTCAATGGGGAAATCAACATTTGCCGCGAACATCGCAACTAATGTAGCAAAAGACGGTAAGGTCGTTGCGTATTTCTCCCTTGAGATGACGAGCGTTGAAATAACGCAGAGGATGCTTTACAGCGTGTCAAGACGGTCTGAGACCGAGATACTTAATAGCGCAAGAGGAAACGATACAAGAGCCGCAGAGGACGCTATGAGAGCGTCAGAGATAATCAATGACATGAAGTTCTTCGTGAACGAAAACACGAACCTTACAGTCAGTAAAATTGAGATGGAATGCAGAAAGATTGCGGCACTTGAAGGGCATATCGACCTTGCCGTTATCGACTATCTGGGACTTGTACAGTCGGAGAACGCAAACGGAACGCGCACAAGAATACAAGAGGTAACGGAAATATCACACTCGTTGAAGCGGCTTGCGAAATCCCTTAACTGCCCGATTATCTTGGTGTCACAGCTTAACCGTAATTCGGAAGGAAGAGCAGACCACACACCGATGCTGTCCGACTTGAGCGAATCTGGTGCAATTGAAGCGGACGCTGATGTCGTACTGTTTCCGTACAGACCTTGGGTCTACGATAGGGAAAGACAGCCTTATGAGGCTGAACTGATTGTTGCCAAGAATCGTAACGGAGCAGTTAAGAAGATACCTATGGTGTGGCATGGAGAACTATTTATGTTTATGGAGTATGCGAGATGAAAGAATACATTGATAGAGTCGAAGTGATGCAGGACATCATGGACGGAGAGATTGAGATTACAGGAGAAGGCGCTGACATTGCAAGAACGGCTGTTGAAACATATAGGTCTGTTCTTTTGCGCCGCTTAATGATACAGCAGGAAGAAGACGTTATTCCAGTAGAGTGGATTAGAAAACAAGCAGATGTTTTTCAAAGTCTGTTGATTCTTTGGGAAATGGAAAAGAATAATGGCGATTGACATTAAGCTTCCGACACTCATCATAAACAAAGAGACTGGAGAAACAAAGTGTGTTCCAGATGATTCTCCAGAGGTCATTGCATTGGAAGTTCGGCATATTTCTGGCAAGAGATTACTAACGAGAGAGGACAAATATTATCTTGCGAAAGCCGCAGACATAATTGAAGAGTTAATTAACTATAAAAAGTCTTGGGACGAATGCGGTGGCGCGTTAGTTAACGCATTTGGATTTAATTCTGACATTTTAATAGACGGAAAAGATGTGTTCGTGAAAAAATACGAACAAGTATCGGGAAGTGAATCGAATCATGAAAGTTGAATTACTTGGACATCCAAATGCTAATGATTGGATAGAGGTAAAGAGACGCGCACTTGTTACAATTGGGAAGAACCCTGTTAAAAATCCAAGTGAACAATGGATGCGAGATATTCTACGGGCGAGGCATAGTCCGATTAGATATTTAAGATTCTCGTTTCTTCTTGAAGATATACCTTATTGGGTAAGCGTCCATCTTGTTAGACACGTTCACGCGCAACCCTATGTGCGTTCGCAGAGAAACGATAGGCAGGACGAATACGATAGAAACTCCGCAAGGCAGGATGCTCCTGTATCAATGATCTGGGACATGAACGCGGAAGAACTTATAACGATTGCGAACAAGAGACTTTGCAATCTTGCGTCAAAAGAAACGAGAGAAGTCGTGCGTATGATGCGCGATAAGGTTATAGAGTCCTGCCCAGAGTTTAAGGACGAACTTGTACCAAACTGTATAAGAAACGGCGGCGTATGTCACGAAATGTTTCCGTGCGGAGAGAAGGTATAGACAAATGAGGGAAATTCTTTTTAGAGGGATAGCAAACGGAGAAGGCAATTCTCTTGCGAACAAAAAAGAGAATAAATGGATATTCGGTCAATATGTACATAGAACAAAGTTTTATGGAGATAAAGATGATACGCACTTCATAATTGAGGGTGGAGAATTTGATGCTGATTATTATGACTGTTTTTCTGTATATCCAGATACGGTTTGCCAATACACGGGTCTGAAAGACAAGAACGGCGTTCTGATATTTGAAAACGATATTGTAGTATACGAGGAACGAGGAATCGACGAAGACATTGTTGTATATGGTATAGTGAAGTTCGGGCTTTCGAGCGATGATATTCAAGTTGAAGACGCGCAAAGATTGTTTGGATTCTATATTGAATGGATTGGAAACAGCAATAAGTATGGGATTCCTTGGCGCGACATTTGGAGACCAGACATTGCTTATTGGGTAAGAAAAGAAATGGTTACTGTTTACGGAAACATATTTGATAACGATATTACAAAGTTAGGAGAATAACATGGAACAATTTGTAAAACTTACACAGATTACTGGACGGAAGATTGAAAACGACGAGAAAACAGCAACGGGGGTTAAGCCTATTTATGTAAGACCTTGGGATGTTGAATCTTTCTTGCAAGATGAAGATGGTGTAACAGTTGTGAAGTTAAATAATCACGAATGCATTCACGTTGCTGAAACTCCAGAGAAAATCTACAAGATGCTTTCCGAGGAGAAGAATGAACAGACTAAACTTAATGATCCGTATAAGGTCGTTCCGTATCCGATTTATTATGAGAATACTCCATCTTGGGGGTACGCGCCTTGGTGGACAAATCCGCAAATCACTTGCAACACAGTAACAACTATTCCAGAAGGAACTGTTCATGCTTGGAACACAAGCGATGTTTTCGATTTTATTTCGAGATCAACTCCGAACTATTCAACAACAATTTTCATCATGGATGGAGAAGTTTGCGAATGAAAGTATTTGTTGAGCCGATGGGATTTGAGCCTACGCGAGCGCATCAGACCGATGCTGGTCTGGATTTATATTGCATAGACGATACAGTAGTTCCAGCAAGAGGTAGCGCAGTTTTCCGAACGGGCGTACATGTTGAACTTCCGCCGAATACATACGGAAAACTGGAAAGCAAGATTGGTCTTAATGTAGCACATGACATCGTTTGTTGCGGTGGAGTTATAAGGGGGTATGGCAACGAGATTCTTGTAAAGCTTTACAATATGGGCGATAAAGATTATTGGTTCAAACGCGGGGACAAAATTGCCCAGTTGCTTGTAGTTCCGTGCCTTTATGTCGATGTTGAAATAACAGATGAAATGGTTAATACGAATACGGCAAGAAACATGGGCGGTTTCGGGAGTACGGGTCGATGATGTATAAAGAAATGGTCAATCATCCATCTCACTACCAAACGGAAAGCGGAATAGAGGTTATAGATGTTATAGATGCTTTTACAAAAGGTATTGAAGGAGTTGTAGCATTTGACATTGGTAACGCAATCAAATACGTTTGCAGATGGAAAAACAAAGGCGGCACAGAAGACTTGCGAAAAGCGATCTGGTATATACAACACGCAATCGAACACTATGATGCTGAAGAGAGAAAGAGTTAAACCTTGCATGAAACTCACAGATAAAGAAAAAGAGATATGCGAGATTTATTCCCAAAAAGACAAGGATGGATTTGTTAATTGCAACAACTGTCCGTTAAGTCTTGAAGGATATCTTGATGCTCCATCATGTTACTTGACGATTGACAAGGATCAAAAGAAACTGCTCAAGACGTTATACGGAGTTACCCTACACAGATACGGTGTCGATAATAAAGTAGCCTACATTGCTGGTGCAATATCGAACAGGCTGGATACATATCAATATGATTTCCAAGACGCAGAGACAACGCTGAACTGGCTTGGGTATAAAGTATTAAGTCCTGCTTGGCTACCAGTTGGTCTACATGATTACACAGACTACATGAAGATAAGCAAGGAAATGCTTATGGCATCAGACATCGTATTCTTCCTTGACGGATGGGAAGAAAGTCAAGGCGCAAAGCAAGAGTATGAATGGGCAAAGCAAAACGGTAAGCAGATAGCATATTACAAGAAAGATAAGATACTGGCATGAGGATATTTGCGATAGATGCAGGAACTACAGAAAGCGGATACTGCATTATGGATTCAGAAACATATAAGCCGCTGTTCTTCGGCAAGGATGATAATGAAGAAGTGCTGAAGTATGTGCTTGATGGGAACTACGATGTCCTTGTGTATGAAGAGTTTGCGTCATATGGGATGCCGATTGGACGCTCAACTATTACATCTATAACATGGAACGGACGCTTTATTCAAGCCGCTGTATCGTTGTTCAAGCCGTATTATCCTATTTACAGATCAGAAGAAAAGATAGCGATATGCGGGACTATGAAGGCGAAGGACGCGAACATAAGGCAAGCGTTGATAGACAGATTCGCAGAGTTCGACCTAAAGCAAGGGAAGGGTACAAAGAACAATCAAGATTTCTTTTATGGGTTTCATTCTGACATTTACTCTGCGTTTGCAGTTGGTCTGACATGGATAGAAAAGTACAGGGAAAACAATAATGGCTAAAAGGTTTATTGACGAAACTGGAAACAAATACTGTAGACTTACTGTTTTAGAACACGTTGGGAGAAACAAGAACAATGCCGCGATATTCTTGTGCAAATGTTTGTGCGGAAATGAAATCATAACAACTGGTGCGAACCTAAGAAACGGAACAACGAGAAGTTGTGGTTGCTTGCAAAAGGAAATAGCAAAAAAGAACGTCATTGCATTTAATAATAGCGATAGGTATATTGCACCGTCCCACTTAAAGCACGGGATGCATGATTCAAGAATATACAAAACATGGTGTCTAATCAAGCAAAGATGCTATAACAAGAATCGAGATCATGCGGAAAGATATATTGGTAGAGGAATAGATATGTGTGATGAGTGGAGAGAATCTTTTGATTCGTTTTGCAAATGGGCTTTATCAAATGGATATTCTGACGATTTATTCATAGACAGAATTGACAATGACAGAGGATACTATCCAGACAATTGCAGGTGGGCTACAAGGTCGCAACAGATGAGGAATAGAGAGGTTACTCTTTACTATGAACACAACGGGGAGAAGAAGCCGTTCATCGAATGGTGCGAGCAATTCGGAGTAGCATATAAAACAGCATGGCAACGATACAGAAAAGGATATGGATTCTACAAGATATTCGGACTACAGGAGTACGAAAATGTCTAACGAATTGACAAGGATGGACATCGCAAAGACCAAGCACGATTTGATTTGCACGATAATAACAAAGATGCAAATGGAAAGAGATGCAGAGGTCAGCGGAAAAGATGGATGGAATCATGGATATATAGCTGGAGTTTCCGAGTTTGCGGAGAAGCTGATAGACATGATGGACGATGACTATACAGAAGGTGAGGAAGACGAAGCCGATTGAACGGGCTTCGTCTTTTTATTTGGGTAAGAAAAAATAAAAACGGGAATATAATTCGTGCGAAGAAAATTTTATGGTTTCGTTCTCGCGGTCTTTTCCTCATTTTCGCCGCCAGACGAACGAACATGGAGACACGGCGTGTGCGTCTTTTGCACATAATGAAATGACAACATCCTTTCCCATCATTTCGTTTCCTCTTACTATGTACAATAGCCTATTACTTAGACGCACACACCTCCCATATAAATAGAAAAGGAGACATAGCTTTTGAAATATAACGATATAGAACTTCCTACTGAGCCGAAGAAGCGAGGGAGACCGCCAAAGGCATCCAAGGAACACGAAACTGAAAAGATTGCGAGAGATAACGCGAAGATTGAAAAGTGGCGCGAGGAGATGCGAACCAAGTGGGGTTCACGAATGGATGCTGACGGGAACAGGGTCGATTACACAGACGCTGACCTCAACGAACTTGAACGCTTGTATAAAAACCAAGCGGCAGAGTACGGAGATACGATGACACCGAGACAGCGCGGCGGCATCATCGAGATATGCACGTTCCGACTTGAGATGAACCGTTGCATCGCGGCAGGAGACTCCGCTGGTGCGAAGCGCTACAGCGACATGATTAACTCTGCTATGAGCAGAGAAGCCATGAAAGCTGGTGACGTAAGACAACTCGACCAGACCCGCATAGATTCGCTAATCGTGCATCTTGAAAACAAAGGAGCGATACGAAACCACAAGATCGTAGGGAGAGACGAACTTGCGAAGATACTTCTTGGAGACCATCCGAAGTATCATACGTCAATGGACGTTGTTGACTCGATGCTCTTTTCGATAATAAATACGATGAAGCGAAACAACGGAGAACCAGAGATTACAGAGTTGCCGTTGTCAGCACAAGTAGAGGATGTTTTCGGAGAATTGCTTTCACAACCGACAGAAAAGGAACTGAAAGCAATGGCAGAGACGGGTACTGTACCGCCGCCGAGAGAGAAGCCGAAAGCGTAAAAGAAGTTAATAGTGGCACGAAAAGGATATAAATACTCGAAAGAGGACGCTAAGTGGATTAAGAGTTCTGGAGAGCAAGCGGTTAATTACGAGAACATCGAACTCTATGACGAGGATTCTTGGGGCTTGCTCATTTCGTACTGGAGACAATATCCAGACAGACTGCTCGATCTGCTTGAAAGCGAAAATCCACCTTACACTCTTGAGCCGATTCAGCGGATGCTTATCCGTATTTACTTCCGATGCGAACATGTATTCGTTACGGGTTCGCGTGGACTTACAAAATCGGTTTGTTGTTTAGCGGCTAAACTTCTTTTGGGAGTTCTTTATCCTCGAACAGTCATGCGATATGCCGCTCCTACACAGGAGCAGATGGCAGAGATTGCACACGAAAAGTGGGACGCAATCAAACAGCAATGGAAGGGACTGACCGACTACTGGGAAGTCATTTCTATGGCGCAGACTGGATTCGAGATACGCACAAAAGAAGGGTCGGTAATTACCATCTCTGTAGAGCGTGGTAATGACTGTAACTCCATCTGTGCGGAAGAGGTCGCGCAGGAAGAATCGGGCAAAGCGTTTGACTTCACAAGATTTGCAAACGCAGTCCTGCCAACCGCCCGTGTAGAGAGAATGGTAGACAGAGAGTCAGACCCGTTCTTCCCGCAGTTTCAAAAGCAGTACATAACAACGGCAGGAAATCAGCAGAACGCATCTTTCCAGTATCGCAACGATACATATAGAGAGATGATACAGGGTAAAAACTCCGTGTGTTTGGATATACCGTGGGTAGTCCCCGTCTTGTCTGGGATCAGAAGAGCCGATTACTATAGCGACTTGAGGTCGAAGCAGACTCCAGAAGCACAGTTGAGGGAGTTAGAGAGCATATGGACAGGGACAAGCGAAAACCCCGTTATACGAGATTCCACGCTTACAGAATCAAAGCTGTGTCCTATCATGGAAGCGCGACATTGCGGAGACCCTCATGTACATTATATCGTTGGTTACGACGTTTCGTATGCGGACGGTGTAAATAACGCAAAGTGCGCCGTTGCAGTCGTAAAGCTGGAACGACAAAGCGGTGAGTATAAGAAAGACAGATTTCTTAAAACGCTTGTCTATGTAAAGGACGAACCGCCAAAAGACCATATCCAACAAGCAAAATACTTAAAGAGTGTATGGTATCGGTTCTGCTTGGAAGGCGGCGCTGGAACATATATCTCGATTGATAGCTGGCAATACGGAACAGCAGTTGTACAGGCGCTTCACTCTGATTTGGGAGATGGATTGCCGCCGCTTTGCTGCGTAAATCACGATTTCCCAGAACTTGAACAGAAAGGCGCGCTTCCTGTCATATATCCGATTAAAGCAGTAGGCGGCTTTGGAAGCGGAGTACACGATAATGACGGTGAGATGATCCGTTATGCAGAACTTGAGTTTGAGCATCGCAACGTACAGTTGCTTATCGCAAATCTGTACGAAGGTATCAGAGCATACAAGGTTAAGCATCACATCAAAGACGACACGTTAGACCCAACGATATCGATCCCGTATATAAAAACACGCGAACTGTGCGGACAGATAGCTAATCTCCAAAAGAAAGTAAACGGGATGTCGTTTTCTGAAAAGAGGATAAGCAATCACATTCAGCGAGATATGTGGTCTGCGTTCAAGTACGCTCTGAGGTTCGCGCAGATTCTTGAGAGCCAAGAGTTAATGGGGTCTGAACAGCAAAGCGAGTGGACAGAGTTCCTTGCATCTCCGAGAGCAAAGCAACCGATTGCAACAAATATTAAACCGAACTTGCCTTATGGCTATAAACCGAGAATACAGGTTGGATGGCGCACAGGCGGCAACATACGCATTTAATTATGGAACAAAAGAAAGCAGTTGTATACAAGTTGTTCGCCATGCTTACAAACGAGAAGAATGTGGCTGTTGCGACACAATACAGATTTCAGCGGATTACACCTACTTACATTCTTGTGTATACAGGAGAAAAGCCGCGTGGGGTTAAATGCACAGAGGTTACGGCAAGAGAACTTTCAAGTCTTTCGAGAAAAGATTTTCAATGGCTTGAAGACGCGAACATCGTATTGATTAGAGAGTTTGCAGAAGAACATAAGGAATCTCAAACGAAGTCTTTCGCAAACTTCTTACAAGAACTCGATAAGAATATTAAGGAAGAATTAGATGGAGAACGAAACGAAAACTCAACAGCAGAATAACGCTGAACAGGACGTAGCGTATCAATCGTTCTCGAAGCTCTTCCGAGCGGCAGAAGCGGCGAACCCGAACATAACGCAACAACAGTTTATGAACGCCGTATCTCGCACAACGATGTACAGCTATTACACGGCGAACCCGTTTATACAGAACACCCGCGTAAAGAATGTTTCTTCAAAGCCGCATCTGCTGGAGAAGGACAAGATTGTTGATGCGCTTCTGAGTCCCAACACATCCGAAAGACCGTTGCGCGAGTTGAGCGATGCTCTTGTATGGACAGCATATCCGTACTTCAAGCTCATCAAAACAACGGCAGACATCCTTACATACCGTCATTATACATATCCGAAGAATATAGACGAAGCAGACGCAAAGACAAAAGACTTCATCCGCGAATGGCAACTTGCAGAAAAGATTACAGACGCAATTAAGCCAGAGCAGACGGCGCATGAGGCGGCGATGATGAGTCTTAGGGAAGGTAAAGCGTTTTACCTTTTGCGAAAGGATATTGACCGTTCTCATCTTAAAGTCAATTACTGCTTCCTGCAACAGCTTCCGCAAGATTGGGTAAAGATTGTAGGGTACAACAACGTATCGAAATATAGCGTCGCGTTTAACCTTATGTATTTTACCAAGGCGGGTACGGATATCTATCAGTACGGAGACCTTTTTGTTCCGTATATGGAAGACTTCTGGAGTGTTGTAGACCCGACATACGTTCCTACACAGAGCGGGAAAACAAAGGTTGTTTTCTCAAAGGTTGCAGAGAACGCAAAGAAGCTGAAGAAGAATGCATTCGGTAGCCCAGATATCTATTACGAAAACGGAAGATGGTTCTATTGGGTTACGCTTCCAGCAACGGACATTTGGACGTTCGAGATCGATGATTCTTCGCGCAATGTGATTTCACCCCTTGCGGGGTTAATGCTTTCCATGTCGCAGATTTCGCAGTACGAGAATCTGCAACTTGAGCTTTTGGCGAACCCTCTCGTAGCGTTGCTACACGGTGAAATCGAAACATATGACAACTCGCAGTCTCAGATGGAAGACGCTTACAAGCTCTCTCCGTCTGGCGTGGAGTTCTTCAAGGCACTCTGGTATCAGATGATGGCTATGAACAATACTGGTGGTATTGGATTCTACGCCGCGCCGCTGAAGAACATGAAGCTCGAACAGCTTGCAGAAGCTCCGAACGCAACGAACATTTCTTCCGAGGGTTACGCTTACATAATGATGAAGTCTGGCAATGGGCTTCTTCCGTTAAGCACAGAGCCGAGGGCTGGCATGGTCGATTACTCGTCTAAGATTGAGAGCCAATACGGTCGTTGCATCTACCGCACGTTCGAGAACTTGATGAACTTCATCTATTCGGACGTTGGGCTGAAGAGAGACTGGCGGTTCAGAATGTTCGGCAATATATTCACGGAGCGTCAAGAACTTGAAGATGCTCGAAAGGGTATGACGCTCGGCATTCTTTTGGACACACTTCGCTATGACGCGATTCTTGGTCACTCGCTTATCGACGATATTGCAATCAGCGATGCGGTGTTTGCGAGCGGTGTATTGGACAAGAGAATCCCGCTTGTTACAAGCTATACGGCGAAGCAATCAGAAAGTCAGTTGCCGCCTCAAGCACAAATAGATACTGGCGGCAGACCTTCGGCAGAAATGGGGGACATAGACTCCGAGGGAGAGGAAGAAAGTTTTGACGCGGGGGAATAAAATCTAATGGCAATTAGAGAAAACTACGGATATGAAAACGCAAAGTACGCGATGTTGAAGCAACCGTCGATTGACGTTACTTCGGCGTTTGGCAGAGCGAACCATTTTCTTGATACGATCCAAGAAGGGGTGTACATCGAGGCGGCTATGCCTAATACGTCCCGATACATACATAACGACGCGCACAAGATGCTGAAGTGGCTCGACGATTTCTCCGACATTTTGCACGAACGTCATCTGATGACAATCTACCCGCCCGTTCCGCAACTCGACGAAGATGTTCGAGACATGAACAGAGTTTTCGAGATCGTTATTCAGATTTTTGACGAAGTGCAGGAAGCTCTTGAATCGTTCCATTCCGCATGCGAGACGAGCGGGTTGAGACCTCTTGCGATTAAGACGGAGAACTTGATGATGGATGTCAGCGCAGAGTACACGAACATTCTTGCGATGGCAAATATGTGGGAGCGCGGCGTGAGCCATTCGTCCTACGATAATTGGGTTCTTCATCTGATGACGGGTGACGGAAATGGCGAAGACTAATCTGAGAGTTGTTGAACCCGAAAAGGAATACAGCTTCTGCGGAACGCTGACAGTCCTTCAGCGGATCAATCAGTATGAGTTTGCTGTTCAGATTCGGATGATGCGCGAGGGTATCAACCGCAATAAATGGGACTACAGAAATCTCGATACATACTATAAAACTTTTGTTGGTCAGCCGATTTTGTGCGCCTATGTAAACGGCAAGATAGGTGACGGACACAACATGAGGGAGAAAACAAATCGAGAGACTGGAGACCGTTATTACAGCTTTACCGATGCAACGAGTGAGAGAATTGTCGGTACGCTGTCTAACGATATAGAAGATTTCTCCATCGTTGAAGAAAATGGGGAAAAGTGGCTTGTTGCCGAGGGACGCTTGTGGGAGTTCTACGCACCAGAGTTAGTGCAGAAGATTATTCGTACAGGGCGAATGGATGTTTCTGTGGAGACTCTGGTTGAGGATTCGCAAAACGATGGTGACATCGAGGTGTTTACCAAGTGGACTGGTCTTGGAGTAACAATACTTGGAGATGACGTAATGCCAGCAATCCCGAACGCCTCTATCAAAGCACTCGAACTGCTGAAAGATGAGTTTGCAGATGCGAAACTCAAAGCGGCATCCTACGAGAAATCTCTGGAAAACAAGCAAAAAACAAACGAACAAAAAATCATCAATGAACGAGGTAAGAACGAAATGATTTCTCTCAATAAAAGAGAACTTTCTGCTCTGCAATCCACCTACTTTAGCGGCTACCGTGTGCTGTCCGCTTCTCGTGATAAGGAAAAGGGCGAGACCCTTATTTGCCTTATGAAAGACGGCGCAACGTATCAGTACGTTATGGGTGATGCGGAGACCACCGTTCAGCCCGAACGCATTGCTTCTGTGAACGTGAATGCTTCTGTCAACTTCGATAGCGAGCGCAACGTCTCCGTTGACACGGACGATATGCTTAACGCTGTTGCATCCGATTATGCGACGTTGAGCAAGAAGTATGAAGAACTTGAAGCCAATGCTAACAAGGCGAACGAAGAACTCGAAGCACTCAAGCAGTCCGAAGCCAAGCGTCGCATCAAGTCTGCGAAGAAGATGGCGAAGGAGACGCTCGACAAGTTCAATTCGACCTCTGATGTCAAGGTCAGCGAAGAAGTTCTGAACAAGATTAACGATGACATCGAAAAGGGCGAATACTCTGAGTGCGAGAAGGACGGCGAATGGTGTGGCGAAGAGGAAGTAGCGGACGATGTTTATGCAGAGTGCGCGAAAGCCGTTCAAAAAGCCAACGAAGCGAAAGCCGCCAAGGAACAGAACCGTAAGGTCTGGAAGAAAGATGCGGAAGCTGGCGATGAACAGTTGACTGGCATCGATGCACTTCTGGCGCGTAACGGAATCCAAAGAGACTAATTTCACAGGAGAAATACAATGGCAAAAATTGCTAATACTGCATTTGAACCGCGCATCACGAATGGTCGGTTCGATGACGAAATCAATGTTGCTGGCGTTTTCTATAACAGCGATACCGCAGAACCTTGCGCGGCTGGCTTCCTCTGCACGAGAGATTCTCAGCTTGGCAACGAGGGTTATGACAACCCGTCTGGCACTCGCGTTTACAACGAAAACGCTTGGAAGATGGTCAAGGCAACCGATGCGGCAACGATGGACGATGTGATCTACGCTTGCAACACCTATGATGTCCAGTTCGTGGAAGCGGACGATGGCAACCTCTATTCGGCTGGTGCGCGTACACTTGGTCTCCCGTCCCTTACTGGCAGACCTTGCACATTCACTCGTATCGACTTCGACGGTCAGAGCGTCTATCGCTTCGGCGTTGGCAATCTGTCGGCAAGCCTGTCCACCAACAAATTCTTCACCATTGCGAACGGTCTGCTCGTTCCCGCGGCATCTGCTCCCGCAACTGCTGGCTCAATCTATTTTGAACTGCGCGGCACGGGTAACTTCGTCGAGGGCAACAGCGCATCCTTCGGTTATGTGGACGTTGTTGGCAAGAAGGTCAGCGTTGCGTCGTAAGTAAAGGAGAAACACTATGGCAAAGATTACTCTTAACTCTATTTCGCAAGATATTTTTGCGGTAAACGGTGCGGCATCTGAACGTGAGAACGTCGTTGCTATGGGTCGCGCTATTGCGTATGATTACGCTGTTCGCGCAACCAACGAACTGCACAACGCTCTGAAGCTTGCCGAGAAGACGGACAGACTTATCACCAGTTCGGAATATTCCGCGCTGAATAAGAAGTTCCAGCGCGAACACTTCCTGTTTGCGGCGAAGGTTGCTTGTGCCAATAACGGCATGAAAGCTCCCGAAACCTTCGAGGATTTCAAGAAGAATCTGCTTCTCTTCGTGAACAATCAGTCCTTCCTTGCGACCCTTATGGGCATTTACACGGAAGTTCTGACTCCTATCATTCCTGCGGTCTACAGCGAGGCTGTCGGCATGTTCGCAGAGATGGTTACGGTCGGTATCGGTGAGTCCTACCATGTGAGCGTCTCTTCTGGGGATATTCCCATTTTCCAAGATTCAGCTTGGGGCGCATCCCGTTCCGTGCCGCGTAATCGCTTCTACGAGAAGGATTACACGCTCGTTCCGCGTCCGCGTACTGCACAATGCAACTGGAAGTGGTCACAGCTTATCGGCAACAATGTTGACTTCGGTAAATACTTCGCCAACATCACGGCTGGCATCTACAGCAAGACGCTCGTTCTCTGGAACGCGGCTATGACTGCGGCGGCGAGCAACACGGCGATGATTCCGTCTGGTCTCCAGTACACGTTCTCTTCGCAGAACTGGGTTACTGCGGCGAACAAGGTTGCGGCTCTGAACAACACCAAGGTTTCCAACCTTGTTGGTATTGGCGGTCTGGTCGCTCTGTCCAAGGTTCTTCCGACTCAGGTTACTGGTTCTACGAACGTCAACATGGATGCGGCTATCGCAACTCTGCTTGGCGCGGACTACACCCGTGCTGGCTACCTTGGTGAGTACATGGGCGTTCGCCTCATGCCGATTACCGATGCTGTCATTCCGAACACGCAGTTCAGCACCGTCCAGACTGTGCTTGATCCTGCGAAGGTGTGGATTATGGCTGGCAACGGCTACAAGCCGCTCACCATTGCCTACAACGAGGACACTCCGATTCAACTCGAAGTCGATCCGTCCAAGGCTGGCGATATGGAGCTTGCTGTCAACATCACGATTTCGCTCGACTCAATCGCGCTGTTCCAGTCCAAGATGGCTCTCGTCACCATTTCCTAATCGGAATCTCGATAAGAGAGGGGATACGTCCCCTCTCTGCATCATGTCGAAGCGGGTAGCAAATGTCCAGTTCGATTCTGGACTTCGGCACTTCATATAATCGAGAGACCATAAAAAGGAGTAGAAAAAGAAATGGCTCGTACATTGACAGAAGAAGAAAAGAAAGCCCGTGCAGAAGCTCGTAAAGCGGCTAAAGAGGCTAAAGAAGCCGAAGCAAGGGAACAGGAAGAGAAGAAGGAAAACGAGGAATATGAGCTTCTGAGAGCGCAGAACGAACTGTTGCAGAAACAGCTTCAAACGCTCATGGAGCAGATGCAGAACATGCAGAAGCCGACCGTCGTTCAAGTCGCGGCAGACGTTGCAAAAGTACATTTGCTGTGGCAAGCGGAAGTCGCTGATGACAACGAAGTTTCATTCGGTGACGGTGGAAGATACGGAACGGTGAAAGGTAAGCGCGGCGAGTTTTACATGCCGAAGACAGACTTCTCAACCATCATGGACGCGAAGGTAAGATACTTCCTCGACAACCGTTGGCTTATCGTTCTGGATGGTCTTACGGACGAAGAGCGAGAGGCTTACGGCGTGGACTACAAGGACGGCGAGTATCTCGATAAGAAAGCATTTTCAAAGCTGATTGAAATCGGTGCTGACATTCTGGATATTTACCCGAATCTTTGCGAAGGCAATAAGAAGATGGTAGCACAGCGATATGCAGACGCATACGCAAGCGGTAAGACGCTCGACGAGCAAGTGGTTCGGAAGCTGAACGAGTTGAGCAAGACACCGAATAACCCGCGTGGAGACTTCGTGCAGATTGTCGAAGCGATGAACCGTGCGGCAGAAGGCAATCAATAATATAGATAGAGGATACAGAAATCAATGGCTACACTTTTTTCGGATGTACTTACGCAGTATGCGATGCAATTCATAGATGATGTTCGCTGGCAAGAACAGCTATCGCTTAATCCTGCGCAGTTTTTCCGAGCGAAGTCACAGGCATTGATTTCTGCTATTCCGAGATTTAATAGACCGCCGAATATCCAATCGTTCTTTTCTTATTCAAAGCCGTCATGGGATGACTATACTCACACAGTAAAAGATGGTGAAGTTTTCCCGATTACCGTATCGACAGATAAAAAGATGTTTGATCTTTGTAGCGTCGGATACATAACGACAGAGGAAAACGGCGCGGCTATATACAATCCGATTTCAGACTTCGACTATGACCAGCAGACTGGCGATGTAACAATCAACACGGAACTTCCTGTTGGTACTGAAATCGAATTTGATTTCTATACTGACGGTGTGTTTGAAAACACGCTCGACCCTACGCAGATGCGAATAATGGGGCTGTGCGTTGCATATGACTGGTATTACAGATTCGAGAACGCATTTCTTAATGTTCTGAATCCGATTACGGACAAGACATTCAACCCGCGCTCTGCTACGGCAGAAGACAAACGAGCAAACACGGCAAGGTACACGGAGATAGGGAGACAGCTTTCGAGCGAACTCATGGCATACGAGCAGAGACTCTATGCGCTCAAGTACATTCCGTCTGCTGGATGGACTGGTCTTATCAACACGACAAATGCGAACCCGTCGATTACAGACTCCAATGTTTGGATTGACGGCAACACGATTTACATAAAGTCTCGAAAAGTAAATATAGAAGACGGGACAATCAACAAAGACTAATGCGACGAAAGGAGAACATCTTGTGGCAGACATATCCTACATCGTCGTAAACGGAGTTAGGTATCCTGTTGTAGACGGAACAACCGTTAATATAGACGGCGTTGTGTACACAATAGAAGAACTACTTGCTATAGCACAACAACCGACAAGCAACAATACGGAAGAACCGCAACAGGAACAACCGAGCGAACCAGATAACGGAACATATCCAGATGTTTCCTACATCGTTCTTAACGGCGAGAAGTACAGCATAGATGACGAGCAAGCCACGACAGACTTGCAGAAATTGCAGGAAAGCATCGCGTATCCTTACAGCGATACAAGCACCTATTCGGTAGGCGATTACTGCATCTATGGGGGCTACCTATACGAGTGTATTGTAGGCATAGAAACTCCAGAGCCGTTTAACGAAGGACATTGGCAACGGACGGTTGTTACAGAAACTCGTGGCGTAAGCGATTATAACCAACTCGAAAACAAGCCGAGCATAAATAATGTAACGCTCCAAAATAATACAACGCTACAACAGCTTGGTCTTCAAGGAATCTACTACGATACTAAAGAAGGATGGAATGCACAGAGTACGCTTGTAGCGGAACAAGGTACGATTTATATATATAAGGACTACTCCGTGTCATCGGACGGCAAGGATGTTCCAGCATTAAAAATCGGAGACGGAACAAGCTATCTTATTGATATGCCGATTGTTAACGGAGATGTAGCGGATATGCTTCTTGAGCATATAAACAACGCAGTCATTCACGTTACCTCAGATGATAAAACATTCTGGAATAATAAATCGTCTGCATATTTAGACCAATCAACAACGGAAACGCTTGTGCTTTCCAATACAAATTTTATGCTTGGGGGAATAATTTACAATCATGGCTGATATTTCCAAAATCACATTGCCGTCTGGCTCAACATACGACCTTAAAGACAAATGGGCGCGTGACCAAATAGCGTCATTAAGCGGCTACACCTATTACATGGGTGTTACGACAACTGCTCTTTCTGACGGCTCGATAACGAACCCCGTTATTATTAACGGTTCGAGCGTAACAGCAAATACTGGCGGTATTTGCACTTACCAGAGCAAAGAGTTTATCTGGAACGGTACTGCTTGGCAGGAGTTCGGTGACCTCTCCGCTCTTGGTGATTTGGCATATGCCGATACTGCGTCAACGTCATACACTCCGCAAGGTAGCATCAGCGGTTCGTTTGAAGGAGAACCAACAGAAACGAATATAACCGTAACAGCCGATAGTAACGGTAACTATCAGCCGTCTGGAACGATTACTGGAACAACATTTACTGGTGCGTCTATGACGTCTACTGGTAAGTTTACTCCGAGCGGGAGCGTATCTCTGACAAACGGGAACAAGACGGCTACAGTTGCTCCTGCGGCAAGCGGAGAAGCAACGTATACCCCTGCTGGCAACATTACGGCTGGTGCGATTACTGTTAAAACCGCTGGCGCAACTGGAACTATCCACAACCCTACAAAAGTTACTGTTGCAAAAACGCTTGAGACAGCCGCGCCGTCTGAAACTGCACCAGCAAATGCAATAACATACTATGCGGTAGCAAACGAGACGTTGAGCCTTTATCAGATTGGATACACGACTGGTGATAGCATCACGACAAGCGATGTTACCGTCAAGACTGGTGATGCGGCATATCAAAGCGCAAATCCGACATTCAGCGGAACAGGCGTTCGCCTTGTTACTGGTAATATTTCAGTACCGACAAGCGCATCGTTCTCTGGTACTGAAGATGATGTTTCTGTTTCTGGCACAACGACTGGTAGCGTAAGCAACGGGACTTTTACTGGCAACAAAGTTAGTATTACTGGGTCTACAGTTGCGAGCGGTTCTATTAGCGCGACATTTACTGGCACTCAAGCAACGATTACTGTTACTCCCGACGAATAATAAAAGGGGGAGCGTATAATGCCCGACCTTTCTTCGATTACACTTCCAGATAACAATACATATAACTTTAAGGATACAATCGCAAGAGCGTCAATACCGTATGCCGCCGTAGACTCAACATCTACGGAAACGGTTTTTACAGCTACAGTAGATGGTATTACAAGTTTATATGATGGTGTTACCGTTATGCTTCACAACGGCGTAGTGACCTCTGCTTCTGGGTTCACGGTCAACATCAACGGACTCGGCGCGAAGCCGTGCTACAGCAATTTGACTAATGCAACGCGAGACACTACAATCTTCAACGTTGCGTACACGATGCTGTTCGTGTACTCGACATCCCTTGATAGCGGGAATGGCGGTTGGTGGATTTATAGGGGATACGATGCGAATACGAACACAATCGGATATCAGCTTCGCACGGCAAACGCGATTCGTCCTGCATTAGTTCTGGGATATAGATATAGAATTTGGTTCACAGCACTCGACGGGAAACATTGGATTCCTGCAAACGAAAGTAGTAGTACAAATGCTACTTCGTCAAGAACGCCGTCAGATGAAGTTATTGACCCGTTCGGTGAAATAATATACAACTCGACAAACGGTACAGTTAATGCTGGAGCGAACATTCCAACGGGAACGGCATGGCAACAGTATACGCTAAGCCTTGGATACTCATTCAACAATACTGGCGCGGCATTAACATTAACAAATCCTGCTCCAGTATATGTTAAGTGCCAACCGCAGACAAGCGGCGGTGTTGTAATGAAGGATTACACGCAGTCGCTTCCAAGTACAGATGACGGATATGTATATCTTTTCCTTGGAATGGCGTACAGCGCAACGAACATCGAACTGTTTCCGACGCATCCTGTGTATTACTACAAGGACGGAGCGATCAGATTATGGACGAACGCGGCAAGCAGCTCGTCTTTGCCATCCGTAACGGCATCCGACAACGGCAAGGTTCTGACGGTTGTAAACGGAGCGTGGGCGGCGGCATCTTTGCCGACATATAACGGTTCTGTATCACCGATTGGAGGCGGTTCAAATGACTGATTTAACGGTATCTTACAACGGAAACACCATTCTCACGGCAAGCGCATCGTTGTCGAGAAAACTTGATACATCTGGTCGCTACTGCGAGGATGATATAACGATTCAGTACACGCGACCGACTTTTTCGACACAGAGCAAAACGGTATCTCCGTCCACCTCACAGCAGACCGTCACGGCAGATTCGGGATATGACGGATTGTCAAGCGTTATCGTAAATGCAATGACGCTATATACTGGAGCATTGAGAGGAGCATAATATGGCAGTTGTCTTTGGCATCCTATATAAAAAGAACGATGGAAGCGGCACGGAACTTGATTGTGAAGATGGGTCGAAACACGTTGTCGATGAAATCACATTGGTCGGTCAAAATTGGGGCGAGACACCGCAAAACTGGTCGCGTGACGGATATACTTTCGAGCATTGGAACACGGCGGCAGACGATAGCGGGACATCATACAATGGCGGTGACTTATATACAGGGGCAAGCGTAACATTGTATGCGATATGGCAAGCCGACACTCCGGTCGGAGCGGATGTATCTGTTACGCTTGGTAATACCGAAATCGCATCTCTATCCGATACTGGTTCTGTAACGCTTGCAACGGCTGGAACATATGTGAATGAGGACATCACGATTGACTACACCAAGTCGGGCGGTGGAGTAGATACAGTTGCCGATTTTATTGAGAACCACGGAACGCTTTCTTCGTTTGAGCATTCGACAATAACGACTATCGGAGACGGCGCATTCTGTTATTGCGCAAGTTTAACAACGGCAAGCTTTCCAGCGTGTAAATCTATTGGTAGAAATGCATTTAGTTTTTGCACAAAATTAACAACCATAAGTTTTCCGATTTGTGAAACGATTGGAGCTTCCGCATTCTATTCTTGC
>AUXO010171639.1_pt1 | contig 87076 bp, 71 predicted proteins | sample 768731 | NCBI WGS metagenome assembly AUXO01 (sample SAMN02715735, study PRJNA202380) | gut metagenome | biome: sheep rumen | host: Ovis aries | place: New Zealand: Palmerston North
TCTTTCTTCTTAGTATCTTTCTTCTTAGTATCTTTCTTCTTAGTATCTTTCTTCTTAGTATTATCTACATTTTTACTCTGACCTTTCTTCCCATCTTTCTGTTTACTATCATTCAGATTATTATTTACTACTATCTTCTCATTTTTATCATCATCTACCTTATTCAGTGCATTGTTAACAGCTGATCCAGAGACATTTTTTACTTCATTACTCGAATTACTTTTATCAACACTCTTTGCTGAATCAGTATTATCCTTCATGTCAACTTTTTTATCCTGTTCAATATTATCCTTTCCTTTTTCTTCATGTTTAACATCAATAATTTCAATGTAAACCTCAATAAAATTATGTCCAGCTATATATAACGGACTCTTTAATGGATAAAATATCTTCCCAATGGAACCACGTTTAAAAAAGACAAATGCACTCAATGGTGAATAATCATTGCTATTTACTACTATCTCATTTGGTTCATATTTCATCTTGTCATCATATATCCCATTGTCCTCAGCTATTCTCTTTATATTCGTATTAAGTACTTTACCACCATGTGGCTTTACATAATAACTATATTTTACTTTATCACCACTCTTTATTCTTTCTCCCCTTCCTTGATCATCTAAAACAACAAAATAATCACCAACATTTGAGTACTCCCTCTTAATATTTTCCAAATATCGCATTATAATTTCTTTGTCAAGTTCCTTGCTCGTCTGAAAATGATTAAACATATCCTGGAAATGTTCAATCTGTTTGCCGTAAAAATTATTACTATCAAATACATCAACCAACTTCATTTCAATACAAACATAATCATCTTCTGAAATATTCAAATGTGTATTTATGTGAGCATCCTTCATTTTTATTTTGAACAAATATCGATCACCAATGTTCTTTAACATATTCAAACACTCATAATAATCACCCAAATAATTATTATTCTTCACGTTATTATAATCATAAACGTATATATCCCTTGAACATTGTTTTGGATATTCGACTACAGTTCCTTTATAAGTAATACACCTTTCAACCTTTATAATATAATGAACATCATTGTGAACATCATTTTTATTAGACTTATTTTTTTCACGTTCCTTATTTATTATATCAATACACTCATCTATACTTTTACCATTTCCAGATTCTAATTTTCTATAATAAACACCAGTACTCGTTTCGTTAAAGGCTACCTTATTATACAAAAATACAACGACTCCTATAAGTAAAAACGTAATTATGTTAAGACATAAATACACTCTATCATTTTTTTTAGAACTTTTCACATTCATAAAGTTAGTTATTAAATTTTAAAAAACTGTAATTTACTAAATAATTTATAAAATTGCTCACTGTATCAGCTATTGAGGAATTAGAAAAGCCTCCAGCTGCGTTTTTATGACCACCACCATTGAAATACTTCTTGGCAAAATCGCTTACAGAAAAGTCACCTATCGATCTAAGCGAAATATATACACCATCATTTTTCTGATTAAATAACGCAGCAAATTCAATATTTTCGATAGATAAAGCATAATTAACCAATCCGTCTGTTTCTCCTTGCTTTAAATAAAATTTCTCAGTATCTTCTTTAGTCAACACAATATAAGCCACCTTGTAATTAGGGACTATTTTTAGGCATCTACTAAGCACATGACCTAAAAACCTCATCCGTGCAAACCTATTATTACCAAAAATATTCTTGTTTATGATATGGACCTCTAGATTAAAACGCTTCATTAAATCAGCAGCGATTTCATAAACTCTATAAGTCATATTCTGTGTAATAAAATGTCCAGTGTCACACAATATACCAGAATACAGATATGTGGCAATATCTTTATTTATTTTATCACTATATGCAATATTCAAAATTTCATATATTATTTCACATGTAGATGACGCCTCTGAGTTGATTATATTCACACCATTTATATCAGGCTTATCTTGATGATGGTCTATGATACAAACACGCTTACCGTCTAAAAAATTAGCTAATTCAGGATCTATGCGAGATTTTTGACTAAAGTCTAAACATATTATTACACTAGATTCATCAATATAATTTACAACTGTACTTCTAAATAATGAATTAAAAATCAAAATATTACTTGAGTACGGCAGCCAATTAAAATTTCTATTATACGCGTTTGTTGATATTACTTTACATTCACAACCTAACGCTTCTAAAAACATACAGACAGCCAATGAAGCACCAATACAATCCCCATCAGCATTTTTATGCATCAATAATGTAACTTTTTTACCTTTACATTCATCTATAAAATTACAAAACAAACTACTTATTTCACTATAATCACAACCAGGCATATTAATTAAATAACATTTTATATGATATTCTCCAAAACATATAAGATTATGTTACTTCTCTTTAGAAGCATCATCAGTGTTTTGGACATAATGCGTGCTAACCTTCAATTTTTTATTACTACTAGAAGTCAAAGAATAATAAGAAAGTATACACAATAAAAATACTATGAATGCCGATGATAACGTTAATTTTTCTAACACATCAAATGTTTTTTTTATTCCAACAACCTGACTAAATCCAGACGTTTCAACAATTCCACCAAAAGAATTCTCCTTCCTAGAAGATTGAACTAGACATAGTAAAATTAAAAATAATGAGACCACAACAATAAGTATCATGTAAACCAAGAACATATCTATACATTAATTATATCAAAATATATAATTCAAAAAAGTTTTTCAAGAAGCATTCATAAAATCAGCAAAATTTAATTGTTCTCCAGTTTCCATATTCCTAATACTGTCTCCTATCAAAACATAATCAAAATTGTTTTTATTTGCAAACTTTAACTGTGTCCTCAGATTATCGTTTTGATTATAGTAAAGCTCAACTACATATTTATCCCTCAATATATTTATATACTTAGCATTAATTTTCCCATCCACATTTGTAATAAGAATTCTATTCTTTAGACCTGAATTAAATTTAAATAAACATAATTCCTCAAGAGCAGTAAATATCCTTTGGATTCCGAATGAAACACCTACTCCATTTAATTTCTCTGAGCCAAACCTCTCTCCAAAATAGTTATATCGTCCACCTCCAACAATACTCCCTATTTTCACACCTACTACTTCAGCTTCATAAACTATCCCTGTATAATAATCTAATCCTCTTGCTAGAGAAAAGTCGATCTCTATCCTTTTTAAGTCAACCGCAATAGATACTAATGTTTTTTTTAAATTGTACAATTCAATTAAATTTTTATTATCAATATCGTTTTTTAAAAATAATTCCTCCAAAAAACCTATATTATCCTTGTATTCTAATATCTTTTTCAAAATATCAATTTTATCTTCAGATATGTTTAATTTACTTACCCCCTCAATAAAACTATCAACCCCGATTTTATCAATTTTATCTAATAATACACAAAAATCCCTGAAATCACTTTCAATACCAAGCAATTTACATATATCATTTAGTATCTTTCTACTGTTTATACGTATTTTATAATTTATTAACCCCAATTTATTCAACCCTTCTGTTATAATTTGAATCAATTCAGCTTCACACAACAATGAATCAGAACCGACAATATCTATATCACACTGGAAAAACTCTCTAAATCTACCCTTCTGAGGTCTGTCAGCCCTCCATACAGGTTGTATTTGGAATCTTTTAAATGGGAAGTTTATCTTATTTATATTTTTATATACATACCTAATCAAAGGTAATGTTAAATCATATCGCAAACATTTTTTTGATATTACGTCTATTCCTGATTCCTTTATCTTTGACAACACTTCGTCTGTAAAATTTGTATTGGTATCTAAGACATGGTATATAAGCTTATCACACTCCCCACCATAAGATTTTTTTACTAAGTCAAAATACTCAAACGCAGGAGTCCTTAGCTCTTTAAAACCATGACGCACAAAAATAGAAGATAATATATCAAAAATATATTTTAATTTTTCAACTTCAACACCAAAATAATCAGATGTCCCAGTAACATTTCTAGGTAGTAACATATTCAATACTATTCCTTAACAACATCCTTTGACATCTCTATCGATTTACTAACATATATTACCTCTTTTAAAAACTCTAATTTTATTCCTGAACTAACCTCAATCACAACATTATCACTTTCAAAGTGCAAGAACTTCCCACATAGGCCGTTTTTTAATACAATCTTTGAGCCCTTCTTTAAACCATCAAAAAACTTTTTTTCCATCATTTTCTCTTTTTTTTGTGGAACTATAAAAAACAGGTAGAATGTCAGAATAGACAATGCTATCAAACTGATATTAAAGTAATCCATATTTAGTGTTAACGTTTTATGTTAATACAAAAAATTTTATACATATTTTGAATTTAATATAATACTTTTATATTTAAATTATCGTTGCGATGAATAAAAAGCGTTTTTAAATTATGGGGGCAATGGAGGTTATAAGATTTTATTTAAAACATATAAGAGGATGTAGGAAATATTTCGTCTTAAATCTAATTACAATACTAATTATTAGTACTGAACCAAGTGTATATGGATTTATTAAAAACTATCTGATTGATAGTCTGACTAATAAAGAGATTAAAGATACGCTATATAAACTAATAATATTTGGATGCATAGTATTTGTATATGAATTGGTACATATTACAAAAATACTGTCACAAAAAAAATCGCTACCATATATAAATAAAAACATAATTTTACACGTGTATGACAATATACAAAATAAAAAATACAATTTCTTTAGAGAAAATACAAGTGGGGTATTATGCAGTAAAATAAGAAATATAGTTAGCACATACGATGACTTGGTATCTGATATCAGTGATGCATTTATAACAAATCCATTCATAATAATATCCTGCACGTCGCTTATATTCCTTATTGACCGGAATACCGGCTTTATGGTAGTTCTATTTTTAATTCTCTTTATTGCTGCATGTACAAAGATACTATCACACCTAGGGAAGGCAACATATCTATCAGAAAGCAAATATAATAACATTATTGGAAGGATTAACGACAGAATATTAAACATTTCAACAATCTTTGCTTTTTACTCGTTTAAAAAAGAAAGAGAATCATTAAATAAGGATCTAACAGAGAATTATGTATCCTGTCAAGAAAAAATATACAAATATGAATTACTATTTCATTATGCAGGAGGCACTATATATTCCTTAATGATATTCTGCCCAACGTTATATACTACATTTTTATATTTTAATGGGAAAGTTACAGTAGGTAATATGATAGCAATCTGGACTTATTTAACTAGCATATCTACATCGATATGGGAACTATTAAGATCAATACAGTTTATAGTTGAAGAGATTAATGAATTAAAAAATTCACTTAGTATTCTAGACATGCGAAATCAAAATAACGTACAATGTGTTACAAATAACAATGTAAGTTTTTCAACTTCTGAATCTGTAGGAATAGAATTTAAAAATGTCTCTTTTAATTATAACTCCGACGATAAAGACGATATTTTGAAAAACCTTAGTTTAACAATCAATAAAAACGAGAAAGTAGGAATAGTTGGAGAATCTGGTACTGGAAAGTCAACAATATTTAATCTCCTTCTAAAATATAACAGCAATTACACAGGGAAAATCACTATAAACAATACAGATATAAGAAATATTGATACCGAATACCTAAGGAAAAACATTAGTATAATTCCTCAGAACACGATTTTATTTAATAGATCTATTATCGAAAATATAAAATATGCAGCTGATAATAATGACAACTCTGAAGTATTTGACATATGTAAAAAAATAAATATTCATGACGACCTAATGAAGTTTAGGAATGGATATAACACAATCGTAGGTGAAATGGGAAGTATTTTATCTGGAGGGCAAAGGCAAAGAATAGCTATAGCTAGAGCATTTTTAAAAAAGTCTAAAATATTGCTGCTAGATGAACCAACTTCTGCTCTGGATGCAATATCAGAAATGTACTTCCAAAACTCACTGGAATATCTAATTAAGGAATGTAAATGTACTACAATCGTTATAGCACATAAATTAATTACACTTGTTAATATGGATAAAATCATAGTAATAAGAAATGGTTATATTGTAGACATTGGAACACATGATACATTGATAAAAAAAGAGGATTCATACTATAAAAAACTTTGGAATATCCAAACTGGTAGGAATATATAAAAATTTTTTATAACACATAAATATGTTAGATGAAATTGTAAGGTACATTTTTGATCATCCATTAGTTTATGGTATTGTTTTTCTAATAATTTTATGTATATTTTACTTCATTCCAATTTATCAATGGCTAGTTGCTACATTTAGCGGAGCACACATTGGCTTAATGAGTTTAATTTTAATGCGAATCAGACGAGTTCCTGTAAACTTGATAGTTGATTCATATATAACAGCAGTTAAAGCCGGATTAAAGTTAAGTAGCTCAGATTTAGAAACACATTTTTTAGCTGGCGGAGATGTTAAAAAAGTCGTTAAAGCATTAATATCAGCTGAAAAAGCTGGAATAGACTTATCTTTCAATAATGCAGCAGCTATAGATTTAGCTGGAAGAAATGTCTTTGAAGCAGTACAAATATCAGTAAATCCTAAGGTCATTGATACCCCTGAAGTATCAGCTGTTACTAGAAATGGAATAGAGCTTATAATTATTGCAAGAGTTACCGTAAGAGCAAATATTAAACAGTTAGTCGGTGGAGCTGGAGAAGATACAATATTAGCACGAGTTGGAGAAGGAATTATTACGGCTGTTGGATTAGCAGCTAATCATGAGGAAGTTTTATCTGACCCAAATAAAATATCTAGGTTAGTATTAGAAAAGGGATTAGGTATAGGTACAGCTTTTAATATATTGTCAATCGATATTGCAGATGTTAGCGTAGCTGAAAATATAGGGGCTAAATTACAAATTGACCAGGCAAATGCCGATTTAAAAGTATCTGAAGCAAAGGCAGAATCTAGAAGAGCAATGGCTATAGCCATTAGGGAGGAGAAAAAAGCACTAGAGCAAGAAGCCAGAGTTGAAGTTGTTAAAGCAGAAATGGAGGTTCCACTTGCTCTTGCTGAGTCATTAAGAAAAAACAACATGAGTGCTATGGACTTTTTGAATATGAAAAATCTAGAATCCGATACAAAAATGAAATCGGCTATAGCAAAAAGTGACTTCCTTAGATGTTCTAAAGAAGAAGACTCAAAAACAATTACCGAAAAAACAAATAATAAAATATGAAAAAAACAAAAAATAAAACTGGGAAAAATTACAAAGCAATAGCTGGAGTAAGTTTTTTTTTACTTTACATAGTCTATAATTTTCTTTTCAATTCACATATAGATATTGAAATCTTCAATAATGAACTGAATAAAATGATAAGTAGAAATCTTATCGATAGAGTAGTCTGCGTAAAAAATACAGAAATTGTAAATATATACATAAAAAAACATGCAGTTTCCGATTGTTTAAATATTATAAATAAGTCCAGAGGGTACGATGTTTTAAATGATAAAATTGGCGTATTTGATAAGCTTAATGGGATCCTTGCAAAAACTAAAAAACTATCATTTTATATGATTATACCATCTGTGTATGTATTTGATAAAAATTTTAAACTAATCGAGGATAATTTAGATGAAGATCAAAAAATAGGGTATGAGGTTACAACATATGTTTCATGGTTCCAAATTATTAGTAAAATCCTTTCGACACTGTTTTCTCTGTTTTTCATTTATTATATTTTGTTAAGTATCGGTTTGATAAAAGGAAAAGGGACATTTGGTGGTATGTTTGGCCTTGGTAGTTCCAGAGGAAAGTTATTCGACAAAGATAGTAAAAACAAAATAACTTTCAAAGATATTGCAGGACTAATTGAACCAAAGACAGAATGTCAAGAAATTGTAGATTTACTAAATAACACTAAAAAATTAGAAGAAATTGGAGGAAAAATGCCAAAAGGGATGCTATTTATAGGCCCTCCTGGTAATGGTAAAACTTTATTAGCTAAAGCCATTGCTGGTGAATGTAACGCATCCTTTTACTATGTTTCAGCAGCAGATGTTGGTGGAGTTTTATATGGTGCTGGAGTATTGCATATAAAGCAAATATTTGAATCTGCAAGGAAAAACTTACCTGCAATAATATTCTTTGATGAGATAGATTCAGTCGGTAGGTCTAGATCCTCTATAGGAAATAATGACGAAGAAAAAACATTGAATAGTTTACTTGTTGAAATGGATGGATTTGATTCAAATAGCGGTATTTTAGTCATCGGATCAACAAACAGATTAGATGTATTAGATAAGGCATTAATACGTCCTGGAAGGTTTGATATGAAGATATTGATTGATAAGCCTGTTCTTAAAGAAAGAACAGCCATTTTAGAACTATATCTCAATAAGATTAAGATTAATAAGAACAATATTGACATAAACACGCTAGCTAAACGTACAATAGGGTTTTCATCTGCTGAAATTGCCACAATGTGTAATAATGCAGCGTTATTAGCAACTATAGCAAATAAACCAGAAGTTGATAATGAAGATATTCAAGAATCATTCAACAGAATTGTTGCTGGGCTAAAGCGAAAAAGCATCGAATTGAGTGAAAAAGAGAAAATGGCAGTTGCTACACACGAAGCAGGGCATATAATTACTAGCTGGTATCTAGAGCATGCTGACCCAGTATTAAAGGTTACTATAACATCTAGGGGATATTCATTAGGCTACGCACAATATATCCCTGAAGAGAAGTTCTTGACAACAAGAGATGAAATGTATGATAATTTATGTTCCTACCTCGGTGGTAGATGTGCTGAAGAAATAGTATATGATACTATGTCAAGTGGAGCATCAAATGACCTAGAAAACGTTCATAGAATAGCTTTCGATATTGTCACTATCTTCGGTATGAATGATAAGATAGGTAGAATCTCCTACAGAGCTGCCATACAGAACAATCCATACACGACAGGTAAGCCATTCTCTGAGGAAACCGCTAAATCAATTGATGCAGAGATAAGGAAACTTGTTGATGATTGTTCCACAAGAGTAAAATCACTGCTAAAGGCACATATTGAAGAATTAAATAAAGTAGCAACAGAACTATGTAAAAATGAAGAACTGACAAAAGATGATATAGAAAAATTAATAGGACCTCGAGGAGATTTTTTTAAATAAAATATTGTTAGATTTTCACTTTTTATTTAGTTCCTTATTATGTTGTTAAAGAATAGCTGGATATGCTTCTTTATTCTTAACTATGATTTATTTTCATGTTGCTGTGAATCGTGTAGGCGAACTGGTAAAAATGAGGGCATAAGTGTTATTGATAGTAAAGGTATTGATTTAAATACTAATGAGTTAGAAATATTAATAAAACAACTGGAGAGTAATAAAATAAAATCTAAAAAGTTTTCCAATGGTAATTGTAATTATATTTTTAAGTTAAATTACAAAGGGAAAAATTTAATATATTCAAAATCCTATAATGGAGTGTTAAAGGCTAGGTACAACATTGATTATATTGCAAGAAATACGTTCTACGGATTCTTTTTCAGTAATAATCAACCACATATTTATAATCAATACTTTCAAGATTTTATCAAAGGGGAAACCTTAGACAATTTCTCCTCAGTTTTTTGTGCAGTTAATCATTACAATGACGAACATCCAGAAGCTAAACGCTATGAAATAGATAGAAGTATTTATAACAAATTGCTTATCCAGGCAATACTCTTCGATACTGGCGATCAAGGGGCTCGGAATCAAATATATATAACAAAAGATGATGGTAATACAATTAAAATAATCGATGTAGCCTTTATAGATCTTGATTTTCCTATTCAGTATAGAATGAACAATAGTGTTGAATTTAAATATCATAGTAACATATTTAATATTCATAAGGCTGAGGAAAGAGTCGACTTATCGGAAGATGCGCAGAGGGAATTGATTAAAATATTGGATAAAGACATTGACAGTTTTGTTCGTGAATTACAAAAAAATATGAGTGTAATTAAAGATAAATCGAGATATATAAAGTATATTTACAAATACAACAACGGTAATGTAGAAGGATATACATTTAAAGGCTGTGAAAAATTTGATAACCTAAAGATCCCTATTTACTCTAAAAAGCGATCAATTGACATTTTTAATAAATTTCCCAAAGACAGACTGTCCTTAAAGCTAAAAGAACAAGTAATCCCAACTGAACGATTACGGTATGAGAATAATAGAGTATTTGTAAAACTAGATAATTCGTCAGAATTTACCGAAATTGATGAAAATGAAATTATTGAAGTAATAATAGACAACTTTGAGTTTGAAGGAGGTAGGTTTTATGTAAATAAAAATGGTCCAAGAATAGACATAGATAAAATATCTGTAGATAATCATAGATGTGCAGTTATAGATAATAGTGATATCGAAATTTTAGACTTTAACGGTGCAATGAAAGAAACAATTAAAATTTACTTAGAATATATACTTTTTAAGATAAAACAGGCTATTAATTCTGGAGCATTTAATTCAGTAACTAATGATTTAATAAGACTAAAAAACAAGTATCAGACATATATCAACAATTACAGATAAAAAAATTATTACCAATTTCTACTCTGAACCAAACTTTGGTATTTCTGATTTTATATATTCATTACCAAGTAGCTTCCAACAAAAGATTTTAACACCATTCGTAACCAATATATACTTTGAATTCAGGAAGTTATTATAGTTTATTATCTGAAATACATGATCCTGACTTATTTTTACGTTATTTGCCTTACATTCAATTACCATAAAAGGAGTACAATCACTATCATAAATTACTATATCTGGCCTAAATTGTTGGTTAATATTCTCTATTTTCCTTTCTATCCTAAACAATGACTTGTTATAATTATAATTTTCTACAAGATAATCGATTATAAATTTTCTTACATCCTCTTCTGGTTTATTTCTTCTACTAACCTTAACACTACACATAATATTTTTATTTAATGTAAATTTTTATAACCTAAAACAATGGAAGATTCTATTCTCGACATTAAAGATCTAAATTTATATTTCAAAACAGACGAGGGAAAATACCAAGCCTTATTCGATATAAATATTTCAGTAAAAAAAGGTGAATTCGTTGGTATTATAGGGGAATCTGGGTCCGGTAAAACACAAACTGTGATGTCAATATTAAATTTATCACCTAAAAACTCTATAAAAGAAGGAGAAATAATATTTAATAACACTAACTTACTAAAACTAGATGAATATGAGTTGAATAAAATAAGGGGGAATTACATTTCTATAGCACTTCAAGACACATCGTTAAGTTTAAACCCTTACATGCGTGTTGTAGACCAATTAATAGAACCACTTGTGTTACATTATGGCAAAACAGAAAAGGACGCCAAAAATAAAATAATAGAAATATTAGATGTGTTACGTATATACAATGCAAAAAATGTTATAAATAAGTACCCCTATGAGTTCTCCGGTGGTCAAAGACAAAGGTTTTTAATTGCAATGGCATTATCATGTAGTCCACATTTATTTATTGGTGATGAGCTAACAACATCATTAGATCCAGAAATTCAACTATGTGTATTAAAATATCTGAATGAGCTGAAAATTAAAAACAACATGTCTATACTGTTTGTTTCACACGATCTTAGGACACTTGCAAAATTTAGCGATAGGATAATCGTAATGTACTGTGGACATATTGTCGAAGAAGCAGATACAGCAGATTTCTTTAAGAATGCACAACATCCATATTCAATTGGATTAATAAATTCAACTCCAAAAATAGAAGACAAGGGACGTAGATTAAAAACTATTCCTGGAGAAATACCTCAATTAAACAAATTAACAAAGGGATGTCCTTTCTATAATAGATGTCAATATTGTATAGATAGATGTTTAGCAGAAAAACCTGCATTAGAAAATGTTAATAATCATTTAGTAGCTTGTTTTAAAAAATTCTAATAACATAAAATAATGACTGACATATTGACAATAAAGAATTTAGTGATTGAATACGAAATGGCATCTTTCTTTGGTCTTTTTAAAAATAAGTATAGAGCAGTTAGAAATATTAGTCTTAGCGTAAAAGAAAACGAAGTATTGGGTATAATTGGAGAATCTGGTAGTGGAAAGACTTCTTTTCTTAAGGCTATTTTGGGCCTAAATAAAGTTACAAGTGGAGAAATTATATATAACAATAAATATCATATAGAGGAGTTTAAATCACAAAAAGAATGGGCCCCAATAAGGTCAGATATTCAAATGATCTTCCAGAATCCGTCTGCAAGCCTAGACCCTAATATGACTATATTTGATGCAATAGCAGAACCTTTACTAATTTCTAGGAAACACATTACTAAAGACGAATTAAATAAAAGAGTCTCAGAAATGATGAGGAATGTATGTTTACACCATTCATTAAAAAACAAATATACAAGTCAATGTTCTGGAGGGCAGAGTCAGAGAGTTGCAATTGCTCGTGCATTAATACAAAGTCCTAAAATATTACTATGTGATGAACCAGTTTCTGCACTAGATGTATCTACACAAGCCCATATAATGAATCTACTTGTAGATATGCAGAAAAAATTTAATCTAACTATAATATTCATTTCTCACGATTTAAATATAGTCTATTATATTTCAGATAACATCGCTGTTATGAAAAATGGAGAAATTGTTGAATATGGAACATGTAAAGAGATTTATGAAAATCCTCAACATAAATACACAAAATCATTAATAAACTCCCTACAATAATTTTATTTAAGAGATATTACTCTTCCTCAATGAATTTAGATATGACTCTAAAATAACTGCAGCACTTACTTTATTTAATAATCCCTTATCACGCTTATTTTTTTTAGACATGCTATCGTTATATATGTAATACTTTGCGATATTTGTCGTATATCTCTCATTAAACAATACAACTTCTTTTTGATATTTACTCTTAAATGCACACACAAAATTATCTATTTCAGCCATTATATTACACTCTGAGCCATAAATGACCGGGTCCCCAACAACTACCTTATCTACTTCTTCTTTTGCAAAATAATCATCTAAAAAATTAAATAAATCATTTTTCACTACTGTAACCAATGGATATGATATTAGTAGCGATTTATCTGTCACTGCAATTCCAACTCTTTTCAATCCATAATCGATACACAAAATCCTAGACATAAAAGCACAAAAATATATAAAAACATTTGTAGAATAATTAAATCTAATTTTCAGCAGACATTAATTTCTGTTTATTTAACATACGCTTCTTTTTATACCTACCAAAAAGCGATAATAATAGTTTAAATAACAAATAAAAGCAAATAAGAAGTAGTATTGTCACAGTCCCACCAGATCGTCTAAATAAATATAGATGACTATCTAAAGAAATCAATTTTACAAATAATGACTCACCTAAAAAATAAATACTCACAAATATAGCTCCTATTATTATCTGGATAATCATCACCCCTCGTTTCAATAAAAAACCTACATAAGTCCCTATTACCAACATCAAAAAACAACCTAAAATAACCATATTCCTCCCAAAAATTTCAACATAATATCTTTTTATTTCACTACGCTGACTTTTTATTGAATTAAATTCATTTACATTCTTAGACTTTAAATCATCTGCCTTATCGAACACATTACTGTCAAAAGTCTCATCTAATAAACTTTTGTGTATCTTACGCTTTAATACACCCTCTTTTTTCTCACTAATTTCATCAAATAAATCCCTATAATTTTTATCTAATGAACCCATTATATTGTTTATATTTGTATTTATCGATGCCTTACTTTCCTTCAACATCTTAAATATTTTTGCTGAATCAATATCTCCAAGCGATTCATAAAAAGACCCAAATTTGTTTATATCCTTCATGTCTACATAAATATTCTGATTTTTAAAAACATTCCTTATGTCTACTTTATTCTTCTTATCTGTACCACTTAATCTATTTAACAAAGGACCTTCACAGTAATTAAAGCCATTATTTAATTCTATACTTGTAATCTTAGTCAAATGATCAGAACTTACACTCCCGTTTTCAGATATAAACAACGAATCCATGTCGTTAGTATGCGTATAAACAACTATATCACTCAACTTCCCACCACTTTTATCACCAACAAAAACACCTAAATTCGGTATATCATTAATAAAAACATTCGTTTTTATATTTAAGGAGGGATCTAAATTCTCCAAGTTTCTAAAAATATCATAGCATTTTTTTTTAAAAAAAGGAGACAGAAAGTTTGTAAACCATCCTATCAATAAGCTTAAAAAGAAAAAAGACATCGACAATGAAATAATAAACCTCTTAAATCCAATACCAAGAGACTTTATCGCTGTTAACTGCAAATTATAATCAAACCTAGTAATAAATAATATCGTACCTAACATCGAAGACAAAACACTTATATAAGGCGTAAGAAAAACCATCAAATAAAAAATAATCTGTAAATATAATTTAACGCCCAAGTTTTTACTCAATATAATAGGTAATTTATCATATAGTAAACTTAATAACACTATGAAATATGTTAGAAAAAATACAGATATAAAATACCTGTAGAACATTGACATCACAAGTTTATCAAGTTTTTTCATACAAATATGTGCCACGGGTGGGACTCGAACCCACACGGAGTATAATTCCGAAGGATTTTAAGTCCTTTGTGTCTACCATTTCACCACTGTGGCGCTCATGTATTTATATTAACAACAAATTAAGGTCTATAAAAATATTTAAGCACTTATTTATGTCTTACATACATTTGCATCACACAAATACCAAATAATAAATGAACAAAACAAGAGCGGGAGACGAGATTCGAACTCGCGACCTTAACCTTGGCAAGGTTACGCTCTACCAGCTAAGCTACTCCCGCACATATCGTGTATCTAAAAATATAATCATCTAAAAAAAATATAAACAAAAAAATATACAATTACTAAAAAATATCTTATATAATTTATAACGATAATACATAGTATGGTTGAAGTTAATTACAAGTTTTATGAAAGTATTATTATACTACCACCGATATTAAATAATGATGAAAATAATGATATCTTCAATAAAATCGGTAAATTTATAACAGATAATGGTGGCGAAATTGTGGAAAATAGCATTATCGGACTAAAGAAAATGGCTTATAAAATAGGTAAATACGAAAACGGATACTACCTTTACTTCGAATTTAAAGCTTTACCTTCATTTATAAGAAATTTAGAAATATTTTACAAAAGAGATGAACGTATAATTAGATTTTTGGTTTGTAATCTTCAAAGTGAAGGTGAAAAATATAATAAAGAAAGACGTAAAAAGAAAGAAGATATAATAACTATAATTGATAATACAAATTAAAAAATATAAATATTAAAATCTAAAATCCACTCAGTATAATATAATAATTATTAAGAACTAAATTTGAAATTCTCACAAATCTTCTTTAGTGAGTCTTCTATCTTTTCATCCCACTGGCCATTAGTCAACTTATCCAACAATGTTTTTTCCTTAAGGTTCATCATTTTAAGAAAATCTTCTTTAAATTTCTTGACATCCTTAACTGCAATTCCATTAAGGTACTTATTAATTGACGCATAAATTAAAGAACATTGTTCGCCAACTGTAAGTATTTCATGCAGGCCCTGTTTAAGTATCTCCTTATTCCTTCTACCAGTATCAATAATATCTTGTGTATCAGAATCCAGGTCAGATGCAAATTGACTATATGACTCTATTTCATCGAACTGTGCCTGAGACAACTTTAATTTTCCGGCAATCTTCTTCATAGGTTTATTCTGAGCTGAACTACCAACCCTCGAAACTGACACTCCAACATTTATAGCAGGCCTAAACCCAGAGTTGAAAAGATTTGTCTCTAGGAATATCTGTCCATCAGTAATAGATATAACATTCGTAGGAATATAAGCAGAAACATCACCATCCTTTGTTTCAATTATTGGTAATGAAGTCAACGAACCACCACCTTTAACAACATCCTTTAAAGAATCAGGTAAGTCATTCATCTCACGTGCAATACCATCATTTAAATTTATCCTTGCAGAACGCTCCAACAATCTAGAATGGAGGTAGAAAATATCACCAGGGAAAGCTTCTCTTCCAGGTGGTCTACCTAATAACAACGATAACTCCCTATATGCAACAGCATGTTTGGACAAATCATCATAAATAATCAACGCAGATTTCCCAGTATCTCTAAAAAACTCTCCTATAGCTGTACCAGTAAATGGTGAATAATACTGTAAAGAAGCAGTATCTGAGGCACTTGAAGCGACTATAACAGTATATTTTAATGCGTCATACTTTTCCAACTCGTTATAAATAGATTTTATAGTAGACTGCTTCTGACCTATTGCAACATAAATACAATACACCGGAGACCCTTCATCATAATAACGCTTCTGACTTATTATGGTATCAATTGCTATCGAAGTTTTCCCAGTTTGTCTATCTCCAATTATCAATTCCCTTTGTCCTCTTCCAATTGGTATCATCGAATCTATAGCTGCTATACCAGTCTGTAATGGTTCATTTACCGGTTGTCTGTATAATACATTAGGAGCTTTTCTCTCTAAAGGCATTTCATAAAACACATCTCCATCCTCGATTATCTTGCCTTTCCCATCAATAGGATTCCCAAATGCATCTATAACCCTACCTATCAACTTCTCGCTAACATTTACTGACGCTATTTTACCAGTCCTTTGAACAATGGTTCCTTGTTTTATAGTACTAGAATCACCAAAAACAACTACTCCAACACTATGCTCTTCCAAATTTAGTGCCAACCCAGACAAACCATTTTCAAACTTTATCAATTCCCCAGCTTTAACGTCTATCAACCCTGTAACTGTAGCTACACCATCACCAACTATCTGTACAACGCCAGACTCCTTCCACTCTTCTTTAAAATCACTTTTCTTAATTTGCATTTCCAAGTATGACAACTTGTCCTCAATATGCGTACTCATAATTATAACTATTTCTTACTTTTTATTGCATTTACAACATTGCCACAAGATAACAACGTATTAACTACTTTTGATGAACATGAACTTATTGCTGAAACAATATCTTCCAACGTCTCACCTAAAGTTTTTATTGAACATAAATATTTCAGCCCTTCATCCCCTGTATACAGCTCACCAGCGACATAAGCAAGTTTAAATGACATTTTTTCAAAGCTATCCCCTTTAAACTTTTTTACTATTCTACCAGGTGTACCATAGGATTCATTAATGAAAAGCATAGCCGAAATACCACGCAACAAGCCGTTGTCTTTGTTTTTTTCAGCAAAATTACCTAAGTTTAATTCCTTAAGAACCATTGATATAAACGTATTCTTCACAACCTTAACAGCTACATCACTTTTTCTACAAATTCTCCTAAAATCTATATTCTTTTCAACATTAAGGCCTTCTACACCTATAACGTAAAAACAATCATAGCTATTGACACTTTTCTTTATATCCTCAATTATAGCCTCTTTTCTCAATCTTGCACTACTTTTTACCATAACAAAAAATTAATAATCAATTTTAAAACTAACCCCCATTGTACTTGAAACACTTATCTTTTTTATATTATTTGACCTATTTTTCAACATATCCTTAACAGCAAGGACATATGATTTAAAATTTTCAACCAACTTATCTACGCCAAATGAAAGTTTACCAATACAACAATGCATTGTTCCATCTTTATTAACCTTAAGTTCAACCCTCCCTTTCTTTATCTCCTCTATTGATTTTACAATATTTTCTGACACTCCACCGGTCTCAGGGTTAGGCATTAAACCTTTAGGTCCCAATATCCTTCCAAGTTTACTAATCTTCAACATCATCGCAGGAACTGTAACAATAACATCAAAATCAAGCCATCCGCCTTCTATTTTCTTTAAATAATCATCGCCTCCTGCAAAATCAGCCCCAGCATCTAAACATTCCTTTTCATGTCCACTACTACATATTGCTAAAATCCTCCTACTCACACCGTTTGCATGTGGAAGAACAGCAACACCTTTTAAATGTTGATCTGAAGATTTTTTATTAGTAGATAAAATCACAGCCACGTCAACAGATTCATCAAATTTCACATAGGACAATTCCTTCATCTCTCTAACGGCATCTTCAATCTTATAATCACTTTTCTTTGTAAAACCGTTCAACATTTTTTTCCTCGCTTTAGAAACAGACATCTTATTTAGATAGATAAAAAAATATTTAGAAAAAATATCTTAACAAATATTTTTTAAATTATCGCGTTTAAAGTGTAACAGTATATTCCATATTTAATATGTACCAATACAAATTCAAGACTAGTATAGATTATAATTTCCTTCCATTTATAATTATTTGCTACAGTTTTTTTTAACAGATTTACATGACTGGGAATAGACTTGTAATAAATGGAATCTATAGACATTTTAAAGGAAACGAATATATTGTTATAGATAAAGCAATTTATACAGAAAATGGCGAAATAGTGGTCATTTATAAAAGAAAAGATACTATTAACGACGGTCAAATACATACATACGCAAGACCATTAGATATGTTTTTATCAGAAGTTGATCACGAAAAATATCCAGATGTAAAACAAAAATATAGATTTGAATTAATTGGTTAATTTTTTAAATCTTCAATTCAATTAGTAACTAGCAACATTAAATCTTTACTAATATAGCCAATTTAGTAAGATATAACTTATACTATAAATATATGTTTAGTACAATTATAAAAGTCACTTGCATAATTTTTTTATATGACATAGAATATATTAATTCTGGATGTTGTTGTTGCAATAGCAATCAAAAAAGTAGTAGTTCACAAACAAATAAAGGCAGTAAAGGTAATAAAGGCAACAATAGTAGCAATCCACCTATAGATAAAACTAAAATAGTAATTGACGAAAATAAAACGAATATAATAACATTCACTTGCCACTTGGATAGTGACAAATGGGTAACATGTGACTCTCTTAATATTGTAGAGAATAGTAAGGACACAGCTAAAACATTCATAAATGAAAATTTTTTGTGTGATACTCTACTTGTCTTTAAGCTTGACAATGAGTCTTTTAAAAATATCTTAAATAACAAAACAAAGTTTGTTTACAATGATTTTCAAGATATAGGAGATATTCCATTTATCATTGCCGTTGTAGAACTATGTAACGGTAATTACTACCTATTTTGTGCTCTCAATACAATTGATGATAATGGCAAAGTACAACTTTTCAAAAAAATGAAAGAATTAAAAAAAATAAAAATCTTAAAAAATGGTGAAATAGAAAATTTTCATTCTATGTTTCTTGAATGTACAAATCTAGAGTACTTAGATGCATGTGAATTAAAAACTAAAAAAGTTAAGTCAGTAGGTTCTATGTTCAATTCCTGCACAGCTCTAAAATACCTAGACATTTCAAATTTTAATATAGGAGAAGCTGGTGGTAGTGGTACTATGTTCGTATCATGCAACAGCCTTGAAGAAGTACGAACAAAAGATGAAAAAATAATTCAAATAATAATAGTTCGTAAGATGAAAGAAGTAAGTAATGGCCTGTACAGAAAATAATAGAACAAAATACACTTTTTAATAATTTTGTAATGTTTGATTACCTATATTCTTTATTAATTAGGCTATCTCAAAAGTTTATAAAATCTTCTCCTCCTACCTCAGTTAACTTAGCTAATATTTATAAAAATTACAATTCTGTAAATATTTGATTAAATTTTATTCTGTAATTAGCTAATTTCCCTATTTTTTTCTGTAAACATTTATTATGGTGTGTGTGTAATTAAATTGATTAGGTTTGTCTGTATTACGGTTTGTTGTTGTGAACTTGTAAATGGAGGTTGTGGGAGTTGTAAAAATAATAATAATAGCGGAAATAATAATAATAGCGGGAAGGATTGGAAAATAATATCGCTTATTGTAAATAAATCTGGATGTAATGTTACTGGTGATCGTATCAAGAGTTTAAATATCGAGGGAGATGTAGAAAAAACCCTTGATATCGTAAAATATATTCTAAAGAACGGATTTAATAAAGACTTAGTCACAATTTTTAAGTTAGATAGTGAATTATTCAACAATATCATAAATAACACTGTGACATTTAACTGCAACTGTCAAACTGTTGAAAATCAACCATACATCGTTGCTATTATAAAACTTATTAATGGTGATAATTATAACCATTATCTGGTGTATTCTCGCACTTGCATTAGCTCTAAGACTAGTTTTTTTTATAATATGGATAACCTAATTTGTGTAAAAATTATAAAGACTGGCAAAATAACAAGTTGTAAGAGTATGTTCAATATGTGTAAAAAATTAGAAAACGTAGACCTATCTGGACTTGACACAAGCGAATGTACAAATATGCGTTTAATGTTTCATGGGTGCCAAGTGTTAAAATCATTAGATTTGAGAAATTTTAATACTGGAAAAGTTACAGATATGGATGGTATGTTCGTTAATATGAATGAAATAGAGATTTTAGACCTAGGAAGCTTTAGAACTGAAAAAATTAAAACTATCATTAATATGTTCAGCGCATGCCAAAAATTAAAATTTTTAAATATAGCTAATTTCAGCGAAAATACCATAATTAAGCCTAACGCATTTTCTGGATGTAGGTCTTTAGAAGAGGTACATATATCCAATCCACATAACGATACAATTGATACATTAAAAGATATCGGGATAGAAAAAACCCAGGATGGAATATTTAAAAAAAAAGCTAGTTAATCTAATTTTTCAGTTTTTTATCGGGTCATTTTGTATCCTATTAAATAACCTATCCCAAAAGTTTATAAAATCTTCTCTTCCTACTTCAATCGGACAATAATAATCTGTTCCATCGTAAATTATATTTATTATTTTGTCAACATCTTTAGAGAATTCTTTAGAGATAGCTTGATGATTTTCAGGATTGTCGTCTATTAAAACAATACATTTTGGATTAAAATTCACTTTTTGTAGAAAGCTCCTTAATAATTTTCCTTTATCCCCAACTCCATCTTCTCCAATAGTAACTCCATTTGTAAACAAAATACCCCTATAATATGATTGATAATTACCAAAATTTGGCTTAAAATTATCAAATACTAATTTATTAGCGATATTAAACTCATTTTCAAATGTTATATTAAAATTAGCCAGTACATTATACCTGTATTCCTCTAAAGCGTCAATATTTTTATAACTACCTGTTAATGAAGCAGTTATCATAATCTTTCTACACTCTAAATCGTCAGTTAATTTATATACATCGTTATCAATAACTCGTTGCGGGTATTCAAATAATAAATTTGTAAAAACCATATTAGAATCAACATCACTATATTTATTTTTAATGTTATCGAATTCTGCTCTCCATTTACAGATATTTGGCCAGTATGAATACTTACATTCTATAACCGTAATTGTATTATCTATATCAAATGCACATAATACTTCAGATGATTTAAATTCAGTTATATTATCATTTATAAAGTTATAACAATCAATCATTTTATGTATATTCCTAGTAATCACATACATACACATAGGAGTTATAAAATAATTATTTACTGTTATTCAATTTTAATTAAAAGTTCTTTGTATTTCAATATTATTTTACAATTTAAAACCTTATCCATATAGTATAATTATATATGTCCAACACTGATATAGACAGCCAAATCGAATTAAATATTAACAAATACATTTCAGAATTGTCTAAGTTAATAGAATCCAAAACCATAGCTATTGACGATAATAAACCCGAATTCAATGAGGCAACAGAATATCTCAAGAATCTATTGACTTCTAGTGGTATAAATGATATTAAAATAATTAACGAATTCGGTAATCAAATAATATTTGCGCAAAATAATATAGACAAAAACCTTAAAACTGTCTTATTATACGCACATTATGATGTACAACCAGCAGAACCATTAAATCTATGGAATTCAGACCCATTTAAACTAACTATAAAGGACAATTATTTATTTGGAAGAGGTGTAGCTGACGATAAAACATTATTGTACTCGATAATAAAAGCTTTAGAACTCATCAAAAATAATAAACTAAACCTAAATTATAACATTAAAATAGTATTTGAACCATCTGAAGAAAGTAGCTCAATTGAGTTAAATAAGTTATTTAAAGATGAAAATAATCTGCAAAAATATAAAGATCTATTTAAATGTGATGTACTTTTAGCTTGTGATTCAGATATGATTTCTGAAGAAAAACCAAGTATAAGTACTTCAGTTAGGGGAATATTGGCTACCGAAGTAACTATATTTGGACCTAATAGAGATCTACATTCTGGATCCTATGGGGGGGTAGTCGGAAATCCAATAACTGAAATGTGCCGTTTATTAGATAATATTCATGATTTAGATAATAAAATTAAAATACATGGCTTTTATGACAATGTAAATAATTTTAATGAAGATGAATTAATTGATATAGATTTAGAGGATTTAAAGAAAGATATCGAAGTTGATGATGTTATTTACGAAAAAGGATACACACTAAAGCAATGTTGTACTACAAGACCTACTTTTGAAATAAATGGAATTTACGGTGGATATAATGGGAAAGGTAGTAAAACAATAATCCCAAATTACTGTGTAGCTAAGATATCATGTAGGTTAGTAGACAATCAAGTACCTTACGAAATATTTAATAAAATACAAGAATATTTCAAAAACAACATTAGAAAAGCATTCAAGTTTAAAATTGATAGAAATGACGAAGGAAGTATGGCAGTTAATTCTAACACTAATTCTAATGAATTTAGAAAGATAGTCAATATCCTGAGTGATGTTTATAATAAAAAAATTGTTTTCGATAAGGTAGGTGGAAGTATTCCTATAATATCGAAATTTAAAGAAGTCCTAGGATGCGATGTTATATTTGTAGGTTTTGCATATAATAATTGTAACTGTCATGGACCAAATGAGAATTACAGTTTACAATCATTAAAAAATGGGATCAAAACATTAGTAAATTATTTAACAACAAATTAAACTATTTAGCTAAAACTGAATAGGCCTAGCTGAGTTCCTATAATTTTATTTTTATCAATTAAATTCGATATTTTAACACCTATGAGTCTAATTTTCTTTTTTAAATCCATTTTTTGACATATTAACCAATTTAATATAAATACTAAATCATTATATTCTGTAACAACATTTTTACACGTTATTTGTCGACTAATATAACTAAAATCTGAAAATTTTATCTTTAGTGTTATTGTCTTAAAATACTTCCCTTTTACATTCATCAAATTTAAAATATTGCCTGCACATTTTCTTATAACCACTTGCACTTCAGCAACTTCAATATCATTTTCAAGAGTTATTTCATTACTAAAGGATTTTTGCACTCTATCTGTTACAATTTTTGAATCGTCGATACCTCTAATATTTTCAAATATTTTAACCCCTCGAACTCCAAATTTCTTAAATAAAAAGCCCTTACTCAATTGCTTCAGATCTTTCCCAACTTTCACTCCAATCTTTTTTAGCTCCTCTGCAGTTGAATTCCCAATACCATAAATTTTATTAATCTCTAAACTATCTATAATATTTTCAAAATTATTATGACCTATAACTGTAATTCCATTAGGTTTCCTATAATCTGACCCTATTTTAGCTAAAAACTTACTAAAAGACAGGCCAATTGAACATGTTAACCCTAATTCTCTATTAATCCTTTCTTTAATCCTAACTAACACCTCAAGAGGATTCCTTAGTTTAAGCTTGTTATTAGAAATATCCAAATATGCTTCATCTAATGAAAACATCTCAACTTTATCAGTAAATTCTAACAATATTTTTTTTATTTGTTTTGATACTGATTTATAATATTCAAACCTTGGGAAAATAAACACCCCATTAGGACATAATCTATAAGCCGTCTTAGTAGGCATTGATGACCTTATTCCATATTCTCTAGCTTCGTATGAACATGTACTTACAACAGACCTTTTATTTATATTTCCTGATATTATTACTGGTAATCCTTTAAGATACAAATTATCTCTCTGCTCAATTGAAGCAAAATAAGCGTCCATATCTATATGTAAAATATCAAGTTCAATACTCATTTTATTATATTTTTAGTAACTAACTAATTATTATGTTACAAAAGACAACTATATTAAAAAAACTAAAGAAAATATTAATAATATCCTTAATAATTCTATTTATATTGCAGCTCATACTCGGTTCGTTAGCATATTATTGTATTTTTAATACTAAAATAGATTGGGAAAAATTCTCTCAAAAATTCAGTTATCTAGCTAGTTTCGTATCTAACCCGAATACTCCTGTAAAAAAAGAATCTGATAAAAATAATTATTTAAAGCATAAAGAAATAGAAGAAATACTAAAAACACAATTTAAAAAAGCCAATAACAGGTCGCAGGGGATTATTTCTTGGGCAGTAAATGTCAAAAATAATGTAGAACAAGTAAAAATAAAATCATTTGACAATTATACATTAAACGGAAATATTTTGTTAAACAATTCTGTTAAAGAAAATAAAAACTGGGTAATATTAGCTTTTGGATATGGAGACAATGGATATGATCTATTTAACTTTCAATTTGTTAAAATTTTCTATGATTTAGGATTTAATATTTTAATGATAGACCAAAGAGGTTACGGCCTATCTGAAGGGAAGTACACATCTCTAGGATATAAAGAAAGGTTAGATATAAAAGAATGGATAAACTTTTTAGTTAATAGACACCCTGATTGCCAGATAGCAACCTGGGGGGTATCGATGGGAGCAGTTTCCGTACTATTAGCCTGTGGAGAAGATCTACCATCAAATTTAAAATTATGTATCGCTGACTGTCCATTCGATTCGATTTATGATCTTTTTAAATATCTCTCAGGACATATGATCGGACTACCATCTTTTCTATCTACCTATATCCTAAATGGAATGTGTATTATTGCAAGAGTTATACACGGAGCTAGCTTAAACTTTTCTGTAAAAAATCATCTAAAGAAAGCAAAGGTCCCAATACTATTTTTCCATGGTGATGAAGATACATTTGTACCATATAAAAGCAGCAAAAATATGTACACTTCGTATAAAAATTATAAAAAAATAGTTATAGCCAAATATGCCCCACATTGCCTTAGTGTAATTCTAATCTATGACAAATATATTAAGCACATAAAGAATTTCACAAGAAGGTTTATGGATTTTAATGAATTTGACAATCTCCAAAATAATAATTCTAACATAACGCAAGAAAAACATTAATGGCTGGTATTTATATTCACATTCCATATTGCAGAAATAAATGTAGTTATTGCAATTTCTTTACATCGACATGCTTTAAAAGCAAAAATGACCTTATAAAAGCTGAAATTAAGGAATTAACATTACAAAAAGATTATCTTGATAAAGAAAATATAAGTACAATATATTTTGGCGGGGGGACGCCTTCATTGTTAGAAACATCAGATATAGAAAAATATTTAAAAACGATATCTAAAAATTATAAATTATGTCCAAATCCAGAAATCACAATCGAATGTAATCCAGAAGATATAACAACAATAAAAAAAATTAATTCACTTAAAAATATAGGTATTAACAGATTTAACATTGGGATCCAGACATTTAATGAAAAGTTTTTAAAGTTATTAAATAGACATAATACATTGGTAGATATAAAAAACTGCCTAGAGAATATCAAAAATGCAGGCATATATAATTATAACTTAGATTTAATTTTTGGTATACTTTTACAAACAAAAAAAGAGCTACAATTAGATATCGATAGAATACTAAAGATAAAACCTCCACATATATCATGTTACTGCCTTGCTATTGAGGATAAAACGCTTCTTAAATATAAAATTAATACAGGGTCATTAAAACACGTAGATGATGACACTTTAGCTGACCAATTCGAATATATTGACAATATATTAACTAAAAATGGTTATATCCATTACGAAATATCGAACTTCTGCAAGCCAGGATATGAGTCAAAACATAATTTAGGATATTGGAACGGAACAAAATACCTAGGAATCGGACCAAGTGCCCATTCATATAACGGAACATCAAGACAATACAATATAGGCAATATATACAAATATATAAGTAAAATAAATAACAACAAAATACCATCGCAAATCGAAATTTTAACTAATAAAGATAAAATTAACGACTATGTTTTTACCCATTTAAGAACTAATAACGGAATAAACATAGATTATTTAAATAAAACATTTGGTTATGAAATTAACGAAAATATTACAAACGTCCTCAAAAATAATGAATATATATCGATAAACAAACCTTACTTGAGACTTACAATAAAAGGGATGTTAATATCAGACTGGATCATAAAAAAGCTACTTGTCTAATTTTTTCCACCCTACTTTTTCTCTAACAAACTTTTAGGAATTTTAAGCGTTATATCCTCACTTACTCCAAAATTATTAATAACAATGTGATCATGTTTGCCGGCACCAGTTTCACAAGCAGAAAGATGTTCATTCTCTCCATTATATTTAATATTCTTAAACAACTTACTTTTATTGTCCTTTAATAAAGCCTGAAATGCATCATAACATTCAGTGTTCAATATAAATACTGACTGTCCCCCTTCATCCTCAATAAATAACTTTATTTTACCAAATTCAACCATTTTCATACAATCATGCATATTCTCCCCTAATCTATGAAAATTTTCCATATGAAAAGCCAAATAACTAGTCCTTTTCTTACCATCCAAGTCCTCTTTCTCATCCTTAAACAACAACAACTTATCAATTTCTTTACAAATACCATCTGGGTTATCTACAACGCGAAAATTGGCTGCAACATCTGTATGAAATACATTACATACAACAGATGTACTGTCATTTGAATCAATCTCTTTTAGAATTACATTAGTGTTTGCATCCAAAATAAGAGTTTTTAATTTCACTTTAACATCAACATACTCCTCATTATTTCTACATGACCCACAACAAAAAATATGTGATACAGGCTGTACAACAAATAAAATACATACAAGAACACCAAACTTCATGTAAATAGTATAATATTATTTTTATTTTTATAACAATGTCAATCTACTTTTCAGCGAAATCTATGTTATGATACACACATTCTACATCATCTAAACACTCTAAATTATTTATTAGATTCACTGATTTATCTTCATCCTCTTCATTTAATGTGACTGTATTCTTAGGAACATAACATATCCTCTTACTCTTTATTTTTAGTCCACACTCTTCTATTGCACTCTGCAATTCACCAAATTTACTATCATCACCCAAGATATACACCCTCTCTTCATCACTAGTAACATCTTCACCACCATAATCTATAATCTTCATTAAAATATCATCAGGATCAATATTATTATTTTCAACCTCAAAGAAACTCTTCTTTTCATAATTGTAAGAGACTGAACCGCTCCTTGCTAAAGAACCTCCTCCTCTGCTTAGGATTAACCTTATCTCGTTAACTGTCCTAGTTGGATTATCTGTTAAGCATTCTATAATATATGTCGAATTCTTAACTCCATTACATTCATACGTAACAGAGCTATAATTATCCTTAGACATCTTAGATTTATTTATTGCTTTTTCGATATTTGCTTTCGGAACATTCATCGCCTTAGCATTTTGAATAGCTAACCTCAACCTTGGATTAGTAGCCACATCCGTCCCATATTTAGCAGCTATCGATATTTCCTTTGCAATTCTTGTAAACTCTTTGCTCCTCTGGATATCCAATGCACCCTTTTTACGTTTTATAGTGGACCATTTACTATGCCCTGACATTATAACTATATTTTAAAAATAAATAAACAAATCTAATTTAAAAAATAAAAATATTATGAACCTCATATTTATTTTTTATGTAATTTTTTACTATTTTTAAATATGCGTTACTTATTTGTTTTAATACCATTGACCACAATATATAATATTAACATTAATTTCTCTGAAGACAATAATATTAACCAACACACAAATGATGTAAGTAATACAGAAAAAACAGGGAAACATATAGTAAATGGATTAGCAAAATTTTTTGGCCTTTTCTATAATTTTGATATTTCAATTAGAGCTACACGTCTGCAATGTTTTTACCCATTTTATTTTGGAAAAGACGGCTCTATAACATTAAGATTTTCATTCTTCAGAATATTTAAAAATAACAGATTACTAAGAAATAACTTTATTTTTGAATTAAATTTTTTAAAAACTAGAGACTTAGGAGGAAGAGGATTAGACTTCTTAGTCAGGAAATTTGGAGATAATATTTTACTAACAAATTGGAATGAAAACAATAAATCTAAAATGTTTGCATCAGGTTCTTATTTCTTCTCAATGTTAGATAAAACAGCAATATTTTTTAGTATTGGACTAGAAGGGTCAGGACTATATAATAAAATTTTTAAAACTAATTTTGTAAAAAGTGGATTCGGAATTAGATTCCCATTGTGGTGCTCAGGACCATTTACACTAGTAAAAAACCTTAATTTAGATTATAATAACGAAAATTATGATAAAGAAAAAGGATGTAGCAAATGGAAAAATCTTGGTAGTAAAAAACCATTAGAAGGATTCCTTTTTAACATAATATTTTACTTTAAACCATTCATTTATGAATTTGACAATGGGTTCAGGATTGATATAACTTGGGAAACTAGTATCAATGATTACAGGTACGCCTTTTACAAAATAAAGAAAAATAATAATACTGAAAAAAATATTCAAGTGTACAACATTGCAGATAAAGTGAAAAATGTAAATTGTTTTAGAGGATTTTTAATAGTATTAGAAAATATAATCATTTTAAAAACAAAATGCGAAATAGGTATCAATCTATCGAAATTTATCTAATGCAGAATAATTATTAAATTATATAAAAAAATTCTGGCCTAATAACCCAAATTCAATATTGATATTCCAATTAAAGAGATTATTATTATTAAATACATTACCAAAGTCCTTTTTATTAAATGAAAATAAATAAACAGGACTAAAACATTGGAAAAACACCACAGATAAATAAAAACTAAATCCATATTTTAAATCAAGGATATACATAGCCTCAAATAACAATTTTGTAGGAAAAACTAGGCTAGCTTTCATGATTTCATTGATCTTACCTAGCTCTTCTTTAAAACCTACTAAAAAATTTAGTGAGCTTATATTTCTATTAATTCTATTTCTTCCATCAAATCTAATATCCTTAAAACCTTTATTCAATACAACTGACAAACCAACTTCTAACTGCATTCCAACTATAAAATTCACAAACTCATTCTTTAAACCTTGTCTCGTGTATAAATCCATGTTCATTAATTTTGAAAAAAAAACCTTACCTTTATATATAAAACCCACTCTTCGATCATTAAATACAGAATTTATACCATCAATACATATTTTAAAACCGCCAAAGACAGAACTATTATCATTTTTAAATAAATATTTATCGTTTATTTTAACTGTTGGTTCTAAAATTATACCACTAGATATAAATATTCTTTTTATATTACATAATCCATCACTATATCTACCCTCACAATTCAATAACATAGTATAAAGAAAAAATAACAGTATATATATACTATAAATCATAATTATTGTATTCGTTTTTTATTAATCTTATTACGCCATCATTTATACCTATTTGCTCGGCTATTGGAATGGCAAGAGATTTATCAATAAATCCTTGTTTTATTTTATAAAGATATATTAGCTTCTTACCATCTACTTTAACGCCAGGATAAAAATTTCTAAACATAGGAAGTTTTTCAAGTTTTAACAATTGGTTATAATGCGACGAAACTATATTTATTAAATTTGAATTGGTTTTGCTTAAATATTTAAACATTCCAAGCAATATTGAAACAGCTGACTTTGAATCTGTACCTTTTAATGGCTCTTCGAATACTGAAAAAATGAACTTATCTGTACCAGCTGTATATTCACATAACTTTAAGTAACTATGTAATCTTTTAATCTCAGATTTATACAATGAGTCACCTATATTAATATCATCATTTACATCTAGGGAAATGTTAATTTTATGGAATACTGTAATTACTGAATATTTTGACATCGACACCCCAAATGTCTGAATCAAAATTAAATTTAATACTATTGACCTTAAATAAGTAGATTTTCCACCACCATTATGCCCACATAATAACATCGTATTAAAACCTTCACCAATCTCTAAATCATTCTTAACAACATTAGAATTATTAATAAGTGGACTCCAAAGATCCTTTAATATTACAATTGGTTTTCTTACCGACTTTATAAATTTTGTAAAACTAAATTCTTTACTATTTTCGCAAATTAATTTACACATTGATAGATAAACGTCTAGCTGAATAAACTCACATAATACATTTATAAATACATCTCTATGAGCACTTAATACATTAAACGCTGCTAGTACTGAAGGAGAATTATGTGACAAGTAAGTACAATTCAAATCACTACGCAATAAAAACCTAATCAACCAATCTAATTCATAGCCATTATTATATTCAAATAAACTCTTAATATTCCCAATTTTACTAAATATAATTTTACATTTCCTATTATTTCCAACTGTTTTAAGTAATTTATTAATTTCTTTTATAAATATTTGAAAATTTCTTACAATATTAAATATCTTTCTATAGTCACTTTTATAACTACTAAATTTCCTATACAGATTAATAAAACTAAATACACTTGTCACTACTCCTCCTACAAACAATCCCCCTGCTATAATACTCTTTTTTTTATTTAGAGCTTTGACTATATTGCCAATATTAAATATGATTACTACCTCCTTAAACGCCGGTATTGGTACAAATTGTGATATCTTTAAAAATAAATTATCAACAATACTATCAAACATCATAAAAAAAGAAGTCAAATACAATGTAATAGATAAACCTGAATAATATGGTTTTATCATTATTTCAAATAAGTCTGTAAAAACCTTTCTTGCGTACAATGTTCGAACACTCTTATTTGAATTATTCCTATTCTTAAAATAAAATCTTCTTACAATACGGGGGTCAATGTTAACCCCATACATCTCAGACTTCTCATTGTAAAAATTAACAATAGACTTTTCTATTTCACTAAACTTAGTAATTAACTCTTCTATCTCTACTTTTATATTGTCATCGTTGAGAAGCAATTTTACAATGCTTTGATTGTCTAATATCTCACTTAGATTTTCAGTTGGGTTAGATAACATATAAGCAAGCATATATTTGCCAATATGCGTTTTACATCGATTTATTTTTTCCAAGAAATTATTATCACAATTTGATATATCACCACAAAATATATTTATATTTTCTAAATCAACACAATCTACAACATTATTTTGCTCTACATTTAAATAATTTTTAAGTATACTATTCAAGATAACGCTCAATTCATCTATTTCCTCAATCGTTTTGTTACATTTTGATTTATTTAACCCATTTACAAAAATAGAGTATAAACTGCCTATTAGGTTATTGTTAGAAGCAGAATTAGTAAAAATAAACAAATTAAACAAAAGTAATATTAATCTATTCATCACTGATTAGGCAACTCATTTATGTACGATATATCAGTTTTGTTATATTAAAAACTTTAATTTTAGGTTTAACTTCATTTCCGTATTTTATGCACACTTTTGCTGATTCACTTATAGTTATAACATTCACTAGGTCTTTTTTATCTATATTTTTACAATTATCTTCATAAATTTTACATATACGTTCATTACCACTTAAACCTTTAAAATCCGTAAAAACTAATTTATGTATATATTCAAGGATCTTTTTATATAAAGAATCCATAATTTCACTGTATAAAAAACCTTTATCAAGATATTTATTTATATCACTGGCAGAAAAACCTAAATAATACAACCCAGACTGTTTATTACTAGTATACATACATACATCATTAGACATTGAGGCATCCTCTATATTCCCATCGTACAACTCCTTAAGATGCGAACTAGCAAGGTTTACATCAATAGGAATTATGTAGTAAACACAATTATTATAAATTATCCTCACTGAAAAATTATTCTTAAAATACTGACTAATATTGCTACATCCTTCCATCCAAAAATCTGAATCCATTTTAGTAGCGTTATTTTGACACTGCAAAATTATGTCAGATAAAATTTTTTTAGAATCATCGTTAACATCACTTTTATTCCCAAATTTACAATTATCTAGACCCGAAAGTACCAGGTTTTTCTTATTTTCCTCACTTTTCATCTCTTCTAAACAATCCTTTATTTTATTCCCAAAATGTTCTTTTATTAAACCATCCCATTTGTTATCACGTTTTGTATTATTACTCTTTTTATGGAAAATCGGACCATCTTCTGTTTTATCTTTTGGACAAGTATACGCATCAAAAACACTAATTATTAAACATAATACGGACAAATTAAGATTTTCTCCTAACAGATTAAGACCCATATAACTATAATAGTAAAATTTTACTACCTTTGCAATTTTTTTTTCGTTTATTTTTTTTATATAAAAATGTATGCGGAAGTAGTTTAGTGGTAAAATTCAACCTTCCCAAGGTTAGGCCGCGAGTTCGATTCTCGTCTTCCGCTCTAAATGAAAGAAAAAATAATAAACCTAATAAAAGATATTGATTCAGAAACAATCAATAATAGTGAGGATTTAGTAAACTTTAAAAACAAATATAATGAAGAATTTTGTTCTATTTTAAATGAATTTCTGGCTATAGACATAGATAAAAAAAAAAATATTGGCCCACTGTTAAATAAATTAAGGCATAAAATAGACGAAAAATATAAGATATCAAGCACATCTATAAATTTAGAAAACAGAAAAAAAAATTCAAATATAGATTATACAATAGATATCGACTTAAATCATGGCAACAACCATCCACTAACAAATATAGAAAACAATATTATAAAAATATTTTCAAATCTAGGATTTAAATTAGTGTATACACAGGAAATAGAAGACGATTGGCATAATTTCTCAGCATTAAATATACCTCTAGATCATCCTGCAAGAGACATGCAGGACACATTCTTCATTGACAAAACTAAAGACAAATTATTACGTACACATACAACAAGTTCACAAATCAGAATTCTAGAATCAATAACACCTCCAACAAAATGCTTATCAATCGGTAGAGTTTATAGAAACGAAACAATATCGTCAAGATCACATTGTTATTTTAATCAAATTGACGCATTTTACGTTGATAAAAATGTAAACATATTAGACCTATTACACATATTTAGATCACTATTCGATGAATTATTCAATGAAAAAGTAAAACTGAGAGTAAGGCCATCATATTTCCCGTTTACTTCACCTAGTGTCGAAGTCGATGTCGAATGTTTCCTATGTAATAGCAAAGGGTGCTCAATATGCAAAAATTCAGGATGGCTCGAAGTTTTTGGAGGTGGAATCATTCATGAAAATGTCCTAAAAAATTGTAATATAGATTATAAAAAATATTCAGGAATTGCTCTAGGTGGTGGTATCGAAAGAATTACATTGTTAGTGCATAAAATAAGTGATATAAGATATTTTTCAACGAATGATATTAGATTTCTCAAACAATTTAAATTTAATTCAATATGAAATCAACAAAATATAAATTAAAAGCAATGAAGAAAATAGCTCCATTCACATGTAAAACACTGATTAAGGAGAGTATAATAAATATAACTGAGATTAAAAAACCTATTTTAATAAATTTCTGGAGTATAACATGCAATTACTCAATAGATGAGATGGTGAATATAAATAACAAAGTAATTTGTAATTACAACGATAAAGTATTATTTCTTTTTATTAATTGTGGTGACAGTATTGGTGAAATAAACGATTTTGTAAATAAGAATACGACAAAGGCATCTTTTAAAAACTTCATAATCAAAAACATTTGTGTGGACTACGATGACTATATAACAAGCTTACTAGGAATTTCTGATATCCCTACAAGTATTATAATCGACAAGGAACTAACTATTCGTCATATACTGATTGGTAAAAATAGGGCAGACAAATACATTAACTGTCTAGATAGCCTTTTCAGTGTAGATAATAACCCAGAGAAATGATTCTATTCCAAATTTTTCTCACCATGAAATGTAATGACCATTAAATCATTAGATGGATACTTAGCCCTAGAAACAACCCAACTCCCAGCAAAAAAATCTACTTCAGATGAATCTATATTATTTCTACTATATCGATACCCTTCATAATACCAATCACTAGAATCACTACTTAATATATTAAGCTTATCTTTTATATTTTTGTGATAAATATAAACCTTTTTTTTGTCATCTTCAAAAAAGAAATAAACCACAACACCTTCACCATTTATCCTAAACAAGCCTTCACTCTCATCATAATGATAATTACTGTTTTCTACATTACTCTTTGGAATAATTATTTGTACAACGCCTCCATCACTAACCACATCTAGATCTTTTATTAAGTTATAATTTTTATTAAACACTTCACCACTATTAACACACTTAAAAAAAGCACTACTAAATTTCGCCTTATAACTTCCTCTATCTGCAGCCTCTATTATAAAAATCTTATTTTTAAATTTTTCTGCCCTTTCACGCTTCATTCTTAACTTTTCCTCTTCAGTCGGTATTCTCTCCAAACAATTCTTACAACATCCAGAATTAATAAACAATATATTCCCAAAGATGCCAAAGAAAAACACACCATTAGTTAGCCCCAGCCTTCCTATTAATAATCTCTTCAGATAGTTCATAAATTTTATCTATTGTACATGTCTCAAAATCTGTCTTTCTTTCAAATTCAGCTTTTGAAATATTTAATATTTCTTCCAGTGTATCAAAACCAGCTTCCTTAGCTTCGGATATAACCCAATCATCGATTAATCCATTCAATTCCTCAACAGGAGAAACATTTTTTGAATTTATACTCTCATTATATTTAAACACATCTACATGCTTATCTAATAACATTCTAACAAGTTTTATATTGACACCATCCTTACCTATTGCTAAACCAATATAATCAGGATCTATATACACAAAAATACTGCTTTTAAATTCTTTCAAAACTCTCACTGATGGAACTGATAATAGCCTAGCCATATACTCATTAATATCAGTAGAATACTTAACAAAATCTATAAATTCTCCATTTAACTCATTACTTATCTTGTTAACTATACTACCTCTTACACCGACACATGTTCTAACGGCATCAACATATACATTAAACGACTCAACTACTACCTTTGACCGTACACCAGCTATTCTAGCTATTTTTTTTATACCAATTATACCATCAGAAATCTCAGGAATCTCATATACTAGTAAATTATGCAAAAAATCAGGTATTATTCTAGACACTATAACAAATGTCTCGAATCCTTTCATAATAACGTCTTTTACAGCTACTTTTATATATTGTTTTTTCCTCAATTTCTCATTAGATATCATTTCTCTGAAAGGCAACATCAATTTATTATTCTCATCATCTTTCAGTAAAAAATGATAACTGCACCTTTGATAAACACTAGCATTTATAACACTATTTTTCAATTTAATATACTTATTGTATACTATTGCTGATTTTTCCTTTTTAATATAATTTATAATATTGCTTCTTAACCTAGCAACATCATCTCCAGAAAATTCACTAAAATCAAATTCAGTTGTACATATTTCACCAACTACAAAATCACTTTCAATCTTTATGGCGTCAGATAACCTTATCTGATCAAACTTAATATTTTTCACGCTATCAGCAACTATCTCTTTAAAAACATGTATATTAACACTCTCACTACCTACATCAATCGAAATATTAAAATTATCACCAAGGGTATCTCCATATTTATCCCTTACAACATCCAATAATGCCTTTTTAAGAATCTCAACAAATAAACTTATATTTATATTATTATCCTTTGCACACTCGGATATCAATTGCAATATAACTTTCGGCTCCACCTTCATTTTAGTTTAAGTTAATAAAAATATTAATTAATAAAGTCAAAAGCAATTTGAATAAAAATAATAGTAGAAATTTAATATATTTAAGTATGCAATATCGCTTTATTATATACATTTGTGCATTATTTCTCCTATTCCCATCCAATATATACTCAGTAACATATAAAAATATTTTGGATAAAAACTACCAAGCAGAACATAAAACTTTATATACTTTTGAAATAGATAACGAAACACTAAAAATACTAAACCAAAGTTACGTTTTAACGAACAATCTTAGAAAAGAAGAAAAATATCTTCTCAATTTATATTTAAACAATTTACCAGCATCAATACAATCAATTAATAAACGACAAAAAATAATAAATGAACTTATAATTTTATTAAATAAGTCAAAAACTAATACAGATTTTCTAAATTACAATAGTTCACCAATAGAAATATTTACAAATCTCAGTAACGAAAATTTAGATAATAACCAAATTGTAGAAATAATAAATAATCTAATATCATTTTTTAAAAAATACACAAAATTACTGGCTTTTATAAAGAGTAATATATCTTTATATTCATTATTTCAAGATGAAATACACCTTTTTGAATTCGTCACCAGCAACAAATTTAATGATGAAATGTTAAATGAAGCAATTTCATTTATAAAAAAAGGCAAAAAAATAAAAGATCAAATTTTATTCAATAAAAACTATAAGCTTAAATACATATATGCCATTTATAGAAATTTTGACATAATATCAAAGTTTATATATGACTATTATAAAATTAGCTTATTCATTAAAATATCAAAAAACATTATATCATCAAATCACAAATATACTTACGTTATACTAATGCAAAACGTAAGTCAAAATTACTTCATTAAAATAAAAGAAATGGTAAAGACGCTGCAAAATGCTGATATTATCGCAATTCTAAATAACGGCAATACATTCACATTCAGGCATTTTTATAAAACAGCAAATAACGCAAAATATCCTGTAACAAAAATAAAGGAAAACCTCATTTTCGGAATACTTATTGGAATAACATTTGACTTATAAAATCAAACACACATAAAACATCATCTAATTTGATTTATCTTCACTTTCACTCTATGCTGAAACCCATCATCTTTTATATATTTAGCAAACAAAATCTGAGTGACAAAGGTAACTATATTGAAGAAAATATAATAAATATTTAGTGCACAGCAAAATTTAGTCGAGATACAAACCATAAAAATCATAAGAAACACATGGGGTACCCCTATTTTCGTCTTACTTTCATTATTCTTCATATCATCAAAAGAAATCTCACTAAAAAATGTATATGCTAATATTGTCAATCCCATCAAAACAGCACTCAAACTTACATTGTCACCATAAAATGGAATATTAAAACCCAAATTAAATACATAATCACTAGACGATATGTCATTACACCACAAAAACTTACTATGTCTAAACATTATTTCAACAGGTATAAAATTATAAATCGCAATTATAAATGGGAACTGAATAATATTATACAACAGAACAGACAATGGATTCACACCAAACTCCCTATATACATTTATCTGTTCAATTGCTAATCTCTGCTGATTATTTTTATACTTCTCTTTCAAAACATTAATAATCTCATTAAGCAACTTAATTTTCCTAGTAATAATGTAAATTTTGAGATTTATTGGTAGAATTAACAATTTAATTAATATCACAAGTATAACAATCACCAACACACTAGATATCCCTTCTCCTAAATATTCAGAAAAAGGTAAAATTATATACCTATTTAAACTTGAGACTAATGGAATTCCAAGATATATATTTTCCCCGAACGAATCAGCGAAAGTTTGAAGTATCTTATACTTATTAGGGCCAAAGAAGTATTTTATATTAAAACAATTATTTTCAGATACCAACTTAGCACATAAGTTAGACTCATTAACTCCTCTGTCATTCCCTCTAATAAACACCTCACCATTCATTTGATTCTCTGGGGAAAAACCAGAAGTAAAAAATTTTTGTTTAAAAGCTACCCATTTACAATTACTTATCTTCTCAACCTTCTTATTATTTGAAAAATATAAACTTTTAACCGTATCATTTTCAAAATAATTTATAGATGATTTATTCTTACAATCGTCTAAATTATACTCATTCTGCAATAAAATGTTATCAAAAGTAAAATTAACTTCACTATTTCCAACAGTTTTAATGGTTTGTAATATCTCAAATTTATTTTCTACACCTAATTTATACAAAATAACTATATTATGATTTTCGTCAATTAAACTAAACTCTAATTCACTATCACTTAATTTATTTGCTAAAAACTTTAAATCATACGTATTTATACCCAAATTAACTAATTCAAAGTTAATTATATTCTTTCTATCAACTAACACTACATTTTCTCCTATGTGATTTTTGTATTTTTTAAGAACTACCTTCGAAATACATCCACCATTTAAAGAAAAATGCGCTATAATTTCATCATTTTCAAGGACTATATCATCAAAATTGTTACCTATATTCCTTTCAATAATTGGCCTAATACTATCAATATCAAATTTGCTACTTTTTTCACCACTCTTTTTAATTGCCACATTTTCGTCATCCTTACTGCTATCATCTACCTTACTAACTTCTTGATTAGTCGAAACTTTATTAGTCACAACTTTCTCAGAACCTTTAGACTTTTTTCTAAACCTTGTTAAATACCTACCCATAAGTATTGAAAATAATATAGTAAATATCGCTAATCCAACTAATTCCCTCCTATTATACTTTTTAAAGACTCTTAAAAACAACAAAGCTAATATCACAAAAATTAAATGCTCACTGATCATATTTTTTGATATTCTAAAATTACAAAAAAAACAAAATTAAAATTAGGTTTATTAATTTTTAAAGTTTAGAATTATTTTAATAACATCAATTATGAGGGTTACTTTTGTATCTAGTAATGTAGAAAAAGAGGTTGATGATGTAGTTTCGATTGATTTTGTAGGAGATAATGGTGAATTCCGTATTCTAGATAATCATGATAACCTTGTAAGCCTACTAGCTAAAGGTGATTTTAACTATGTCACTAAAAATGGCAAAAAAGTCAATTTTAGTGTCGTTAGTGGACTTATTAATGTTGAAAAAAATAATGTTAAAGTAGTACTAACAGAATATTCTGGGGATATAGCTTAGTTGGTAGAGCGTTTGGATGGCATTCAAAAGGCCATGGGTTCAAGTCCCATTATCTCCACACTAATTTATTAGGGCTAATTAAATCATATTTACGAGGATTAAAACGATCAAAACATTCCAAATTTTGTATTAAACAGTGTTTATTACCTTTACGGCGCGCCACGTTATAAATTTCTTGACATTGTATGAACACTCCATCCTTTCCATCCTTCTTAAAATAACATGAAAAAATAATTACATCGTTACTAAGCTTATAAAGATTTTCTTTAACCTTTTCATTAACAATTCTATCTTTTACCTCGTTCAACATAACTACAGTATATGGAGGGTTGGCAAAAGGTCTTTCCTCAAATCCAAACTTAAAAACCATAATTTTACTGCCAAAACATCCTACTACTAAATCACTGTTGCAATCCCCAAATATAAAACGTAAATTACCTAAATCCTTCTGGTTTTTAGTTACCTCATGAAAACCAAAAAATTCTATCTTCTGAAAGTCTATGTCATTGAAGCAAACTGGAACCATTATTTCCTTAGGAGATACTTTTTTTGGTGGATTTGCCACACGCCCGAAATTAGTTTTGTTTTTATTTTTTTGAGCCTCCCTCTCTCTACGTTCCACCATATCGCCTATACAGTAAAGAGTCATACACAATAATTAAAACACACCCCCAGTTAAAAAACAGGAAAATACACTACAACCTTCACAATATCTATAAATTATAAAAAAATCCGTAAAACTATAACCAAAACGACACTAATCCCACATTCCTTTCAAAAATCTAAATTTTAATCCACCTAATAATGAATCTTGTGATTTAGAAAAAATTGTAAATAAAGGCTTAGCGTAAATTTCATCGTCCCTTACAAAGCCCCAATATCTGGAGTCACAAGAGTCATAAATATTGTCACCTATCATAAAATAATAGTCGTGTAAAAATGTATAATCAGTAATCACTTTTCCATTCAAATAAATCTCATAACCATTTTTCCTCTCAATAAATTTATTCATTTCAGATTTCATATAATGCCAATACATATCTATATTTGACTTATTAAGTTCTATTTTTAGCCCCTTCTTAGGTACTAAAATACCATCAGTCCCGCCCCAGTTTACAATATCGATATATCCATCAAATTTTGCTACAAAGGTACCTTGGTCTAACTGTTTTTTTAACATTATTGACTGCGTATAAGGATCATTTTTTATATCTTCGACAGTTTTATCAATATCATACTTAGCTAAAATCTTTAATGTGTACAGATGCATACCAGCTGAATTCTTATAAAAATACTCATACTCAGTTATATTATATTTCTTAAACCAATTTTTATGTAATTTATCACTCGTTTTTAAAACGAATTCATAAATTTTAAGTGGTGGATCTTGGCTTTTTTTATTGTTTACATAATAACGCCCATTAACCATCCTTACCCTCTGACCAGGTAAACCAATAGCTCTTTTTACAAAAAACCGTCTTACATCCATTGGAATATCGTTTTCAGAAGGTGTATTAAATACAACAACATCATTAGTTTTTATCGTTGTAAACCCAGGAAACCTAAAACACGGTATTTGCAACCAATCCAAATAAGACTTAAACTCAAAAAATTTTGTAGTCTGATGTGTAAGAGGTATCTGTAACAATGTAGATGGAGTCCTCGGTCCATAATGTAATTTACTCACTAAAACAAAATCTCCCGGTATTAAAGTCTTCTCCATAGAACTCGAAGGAACACGCGTTATGTCTATAAAAGACCACTTAAAAATCTGTACAATTACAACTGAAACTAATATTTCTACAACAAAACCTTTTTTTTCATATTTTCTCAAAAACTTACAAACAAAATAAAAGAATGCAGACAACATGCCAAAAGAAATTAAACCGAATAAAAACTGAATCATATTATATATATAATGATTACTAATTAAAATCTATTATTTTAGAACAATTTAAATTATTAGAAAAATCAGATGTTTTCCTATAAACAGTTAAATATGAATCAAAAAATGACACTAAACAAGTAATTATTAAAAACGATAACGTATATGTCTTCCTCCTGTAATACTTAAGATTAATGGATGAACTTGAGTTAGAAGGAGAAGCGTACATAAAAAAATTATAAATATAGAACCCAAGTAATCCAGAAAAAATCAAACTGAATATCAATGTCTTTTCGAACCCTTCTATCTGTAATTTCCTCCAATTATATATCTGGCCAAGTAGCGGAAACAAGGCTGCATTATACAATACCCTTTCAGATACAATTTTTCTTTTTTTCCTAAATATATATTCTTCATTATCAGTATTAGTAACATTATTAATACTTTCATCATTTCTTATAAATTCATCAATACGATCTTCAACATTTATCTTATCTATAAGTACATTCTTTACATCTTCTTTAACTGCATCTGATGGTACAATTGAAAACCTTGCAAAAAAAAACAATATAGCTATCCGCAAATTCATTGTTATAGAAAGATTAATAAAATTTTTTGTAATTTTTATTGATATATAAAATATTTTTATATCTACAAAACATATAACGCGTATGTCGAAGTTATACAGATTTGCCCTGTCATTTTTGGGGATTAATGGTTTATTTGCAGCAACAAATTACAGTGTTGATGAAATAGCAAGTTATGTAGAAAAGTCTGATACATTTATAGTTTTTTATGATGAGCAAGAAATTATACTGAACCTTGAAGAATACAGTAATTTTGAAAACAGCGTAAAAAAAAGGCAAAATCAATATGAACAGGAAATGACTGGTATTCAAAGCAAAATAAAGGAATATAATGACGAGCTAACTAACCGTAATGTTGTAGTATCAGCAAAACGCAAAAAGGAACTAGAGGAAAAATTTAATGATGAACTTGGAAAGGCTAGAATAGCAGAGGGTAACTATAAATCTGAAATGCAAAAGTTAGAAAGAGATAGTTCGGTAAGAATAAATTCTGCAAAAAAAAGAGCTATAGCTAACATATTAAAGGCTATTTCGGAGAAAATTAATCAAAATGTGAAACTTAAGAAAAGAATTATAGCTATTAATGATAGTGCTGTTGTGTCAGACTCTGATGACATGCATAAACGAGACATTACACATTTAGTCGTTTCTAGTTTGACATCTTCTAAAGGTAGTTCAACGGTTAAGAATAGAGGAAGAAAATGAATAAAATAATAGAACGCTTTTCTCAAGGCACATTCAAGATAAATTTAACCTATTTCTGTATTTTTTTAATGTGTGCTGATGGTTATTTATTGTTTAATAGAATTAGCGGAATTAGAAATGAGTATATAAACGGCTTATACTATATTCAAGATGATTTTTCAAATAACAAATACGAGGAAACACTGATAGGAAGTAATGACCATAGAGGGTTATTCGAATTAATAAATGAGACTAATGATAAGTCAAGTATAAATACTCTTAATTTGTATACTGGAATATGCTTATCTAAATTGGGACACTATATAGAAGGGATTAACCACCTAAAATGTGTAAATGTATCGGGCGATTTTCTTAAGGCTAAAATAAATGTATTAATTGGTGATTGTTACACTGATCTGTCTGAATACGATAAGGCTATTGAAAGTTTTTTAATATCTCTAAAACTAGCTGAAAAATCCGATGAAATGGCATCTAATATAGTCTATAAAATAGTTCTAATATATGAAGAAAAAGGCATGTACGATAAAGCGTTGAAATTATTAAAAAAGACTATTAGAAAATCAAAAAGTAAAGGATATTCAAATTCATTATTGATTGACGAAAAGAAAAAAATACAAATATTAATGAAAAAAATATGAGCTTAATATCAACTTAAATCTAAGATACATACATATACCTTTTTTAGTACATCAACAAAGATGTTTATGAGATATTTCGCTTTTATAAGTTACAATGGTCTTAATTACAGTGGATTTCAAAGGCAGACAAAATATAAAACTATACAGGGGACAATAGAAAATACACTTAAAAAAATATTTAAGACCCAAATAAATATAGTAATTAGTAGTAGAACTGATTCTGGCGTACATTCATTATGTAATTGTTTTCACTTTGACCTACCTTACAATATTAATTGTCAGCGTATTAAAGAATGCCTAAATAAAATTTTACCACTAGATATAGTTATACTTAGAATACAGGAAGTCGAACAAGACGCCCATTCAAGATTCTACTCAAAAAAAAGAAGATATAGATATATAATAACAAATAAAAAAAATCCATTTGAAGTAGGGTATTTTTATGATAAATTCGAATTATTAAATGTTGGAAAAATGGATATAGCCGCAAAATATCTAATAGGCACAACTAAATTCAGAACATTTAGTAAAGTAAATAAAAACGAAAAACATGATTACGAATGTATTATATACGATTCATTTTGTATAAAAGAAAATAATAACATAATATTCGAAATAGAAGGGAATAGATTTACGCATAGTCTAGTTCGATGTCTAGCTTTTAATCTTATACAAATAGGAAGCGGAATTTCTACTATAGAAGAATTTATAAATAGGTTAAAATCTAATAATGAAAAGTTAAAAAAAGGCATCGCTCCGGCTAATGGCCTAATTTTGGTAAAAATCGAATACGACAAATCTATATTTGTTGATTAATTTTTCTCATAATTTATTTTTCAGCTCTAAAATATTTATATTAAAAATTAGGGATGAGTAGTTCTAAGGAAATATATAAACGAATATGTTCAGTAACTTTATTGCAGCAAATAACGAAAACAATGAAGTTAATTTCAGTTTCAAGACTAACGAAATTGCAAAATTTATTAAATAATAAAAGAAAATTTTTACAGGCATTAAATGAAATACAAGCTAACATCGATAAAATTAATATATTTTCTATTTCAGATGATATTGTTGTTAATGAAAAAACATTAATTATCCCAGTTGGGTCAGATAAAGGTTTCTGCGGGGCATTTAATAGTAGCATTTATAAAACTATAATTAATTACATCAAGAGTGATACAAGTTTAATGCCTATTGGATCGAAATTATTCTCACTGTTTAACAAAACCAATTGCAAACTTATTGATAGTAATGTTAATTTATTAAAGTTCACTAACGATGATGATGTAAAAAAAATTGCCACAGAACTACTCAATATGCTCACTACAGGTGACTACGAAAATATAGTATTTATATACAACAAATTTCTCAGTACTTCTCTTAAGCAAGTTGTAATTGAAAATATATCGATTCCAAAGCATGAAGTTGATAAAAATACAGAATCGACTAACGAAAATTCAGAATCAAATAATGAAAATGAAAGTTATGTAATTTACGAATCGTCTGCTTGTGATATAAATAAGTTTTTCATGGAAAATATATTTATATATAAATTTTTAAACATAATATACGAATCATTAACTTCTGAGAATGCTTCTAGAATGATTACGATGAACAAGGCTAGTGATAATTCTGACAATTTATTAAAAGCTTTGAAAATTTTGTACAACAAGAGTAGACAAGCTTCTATTACTAACGAAATAATAGAAATTTCTGCTGGTACAATGTCTGTAAACAAATAAATAACAAACAATTAATTGTGACAAAGGGTGAAAATATAAGGAAAGATAAAACGGTTGAATTAAGAGTAAATGAAGAAATACGTGCTAAAAAAGTTCGAATAGTAGGTGAAGGCATAGAACCACGTATAGTTAAAATAGATGAAGCATTAGACTTATCTGAAGAAGCTGGACTTGACCTAGTAGAAATATCTCCAAATGCTGATCCTCCAGTTTGTAAAATAATGGATTATTCAAAGTTTAAATTTGAACAAAAAAAACACATGGATAGGATTAGGTCTAATGCAAAGAAAAAAATAGTAAAAGAAGTAAAACTTGGTCCTAAAATGGCCATTGGAGATTTTAACACAAAACTTCTAATAGTGCGTAATTTTTTAAAACAAAAAAAATCAGTAAAACTTAGTATGGCGTTTTACGGCAGATTAATTAGATACAAAGAGAATGGCGTTGAATTAATGAATAAGTTTATAACAGAGTTAAGTGACGTTGGGGAAATGGAATTTCCACCAAAAACTGAGGGGAAAAACTATTTTACATTGATTAACTACATATAATTATTTGTAATTGTTATGCTTTTTATGAATTATAGGGTTTCAATCTTGTTTATTTTGATATTCTTAAAAATTTACCCAAGTCAAGTCATCAACGGTCCTTTGGTTAATATCTGTAATGAACAAATAATGATTTCCGACATAATAGACATGAAGAATTTTTATAAATACTCTAATGTTCCTAATTTTTACGATGTAAAAATTTTAAATAATCTGATTAATAACAAAATAATCAAAGCACATTACAAGGATATGTACAACAAAAAAGAAATAAAAAGCCAGATAGATATACAAACAAAATTCATAGAAAAAGAAATTGAAAGTTATTGCTATAAAATTTTGAAAGATTATTTTAATAATGATGAACAAGAGTTTATCAAACAAATTGGAGCGAATGTATCTGATTACATAAATAACAATTTAAAGATACAAAAGGAGCAGCTTCTAATGTCACTAATAATGCAGGGACTATCAATAAACGAATACACCTCTCCAGAAAAGATAATTGAATTCTCAAAAAAACATAACAACAAAAATAAAAAAGACAAATATGAGATTTCTGAGCTAGTTATATATGAATGTCGAAATAATGAGATAGATAATTTAATAAAAAAAATCCATACTGAGATTACAAATAAAAAAGACGATTTTGAAAAAATAATAGCCAAATATTCTGATAAAGATATAAACCTTGGTTTAATAAACGTTCTAACCGACGAATACCCATTCAACTATTACCTAATTAAATTAAAAAAAAATGAAATTTCGGATATAATAAAGACACAAGATGCCTACTACATAATAAAATGGACAGAAAAAAATATGAACTTATACAATGTTATCGGACTAACACTCTATAATAACCATGGCAATAACAAACTCTCAGAATATGCAAAAAAAATAGCCAATGATATAAAAAACAACAAAATGTCATGGAACGAAGCAGTAAGTAAATATTCTCAAAATGAATCTAATAAAAATTACTACGGTGTTTTACTAAATAATAATAATAACTGCTTGTTAACTAAAGATGATATACCTGAAGCTGACTATAACACAATAATTAAATTAAAAGAAGGTGATATAAGCGACCCAATGCCTATTAATGGTGATGGTTCTAATGGATATAGATTGCTGTACCTAAAAAAAATACACAAACACGACGATCCTAATAATATTGATTACGACGTACTAATAAAAGAATACAACAAAAACCTACAAGACAATAACATGGATAAAATAACAAAAAATGCATTAAACAACAGTGATATAGATGTAAATATCGACCTAGGATACGACGTCTGTAGAAGATGGTTTATTAATAAAACTCTATAAATTACCTTACTTTTTTTCAAATTGTTCAATAAATAATTTTAACACTGGGTCCATATCTGCAGCTGATTCATCAGAAATATCATTCATTATACCAGATGCGTCATCATTCTTAACTGGTTCGTTACACTTATTTCTTAATGCTTCAAGCCCCTTACTATTAGAGACACCTTTCATGTTCTTATTATACCAAGCAACATCTATTCCAAATTCTTGTGGACGAGGGACACAATAAATTTCGTAAGGATAACAGATAGGTTTATCTTTATTCTCTTCACTAATTTCTTCATCATCCTTACCATCAAGTAAATTAAACACTACTAGCTCTCCATCCATAACATACTCTTCAACTATGATTGGTTTAACGTAATTATAATAAATTTCGATAGCTTCATTTGAAGTTATATTTCTTTTTTTATTTATTTCAGCTATCTTTTCTCTGTAAATACTCTCAATTCTACACTTCAAACTATTATCTGAACAATATACATATAGTTTACCATCATAAATTCTATGATTCTTCTCACTTGAATTTGCACTTGAATTTGCACTTGAATTTGCACTTGAATTTGCACTTGAATTTGCACTCAAATTTGTACTTAAATTCATACCCGGATCTTTATCAATACAGTCAAAACAACCACCAATAATATTAAAACCTAATATTAAACCAACAAAAGCAAACCTACACACACTCATATTTACAATATAAGAATTTATCTAGAATACAGAAGTTTATTAAAAAAATAATTATTAATCCACTAATTTATTTCTTGTAAAATATTTACTGTAATTTCTGGAATAAATGGATTTAACAACTTCATTAATCTACTAAATACAATAAAAAGTCTTTTGGTGCCTATTTTATCAACTTTGCTCTTCTGGGTTTCTAATAAATTAGAACAAAAATCATCCCAAAATAACCTATATAACATCATAGCGACCTCATTAATTTTATATTCGCTAAATTTCTCATTAACTTTACATTCGACATCATCAACAAGTCGTTCAAAATGACTTATATCATCTTCATTTAAACACACACCTTTATCAAAATCATTATTTATATCACTTATTTCAAAATTTCCACATTGTTCTTTCCAAATATTTAATAATCTATAGGCGTTTTTTATCTTAGTAACGAAGTTACGCCCCTGCTTACAGCATTTTTCATCGAATTTTAAATCATTTCCTGCCTGAGTATTTAACAATATACCGAACCTAACACCATCAGAACCATATTTATTAATTAAATCTAATACATCAGGAGAATTTCCAAGCGACTTAGACATTTTTCTACCTTTATTATCCCTAATAAGACCAGTAAAATAAACGTTTCTAAAAGGAATTTCTTTTTTTAAATAATAAGTCATTACTATCATTCTTGCAACCCAGAAAAATATAATATCATGACCAGTTATTAAATCGTTAGTTGGTAATTTTAATAAGCCTTCAGTACAGACTATAGGCCACAATGAAGCCGAAAACCACGTATCTAATACATCCTTATCCTGTTCTATTTCATCAACATCACAATTCAATAATTTACTCGCTTCCTGGACATCATGAGCAGCAATAATCTTATCTTTATAATAAAATATTGGTATCCTGTGACCCCAATATAACTGCCTTGAAATACACCAATCGTTAATATTTTCCATCCAAGATTTATAAACATTAACAAACTTCTCTGGATAAAATTTTATATCACCATCTAAAACTACCTTAAGTGCAGGCTTAGATAATTCAGACATTTTTATAAACCATTGCTTAGATATTCTAGGTTCAACAACTGTATTAGTCCTTTCAGAAAAACCAATTCGCGTTTTATATCTTTCCTCTTTTAATATTAAATCCAATTCTTGTAATCTTGCCTTTATACATTTTCTAGCAACATTTATACTCAAATTATTAAATTCTCCGCATTCTTCATTCAAAGTTCCATCATCATTTAAGATATTTATAAAATCTAACTTATGTTTTTCGCCAAGTTTATAATCATTAAAATCATGACATGGAGTTACCTTTAAACATCCAGAGCCAAAATCCTTATCAACATAATCATCTCCTATAATTTTAATCTTTCTATTAATAATAGGAACTAATACCTCCCTCCCAATAAACTTTATATACCTACTATCATTTGGATTGACACAGATTGCAACATCTCCAAATATAGTTTCAGGCCTAGATGTAGCTACTATCAAATATTCATCAGAGTCAACAAATTTATATTTTAAATAATATAAAACACCATCTACATCCCTATATATAACTTCCTCATCAGAAATAGCAGTCTTATTTTTACAATCCCAATTTACGATCTTACTGGACCTATAAATTAAACCATCATTAAACATTCTAATAAAAGTATCATTAACCAAATCAGACACATCATTATCCAATGTAAAATGTAATCTATCCCAGTTACAACGACAATTAATATTCTTTATTTGTTCTATTATCGTATTACCGTACTTATCCTTCCATTCCCAACAATATTTCAAAAATTCTTCTCTTGATATATTCTCTTTTTCAATATTCTTTTCTTTCTTAAGATAATCTATAACCCTATTTTCAGTAGCTATTGCAGCATGATCCAACCCAGGTACCCAATATACATCACGGAATTTATTACTATTGTATCTTATCAAAACATCCTGTATTGTCATATTTAATAGATGTCCCATATGTAATACACCAGTTATATTTGGTGGTGGCATGATTATAGAATACACATCGAAACCATTTTTTATTGACATATACATTAGTTACAACTTAATAAACCAAAATAAATCCTATCTTGTATAATATTGTCAATCACAATTCAATACCATTGTAAAAAAAATAATAACAAATTTAAAAATGTGACTAAAATTTATTAAACTCAAATTAGATGAAAAAGATTAGAGTAATTATGTCATCGTATGATCCAGGATTGGTAGATAAGTCGATGCAGTTAATAGTCGGAGAAATGAAAAAGATGAGTGTACCTATTTCTGGACCAGTTCCTATGCCATCTAAAAAAGAATTATTTACAGTTAAGAGATCTCCTCACGTTTATAAGGAATCTAATGACCAGTTTATGTTATGTACGCATATCAGATTGTTGGATATTTTTACTGATTCTGACGCTGTTGTAAAGAGACTATCTAGTATAAGTCTTCCTAGCTGCGTGGATATTAGGATTAGATAAAGCATTTCACCAATGATGCCTGGATTATATAACTTCAGGGTAGAAATACAGCAGAGCATAATCTAAGATCAGTTGGTGTTTTAATTTTGATTTATTTCACTAATTTTTTTTTATTATCTGTATCTTTATTCTAATTAATTGCACTATATTGTCCAGAAAATTTTTATGAGGAAATATTTTAATAATGTGTGTTTTTTATTATAAAGTAATTATGATATACGTTTATCCACATCAGTGTAACATTCTATATTTAGTTGTTATAACGTGTTTTTTTGTTAGTTTATTGGTCCAATATCTGTTAAGCTCTAAAATGAAAAAATATTCGATGACAAGTTTAAGTTCCGGCAAATCTGGAGCAGAGGTTGCACAAGATATCTTAAATGACTTCTTTATTGATGACATTAAAATAGTTAGAGTAGATGGATTTTTGTCTGACCACTATAATCCTATAAATAAAACTCTGAATTTAAGTAGTGATGTTTATAATGGTAGAAATATAGGTGCAGTAGCAGTAGCAGCACATGAATGTGGTCACGCAATTCAACATAACAGAGGGTATTTGTTTTTACATCTAAGATCTATAATGGCCCCAATGGTGTCCTTCAGTACTAAATTCTTGAATATATTCCTAATATTTGGGATCTTAATGATTGATGTAAACCTGTTTCCGCTTGAAGTAGGTGTTATACTATTCTCAATAACAACATTATTTACCATAATAACATTACCAGTAGAGTTTAACGCCAGTAGTAGAGCAATTCAGTGGTTAGATGAAAATAAAGTTGTAACCGGTGAAGAGCTAAAATGTGCTAAAGGAGCATTGAGGTTAGCTGCAATGACATATCTCCTCGCTGCAATCAGTTCTCTAGCAGAATTACTTAGATTAATCAGTATTGTAGATAGTCGTCGTAGAGATGATTAATAAAATATTATAATATTACACACATTCAGAAATTTTACATTATTTTATTAAATATAATTTTAAGGGGATATAGCTTAGAGGTAAAGTTTTTGATTCGCATTCAAAAGATCATGGGTTCAAGTCCCATTATCTCCACTTAGCAAACAATCATAGCACTATTAAAAATAAATATAATTACATTACAACTATCATTTATAACAATAAACACAATTATATTAATCAGTAAATAAAACTAATTATCTTCATATAGGTATGAAAAAGCTTTCTCAAAATCACCATCATCGTCCTTCTTTAGTACATTAAGAAGACGAATGTCAGAAAAATCATCCTTTGGAAGATTAAATTTTTCCCTAAAGGCTTCAATCTTTTTTAAATCATCCTCATTTATCTTTGGATCTACCTTTGATTTGTCTTCCACAGGTACTTTCTCTGGTTCTACTTTCTTTGGATTTACCTTTTGATTTATCTTTGGATCTACATTTGATTTGCCTTTCTCAAGTACTTTCTTAGGACCTACTTTCTTATCATCCTTCTTAGACCCATTATTATTACCCTTTGTAGATTCTACACCATTACTACTCCTATTATTATTACCACCATTACTTTTATTTTTCTTTTTACAACAACAATAGGACGTATACTCAGAATAAAAAACTACACAACTAAAATGGGAATACACACAAAATAACTTCATAAAAGTCTTTACAAGTGTTCTATATATACCAAACATAATAATATATATATAAATATATTATATTAAACCAAATAAAATTTTAAAAACACACACTTTAGACCAATTTTATGGATATATGCTTTTATCTATTCAACACCTACCTATATTCGTTCCTAAAAATAAGTCAACCTAATTACACAGACTTAATAAATAACAGTAAACTATTAAAAAATAAATACAAATATCAAATAACTACCAGTGACAATAGACAAATTTAGAAAAAACAGTAAATAAAATTAATTTAATCATATAAAACACCAAATGCTGCATCAAAATTAAAACTGTTATTTTTTAATGCAGCAAGAATTTTATCATCAGAAAATTCATTATTTTCTACATTAAACTCCTGTCTAAATTCATTAATCCTATCCTTATATTTGCCTAATTCATTATCCTTCTTCAGAAGATTAAGTCCTACTAGAAAAACAACTTCGGCATCACTGCCAACTACAGGATTATTAGATCTAACTCCTTTAAGCATTTTCCCACCATCAGTAATATAAAAATATCCTAGATATTCTTTACCACCATCTTCTCTATTACAGGGAAGATTTTCAATATTTGTAAATTGAAATTCTAACTCCCTTGATTCATTAGGACGTAATGAAGCAATATCCCCACCTTTTATTACACTTAAATTATACTTGAATTTATCTTCAATTCCATCAGGACAAACACATTCTGTTACAATTTTAGCATCCTTTCCGAAAGACTTAGCCATAATATTCGTTATTTTAAACTTATAAATATTATTCTTTGACAGACTTTCACCTTCGTATCCATAGATGGCATTCCCCACCGCCATTCCTCCATCAATAAAGAAATAACCATTCCCATTATCAATTTTCACACCACTATTTTGTTTCGTTATCTCATCATGTTTCCCATCTACAATTTTATAATACTTTTCTTTAAACTCCTTCTTCTTTTCGTCACCTCCATTTGGTATACCTTTCTTATCTGTTTCATCCTGTTTTTCCTTCTTTGTTTCTACCTTTGGATCTACTTTCTTTAGTTCTGGCTTTGGTTTGCCTTCCACAGATACTTTCTTTGACTCTGCCAGTGGATCTACTTTTAAACCTGCCAGTGGATCTACCTTTGAACCTGCCTTTAGATCTACTTTTGAACCTGCCTTTGAATCTACCTTTGATTTGTCTTTCACAAGTACTTTCTTAGGTCCTCCTTTCTCATCATATTTTTTAGAACCAATATTACCACCACTATTTATAGATCCTCCACCAATACCATTTTTTTTACGACAAAGACAACAAGACCCACACTCAGAATAAAAAACTAAATAACTGGCAAATAAATACACACAAAATAAATTTCTAAAAATTTTCACAACTGCCATATTTATAACATACATATTAAAATATATACAACTTTGTTTTAGATAAAACAAATTAAACTAAAAAAAGACACTATAGACCAACAATAGATCACACCAAAGTTAAAACATAACAACGTTCAATAATTGAAGTTATTACACTATAAATGAAAAATCTGACACAATTATTTCTTCTCGACTATCTTATCAGAAATAGACTTTGGAACCTCACTGTATCTTGAAAAGGTTAATGAAGCATTTGCCCTACCTGACGTTATCGTTCTTAAATCTGTTACGTATCCAAATAACTCAGCTAATGGAACCTCTGCTTCGATAATCTGACTACCATTTTTAGAATACATGTTCTTCATTATTCCACGCCTCCTATTTATATCACCAGTAACAGGTCCAGTAAACTCTTCAGGTGTTGTTACTTCAACAGACATAATAGGTTCTAACAAAACAGGATTAGACTTTATTGCAACATTCCTGAATGCTTCTTTAGCTACCATCTCAAATGACATAGAATCTGAATCCACTGGATGAAAACTTCCACTTAAAAGATCTATTTTCATCGATTCCAAAGGGAACCCAGCTAGCGGTCCAGAATTCATCGAAGCTTCAAACCCATTCTCAACAGCTGGAATAAATTCTTTTGGGATAGCTCCTCCAACAACATGGTTTATGAACTCTAAACCAGGTTTATCATCTGACCTAGGGCCTATTATAAACTCAATATCAGCGAATTTACCCCTACCACCAGTCTGCTTCTTCAATACTTCTCTATGCTTGTAGTCAACTGTTAATTTCTCTTTATATGCTACTTGTGGTGCACCTTGATTTATTTCTAGATTAAATTCCCTTTTCAACCTATCTATAATTATATCTAAATGCAACTCACCCATTCCTTTTAAGATAGTTTGACCAGTTTCATGATTAGTTTCGACAACCAACGTTGGGTCCTCCTCAGTAAGCTTTTGAATTGAAGCCTGCATTTTATCCATATCAACCTGTTTTTTAGGTTCAACTGAATAACCTATAACTGGTTCTGGGAATACTATTTTCTCAAGTATTAATTTATCCCCCTCTAGCGTCAATGTATCTCCAGTTTTTATATCTTTAAAACCAACAGCAGCACATATATCACCAGCAACAACACTATCTAATGGATTCTGTCTATTAGCATACATCCTCAATAATCTAGAAATCCTCTCTTTTTTACCAGTTCTATTATTATAAACATATGATCCACCACTCAATTTACCAGAATAAATCCTTAAAAATGCCAATCGACCTACATATGGGTCAGTAGCTATTTTGAAAGCCAATGCTGTAAATGGTTCATTCTCGCTAGCAGACCTCGTTACTTCAGCGTTACTATCAGGATTAATACCTTTAACAGGTGGTAAATCTAATGGAGATGGTAAATAGGCACAAACTGCATTCAATAATGGTTGGACACCTTTATTTTTAAAAGCAGATCCACATAATACTGGAGTAATTTTAAAGTCAATAACAGCCTTTCTAATCGCATTCTTTATCTCTTCTTCAGTTATGTCATCAGAATTCGATATAAACTTTTCTAACAATGAATCATCATACACAGCAACTGAATCTAATAATTTTTGTCTCCATTCTCTTGCCTCTGCCTCTAATTCCGACGAAACATCTAAAACTTTATATGTCATACCAAAATCTTCATCATCCCATATCAACATCTTATTCGAAATAAGATCAACAACACCTTTAAAGTCACTTTCACTACCTATTGGAATCTGTAAAGGTACAGGATTTGCGTTTAATTTATCCTTTATCTCTTGCACTACATTATAAAAATTTGCCCCAACTCTATCCATCTTATTTACAAAACATATTCTAGGAACATTATATTTATCAGCCTGCCTCCAAACCGTTTCTGACTGTGGTTCTACCCCAGCAACGGCATCAAACAAGGCCACAGCTCCATCTAATACCCTCAGTGACCTCTCAACTTCTACAGTAAAATCTACGTGCCCCGGAGTATCTATAATATTAATCGTATATTCTGCAAAATAAGTCCAATGAGCAGTAACAGCAGCTGAAGTTATCGTAATGCCTCTCTCTTTTTCCTGGACCATCCAATCTGTAGTGGCCTCACCTTCATGAGTTTCACCTATCTTATGACTTAGACCAGTATAGAAAAGTATCCTCTCTGTTGTAGTAGTCTTCCCGGCATCTATATGTGCCATTATTCCTATATTCCTTAAATACCTCAAACCTATTTCCATAAAAACAACTAATTATTAGATAATAAAAATTATCTCAAATTATTATCATTCAAAAAACAATTCATACATAAAGACCATAAACACATCAAAACAAATAAAAACACAACAATTATAAAACAAACATTCAACTAAAAGTAACCCTTACACGTCCATAGCTAATCTAAACCCTCTGTCAAACCTAACAGAATCATAATCATCATAGAACTTTGGGACATTTTCTATAATCGATTCATAAAAATCAAAACAAGACCCCCCACATAATATAAAATCATACCTCTCTACATCACAATACTCAGATAAATCCTTCTCACGACACGTTACCTCATATAAATTCCCTATCAAATCATAAATCAAAAAACCATTAGGATTGTATCTGTAAACATTCGTATAGAAAGGATAACCAGCGTTTATATCAAGTCCTTTATGTCTAAGATTATAAAAATACCTAAAATCATATTCCATTAAAGGTTTTTCAGCCTGAATATTCTTTCTACCACAAATACTCCTCTTACTTTTCAAATTATGTTCTCTAATCTTAATGTTTTCAAGTTTTATACTATCATTTCCAAGATCTATCATACCCTTAAAACCTTCATCAAAATAATCATTCTGAACAATCTTTAAATCACCATTCACAAAAGAATTTCTCACCTCATATATCAAAAAATCATATTCATCATCGCTTAACAATCTATACTTTACATGATCCTTCTTAGACTTAAGCCTAATATATTCCAACATCTGCCTGTACGTTATACCAACAACAGGATAATCATTATATTTGTCATCCAAAAAATAATCAGTCAATCTTCCACAATTGATATTATACCGACCATACCGATTAATTGAGTCAACATTATAATCTGGAACCAATATATCAACTGACTCTTTTAGACCATTATCTCTGGCCCATATCATAATATCTTTGTAATCCTTATTTGTTACTCTATGGTCACAAACAATAAATGGAGACACATTCTTGATATACGTATCCTTTCCACCAGACCCATTTTTATACATACATCCACCGTTTATTTTCACAAAACAGTTATCCAATTTAACAAAACTTAACTCTGCACAAAAAACCAAACAAGAGTTTATAAAAAAAACAAACAAATATATATTAAACAAACCACACATAATCAAAATTATTAAACTAACCTTATATTCATTCTAATAAAAAATTTTAATTATTCGCATCTTACGTTAAATTTTGAAAAATCATAAATACCAGTACCAGCTTTTATTTTCCTACCGGCTATGACATTTGCCTTTATACCGGTTAAATCATCAACAGTAGCAGAAATAGCAGACTGTGTAAGTATCGACATTGTAGACTGGAATGAAGCAGGAGATAAAAACCCATCAGAAGCTAACGAAACCTGACTTATACCCCTTACAACTAATTTTGCTTTCGCAGGCTTAGCTTCCCTAAATGTAACCTGTTTCTTATTATAGCTTTCAAGCTGCTTATTTTCAAAAAATATTTCAGATATATCAACTAATTCACCAACCTTATATTTCGTTGAATCTCCATTATCAACAACGAACTGCTTCAAGGCCATGTTTTTATTAACATCAACAAAATCTCTCCTTTTAACGACTTCGCCGACAATAAAATCTGAATCACCACTATCAACAATCTCTACAAAAGACAACATCTTCTTTATAATTATAGCAATATGTTTTTCCTTTACATTTATCCCCTGCAAGGAATATACAGACTGCAACTCTCTGATCAAATATTTACACGTCTCAAAATAACCACAAGTTCTCAATAAATCAGATAACTCTATATCTCCTGAATTAAACCTACATCCATGCCTTATAGTATCACCGTCCTGAATAACTAAATTCGTACTTAAAGGAACAGAATAACTACATGTATAACCATCAAGATCAGATATTACACTCAATTTTATATTATTTTTATCTATTGAAACTATTTTAACAACACCATCTATATCTGACAGAATCGATTGATTCACTTTCTTCTTCGCCTCAAATAACTCTGAAACCATAGGCAACCCTCCTGTAATATCAGTAGACTGAGTTAAAACCTTAGGTGATTTCATTATAACATCTCCATATTTTATAGCCCCACCATCTTTAACATATATTTTCGATTTCAATGAAACATTTATACGCATTTCCTTATCAGCACCTTTTAACAATACATAAGACTTATTCTTATTTTTTATGTCAAATACAATATACTCAGGTTTCCCAGATGAAGTATTTAGCTCTTCCTTTATAACAACATTATCTTCAAAGTTTTCATAAATCATCTTACCATCAAACTGAGCATATATAGTTGAAAAATACGGATCCCAATCAAATAACAAAGTACCAGGTTCTACTTTATCATCATTTTCAACATATATATTAGCACCATACGGTACGCTATACTGTGACAATACAAATGATGTTATCGGATGTAATATACTTAACTTACAAAAACTACTTATAACAACCTTTTTACCGTTTTTTATAACATATTTGTAATCATTTATACTTACAATACCTCGTATCTTGGATGATTTCGATGACTCTAAAATAGTACTACTTGCTATACCTCCAACGTGGAACGTATTTAAAGTTAACTGTGTCCCAGGTTCCCCAATAGACTGCGCAGCAACAATACCGACTGTATCTCCTTTTTGCGACATAGTACCACTAGCTAAATTAACACCATAACACAAAGAACACACATTATCTCCATTATTACACGTTAATATAGATCTAACATACATCTCCTTAATATTCATCTCATAAATCAACTTAGCCTTCTCATCGCATATTATTTCATTTTTTGCGATAATAATTTCACCTGTCTTTATATCTCTAACATCCCTAGAACTAATCCTCCCTATCAAACTCTTTATATATTTGCCCCAGAAATCATCTTGATTATTACCAATGAAATCATATATACTTATCGTGTAATCTCTTATTGTTTTACAATCATCTGAAGTTATAATAACATCCTGTACTGTATCAACAAGTTTTCTCGTTAAGTGACCAGCGTTAGCTGTCTTTAAAGCTGTATCTGTCATTCCTTTTCTTCCACCATATGTTGAAATAAAGTATTCAAATACGTCCAAACCTTCTTTATAGTTCGACGTAATAGGGTACTCTATAATGTAGAAAGAATTATCAACAGTATCCTTTTGAGATTTAGAAATAAGCCCTTTCATACCAGCGATCTGTCGTAACTGTTCCCATGAGCCTCTTGCCCCGGAAACCAACATCATATAAATCGTATTAAGACCAACCTTATTATTCTTATAATAGGAAATAAGTTTATCAGACAAAGACATAGATACTTTCGCCCAAGTGTCTATAACCTGATTATATCTTCCTTTATCAGATATTAAACCATCAAAATACTTTTTATTAATAATATTTATAGATTTAATCGCCTCATCTATAATGTCACTTTTATTATCTGGAATAAATATATCATTCAACTTAAAACTTAACCCAGACAAATATGAATACTCAAATCCAAGCGCTTTAATATTGTCTAGAAAATCAACTGCTTCAATATTAGTTTTCTCATTTGAATATCTCTGTATTATATTTTTTAAATTATTCTTTGTAATCGACTCATTAATAAATTCCCAGTTTGTAGGTAAATATGAATTAAATATCACTCTACCAACAGTAGTTTCAATATATTCCTTAACTACCTCACCTTTAACTTTTCGCTTCCTAAAAAATTTTATAAAAGAATGTACGTTAACTTTCTTACAATTCATCGCAATCAAAACATCTTCTTTACTAGAAAAAACCAACAACCTCACAGGTTTTTCGATGTCCTTTCGTTCAACAGTTAAATAATATAATCCTAGAATTATATCATGAATAGGCATGAAACAAGGAGTACCATCAGATGTCTTCAATATATTATTTCCAGCTAACAATAATGTTGATGCCTCTAATCTAGAGCTAAGTGCTAGTGGAATATGTATAGCCATCTGGTCTCCATCGAAGTCAGCATTAAACTGTGAACAAACCAAAGGATTTAATTCAATTGCCTCTCCCTCTATCAAAATTGGTTGGAAAGCCTGTATATTCATCCTATGTAAGGTTGGAGCCCTATTTAACAATACAGGATACCCTTTTATAATCTTTTCAAGAACGTCAAATACCTTAGGATCTTCATTGTTAATCATCTCATCCGCTTCACTTGTATTATCTACATATCCACGTTTTATAAGATTACATATTATCATTGGTCTAAATAACTCTATAGCCATTCCTTTAGGTACACCGCATTCAAAAATCCTTAACTTCGGATTAATAACTATAACTGATCTTCCAGAATAATCTACCCTTTTACCCAACAAATTTTGTCTAAACCTACCATCCTTACCTTTTATCGATTCTGATAAAGACTTTAACTTTCTCTCATTGTTATTTGTATTATTTCCAGAATTATCAATAAGATTATCTACTGCACTCTGCAGTTTTCTCTTCTCATTCCTTAAAACAACCTCAGGAGCATTGACCTCTATTAACCTCTTTAGCCTATTATTACTAATAATAACATGTTTATACAAATCATTTAAATCAACATTCGTTACAGTTCCATCAACAATCATCAATGGTCTCAAGTCAGCAGGCATAACAGGTAATACCTTCAAAACCATCCATTCAGGTTTATTTTCAATTACATCCCTAGATTTTATAAACGACCTAACTAACTTTAATCTTGTTACCAAACTGCTTCTATCTTCACAAGCAGTCTTCAATTTCTCTTTCAGCTTAACGTACAAATCATCTAAATCTAACTCTTTTAAAAGATCATATATTGCATCTCCACCAGTTTTAATTATAACACCACCATCACCTTTCTTAGAATACATTCCAGTACTAGACAGTCTTGAGCAAATATCATCATACTCAACAGAACTTAGTATATCGTACTTTCTATATCCCTCCTTCTCAAGTATACCAGGATCAATTATTATATACGAGTCACAATAAATTATATCATTTACAGCTGAGAATGAAAGCCCTAATAACACAGCTATCTTACTTGGGATCTGCTTAAAAAATAAAATATTTGCTATAGGTGTTGCTAAGGTAATATGTCCCCATCTTTCTCTCCTGACTGACTTATCCTCAACAACAACACCACACATGTCACATATAAAACCTTTATAACCTATACCTTTATAGCTTTTACAAAAGCACATGTAACTATGTGTCGGACCAAATATCTTTTCACAGAATAATCCACCAAACTCTGCTCTATATGTACGGTAGTTTATTGTCTCAATCGTACACACCTCTCCGTTAGACATATTAAGTATGTTCTCAGGAGAATTTATGCTTAATATAATATGCGAAAAATTATTTTTCTTATGTATTGCCTTCATAACAAATTTTTATTTAATTTACAAACGTTAATCTCAAACCAATTGCTGTAATCTCTTTCATTAATACATGAAATGACTCCGGAACATCACTGTTGAAGATAGGTTCACCAGCTAATAACGATTCATAAGCTATCTTACGACCTTTTATATCATCAGACTTTATCGTCAACATTTCCTGTAATAAATTAGCAGCCCCATAAGCCTCCAACGACCAAACCTCCATCTCTCCAAATCTCTGTCCTCCAAAATGCGCCCTACCACTAAGTGGTTGCTGGGTAATAACAGAATACTGTCCTATTGATCTAGCATGAACTTTATCAACAACCATATGATTCAGTTTTATCATATAAATCACACCAACTGTACACTTTTGATCAAATTTCTCACCAGTCAGCCCATCATAAAGTTGCATTTCACAACAATTAGGTAACCCGGCTTTTTTAAGCTCTTCATTTATAGAGTCAATATTATAACCATTAAATATTGGGCTCTTGTACATACAGCCTAACTTCTTACCAGCTAAACCTAGAAGTGTTTCATATATCTGCCCAATATTCATACGAGAAGGGATACCAAGAGGAGTTAATATAATATCGACCCTCGTTCCATCCTCTAAAAATGGCATATCTTCCTCCTTTAAAATTTTTGAAATAACTCCTTTATTTCCATGCCTACCAGACAGTTTATCTCCAATCCTTAATTTCCTCTTATTAGCAATTGTTACCTCTGCCTTCTTCAAAACCTCATCCTGTAGATAGTCCCCATGCAACAGATAATATTCATCTTTATAATAAGCATTTAATATATCATTTTGCTTCTTTAATGTATTGTTTATCAATTTAATAACTATTTCGTTTATATTTTCATCATCAGTCCAATTACTACACAATATATCGCCCAATATCTTAAAATATGATAAATCATTATAAACAGTTTTTATACTATCTGGAGCAATTGTTGTAGACAGGACAGTGCTCATCAGAACGTCCTTTGTAAATTCAGTTCCTTCCTTTATCATTATCTCACCGTACCTATGAATTATATTGTTAGCTTTTTTACCAGATAAAACCTTTAAAAATTTACCCAACGCCACATCAATAAATTCTGAAAGAATTTTGTTATATTTTGCTTTAAGATCCTCAAGTTCTCTTTTAATAACACTACTATTCTTCTTTACTTCTCGTCGTGAAAACACCCTTGTATTAACCACAATTCCGTCAGTAAATGGAGGTACAGTTAACGAACAATTGACCATTTCACAAGAGTTATCACCAAATATTGCCCTCAATAACCTATTTTCTGGTGTATTATAGTTTTCAACTTTTGGTTTTACCTTCCCCACAAGAACATCGCCGTGTTTTACATAAGTGCCTTTTTTTACTAAACCGTTCTCATCTAAAAACCTCTTCTTATCCTCAGTTAATGAATTTACATCCCTAGTTATCTTCTCATCTCCAAACTTCGTGTTCTTTGTATAAACAGTAAATTTATCTACACATATCGACGTAAATACATCATCCTTCAGCAACTTTTCCGAAATAACTATAGCATCCTGGAAGTTGTATCCATAACAGGTCATGAACGCAACAACAATATTCTTACCCAATGCAAGTTCTCCTTTATCAGTCGAGAACCCATCAGTCAAAACATCACCTTTCTTTAATTTCTGCCCCAATTTTACAACTGGCCTATAATTCTCACACGTTTTCTGATTTGTACCTCTAAATTTCAAAATATTATATTGCTTAACCTTTTTATCATAAGTGTATAGCTCTTCTCCTTTATCAACATCATACTCAACAACTATCTTATTTGCATCAACATACTTCACAACACCATCACCCTCGGCATATAATACTTTACGAGAATCCTGACATATTTTATGTTCAACCCCAGTACCAACAATTGGAGCTTCAGGTACTAATAATGGTACAGCCTGCTTCAACATGTTCGTACCAGTTAATGCCCTACTTGAGTCATCATTTTCCAAAAAAGGTATTGTAGATGCTGCAGCCGAAAAAGGCTCATTTGAAATAACCTCAATATAATCTACCTCATTTTTACGGACTAATTTAAAGTTATCTGAGATCCTTGCCTTGATAAACTCATTAAGCAAAACCCCATTACTATCAAAAGGCGTCCCAGCCGGAATTATATTTTTACCCAACTCGTCATCAGCATTTAAGTAAACTATAGCATTATTGCCTAAGTTTACAACACCGTCCTTAACTGGCCTATAAGGAGTAAGCATAAAGCCATAAGGATCTGTCTTAACGGGCATCGATAACGAAGATATAATACCAATTGTACTACTTTCTGGTGTTTCAACAGGACAAACCCTACCATACTGTGAATAGTGAATATCACGCATTTCAGCAGAAGCATTATTCTCATCTATACCACCTTCCCCACAAGCAGATATTCGTCTTTTATGCATCAAAGAACAAAGAGGATTTATTTCGTCCATGAACTGCAATAGAGAGCTAGTTGCAAAGAATGAATTCACTGACACACTTAAGATACTACAGTTTATCAGATTATATATATTCATATCGCCCCTATCACAAACATTTATCCTCTCCTTAGCAACCCTAGATATCTTTTTAAGACAAGAATCCAATGTTTCAAAAAGCTTTTCACCAACAGTTTTTAACTGTTTATTCCCATAATGGTCTATATCAACAATATCTTTTTCTCTATGTATAACATCAAAAAAATACGACAATATAGCACTGATATCACTTTTAGAAAGTATTTTCCAGTTTTTACCACTTTTCTTTCCTGAAATACTATCTAATTTTTTCCTCCCGACGTAACCTAAGTCAAAAGTCTTCTCATTCTGAACTAAATTATGGAAGAAATTCTTTACAGTTGTTAAATCACTTACATACTCAGTATTCAAATACGAATTATAAATCTTCAAAAATGCCTGGTCTTCATCCTCTATAGGGTCAATATTTAAGGTATCAATCAAAATAGCATATTTCTCAATCAATTTCTTGTCATTCTTTAAAACAAGTATAGACTGTACACCGTAACTTAAGATCTTGTCAATAACAACATCAGTAATAACGGTATAATGACTAATCAAAACATCCTTAGACGACGATTTCTTTTTATCATTCGTATCTTTAAAAATCTTACACGCTAATTTCCTGCCTTTATATTTTTCAAGTTCCTTTCTATCAGAGCAATTAACTAAGTCAACCAATCCAAATATCCTCAATATATCATAATTAGTTTTAAAACCAACTGCCCTAAGAAATGTAGTGACATAAACCTTAGCTTTTTTGTTAAATGTCACAAACATCTGCATCTTTTGATTTATTGTAAACTCTATCCACGCACCAACTAACGGAATTATCTTACATACACAACTAGAGGCAGAAAATCCATTTTTCTTATTACATATAAATGATATACCAGTCGATTTACCTATCTGCATTACACCAACTCGCTCAATACCATTATATATAAATGAAGCCGATTCAGTCATATAAGGAATATCACCCAAATAAACGTCCTGCTCTAAAACATTATCCTTTGAAATCAACCTGAACTTAACCACTAATGACACAGCATAACTTATACCATTTTTGATACACTCCTCAGGTGTGTATTTAGGTGGTTCTACGTTATAATCAACGAAATCTAATATATACTCGTTCTTTATACTTTTTACAGGGAAATACTTTTTTATCAAATTGTATAAAACATCTCTTCTCCTTCCTTCGCTATTAACACCAAATGGAAACAACTTATAAAAAGACTTAAACTGTAATGATAACAAGTCAGGATATTCATATCCATAATCACTAACAGACGTTTTACAGGACGTACGATCCACATGTGATCCCTTAAATTCGTTATTTACAGTAAAAACATTTCTCTCATCTTTATCTTTTGTAAACAAATCTATTACGTAATCAGAACTCCCAAGATTATCATTGTCTGAATTATAATAAAAATTATCCTTATCTTTCAAATCATCTTGATAATCTAAATCTAAGTTCTCATAATTATCAACTTCAGCGTCACCAACTTTATCCCAACTTCCATCCTGAATTTCGCAAGTATCATCTATATCTGTGCTACTACACTCTTCATCATCACCAAAATAAGACTCCTCAAACCCTTCATCTCCACGCTTCACCTTCTTTATCTTTGTTTTTTTACTTGACTCTACATTAGTCTTACTCTTCTTTTTATCAGCCTTTCCTTCAATAATCAACTTCTCACTTTTTTTACCACTCTTACTCACGTTATTTTTAACTCCAGTGGTTTTATCATTTTTATTGTTTTTAACATTTTTTTTATCTTTTACATCGTTAATATTTTTATTACCTTTAATAACTTTTATTTTTTTTTTCTTAGATTCTTTTGGCATAAAGATAGGTGACATATACTAGCTAATCAAAAAATCAATAAAAAAAAGTTTTCAAAAATAAATAAAAAAAACAACATAACTAACTAATTATGCCATTTTGAATTTTCTATTCAAAATTATTTTATTTGTACAAAATTTCGTAGCAAATATATGTAAATAGCGAAATTTAAGATGAGTGAAATTAATTCTGTACGTATTTCCACGTTTAGTAGAGACAAAAACATTTCGATAAACAAAATCTTTGATATACTAAAGGAGTTCAAAATAAATATTGACAACAATCCAAATCAAAAATTAACACAGGAACAAATACAGCTAATAAATAACTACTTAGATAAAGAAAAAAATTCAGTAAACAATTATCAAACAGAAAATGAAGATAATTTCTATAATGACCAACTAAATAACTCGCAATTTTTAGATAACAACGATACAGAATTAGATCAAGACAAAAGTGAAGAACTATTCAAAACATATGGGTTCATTGATCCATCAAAGTTATCAATAAAAACAAACAAGAAGAGCGAAAAAAACATAAATCAAAAGAAAATCAATAACAGTAGTGTTAACCATTACGAAAAATATCTAAAAAAAAATTCTTCGGAAACAAAATATTATGGATCTAAACATGCTAATTCACAAACTAATGATAAAGAAAAGCCAAATCCTAAAAAAGTAAAAGCTAATACGTTAAACAATAACTATAAAAACAAAGAACCTACTGAAATTAGAAGTATCAAAGAAATAAAAAACGAAATAAGAAAGTATAAACAACTAAAAATTGAAAAAATAAACAAAAGATTAAAAAAAGGAGAGGACGAAAACTCTAAGAATAAAAAAAAGGTTTCAATTCCATTATTCACAACGTTAGAAATACTATCAAAATTGTTAGATATTAAAATTAACGAACTTACAAAAAAATGCAAAGATTATGGGTTAAACGTACTTCCTTCACAGAAGCTTGACAGAGAAACAATAACGATTATAGCCGACGATTATAATTTTTCACTAGAGTTCCAAGAAGACTTACTAAAAGATAAACTCACAACAACAAATGATAACCTTTTGAAACCTAGAATACCAATCGTTACAGTAATGGGACATATAGACCACGGTAAAACAACCTTTTTAGATTATATAAGAAAAACTAACATTACTAAAAGCGAAAAAGGAGGCATAACACAACACCTAGGGGCGTATAAAATTAAAACTGCCAGCGAAAAAGAAATGGTTTTCTTAGATACACCAGGGCATGAAGCATTTGCAAATATGAGATCGATAGGTTGTGATGTCGCTGATGTAGTAATAGTAATAATTGCAGCTGACGATGGGGTAAAAAAACAAACTAAGGAAGCTCTAACTGACGCTAGAAATCACAACCTACCTATAGTTTTTGCTTTTAATAAGATTGACAAAAGTGGAATTAATATAGATAAAGTAAAAGAGGAACTATCAAAATTAAACTTTTTAGTAGAGGATTGGGGAGGGAAATATCAATATCAAGAGATTTCTGCAAAGACAGGTGAAGGTATCGAAAAATTGCTGAATAAAGTATTAACAGAAGCATATTTACTTGACCTAAAAGCTGATTTTGAAGGAAGTGCATCTGGTACAGTAATAGAATCAACGATAGTCAGAGGTAAGGGTTATTTAAACAACGTAATTGTAAAAAGCGGTAAATTAAAAGTTGGAGATTTTGTGGTGATAGGGACATCATATGGTAAAGTAAAAATGCTAATAGATGACCAAGGTAATACAGTAAAGGAGTCATATCCCTCTGACCCAGCACAGATCGTAGGGTTAAGTTTTGCAGCAATATCTGGAGATAGTTTTTATGTCGTCAATGACGAAAAAGAAGCTAAGAAGACTGTACTTGATATGTCAAACATCATGAAACAGAAAATCACAACTAATAATACCTCCGATAATACCGATAACGAGAAACTAAATGTAATTATAAGGTCTGATGTAATAGGTACAAGTAAAGCACTTGCTGATTCACTTAAAAAACTTAGCGATGAATTTGTTGAAGTACGTGTAATAAGTTATGGTATCGGGAATGTAACAGAAACTGATATATTATTAGCTGAAACAACAAAATCAACAATATTAACATTTAACGTAAAGAATCCAGGAAGTATTACCAAATTTGCTAAAGATAAATCTATCCAAATAGTGTCCTACGATGTAATTTACGATATAATAGATTATGTTAATGCAGTAATAAAGAAAATGAAAAGTAAAAACAAAATCGAAAAATACGTAGGTAAGGCTGAAATAAAAGCAATATTTGATATATATAAGGTTGGTAAAATCGCTGGTTGTGTAGTCCTAGAAGGACCAATATTTAAGAAAAATTTAATAAAAGTAATTAGAGGAGACAATATAATATACAGTGGCGAAATAAAAACAATAAAACATAAAAAGGCTGAAATGGAATCGATAAAAACATTAGACGAATGTGGTATATGTATTAAGAATTTTGAAGATTTCATAGTCGGGGATTATATAGAGTTTTACGATTTGGTAGACAATGAATAATATAACTAACAAATCTATTGGAGATAATGGTGAAAATATCGCAAGTAAATATTTAATTGAAGGGGGATTTGATATAGTTAAAAAGAATTATAGATTTGGACATTGTGAAATAGACCTAATAGCAAAAAAAGGTTCATGTCTACATTTTATAGAAGTCAAATACAGAAGTAATAATAGTTTTGGATATCCAGAAAGTTTTGTGTCAGATGGTCAAAAATTCAGGATAAAATTAGCAGCAGATGATTATATTTACAAAACTAATTGGACTGAAAATATTATGTTCGATATAATTTCAATCGAAAAATGCAAAGATGGATGCAAAATATTATTTTTTGAAGATTCATTTTAAATGGTCAACATAACAAACATAACATCACAACAAAATATATTAATCAAAAAAAACTTCTAACGAAATAAATATAACAACACACACCTAACTTTATTTAACAACATCTATTATAAATAGCTAATTTTAATGCATTTTTTTTTACAACAATGAAGTAATAAAAATAAAGAATATATTACAAATTTTATCCATTCACAATCTCTTGTATTTAAAGATAACAAACTTGAAAGTGTTATAGATAAAATCTATAAATTCTTAGAAAGCGGAACGGAAGAAAGAACAAAAAAAACTAATTAAAACTTTAATGGTTACTAGTGATTTGAGTATAAAAGATGATATCGAAACATTTGGTTCTAGCTTATTAGGTACTGAGCTAGCAATAAATGACGATATAAAAAACAAAGGATTCAATCTTTTCAAATTTAACAAGATATAATCGCCAAAACTGCTCAGAATTCTCAGCCGAAAATGCTTCTCTATCATTATTTGCTGACAACAATCACTACGAATACACATCTACAGTATTTGCGTTTGAATTAGCATATTTAGAAAAACAGTCTAAAAATATTAAATAGAATAAACAAAATATTAATTTTAATGACATCAGGATTACTTCAGACAAAAAAAATATTGGATGATTAGCAAGATAAAATTTGATACTAAAATGTCTGACAATTTCATTAATCTATTAAAAAACAATAATCTAAAAGACCAAAATATCGAAATAGAAAGCCAATTGTCATCGGTAGAAGATATTACATTCTATAAATATACATGTCTATCAGTACAAAAAATGAACTAAAAGATGACAATGATACGCTTGAGAAAAATATTAAAAACAGGATAAATACTTTAATAACGAAGAGGATATTTATGTAAATTATATCATGAATGACAGAAATGGATTTAGCACCTATATAATAAAATTAAATGCAATAAAAACATCACAAAACATAAAACGTTTCATTTAAATTAACTCCATCTAAAATCGAAAATTCTGGAATAGACGTAATTTCAGATAAAATAAAAACTCTATTAAATGATTTTAGCGAATATGTAACAAACTGTAACGAATGTAACGTTGTCTCAGAAGGCTTGACACCATTAGACAATGTACAATTAATTAGAATATTCTACAAATTACTAACCGATATAAATATAAGTTTTACAAAGAACAAAACAAAAATATACGCAGTAATGACAGATTAATCAGAATGTCTCTATACGATATTACAGAAAATAATAAAAATATCACAGACTACAAACTCGATATGACATATTTAAACAAGTTGATAAATCCACAATATATTTATACATCAACAAAGACTACTTTAGAAACATCCTAATGTAAAATGAGACATCACACAATACATTTAAATTCATAATAAAAAAGACTAAAACTAATGAACCTGATAAAATAATTTATGACAACGAAGGATTTAATAACGATACAATTAAAGAAGGATTATACGAAACTACGTTTCAAATTTTCCCTTTCGAACAATTAAACGAAGAAATAACTAAAGAGAAACTAAATTTTTACTGCAATTCTATCGAAAAACACCTTAAAAAGACACTACTGATAATAAAAAGAAAACTCAATCTAAAGATTCTACAAAAAAAATATAATGACATACTACATAACTTAAGCATTAGTTACTACTCTGAACCAGATGCAAATACCTTTCTTTCAAAATACAAACAACCTAAAACAGGCAACAATATATTAAATGAATTATACAAAAAACCAACAAGCGAAACATTCTGTAAGATATACAATATAATCAAACTATACCGTAACAACTGCACTAACGTACAATAATATACTTGACATAAAACAATTACAAAAAGATAACGCAATTAATATATTAACTAGTAAATATCTAGTAAATTTAGATGAACAGTTCCAAAAAAATAATTTATTCAACTATAATAGCGATCTAAATTTACACGTTAATGAGGCATTCTTCACATCAATAAATGAACTTCACAAAATAGTAATAGAAAAAATAAATAATAATAAGTCTGATCAAGAAAATATCTACAATGAAATAGTTAAATCATCTAATATCGATATAGACAATAACACATATAAAGATCTCAATGACAAATTAAATGAAATATTATCTGAAAGCAATAACCTTAGAATAAATTTTGATAAATATAACGAATGTAAACAACTCAATACAATTAAAGAAAGACACAATTTTAAAAATAAAAAAACTAATACAAATGAATATGACTACTATGGCGATTATTACTTCAATTAATATTACTGAAATACTTCCATTCCAATTAAACTATAATGACAATCTATTTGATTCAGTAATCAATAAATAAGCTTATTTCAATATTTTACTTATCCTTTCACATCTAAATTCTAACCTGTCTGGATCATTATATTTCGACTCTAATTTACCGTGACACCCAATAATATCTCCTATTTTTAATGAATTTTTATTATCAAGGTATAACTGACCAAACATATTAAATTTAATCTCGCCGTAAAAATCTTCTAATGTAACTATGGCGTATTGTTTATTAGTCTTTGTTAATTTTACAATTATAGACGTGACAATTCCAGCTATAATGGCCTTTTCATAGTTGATTTCAACATCTATATCACTAATTTTTGTATTCAATAATTTTGAATTACAATTACATTTAGTAGAAAATAATTCGCTATATTTTTCCAGAGGGTGCCCTGAAATATAAAAACCTACATATTCCTTTTCTAACTTTAATAAATCCATTTGACTATATTCCTCACATTTAGGTAATTCTGGGCGCTTTATTGATATTGCACTCTCAAATATATCCCCAAACAATGAGTTCTGTATCTCCTGCTTTTGCTCTTTATAAAAATTTGTGTACGATATAAGTCTTTCTATAAATGACGTAGAATCATCTATATAGTTATATTGACGCCTATTGCCACTATTTAAGCAATCTAAAGCCCCTGACAATGATAACGATTCAATTGTTTTTTTATTAATTGTCTTTAGGTCTACTCTTTCAGCAAAGTCAAATATATCTTTAAACTTTCCACCTTTATTTCTTGTCTCAACGATACATTTTACAGCTGCCTCTCCTATCCCTTTAATACCTATCAATCCATAACATATATCATTACTTTCATTTATATCGAAATCCTCTGTACTATCATTTACACTTGGTCCTATAATTTTTATATTCATTCTCTTACAATCCTGTATTAATGGAATCAACGAATCTATATTTGATTGTGCATTTATTAGTAATGCAGTCATAAATTCTACAGGATAATGTGCCTTTAAATATGCAGTCTGGAACGCAATTACTGAGTAAGATGTTGAATGAGCTTTATTAAAACCATATTGAGCAAATGTTTCCATCATTAAAAATATCTCTGTAGCCTTAGCTTCATCGATATTATTAGTATCTTTGCACCCTTTTATAAATACAGATTTCTGCTTTGCCATTTCTTCAGGCTTCTTTTTACCCATCGCTTTTCTCAATATATCAGCCTGAGCTAAACTATACCCTGCAATAACCTGCGCTACTTGCATTACCTGTTCTTGATAAACAATAATACCATATGTATTTTTAAGTATATCTTTTAACATCGGATGTGGGTATATAATCTCTTCATGTCCATGTTTTCTTTTTATAAAACTATCTATGAACTGTAACGGCCCTGGGCGATATAGAGAGTTCATCGCAATTATATCTTCAATGTTATCAGGATGTAGTTTTTTTAACCAACTCCTCATTCCATCAGATTCAAATTGGAAAATCCCAATAGTCTCTCCTGATCTAAATATATTTAATGTTTCTAGATCATCTAACGGAATTTCATTTATATCAATAGTTATATTTTTATGTTTTTTTATGAACTTCAATGTATTTTTTATTATTGTCAGAGTTTTTAATCCCAAAAAATCCATCTTTAACATCCCTACATGTTCTACTAATGCCCCTTCATATTGAGTTATCAGTAACTCACAATCTTTTTCTGCCTTTAATGGTAGATAATTTATCAATTTTTCAGGGGCTATAATAATACCACATGCATGTATCCCAGTTTGCCTTTTACAACCCTCTAAAACTGATGCATTCTCTAATATCTTATGTTCTAATGAATTCGTACGCTCATATAACTCATTTAATTCCGGAATTAATTTTATTGACTCAAATAATGTTGGTGCAGGAAGTCTCCAAGGTATCACTTTTGTTATCTTGTTTGATTGTTCAAAAGGCATTCCTAAAACCCTTGCTACATCCTTTATCGCCACTTTTGCTGCCATGGTTCCAAACGTAATTAAATGAGCAACTTTATCCTTCCCATATTTATTAACGACATAATTCAACACTTTATCTCTACCGTTATCTTCAAAATCTACATCTATATCTGGCATTGATATTCTTTCAGGATTTAAAAACCTCTCAAAAAACAACCCATATGTCAATGGATTAATTTCTGTTATTTCAATACAATAAGCTACTAATGATCCAGCCACAGAACCTCTACCAGGGCCCACAGATACATCTAGAGTTTTAGCTTTATTAATATAATCCTGAACTATCAAAAAATAACCAGCAAAACCCATTTTATCTATCATCTTTAACTCATAATCTATTCTATCAGTTATCTCCTGAGTTACTTCTTTGAAACGTTTTTTTAACCCACAATTAGTTAAATAAGTTAAATATTCCATTTGAGAATTAAACCCATTAGGAACTTCATATTTAGGTAATAACACAGGCCTTGTTAAATCAGGGGCCCAACACTTATCAACTATTTCTTTAGTATTATAAATAGCCTCAGGGTGATCTTTAAAAGCTTCTAACATCTCCTCAGTTGATTTTAAATAAAATGTATCAGCTACAAATCTCATCCTATTTTGGTCATTATAATCAGAACCAGTCTGAATACACAATAATATATCATGAGCTACAGATTCCTCCTTATTAACATAATGCACATCATTAGTAGCAATAACTTTAATATTGTGTTTTTGAGACATTTTAAATAGAAATTGATTAACCTTTTCTTGGTCTGGATGACCAAAGCGCTGCACTTCTAAATAAAAATCATCTTTAAAAATATCATAAAGTTCTAACAATTCTTCCTCTGCTTTTTGTTCATTTTCTCCCCTTTTAATACCTTTTTTAACATCTGCTGTAAATAAAGCTTTTGGAACAAAACCAGCCATACAAGCAGTTGTAGCTATAATACCTTCAGAATATTGACATAAAATCGACTTATCTATCCTAGGTTTATAATAATAACCATCAATAAAACTCAATGAACTCAATCTACAAAGATTTTTATACCCTATTTCATTTTTAGCTAATAGGATTTGATGATATCTCATTTTATCAGTTCTATCAAACCTATCATTTTTTGCAACATAAAACTCACAACCAATAATCGGTTTAATACCATATTTAACTGCAGATTCAACAAACTGGCAAATACCAAACATATTACCATGATCAGTCATTGCTAAAGCATTCATATTATGCTCCTTTGCTTTCTTTAATAATCTATCAACAGAAGCAACACCATCTAATAATGAATATTGAGTGTGAACATGTAGATGCGTAAAACTTATATTATTATCTACTTCAGACATATCTATAAGTTAAGGTTTCAATATTTATATTCTAAAGTATTTTTTATTATCATAGAAATATGTATTTTGTAAGTATAATGTTTCTTCTTACATCACTAAATATTTTTAGTTGTGGTAAAAATAATAATAGTAATAAAAACTCTAATAGTAGTAAATGTTGCTGCTGTAAAAAGGGTGATAAAGACAGTAGTGATCTAGATGGGGGGGGGGAAAAAAAAAGAGTAACAAATTACTGAATGATTTAGAAAATCTCAAAATATTAGTTAATAACAAATTACAGATAGACAACATCAATATAAATGATAGTATTAAGAAGGATTATAAGAAGATGGCAAATGAAATGTCTGAAATTTTTACAAATGAATTTATTTCAGAGCTAATAAAAACAAGATTATTATTACATACCCTTGGGATCTGTGAAGCTTTAGACAATATAATTAATGAAAACCTAGTATTTATACCGTATATTTATAGCGATAATTTTGGAAATTTCGCTAAATCCGTAAAATTGCGTTCTAAAAAGGAAAAGAAAAAGAGTAATATATTAACATCAAATATTCTTGTAAGCCTAAAAGAAATTGATAATAAAAATGACGAAGAAAGTGAAGATGAAGATAAGGGACCTAACATAGAAGAACTAAAAGAAGAATTTACATTCCCGAGTGGTGCTATTTTTATAGAGAATGAATATTTTAAATATCTTAGGTGTGATGGATGCAATAGTGTTAATTGTGTAAGTTGCAAATTAAAAAAATATCTCGATAGTAAAGGTATATATAATTTATTTGTAGATGTTTACTGTAATATGGGGGCTGAGGGAACAGGTAGTCACTCTAGTAATATAAGAAACATAATTAATAATGGACTAAAACCTAAAGTTATAAAAGAACAAATTGATAATAAATACTTTAATAAAGAATGGATTTCCAAAACGGAAATAGATGACAATATAAAGAAATGCTTCTTTCTTGAATGGGCATTAACAATAGAATTTTTAAGTAGATTTGTTAAAATAATATCTGACAACAATAGCCTAAGTTTATACAGATTACTTAAAATTGAATCTAATGAAATTACTAAATATACCCCATTTGAATCAACTAGTATTTTTGGAGCATCATTTATCGGAAATACTAATGATATTAGAAAATGTTTTGTCGCTTCCAATGTAGATTTATGGAGATGTATATTTTGTTATATTATTAGTCCAGATAGATATTCAATGTTTAACAACTGTAAAAAAGAAGAAAGAAAATATCTCTACTCATTTGATTTTGAACTGGAAGTTGGTTATATCCCAATTAATAAAGAAGACAAATATACATACAAGAATGACCTTGATCGTGAAGCTTTTAAGAAAAAATCTAAGGATTTTTTCGATAAATTTACAGTATCAAAGATATATGACGAATCAGGAAATTTAAAATTAAAATTTCCAAAAGGACTTAAAACGCTAATAGAAATATCTAGCACACATGTAAATGCGTAAAACTTATATTATTACCTAACATAGATATTGGATATAAGTTAAAGTTTTAATAATTTTTTTATTATCTATTATTCATAATGTATCAAATATGTTTTTGACTAATAATTATTTCCTACTTGTTTCAATTACTGCTTTAAACATTTTAGGTTGTTGCCCATCTTCTAAATCACAAAAAAGTAGTTCTTCTAAATCACAAAAAAGTAATAAAACTGAATCTGATAAATGTAAATTTGAAATTTTGTTTGATAATGAGTTCTTAGTTAATAAAGATGTAATAATAAAAAACAAGGAAATAGAAAATTGCTATCTTAGTGTAAAAAACGGTGCAGAACATAAAAAAGGAAGAACACCAGACTTAGGATCTGATGCTAAATTTTTTAATATTAACTTTTATAATATGTCATTGATGAGGGTATACGAAGTTGATGATAAATTAAATTTTGTTAAAGTTACAAAAGATAATATAGAAGAAAATGCTATATATTTTCTTGGCGCGCTTGAATATAATTTAAATTTTGTAATATTTAAAGATATTAACAAAGCACTAGAGATAAATAGGCAATATAAACTTATTGGTTATACCGAACTTGAGGAATGTATTAAAAATTTATTAAGTTAGTGATTATTGAGTTTTAAAATTTTATTAAATTTATGAAAACTTAATCCTGTAAAACCACCTGTACATGTAAATGTGTAAATTTGTATTATTATATACCTCAGACATCATATAAATTAATAAATTGAATTATAATATTTTAAAAAATTAAATTTTAACAACCTCAGACTAAACAATAAAATAATTATGGAAGCATTTATACTTGAGATATAAATAAAATAAAAATTTTAATAAATGATCAAAAATTTAATTACAATATTCAACAAAATTTTTACCAATAAGCTTCTTTTATGATATTTCAATTACTCTACTTTCACCAGTTTTTACAACTTTATTTTCATTATTAATAACTTCATATCTTATTACATTTAAATTATCATTTTTTATTTTCATTTTTTTAGCAATTACATCATTTTCATATTTTGTTAGATAATTCTTAAAATCATAGTTTTTTATTTCTAAATTACAATCTATAATACTTGTTTCACAATTATCAGGTAACTCTATATCTGCTACCATAAATTTTACAAGTTCACCAGGTTTAGATAATGAACTAAACTCAATAGGCCGATAATATTCCTCATCTTCCCAATCATAATACATTAGATCACTATATGAAGGTTTACCTAAATCGTTAAGATTTAAAAAAATTGTACATTTATTTCCTAATCTTGGTAAAAATTTTATTTTCCATTGATCTGTCCCATTTGTATATTTTTGATCAATAAAAATTTTTAAAGCATATTTTAATCCGTTTAAATGGTAAGTAATATTTTCCAAAGGTATCTTTTCATCCTTTGCTTGATGAATATACTCTACAAAATCTTCATAATATTTATATATTGGTGTAATTAGTCCCTTGTGTTCTTTTAGGTTATATGAATCTTCTTTATCATTTACATTATATGAAATATTATTTTCGTTAGATGGACCATTATGAGTATCTTGCCAATATGCAAAACCTTTAAATATATCCTTAAATGAAACAATATCTTGTACAAAAAAACTCGTAGCATCAATTGTTTCACCTTCAACTAAATCAATTGCAACAAAATTTATTCTTTTATTATTTTCATCAAATACTTTTGCTAATACAAATGAATGATCTTTGGTAGATACCCTTATGCATTCAAATGAATTTAGCTTTAAAAACATATATATTAAAGCTGAATTAATTGTACAATTCATTTCTCCTTCTTCCATTCTTACTAAATCAAAAGCTAAATCAGGTCCGTCACCTCTTAATCTAAGTTTCGGAATTCCATTGTAATTTACTATTTTCTCTACAAGATCAATTTTCATAACTTCTCTATTTATTATACGTCTTCCTATAGAAAATAAATATTCATTATTTTCTTTTACTGTATTTAACATTAATAACCTTAAATAATCTAAATCTTTATTTTTATTTATATCATCACAATCTTTACAACTTTTTCTAAACTCTTCAATACAAGTGGCAAAGTGCTCTTTATAATTATTATAGAACTTTTCTTCTACTTCGTTTCTGTTTTTTCTTAATGTTAAAAGTAAATAATTAGCAGCCTTATCCTTTTCCTCAAGGGTACAACTTTTTAAAAAAAAATCACAAAATGACTTACCAATTGTATAAATTTTTTTACGTTCATTATTCCCAAACGTTAAAGGGAATAATATATCTTTTTTGTTATCTTCTAAAATTCTTCTATAATCACTTAATGACTTTAATTTCCCTATATCATATATGTCGCTATCTGATTTTCTTAATTTTTCATAAGTGGTAACCATAGTGTTAACTCTATCTTCAATTTTTTTATATTTAAAAAAATTATCAAATGTTATTACCTTATTTTCATTATTTTCCATTGCTCCAACCTTCCATAAAACTGAAGACATTAAAGCTAACCTTACAACCTTTTTCATATCAACCATAACTATGTTTAAAAAATAAAATTATAAAACAAAAAATTATTAAATATATTTTTATTAAAAAAATAGTGCTATAAAAAATGTATCTATTTATATACAATTTTAAAACAAATAATTTATATGACACAACTTAGTAAAGTTAGAACCAATAATGCTTAATTTTACCCTAAATTATGAAACTATACTACAAATACCTATTTACTTATATTTTTAAAACTTAAGTCACTTAATCTGATCTGTATTATTAAAAACAACATCTAATAGGAATGTCTAACAACCATCTAAATTGATAAAACTTATATTATTATTTACTTTAGACACTATATTATAATTTAAAATTTTCAATAATTATGTCTTTATGTTCAATTATAAAAATAATGTATATCTGGCTAATGTGCTTCTTTCATGTAGCTTTGAACAGAACAATATTACTTTATCATTGTAATTATTTAAAAGTTGTAAATTGGATTATAATCTTGGTAACCTATAACCACTACTCTTTATCAATTAAAAAAAGCATAATGAACAATTCAATACAGGAAAAATAGACTTAATTATAAAAAATCATAATTTTGCTTAAATATCATATACAAGACAAAACACACTAACAATAGATATGTAAGATTTTAAATAAATAATATATTATCACTAAATGATACTTATTTAAACATTTCCACATATTCATCAAATAAACACTTGTTTTTATTATTATTCTCTGAAAATTTTAAATAAGAAATATGTACAAAATCTAAATATTTAAAATAACAAGAAGTAAAACTTGCAGGACCATCATGAAATACATCTGGTAAATGTGAAAATGGAAAAGATTCTGCAAAAAATTCACTTAAATTTAATTCAGGTTTCAATTTTGATATAATACCCTCACATTTATTTCGTTCTACAATTAAATAATATAAAGAACCTTGAAATGCAAATTTTGATAAAGAATATGAATTATTTAACTCTTTTATTAAGTCAACATCTGATTTAGAGAATATTGAGTTACACAATATATCAATATTTTCATTGTATTTAAAATTTTTATAACTATTATAATACTCAAATAAATAACCTTTTAATTTTTCTACAATTTTCCCACGTTTTTCCCCATTTTCACTTTTAGGTAATATATCACCAATATTATTTATTTCTTTACGTAAATTATCCAATTTTTTTTTCAAATTAATATCATTAAAAGAATTGTAATCATTGAATTTTTCAAAAAAATACAGATAAAATACATAATTTTTAGTATCATTAATTAGATTACTATATGTATTATAATCAGAAAAAACTTTTTGTAAACTATCAAAATCCTTAAACATATATAAAGTATGATAATTTTTCTTTTGATTATAATCCGTGTTAAATTTATTAAGAAATTTTATATTAGTTAAGTATTCTATAAAATCTGCCTCCAAATCTTTATCATTACCTAATATTTTTTCTATAAAAAATTTAGATACTTTTGATTCAGTACAATCTTCAATTATCAATTTACAAATATACTCAAATAAAGAATTATTAGAAACACGTTTTTTATTTTCAATATAAGAGAATTTAGAATTATACTGTAAAGCTGTACAACATTTATCAAGTGAATGAAAAAATTCATGTGAAAATTTCCAAGCTTGGTTATACATTTTTAATACTTTATTATCTAATTTAAAGTAAGAAAATAAATCACAAACATTAAAAATTTTTTTATTAAAACCATTTACAGAATCTATTACAAGCATATCTAAATGCGATTTAAATTCTTTTTTCAATTTGTAATTTTTATCTCTAGAACAATCATATAAAGACATAACTAAAAAAACATCAAAACCAACTGTAAATGAATTTGTTTCATTACTAATATCAAAATCAAACTCATTAGAATTTTTATCAAAATTTTTAAATGTTTCAGGTATTTTCTCGTATTTTTTTAATTTTCTATTAATTAAATTTAATAAAGACTTATCATTAGCAGTCCTATCACATAAAATGAAGTATAAATCTTTTTCAAAAACATCTTTAAATATATTTTTAATACTATTAAAATTTTTAAATATATTAACAAATACTCTAAAAGTTGTTGCAATTTCAATTTTATCAAAGATATTATCGTTAAAATTATAAAAAAATTTATTATTAAAAATAACTGAATTCAAATAGTTTACATCTTTTTCAATCAATTCATCTAATTTATTTTCGTTATAAACTTCATTTAAATCTTTTATTGGTAAAAATCTCCTAAATTCAAAAATATCATTAATATCTGATAAAATTTTATTTATTTCATATTGGTTTTCAGTATATTTTTTTATACAACAAGGGTCATTTCGTAACATATTAAAAAAATTCAAATGCTTATATATATCAAAACCTTGTAAACACCATTCATTAGCCAGACTTACACAATCAAACAACTTAGAATGCTTATTACTTTCTTTTTGAATTACTATTGAATTTTGATTTTCATTTCCAATTTCATTTTTATTATTAAAAGTATCACTTTGTTGAAGTTCTTTTTTACTCTCATTTATTTTGTTTTCATTATTTTCCATTGCTCCAACCTTCCATAGAACTGAAGACATTAAAGCCAACCTAACAACCTTTTTTATATCAACCATAGCTATGTTTAAAAAATAAAATTATAAAAACAAAAAAATTATTAAACATATTTTTATTAAAAAAATAGTTCTATAAAAAATATGAATATCTATAAAACTTTAAAATAAATAATTTATACTACACAACTTAGTAAATTTAGAACTAATAACAAGGCTTAATTCCACCTTAAATTATGAAACTATACAAATACCTATTTACTTATACTTTTTAAAACTTAAGTCATAATCTGATTTGTATTTAAAAGTAGACAAAAATAAAGATTAAAAATTTTATATCGGAAATACTGATAACACTTTAAATAATTCATAAAAAGCAAAACTAAATCAATTACTTTTAAAATACATTTAAACCAAAATAAACTAGTAGGCCTTTATTCCTCACAAACCTCTATAATATTGTCTTCTATTATTCCATACACCTTACTTCCCCCACTTTCTACAATTTTTTCGTCCTTATTTAAAATATTATATTTTACTTTTTTGCCACTAATATCACAATTTGTTACCTTAATTCTACAATCCTTTAAATTCGTCGTCCAATCTTTAGGTAAAAGCACATCTACACTCATTAATCTTACATATTTATTAGGATCAGTTAATGACTTAAAACTGAGTTTTCTATAATTTCCAAAGGAATTCTCAAATAATAAAATTTTAGGTTCACCTAAATCAAAAACATTTAACAGTAATACACATATATTACCTTTTCGAGGTAAAAATCTTATATCCCACTCACTTTTCCCATCAGTATGTTTTTGTTTAATAAGGTATTTTAAAGAATATTTTAATCCGTTTAAATAATATTGAACAAGACCTATATCAGTATTGTAATATGGCGACACAGCATTGTCTAAACAGGTACACAAAGCATCATAATACACATACGTGGGCGTGTAATTATAATCACTAAACAACCACGACCTTCCACCACATGTAGACACATGACAAATTCCATCCCAAATTTTATTTTTCCCTTTATATCCAATAATATTTCCTAAATCAAAACTCATTTCGTCAATAGTCCCTCCTTCGTATAAATTAATGGAACAAAAAGCTACCATCTTTTCTTTTTCTTTTCTTAACTCTATAAGCACAAATTCATGACCAGGCCTATAACACAATTTACACCAAATCCCGTTTAATTTTAAAAACATATATAGTATAGTAGCATTACAAGTACAATTCATCTCTCCATTCCATAATCTTTTAAACTCCGAAACTGCCTTATCCTCACCATCGAATTTATCCTTATAAATATCCTTGGTTATGCCATGTAATACTTTCCTTCCAATAAATCCTATATAATTATCGTTGTATTCTTGTATATCATACACTTTTAGCAACCTAGAAAAATCAAAATCTTTATTTATTTTGTAAATCATATTATCTCTATTATTACCAATAAAACTCACTATTTCTGGTCTAAATATCTTGTCAAGCCCTTGAAACTCCTTCTCCTCTTTATCATCCATCTTTTTATTTTTCATAAATTCTATATAATCGTCAAGTGCACATTCTTTTAAAACTTTACTATTTCTATTAAAACAACAAAGATGATTATATAAAGATTTACCAAGATTATAAGCCTCCCTTCTAGCATTAGTACCAAGTTTCAGGGGCCACAATATATCATTTTTATTATCTTTAATAAATTTTTGTACATCAGAGACTTCCTTTATATCACCTGGGGTATCAAGACATATCCCTTCATTAGATTTTTCAAATGTTTCACTTATAAGGTCATAAGTTTTTTTATTATTTAAAGCCTCAAAACTTTCATTATTAGGATTCAAAATTTTTTCTAATGTTTTTACATCATTTTCCATTGCTCCAATCCTCCATAAAACTGAAGACATTAAAACTAATCTAATTATCTTTTTCATATCGAACACAGTTAAGCCTACAAAATAAAATTATAAAAACAAAAAATCATTAATATATTTTTATTAAAAATTAGTACTATAAAAATATCTGTATTTATATTTGCAATTTTAAAACAAATAGCTTAACTGACATAGTCGTAAGGTAAAATAAATAATAAAACTTATTTTTATCCTAGATTATGATATTAGACTACAAATCCCTATTTAACTTAATACTATTCAAACTTAAGTCACCAAAGCTGATCTATATTACTAAAAACAACATCTAATAGAAATATCTAACAAACATCTAACTACATGATTATACCACCTAAAACTATATCATCCCTTTCATAAAATACTGCACTCTGACCTGGGCATATTGCCTTCTGAGGATTGTATAATTTTACAGTAACTATGTTATTATTAATATATATCTTACACTTCTCTAAACAGCTTCTATATCTCACTTTAACTGCACATTCAAATCCATCTCTTACACTACTATACTTCTGGAAATTAATATTTCTTACCTTAAACTCAGAAACATACATATCCTCCTCTTTGCATAAATAAACAGTGTTTGTTTTTGCGTCTATTGCACGTACATAAACAGGAAATCCAAGTGCTACATTCATACCACTTCTTTGCCCTATTGTAAAATTATAAAATCCATTATGGGTTCCAACAACTTTATTATCGTATATGAACTTCCCACTTTTTACGCATTTAAAACAATTAGGACATACACTTTCTAAAAATTCAGTGTATTTATGTGACCCTAAAAAACACACATCATTTGATTCACTTTTATCTAAAAAACTCTTTTCATAATCTGATACTATATTCTTTACATCCTTCTTTGTATATTTCCCAAGTGGGAGAATTGTCTTTTTCAGATACTTCTGAGGCAAGTTCCATAAAAAATATGACTGGTCTTTATTTATATCTATACCTTTTGAGATATAATATCTCTCACCGTTATAATTGACATTAGCATAATGCCCAGTGGCTATAAAATCTATACTCTTACTTTCACTATATTCATAAAGCAATTTGTATTTTACATCTGAATTACAAACCACACATGGATTTGGGGTTCTTCCGTTTGTATATTCATTTATAAAATATTCTACTATTGTCTTATAAAAAAAATCAGATGTCTCATCTATATATGACTCTACGTTTAGATAATTACTTATTTGTTCAATCCTCTTCTCAACATCATAATAATGATTCCATTGCCAAAACTTATATGTAAATATAGAAACATTATAATTCTTTGAAATTAGCAGTTTAGCAGTGAAAAAACTATCTATACCGCCACTTACCCCAACCAAAACCTTCGCCATGCGCTATTTCTACGATAAAACAAAATTTTTTTAAAAAAAATCAAGATTGAATATTTTCTAGTAAAATTTTATATAAAACTTCTTGCATTTTCATGTTCTTTTTGTTATATTGTAAATATCTGATTATTATGAGCTCTAATGTCGATATTAGTAGGTTAAACAATACCCAAAAAAAAGTCGTAACAGACACTAACGGTATTTCATTAGTTATAGCTGGCCCAGGATCTGGAAAAACAGAGGTACTAACAAAAAGGATAGCATATTTGATATTAAACGAAGGTGTTTCTCCCGAAAATATTCTTGCTTTAACCTTTAGTAATAAAGCATCTAATGAAATGAAAAAAAGAATTAGCGAACTAGTAAAATTAGATTTAAAGCCACTATGTATAGGTACATTCCATAGCTGCTTTTCTAAAATATTGCGAAATAACTGTGATAAAATAGGATACAAAAATAATTTCACAATATACGATGCAACTGATGTTAGGTCACTGGTAAAGTCAATAATTAATGATTTTAACCTAGATCAAACTGTATATTCTCCAAATTCAATAGCCGAGAGAATATCAATTATGAAAAGTAAATTAATAACGGCTGAAGATTATAAAAAAGAAGATATTTACTTAAATGAAGATAAACGTAGCGGAATTATTAAATTTAGTGACATATATTCTGAATACAGTAAGAGGTGTAAAAACGAAAACGCAATGGACTTTGATGACTTACTACTAAATACATATGAGTTATTTTCAAAGAACAAAGATGTTTTAGCCTCGTATCAAGATAAGTTCAAATATATATTCATTGATGAGTTCCAAGACACAAATATAGTACAATACGGTATTATAAAAATGTTAATGAAAAAGAATAAGAATTTATGTGTTGTTGGTGATGATTCACAGAGTATATATGCATTTAGGGGGGCTACAGTTGCTAATATTTTAAGCTTCAAAAACGACTTTAAAGAGTGTAAAGTAACTAAATTAGAACAAAATTACAGATCTACTAAGAATATTGTAGATATATCAAATAAAATAATATCGCACAATAAAGAAAAATTAGAAAAGTCTATTTGGACTAGTAACGAAGAAGGGAACAAATGTAAACTAATATATTCAAGAACAGGCCTAGATGAGGCAAAATTAGTTTCATTGGTTATAAAAAAATTACTTGATGATAAGAAATACAAACCATCAGATATTGTTATCCTATATAGAATAAACTCGCAGTCAAGATTATTCGAAACAGAATTAACAAATAAGTCCATAAAATACAAAATAATAGGCGGTCTTTCGTTTTATCAACATGAAGAAATAAAAGATGTGTTATCGTTTTTCAGAGTTATTTTAAATACCGATGACGCAGAGGCAATAAAAAGAACTATAAATAGACCAAGAAGAGGTATTGGTGATACCACAATGACACAGGTATATAAACTAGCTAAAGAAAAGAACATTAAACTCTGGGAGGTATTAAAAATGTCGAGAATACTTTTTGGAATAAGAATAGCTGAATTATTGCAGAAATATGTTACAATAGTAGAACCTCTAATAAATGAGGTAAACAGTAAAAATGCATATGAAATAGCTTCTAAGTTATGTGAAAGCGCTGGGTTCCTAAAGTATTACAAGGAGCTTGGGACTGAAGAAGATATGACAAAATATGAAAATATTCAAGAATTACTAAATAGTATAAAAATATTCGTAGACGACAAAGATAATAAAGATAAGTCATTATCTGCATATGTTAACAGTCTGCAGCTAGATTCAGATGAACTACTATTAAAAAATGAAAAAGAAAACGACGAGACTATCTCATTAATGACAGTACATAGTGCAAAAGGATTAGAATATAAATGTGTATTTATAGTTGGTCTTGAAGATGGAATGTTCCCAATAATAAGGAATGATAATCTCAAAGATTTAGAGGAAGAAAGAAGATTATTCTATGTGGCTGTTACCAGGGCAAAAGAATCGTTATACCTATCGTATGCTTCTTCAAGGTACTATATGGGTAAAAATAACGAGAGTAAGAAAAGTAGGTTTATAACTGAAATAGAAGGTAAGAATATAGACCCAACAACTATAACAATGGATAAGTTCAAAAATCTTGAGTCAAAAAATAAAGGTGAACACTCTAGCTACTCCATGTTTAAATACTCAATAGTCAGTAGGAAGATCAATGAGAAGAATACCGTTGTCCAAGGTGATATAAAAAAAGGTGCAGAGATATACCATACAGTATATGGAAGGGGCCGAATAATTAATATAAACGGATCTTCTGATAATTTAATAAGAGTCTGCTTCAATAAATATGGAGAAAAGACACTAGTTAAAGAACAATCAAAATTAGTAGTTTTTAGCGAATAATCATAAATTTTTTTTGATATTTTTTTAAATTAAATAATTTATTACATTAAGAGTAAGAGATTTATGAAAAGAATATTAAAAACTAATTGGTATCTACTTGCAATATTATTTTCTATTGGTTACATTTATTCAGGCTGCTGTTGTAAAAAGAAAAAAAATAAAAATGAAAGTAATAAAACCAATTCAACAGGTACACCAAGTAACCTAACCAAGGTAAAAAAAGGTAGTCCAGATGATCATACAGATGCAAGTGCAAAACAACCAAAAAAGGCACCGGATAAATATAAAAAATTATCTACAGACCCAAATCTAACTAAACCAGAAGACGAAGCTATGCAGAAAAAGAAAGAGGAGGAAGCCAAAAAGAAAAAAGATGAAGAAGATAGAAGAGAAAAGATAAAAGATACTTTGATAAAACTTATGAATACTAGAGATAGTTCTAACAGAGAAATGATAACAGATAAATGGACAGTAGAAATTAACAGCGAAGGTGTATGTACTATTACATTTGGATTATTTAAATGCACTATTTCAAAAGATCAAATTTATACAATCGATGTTCTTGATGATAATCAAATTAAGAGCATTCCTATTACAATGGAAATGACTCGCAATGACAACAGCGAATTTAAATTTAGTGGTGATGGTAAATGTACATTAAAAAATTTGGTAGATTCTCTTAACAATCTTAGAAAAGTACTTAGAGTCAATAACAATGAACATTTATACGTAAAACTTACTGTTGGTAGTCAAACTTTCAATAGATACATAAATTTATCTAATGGGTTAATATATTATATTGATTGTACTAATTATATTGGCAGATCATATAAGAACTCCGATATTGATTATAGTGGCTACAAAAACCCTTTTTACACTATTTATCCAGAAAAATTTCGAAATTGGGAAGGCCAATGGAAAGACTCTACTAAAGATTATAATGATGATCTAACTTCTTTTAATACGCCATTATATACAAAAGAAGATATAGATAAGTTCACACTCACTGTACAATCATAGAGCCAAATAAATACTAACATCTAAATATTTTTTTAGTTAAATATTTTTTTACAAGGACTTTTTTTTTAAATTAAGAATATAATCTTCTATGAGTATTATACTAAGATGCAAAATAACAGCGCTAATGATATCAATCTCCATTGACAGTATTTATTCTGGTTGCAGTGGCTGTAATGTACGTGGGGAAAGAAATAATAGCAGCAGTACATTCAAATCAAAGCGAGACCAAAAAGATCCAGATAAAAATTTTGATAAAGTACCTAAGGGAGAAGAAGAAAATAATGATAAGGGTAAAGATGTTAAAAAACAACCTATAATTAATACTGACCTCAAAAATAAAGGAAATGTAA
>AUXO017735034.1_pt1 | contig 84022 bp, 80 predicted proteins | sample 768731 | NCBI WGS metagenome assembly AUXO01 (sample SAMN02715735, study PRJNA202380) | gut metagenome | biome: sheep rumen | host: Ovis aries | place: New Zealand: Palmerston North
CATTATATCTATGCCGTTATAGTCTCTATAACGATATTAGAAGTTAGAATCTTATGTTTTTAATCATGAGAGGTTCAAGATAAGCTTTTAAACGGAATTCCTCAGTATAAGCGTGCTAAAGAAATTGGAGTGGTATATCAGGATCCATTAAGGGGTACAGCTCCAAACCTTTCTGTCTTTGAAAATATGCTCCTATCTATTAAGAGTAGGGTATCATTTATGAAGAAAAGATGAATATGATAGAGGAAGCATTACTTAAGACATATTCAGGAAACTTCAGTGATGTAACATTATTACAGCAGGAATGAAAACAAGTGGAAGAAAAATCTTCCACTTTTTTAATATATCATTTCATATGCAAAAAATATTCCAACACTTAGTATTATACAGCAAATAATTATAGTATAGCTTATATCCTTAATTATTCCTTTCTTCATTCTAAGTACATCTTCAAGTGTTATGAAATATCTATAAAGTGTTTGACTAACATATCCTTGACGACGAAGAGTGTATAAAAGTGCGAAAAAATCATCATAATCCTTACTTTCCTTTATATCTGATACCTCCGCAAGTAAATAAATATCTATCATCTTACTATCATCAAGATATTTTGTATCATCAGGAAGTGTAATATGATTAAAATTATCTATATCATAATATGATTCATTACGGAATTCTTCAACGGTTGTCTTACCCTCTCTTAAAAGTCCTGTAAGCCATGTACCATGGAAGAAGTCATGCTCTCTTAATTCATGATTTATACTAAATAATTCATAACAGAACTTATGAATATCAACAATAATATTATATTCCATACATGTAAGATGCAGGCATCTTTCATCTCTTGTAATATATGTTGAATCCTCTGATTGTTCTTTTATTGTTGTAAGAAAATCATATGTTATATCAAGAAAATCTACATCAATATTATACATAGCCTTATAATCATCATAAAGCTTATGTAGATATTTCTCATATTCCTCATAAACCCTTTTAAGATAAAATGAATCCTCACCTCTTGGAATCATTTCCATATTTGTTTCTTTTAAATCGGATAGGATATTTAAAAAATCCTCACGGCATTTTAATGAATATAATACAAATTCCTCTGTATCCATTAATTTTCCTCCTTCAAAATAAAAAGCCTAAGATTAGGCTTTTATTCTAATTCTGTTACTCCACTCTTATACCAATCACTATAGCTATATGTTAAGACATAAGCTATAGTTTCAGTAGAAGATGATGATTTAGTTCTACTATATTCAAGTAATACCCAAACTGTTGGATGGTTTGTTTTTACAAATAACCATTTTGATTTTGGATATTCAAATGAATAATCAGATAATGTATAGGTTACAGAGCTTGCGGAAGATGATGAAGTGGCAGAAGACTTAATTGTCTTTGAACTACCTTCCTTATAATTATTAGTCCAATGTCTATCTCCTATAGCTACAGTCATTGTAATTGATTTATATGAATAGCTAGAGCTAAAATTCTTAGCTGTAGCGCTAAATGTTATATCATGCGTATCCTCCTCATCGTTAGGCTCAGCATAATATGTTGCATAAAAATCAAAATCAAAATCATCAAGCTTTGATGGGCTTGATAGATAGTTGTAGCTATCACTTGGGAATAGCTCAACCTTAGTAATATTGTATTCAACAATATATGCGACTGGAATAGTTATTAATATGAATAATAGGAATGCTCCTATTATAAGAAACTTTCTAGTCTTATATATTTTTGTTGCGATTTTATTCTCTTTATTAATCTTGCTTACAAATGCTTTTTGCTTTTTAGGCTTTGTAATCTTATTTACTATAACCTCATTTGATTGTATCTCTTCATCTATAGTAAGTGATGAATAGCTTCCATCAAGTGAGTCAAATGATGTATTCTTATCATCCTGTAGGTATGACATATTGATCACCTTTTCTTTTAATTATAATATAATTTTAATATAATAAAGGAGTATTTACAAGAAAAAATTAGGAGTTTTTTAATTAAATTAAGAGAGTATATTGCATTGACTAAAACGCTTTTATAAGTTATAATAATAAATGGAATTTGAAATGTAATTTAATACATTTAATTATATTTAAAATTTTAATAAAGACAAAAGTGGAGGTGTAAGAATGTTCCTAATTGGTACAGGACTAATTATTGGAATGATCGTAGGCTTCATTTTGTGTTTAGGTGTTGGTTCACTTGCTGGATTATTCATTGGTAAGAAGCTAAAGGCTAAGGCTGATGAGAATGCATTTTTAAAGGGTAAGGAAGCTGCAGATAAGCTTATTGAGAATGCAGAGGCTGAGTGTGACCGTATTAAGAAAGAATCCATTGCTGAAACTAAGCAAGAGATATTCGTTATGAAGCAGGATGCTGAACAGGATATCAGAGAGAGAAAGCAAACAGTCGTTGAATTAGAGAATAAGATTAATCAACGTGAGGATTCTTTAGATAGACGTAGTTCAAATCTAGATCGTCGTGAAGAATTATTAAATGTTAAAGAATCAAAATTAGATGAAAAGAAAATTGAATTAGAACAACTAAATAACAAAGTGGAAAGAACGTTAGAGCAACAAGAGAAAAAGCTTGTTGAGATTTCTGGATTATCTAAGGAGGAAGCTTCAAAGCTTATTATGGAGCGTGTTAAGGAGGATATGGCTACAGAAATTGCAGCATATATCAAGGAAGAGGAAGACAAGGCTCGTAATGAGGTTAGAAACAATGCTAAAAATATTTTATCAATGGCTATCCAGAAATATGCAGGAGAGACTGTTGGTGAAACAACTGTTACAACAGTTACAATCCCATCAGATGAAATGAAGGGACGTATTATTGGACGTGAGGGACGTAATATTAGAGCAATCGAGACTATGACTGGAGTAGATTTAATTATTGATGATACACCAGATGCAGTAGTTGTATCTTGTTTCGATCCTATTCGTCGTGAAATCGCTAAGAAATCTCTTGAGATGCTAGTAAGTGATGGAAGAATCCATCCAGCTAGAATTGAAGAGGTTGTTGAAAGATGTCGTAACGAAATTGAGATGGATATTCGTGAGCGTGGAGAGGAAGCTATATTTAAGGCTGGAATCGGAAAGCTTCATCCTGATTTAGTTCGTTTAGTAGGTAGATTATATTATCGTACATCATTTGGACAAAATGTATTACAGCATTCATTAGAAACATCATTCTTAGCAGGAAAGCTTGCTGCTGAGCTTGGTGAAAATGAAATGCTTGCTCGTAGAGCAGGATTACTACATGATATTGGAAAGGCTGTAGACCATGAGGTTGAAGGTTCACATGTAGAAATTGGTGTAGAGCTAGCTCAAAAGTATCATGAGCCTAAGGAGGTTATAGATGCAATTGCATCTCACCATGAGGATGTACCTCCTAAGAGCGTTATTGCAGTGCTTGTAGCTGCAGCTGATGCATTATCATCTGCTCGTCCAGGTGCTCGTAGTGATAGCTTAGAAAATTATACAAAGCGTCTAGAGGCTCTAGAGGAAATCTCTAATAGCGTAAAGGGTGTTCAATCATCATATGCTATTCAAGCAGGACGTGAGGTAAGAGTTATTGTTAACCCAGAGCAAATTAATGATCTTGAGACTATCAAGGTTGCAAGAGAGATTAAGGAGCAGGTAGAAGCAAAGCTTAATTACCCAGGAACTATCAAGGTTACTGTTATTCGTGAGACACGTGCAGTAGACGTAGCTAAGTAAGAAAAATGCACCTATATCATATAAGGTATAGGTGCTTTTTGTTAGAAGGGTTGAATATTTATGAGAATATTATTTATAGGAGATATTGTAGGAGAAGCAGGATTGCTATATCTTGAACAAAACCTTCCAAGAATTAGACAAAATCATAAAATTAATATTATCATAGTTAATGCTGAAAATATTACTAATGGTAGGGGACTTCGTAAAAAGGATTATGATAGATTAATGAAGATGGGTGTTTTTGCAATAACAATGGGAAATCACACATTCTCTCAAAGAGATATCAAGAATTATATTAATGATTCAAAGGTCATAAGACCTGCTAATTTTAATTCTAATTTAGGTGCAGGATATCTTACTCTAAATTATAATGAAAAGAAGATTACAATTGTTAATTTACTTGGAAGAGTATATATGAATAATATGTCACTAGATAATCCTTTTACAGTAATGGATAAAATTTTATCAGATGTAAAGGGTAAAACAGATTATATTATAGTAGATATGCATGCTGAAGCTACATCAGAAAAAATAGCCTTTGGCCTAGATTTTGATGGTAAGGTAGATGCAATAGTAGGAACACATACACATGTACCAACAGCAGACGCAAGAGTTCTTCCAAAGGGAACTCTATATGTAACTGATATTGGAATGACAGGACCATTAAATGGTGTTCTTGGAGATGATGCTAATGCTATAATCGAAAGATTTAGAACAGGTATATATACTCCAACAAATGTAACAGAGGATACTGCATTACAATTTAACGCAGTAATACTTGATATAAATGGTCATAAGAATACAATTGAAAGAATAGGAGCAATTAAAGAGTAATTTTTTAATTGCTTTTTTCTTCCCTATTATATTATAATAGAAGGCGGTGATTTTATATGAGGAAGATTAAGCTTAGTGTGCCATCACTTCAAGAGGCACGTAATCGTAGAAAAGAGGAAACATTAAAGGTTTTTTATACCCTAAAGGATCAATATAAGGGTATTGGAAATGGAAAAACATATAGTGTTTTAACATATGGTTGTCAAGGAAATGAAGCCGATTCTGAGGTTATGGTAGGAATCCTTGAGCAATTAGGATATACACAAAGCGATGATGAATATAATGCAGATGTCGTTATTTTAAACACATGCGCAATAAGACAAAATGCAGAAAATAGAGTTTGGGGAGTACTTGGAAGACTTAAGGGTATGAAGAAAACTAATCCTGATATGATAATTGGAATATCTGGATGTATGCCACAGGAGCCTGAGGCTACTCAAAAGATAATGGAATCATATCCTCATATTGACCTAATATTTGGAACACATAATATTGGAAATCTTCCAAAGCTATTATATGAAGCATATATGTCAAAGAGCAAAGTAATAGAGGTATTATCAACTCAAGGAAGTATACTTGAGGGAGCTCCTGTAAAGCGTCAGCTTAAGCATAAGGCTTGGGTAAATATTATGTTTGGTTGCGATGAGTTCTGTACATATTGTATTGTACCTTATACAAGAGGTAAGGAAAGATCTCGTGATAAGGAGGATATTATCAATGAGGTTAAGGAGCTTAAGGAATTAGGATATAAGGAAATTACCCTTCTTGGACAAAATGTAAATGCCTATGGTAAGGACAAATATGATGATTATTCATTTGGAGATTTATTACAGGATTTAGACAAGATAGGTATTGATAGAATTAAATATACAACATCTCATCCTAGAGATTTTGATGAAAAAACAATAAACGCAATGGCTACATGCAAGCATGTAATTCCATGGCTTCACCTACCTGTTCAATCAGGTGATGATGATATTTTAAAATCAATGAATCGTAAATATACAATGGAAAGATACCATTATATAATAGATGAGCTTAAAAGAAGAGTACCAGGAATTGCTATTACAACAGATATTATAGTAGGATTCCCTAATGAAACAGAGGAGCAATTTAATCATACCCTAGATCTTGTAAGATATTGTGAGTTTGATGGAGCCTATACATTTGTATATTCTCCAAGAGAGGGTACACCTGCGGCTAAGATGAAGGATAATGTAACACCAGAGGAAAAGGATCAAAGGCTTTATAAGCTAAATGATTTAATAAATGAATATGCCTTAAAGGGTAATGAAAGATTTATCGGTGAGGTAGTAGAAGTTTTAGTTGATGGTGAAAGTAAGAATGGTCTTGATATGATGTGTGGATATACACGTCATAATAAGCTATGCCATTTCAAGGCTAAAAATAAGGATATAGTTGGTACTGAGGTTAAGGTTAAGGTAACAGAGGCTAAGACTTGGTTTATTGTAGGAGAGCTTTGCGATGAATAATATTTGTAAGCCAAAAGAGGAGCTTATAAATGCTATTTCAAATCTTCCTTTTGTAAAAAGGCTTCATGAGCTTGAGAAAATTATAGATAATAATCCAGAGCTTAAAAATAAGATTTTAGAGATGAAAAGCATTCAAAAAAATCTTATTAATGCTAAGCATTATGATTTAGTAAATCAAGCCGCATTAGATGAAAAAAGGCTTAAGGCTATTAAAGAAGATATTATGAATACACCACTTTTAGAGGAATATCTAGATTTATTAGATGAAGCATATGAAATGCTTCAAAATATATCTAGAATCATCGAAGGTGAATTAAACAATGGTATCAAATAATATAACAATTGAATAAAATTATTAAAAAGAGAGAAAAATTCTCTCTTTTTTTGTATAATAAATATTATGATAGCGTTTTTAGAGGTGAAAAAATGAAATATTATATAGGAATGGATATTGGGACTTCTTCAACAAAGGCAGTTCTTTTTGACCGCTTAGGTCATATTCATAAGACCTCATCTTATGAATATGATATTATTACCCCAAAGAATGGGTATGCAGAGGAGGATCCTAATGATTGGAAGAATGCGGCTATAAGTGTTTTAAAGGATATAGCGCTTAGTGTTGATCCTGATGAAATAAGAGGTATTGGATTATCTGGTCAAATGCATGGGCTTGTATTGCTTGATAAAGATGATAATATTTTAAGAAATTCTATTATCTGGTGTGATAATAGAACTGTTCATGAGGCTTTAGAAATTAAAGCCTTTGGAGAAGATAAGATAAGAGAAATAACAGGTAATAACCCGATGCCAGCATTTACCTTAGCTAAGCTTTTATGGGTTAAGAATAATGAGCCTGATATTTATAAACAAATTGATAAGGTAATGCTTCCAAAGGATTATATTAGATATGTTTTAACAGGACAGTTTAAAACTGAATATAGTGATGCCTCAGGTATGCAGATGGTAGATCTTAAAAATGAATGCTATTCAGATGAGATACTTACATATTTTGGAATTGATAGAAAAATACTTCCTGAAATTGTAGAATCTGCAGATATAACAGGTACAATTTTGGAAAAAATCAGTGAAGAAACAGGTATTAAAACAACAACCTTCGTTGTAGGAGGTGCAGGAGATCAAGCAGCCTCTGCGATTGGTAATGGTATTGTAGGATGCAAGGATGTTTCAATTACTCTTGGTTCTAGTGGAGTTGTATTTGCGTCTTTAAAGGATTTAGAGATTAAGAATAATGGATTACAATATTTCCATCATGCCCTACCACATAAATATCATACTATGGGTGTTACAAATGGTTGTGGTAATAGTTTAAAGTGGTATAAGGAAAATCTATGTCAATATGAAGCCTCTCTAGCTAAGGCAGATGGTCTTTCATCATATGATTATATTACTCGTAATATAGATAATATTCCTGCTGGATGTAATGGATTAATATATCTTCCATATTTAATGGGTGAAAGAACTCCAAATCTTGATCCTAACGCAACAGGAATGTTTATAGGTATTCGTAATAATACAACAAAGGATATGATGACAAAGGCTGTAATAGAGGGTATTTCATATTCTATGAAGGATTGCTATAGCCTTTTAGGATTTACTCCATCAAAGGTTTTAATATCAGGTGGAGGAGCTAGAAATCCTAAATGGTGTAGGATTTTAGCATCAATGCTAAATCATACTGTATCAAGAGTTGATTTAGATGAGGCAGGAGCTTTAGGAGTCGCAATACTTGCGATGGTAGCTGATAACATATATTCTGATGTTGAGGATGCATGTAAGAAAATAATCACACTTCGTGATTCATTTGAGCCAAGGCTTAATGATTATAGAGCTTATTTAAAATATTTTGAGGTTTATAAAATGCTTTATAAGCAGAATAAGATATTATTTGAAATGGAAAAGGAGATTAAGTAAATGAAAAAATATTTTTCACAGGTAAGAAGAATAAAATATGAGGGACCTAAGTCTAAGAACCCATTAGCATTTAAGGAGTATAATGCAGAGGAGTTAGTTCTTGGAAAGCCAATGAAGGAGCATCTAAGATTTGCTATGTCATGGTGGCATACACTAGGAGCTATGGGTGAGGATCAATTTGGAGGTCCTACTATGGATAGACCATGGAAGCATAAGGATTTAATGAAGATGGCAAAGAATAAGGTTGATGCTGGATTTGAATTCATGCAGAAGCTTGGAATTGAATATTTTTGCTTCCACGACCTAGATATTGCTTATCCATGTGAGAAGCTTAGTGATTTCCATGAGGCATTAGATGAGATTTCAGACTATATGCTTGAAAAAATGAAGGAAACAGGAATTAAGTGCTTATGGGGAACATCTAATTTATTTAATCATAAGAGATTTGTTCATGGTGCTGCCACATCATGCAATGCAGATGCATTTGCATATGCAGCAGCCTCTGTTAAGAAGGCCATTGATATAACTAAAAAGCTTGGTGGAGAAAATTATGTATTCTGGGGTGGAAGAGAAGGATATGAAACACTTCTAAATACTAAGACTGACTTAGAGCTTGATAATTTTGCACGCTTCCTTCAAATGGCTGTAGATTATGCTAAAAAGATTGGATTTAAGGGTCAATTTTTAATTGAACCAAAGCCAAAGGAGCCAACAAAGCATCAATATGATTTTGATACTCAAACTGTACTTGGATTTTTAAGAAAATATAATCTTGAAAAATATTTCAAGGTTAATATTGAGGCTAACCATGCAACTCTTGCAGGACATACATTCCAGCATGAGCTTAATATGGCAAGAATTAATGGAGCATTAGGTTCAATTGACGCAAATCAAGGAGATATGCTTCTTGGTTGGGATACAGATCAATTCCCAACAAATATCTATGATGCTACAATGGCAATGTATGAGGTTATACTTGCAGGTGGCTTAAATCCGGGAGGACTTAATTTTGATGCGAAGGTTAGAAGAGGATCCTTTGAAACAGATGATCTTTTAATTGCCTATATTGCGGGTATGGATACATTTGCTAAGGGATTAAAGGTAGCGGCAGCCCTATACGAGGATAAGGTGCTTGAAAACTTCAAGGATATGCGTTATGCATCATATAATAGTGGTATTGGGGCTCTTATAGTATCAGGTAAGACTGATTTTGAAGCATTGTCTAAATATGCACTTGAAAATGATCAAATCATAAATAATTCTGGACGTCAAGAAATGCTTGAGGCAATTGTTAATCAATATATTTACAAATAATTGACAAATATAGCTATATTTGGTAAAATCAAGTTAGATTTTTTGGGAAAGGATTTGTAAAAAAATGGTTTTTGATAAGGTAAAAGAAATTATTGTAAATGAGCTAAGTGTTGAGGCTGATAAGGTAACTCCTGAAGCTAATTTAAAGGAGGATCTTGGAGCTGATTCTATTGATGCCGTAGAGGTTATTATGTCTTTAGAGGATGAGTTTAATGTATCAATTTCTGATGATGCAGCTCAAAATATTAAGACAGTTCAAGACCTTGTAAATTACATTGAGGCAGAACAAGCTAAGTAATTTTTATAAATATATTATGGAATGAAGAAATTCATTCCTTTTTTCTTTTAATTTAAGGCCTTTAAATGTATAATTTAAGTATAGGCGGTGAGGAGAAGATGGGAGAACTCTATAATGACTGGAATAATAAGCGTGTTTTTAAAATAGAGCATGATAGATTTAAACCAAAAAGATATCTTTATACAACTCCATACCAGGTAGTTAATAATGGCTTTAATAATAAAAACCTATTTCCTACCATTTTTTCTGATGTCCTAAATAAGGCTTATAGAATGAAGGGATATAATGTAATGTATCCTGTAATTTGTAATAATTTAAATGATATAACCTATTCTTATTCTAGATTAAGAGGAGAGGGAATAGAAGCTCTTAGAAGAACACATAGGCTTGAGCTATGTGATCTTAATGTTGGCTTTGATTCTGAAAAGGAAATATCACTTAGTGATAATACTAGTATAAAATTTGTTCAGCAAATATTTAAGGAAATGTATAGCAAGGGCTATATTAAGCTTAAGAGGAAAGAGGTATTTACAGATTTTACCTCACATCAGGTATATCCTAGATCATGTGTTGAGCTTGTAAATGATAAATATGTTTTTAAGGATAGCAAAGAGGATGCATATGTAAAGACTATGGATGTCTTTGTAATTGATTTATCAAAATTTGATGGGCTTATTAAAAATATTAATGATTTAAAGGTTGATGATGAAATAAAGAATAAAATATTTGATTTCCTAGGATGTAAAAAGGGTCTTAGCATTAATATTAAAAATCATGATTTTTCTATTAAGGCTGACCTAGATAATCCAGAGCTTATAGGAGGTATTTCCTTTATAGCATTAAATCCTAAGCTTATAGATGTCTTAATGTATACTACACCAGATGAGTATATTAGTGTTTCAAATTATGTCCTTGAGGAAAGTGATATGGATTGTTTTACAGGAGTTGTTTTAAAAAATCCATTAACATTTAAGGATATTTATGTTTTCGCATCATATAAATATGATGAGGCTATTCATGTAGGAATTCCTACAATAGATACTCTTGATTATATGTTCGCCTCATCACTTGGTCTTGATCCAAATATCTGCCTTGATGATGATAGAATACTTATTCAATCAGATTTCCTTGATGGTTTAAGTGAGGATATGGGTCGTGAAGAGGTATGTAATGCGTTTATTCAAGAGGGTATGGGAAGTATATATTTAAAGCCTTCAGATATGGATTTAATTATTACATCCTTCAATGATCTTGGTATTTTAATTCCTGCAGGTGTTGATTACCTAGGTGAAATTACAGTTCTTGATGATATGTATTACCCAATATATTTTAATAATAGATTTAAGCCTTGTGCCTTTAATGAGGATAAGCTTGATAATAGAATTCAGCTTTCAAAGATGACATTTAATAGAGGATTTGTTCTAGGCTTATCAAATATATATGCTAAGATGTATGATTCTCTTACTGGTGGAGATGATTTTTATAATAGTAGCTCTATTTATAATGATTTTAATGAGACTATTGGTATTCTTTATGCTGATACTGCCTTTGAAGAAGTTTTATATAATATAATTTTTAATATGTATTTTAAGGATATTGGCAAGGAATATAATCCATATAAGAGGATATTTGTTATAAACGATAGTCCTATGGATATTGATTCTTTAGGAGAGCAGCAGAGGCTTGGTGTTTCATTTGTAAATGAAATACTAGAAAGATATTCAAGTGATGCGTATAGGCTATATCTTTTAAGTAATAATTCTCATAGTGATGATTTAAAAGAGACATTAGAGGCCTTAGATTTATATAAGGGAATGCTTCAGGAAATAAAAAAGGCCTTTGAGGAGCCTTTCTTAAATCAAGCATTTGATAATATTTATTTTACTGAATTTGTTAAGAATTGTAATAAGCTTTTAGAACAATTTGAAATTGTAAAGCTTACTAAGACAATTATGACATTCTTTAAAAGCTTTGTCTTACCTCACAATATATCAAAGGATGAGGCACATCGCTTTTTAATTATTTTTAGTATTATTTGTCCTGAAATATCTGAGACAATTAATAAAGAGGTATTTAATGATAGGTATTCTATATTTTATCAGGAATTCCCTAAAATATAATCTCCCTGCCATGCGTTAAGTTTTCTCATTTCCTTATCTATTTCATTCATTACAACCATCTTTTTGATGGTCCATTTAGGTGCTATTAAATCATTTATTACACCATCAGCCGCAAGGCGGTGAATGATGATATTTTGGTTGAGATTTCTTATTTGCTCAATTACGATATCTCTATATTCATTAAGTGTTAGTATTGGGAAAGGATTCTTTTTGTAATCCTCTCCCATTTTTGTTTCCTCTAAAACTAAAAGAGAATGTATTTTTACACCTTGAATATCAAGAGTGTTTAAATATTTTGCAGTCTCTATCATCATTTCCTTGGTTTCATATGGAAGACCATTTATGATATGTACTACAACCTCTATATTTTTTTCTCTAAGCTTTTTTACACATTGACTAAACTCATCTAATGTGTGGCCTCTATTTATAAGTTGTGCAGTTTCTTCATGTATTGTCTGAAGCCCTAGCTCTATTTGTATAGGCTTTATTTTATTTAATTCTGCAAGATATTCAATTTTATCATCCTCAAGGCAATCACATCTTGTAGCTATAGATAATCCTATGACCTTAGGGTCTATTGTAAGAAGAGGCTCATATATATTTTTAAGCTCATTAAGAGGCTTATATGTATTTGAGTTTGCTTGAAGGTATGGTATGAAATAGGCATCTGGCCATTTTTTAGTCATTATAGCTTTAATTTTATTAAATTGTATTTCAAGAGGCTCATACCTATTTCCTGCAAAATCACCAGAACCGCTTTTTGAGCAGTAGCTACATCCACCAAATCCCTTAGTACCATCCTTGTTTGGGCAGCTAAATCCAGCGTTTAAGGAAATCTTACATACCTTGCTATTATATTTTTGCTTATAGTATGCACTTAATGTGTTGTAGTGCTTTTCATCATTCATTAGCATTATAAAATCACCAATTTAATTTTATCATATTTATTGGTGTATTTAACATAAATTTATGTTATAATCTTAATTGCTAAACAATATGATAGAAAGGATGGTATGGTATGCGTTTATTAGATAGTCTATTTAGACCAAAGTTTATTGGCAAGTATTTAGCTGATAAGCTATGGAGAGTTATTTTGTATTTTGTTTTAATGTTCGTATTATGTGCTACACCATCTATTGTTCAATATACAAATGTTGGTGGTGTATTATATTCTGATGCCACAGAGCTATATCAGGAGATATATAATGATTCTTCAATTTCATACAAAATTGAGGATAATAAGCTTAATAGCTCAAATGTAGGATATTATTCTGATGGTGGTATGGCAGTAGCCTTTAATACAAAGGAAACTAAGGCCACATTAAGCTTAGTGTTTTATGAGGAATATTATGTAGTTGTTTATGAGGGTGGAACATCAAGTGAGGCTACATTAAAGACAGTTTATTATAATTCACTTAATGATTCATCACTTGATTTTTCAAAGGTTCAGCAAAAGTCATTTGCTGAAGTTTATAAGCTTCTTGATTTAATTAATGTCGCATATGATGCATATAAAGCACATGTTGTGCCAACACAGCTAGCTACAGCACTTGTCTCAATGCTTATTGAGTTTGGAGTTGTTCTTTTAATTTTAATATATACAGGACAATATTTTAATCCATTCCTTCCAAGAAGGATAAGAGGAAGAATTGCGGTATACGCAATGAGCTGGACTTTTGTAGCGTATATTGTGGGAGCTTTAATTAATTTTTCATATCTTTTCTATTTAGGAGTTATTATTTCATTTATATTTATGGGTATTGCTTCAAGAAATATAGTTAGGGTTAAGAAAACAGATATACAACAATAAAAAGAAGGGGAAGATTTTATGAGCTATATTGATTCACTAAAGGAAGCTAAGGCTTTTGATTTTGAACATAATAGCTTAACATTAGATCGTATCGTTCTTGAAAAGAAAACTAAGACATTTAATCTTGACGTTACAATTGATAAGGCTTTAACCTTACATGAACGTCAAGATTTTTATTCTAAAAATAATAGTTTATTCGAGAATGCAGAATCACATGTTAAACTTAATGTTAAATATAATAGAAATGAGCTTGATAGCGATTCTATAATTGAATATCTTGATTTCTGTATTGATGAGAAATTAAAACAAACTACCTTAATTGAGCCATTTAAGGAATTCAAAAAGGAACATAGTGGGAATATAATTACTGTTTTTGTTGATGAAATTACAGATGCAAATCTTAATATCGCATCTGAATTAGAGAAAGATCTTAATTCTCTTTATGGCTTAAAGGTTTTTGTAAAAATTGAGGAATCTGAAGAGGAAAAGAAAAAAACATTAGAAGCTAGAGCTCTTTTAGAGAAAAAGGAGGAGCTTGAGCTTCGTGAGATTAAAGCCCGCCTTTCTGAACAAGAAAAGGCTAAGGAAATGTCTATTAAAAAGGATAAGAACTTTAAGTTTTCATATAATACCTATGAAATCAAAAATATACCTTCTGATATGGAGGGTCTTTCAAAATTTCAAAATGAGGTTGGGCCTGCCTTATTTAAGGTAGTTGGTACTATTTTTAAGGCTGAGGTTAGAGATTTAAAGAGGGCAAAGCTTTTTATTGGAGCTATTACAGATGAAACTGATTCAATTAAAATTAAGGCCTTTGTAAGAGGAGATAATAATCTTCAAAAATATAATGAAATTGCTGAATCTGTTTCAAAGGGTAAGTTTATCAATTGTGAAATTACTGGTCGTGTTGAGTATGATCAGTATGAGAGAGATGTCTTATTAAGTGTTTCAACACTTGATGTTATGGGTGTAAAGAATATTAATTATGGTCATGATGACGCTCCTGTTAAGAGAGTTGAGCTTTGTGTACATACTAAGCTTTCTAATTTTGATGGATTAAACGAGGCTTCAGATTATATCAAGTGCGCAAAGGCATGGGGACATAAGGCTATGGGATTTACTGATCATAACGGAGTTTATGTTATATCAGATATTTTTCATGCGACTGAAAAGGATAAATCTGTAAAGCCACTTTATGGATGTGACCTAGATTATCTTGATGATAATAAGCTACATATTACATATGGAAAGGGAGATAAGAATCTTAAGGATGCGACTTATGTTGTCTTTGATATTGAGACAACAGGATTTAGTCAAAATCATGATTCAATTATTGAAATTTCCTGTGCTAAGGTTAAAAATGGAGCTATTATTGATCAATATGATGATTTCGTTAAGCCATTAATTCCAGTACCAGAGCGTATTACAAATATTACATCTATTACAAATGATATGGTTTGTAATGCTATGTCTATAGAGGAAGCATTAAAGAAGTTTGTAGAATATTCTAAGGATTGTATAATTGTAGCTCATAATGCTGATTTCGATATTGGCTTTATTCGTGCTAAGCTTAGACAAACAGGTCTTGGTGATATTGATTTCTTAGGAATTGATACCCTAAGGCTTATGCATTTTATTTATTATGGTGAGCTTACAAAATTCAACCTAAAGGCTGTAGCTAAGTTCTTTAAGGTTAGACAGGATCATCACCATAGAGCTAATGATGATACAAGAGTTTTAGCTGAAGCATTCTGTAAGATGATTGTGGATGTATTAGCTAAGGGATATAAGAACTATAATGAGTTAAATAGTATGATTCATCAAAATGAAAAGGCATATAAGAATATTATTCCAAAAAGAGCTCGAGTTATAGCCTTAAATCAAACAGGTTATAAGAATATGTTTAAGATGGTATCAGATGCCCTTACAGAGCATGTATCATCTGATGCAAGGCTTTTACAGTCTGTTGTTGAAAAATACCATGAGGGAGTATTATTCCTATCAGGTAATTCATTTGGTGATGTTTTTGATAATGCCCTTAATCGTTCAGATGAGGAATTAAAATATGCTATTTCAAAATATGATGTAATTGAGGTTCAGCCAATTCATTCATATGATCATATAATAAATGAGCTTTCTGATGTTCGTGATGGACTTAAAATAGTACAGGATACTGTAAAGAAAATTATTGATGAAGCTAAGGCACAAGGAAAGCTTGTTGTAGCTACATCAGAATGCTACTACATAGATAAGCAGGATAAGAAGTATCGTAATATTTTAATTGATTCTCCTAAATCAGGAGGAGGATTCCATGAGCTTGCCTCATATATGAAGGAGAAGGTATTACCTAATGCTCATTTAAGAACAACTGCAGAAATGCTTGATGAATTTAATTATCTTCCAAAGGATTTGGCTTATGAAATAGTTGTAACTAATACCAATAAGGTTGCTGATATGGTTGAAGATATTGTAGCCTTTAAGAAGGGTGATGGAGCTATGTATGTTCCTGCAGATGATGAGTTTGCGGATCATCCATATCCTGAATTCCGTTATCCATCTATGGTTCAGGCTATGAAGGATGTTGTTTCATCTAATGTATTAAAACGTTATGGAGAGAAGGTTCATCCATTTGTACAGGCAAGACTTGACCGTGAGCTTAAATCTATTATTTCTTCAGGATATTATTCAACATATTTTATGGCATACCTAATGGTTAAGGATTCATTAGACCATGGATATCTAGTAGGTTCTCGTGGTTCAGTTGGATCATCACTTGTCGCTAATATGATGAATATTACTGAGGTTAATGCCCTACCTCCTCATTACCTATGCCCTAAGTGTAAGTTTATGGCAATTAAGTTTAATCCTAATCAAGAGGAGTTTATTCAAAATGATTATGAAAGACAGCTACAGGATGTATTAAGAAAGGTAGGTTCAGGATATGACCTTCCTGATATGAAGTGTCCTGTGTGTGGAGAACCATTAAAGAAGGATGGTCATGATATACCATTTGAGACATTCCTTGGATTCCATGGAGATAAGATTCCAGATATTGATCTTAATTTCTCTGGTGAATATCAGCCAACAGCCCACCTATTTGTAAGAAAGATGATGGGATATGATAATTCATTTAGAGGAGGTACTGTAGGTACTGTCCAGGATAAGAAGGCATATGGATATGTTAAGGCTTATCTAGAAAAGCATGAAATAAAGATGCGTGATTGTGAAATCGATAGAATTGCCACAAAGATTACAGGTGTTAAGGTTACAACAGGTCAGCACCCAGGTGGAATTGTAGTTGTACCTAAGCGTATTGATATCTTTGATGTAACACCTATTCAATATGCGGCAAATGATGATACTAACGAATGGAGAACAACTCACTTTGATTATCATGCATTTGAGGATAATTTATTAAAGCTTGACGTACTAGGACATGACGATCCTACCCTTATTAAATATTTCATGGATATTGTACATGAGCATCAGGATGAATTCCCATTCTCTGATCCTCGTGATATTCCACTTGATGATCATAATGTATTTGGACTGTTTGGTTCAACTACAACTATTGGCCTAAAGCCAGAGCAAATAGATTCTAAGGTAGCTTCATTTGCAGTACCTGAGCTTGGTACTCCATTTGTAAGACAAATGTTACTTGATACAATGCCAAAGACATTTGCTGAGCTTGTAAAAATATCAGGTCTTTCACATGGAACTGGTGTATGGCTTGGAAATGCACAGGATTTAGTAAATCCAAATAATCCAACAGGATTTGGTACACTTACATTCGATAAGGTTATCGGATGTAGAGATGATATTATGGTCGATTTAATGGCATTTGGAATGGACCCTGGAAAATCATTTAAAATTATGGAGTTCGTTCGTAAAAATAAAAAGAAGGGTGACCCACAGGGATGGGAAAACTTCAAGAAGGAAATGCGTGAGGCTAATGTACCAGAATATTATATTTGGTCTTGTGAGCAAATAGAATATATGTTCCCTAAGGCACACGCTATTGCCTATATCATAATGGCACTTCGTATTGCATGGTTCAAGGTTTATAAGCCTGCGATGTTCTATAGCGCATATCTATCAAAGAGAGCAAAGGCATATGATGTTTATGCAATGCTTGGTAATGAAGCTGATATTAAGAAGAAGATTAAGGATCTTGAGTCTATTGGTATGGGGCAACGTACTGCAAAAGATGATGATTTAATTACATCCCTTCAGGTAGTACTTGAGGCTAAGGCTCGTGGTATAAGATTCTTACCTGTAGATATTAAAAAGAGTGATTCAGCTGTATTTAATATTGAGGGTGGACTTGTAGATGGTGCTCTTCGTATTCCATTTGCGGCAGTAGATGGTCTTGGACCATCAGCTGCTGAAAATATTAAGGCTAAGAGAAGTGAAAAAATGTTTACATCTATAGAGGATGTAAATAAGAGAACTAGATTAAATCAAACATTATCTGAGGAATTTAGAAAAATGGGAGCCTTCGGTGATTTACCTGAAGAGGATCCTATTGAGGAGACGGGATTATTCGCCTTCTAAATTTGTGAAATTGTGTAATTTCTTACGATTAATTGAATGGATTATGATTATGTGATAAAATTAATATCGTGAGGTGATGTAATTTGATTTATTCAAATCCAATGTATACAAATGTTGAAACAACAAGTATATACGCTAATGAAAATACAGCAACCTATCAGGGTATTACACTAAAAACATTATTATTACTTGGAATTGCAGGCATTTCTGGTATTCTTGGTGGTTTATTTATAAGCTATACACAAAATCTAGTTTATTATTTTGTGGCATTATTAGTAGCACTTATAGCAGGATTTATTACAGTAATTATAGGAAGAAGTAATCCAAAAAAGGCTATGGTATGTTCTATTATTTATTCCATTTCTGAAGGATTAGTTATTGGAATGATTACACTTGTAGCTGATTATTTCTATCAAGGTATTGCGCTTATCGCAGTTGCCTCTACAGCAGTTATTTTTGCGGTATGCCTTGCCTTATTTGCATCAGGAGCTATGAGGAATGTATCTAAGCTAAGGAGCATGTTTATATTAGTATTATGCTCAATTGTGGCTGTATCAATTGTTTTAATACTTTTAACAGTATTTAATATTGATAATACCGCAACTGTTATTAAGTCATACTACAAAATGGTAATATTTTTAGAGTTTTTATATATATTATATGGATGTGTAATGCTATTCTTTAATTTTAATGAGGCTACATTATATGTTCAAGAGGGTGCTATAAAGAGCTTTGAATGGGTAGCTGCGTTCGGATTAGTGCTTTCAATATTATATATTTATTTAGAAATATTAAGATTATTGCTTTATATAATGCAGTATGCAAGAAATGATTAAAAAAAGGAGAGATTAGAATGAAGGATAAGAATGTAATTGATGCAGAGGTAGTGGATAACGATTCACACTCTGAAAAAAATGAAGAAGTTAAAAAGGATGGATTATTCTCAAAGATTAAAAAGAAATACAATGATGTTCAGCTAGAAAATAAGATTTCTGATGAATTCAAGAAGGATGCAGAGCAATATGTTATTTATAGAGGAACAAGTATTTTAAATGGAAATCAATTCTATGCCAAGAATTATGAGGCTGATGGATACATTATAGCTTGGCTTAGCGATAAGCCAGTTATTGAAAAAGCTTTAATTAGTGCTAGAAGAAATGAGGATGTATATAAAATTACATCTGTAGAAAAGGTAGATGTTGTAGTAAGCCTTGATGGTGTAGATTACACTCGTTCTGCTTATAAGATTCTGTTTGGAGAAAAGGCTATTAAAGCTAATGTGGTTAAGGTAGAGGATAATTATTTTCTATTATAGCTTACAAGGATGTAGGTTTTCCTACATCTTTTTTATTGGCCGTATATATTGAAAATTATTAAGTTATAAACTATAATTAATATAAAGATACACATATGAGAGGGTATATATGGCGATTCAAACAAAAAAATACATAAAATGTGATGATTACAAACCACTTAATCTTGATTTGATGTATGAAGGAAATAAGATTGTATTAGATAATCTTGATTATGATTTAGAGGCAATAATAAACACAGAGGGACCACTTACATATAACACATTAAAGGAAAGGCTTAGAGAAGCATTTGGTGTAGCTAAAATAAGTGGAAAGGCCTTAGATGTTATTATTCCACATTTAAAAAGATTTGGATATATGGAAACTGATAATCTTTTTGATAAGGTTATTTGGCCTGATAGAGGAATATATAAAATAGATTATGTAAGAATGGGATATGAAAGACAAATCTATGATATTCCAAGAGAGGAAATTCAAAATGTTTTAATTGAGTATTATAACGAAGGATATAGAGCTGAGGATTTATATCATAAGGTTCTTAATTTCTTTGGATATAGTGTACTTACTAAGAAGGCATTAGAATATTTAGAGTTTGTACTAAAGAAGATGTAATAGGGGGTGCATAGTATGGCACATGTTGATTTAATGACAATAGATTATTTTAAAAATATGAATTATTCGACATATATTGATTCCTTAACAAATGTAATTAATAGAGAGAATATTATTAATTATACTAAGGAGCTTATAGCAAATGGTAAGCCATTTGCCTTAGCTATAATAAATGTTGATAATTTCAAGCTTCTTAATGATTCATATGGTACGCATGTAGGAGATATTGTATTATCACAGTTCGCTACCATTTTAAAGAATGGTGTAGGACTTGATGCACTTGTTGGAAGACAAAATGGAGACCAATTTATAGCAATCTTCCATGGTGAGCATACATATGATTCAATTCATAAGAGACTAAAATCTCTTATGGATGAGCATATAAGAATAAAGAATGATTTATTTCAGTCACTTAATATTTCAATAACTGCCACAATAGGATGTGCATTATTCCCAAGTGACGCATCTGATTATGATACACTTCTTATGAAGGCTACTAAGGCTTTATTTAGAGGAAAGACTAAGGGAAGAAACTGCTTCATTATTTATGTTGATGAAAAGCATAAGAATATTGAAATGAGAAAGAATGTAGAAATTACTACATCAGCAATGCAGGAGATTCATTCAATCCTTACAAATCCTAAGAAGGATTTAAGTAAAAAGGCAGTAGAGGCAATGGGATATATTCTTAATTTCTTATCTCTATCTCATGCTTATCTTTATATTAATGGCAAGGTGCTATATAAAAATATAGGTGATGGTAAGGATTTAGGTATTCCTAACTTCAATGATCTTAAGGAACTATTAGATGAACAGGGTATTATTAATGTTAATAATTATTCTGATTATAAGGAAACTAAGAGATCATTTCATATGTATTGTGGAGAGAACCATATCTATTCTTGTTTAATAAAGGAGGTTACATTTGCAGGAGCTCCTTTAGGATATTTATTGTTTGCGGATACTAAGATTAAGCGTATCTGGCAACAAAATGATAGAAATATGGTAGCCTTCCTAGCATATGAATTATCATTTTTATTAAATAAATAATTAGTATAAAAAGCTCTTTTTAAATAAAAAGAGTTTTTTTGTTATTCCTTTTCCATAAAAATAAGCTTTGTTATGGTATACTATTTAGTGTTTATGGAGGAATATTATGATTGATAATAAAATAATTTCATTAATATATAAAACCATATTAATTACAATTTCTTTAATATCTTTATTTTTTATGGCATATTATTATAAAAGCACAACCTTAGGATATTTTACAAACCTAAGCAATATTTGTGTGTTTTTTATGCTAGGTTATGTATGGATTAAAACACTTAAGGATGTTATAGACAATAAGACTTCAGGATATAATACATATCTATTAAAATATAAGGGAATCGCAACATTATGTATTTGTGTTACAGGAATTATATATATGCTATTCCTTGCAGATTATTCTAAAAAGGCTACATATTATCCTTATAATTTAATGATTCATTATATAGTACCTATAATGACTGTATTAGATTTCTTTTTATTTGATAAAAGAGGAAGCCTTAAGGCTTGGTATCCTATGATGTGGGTAGTGGTTGTTGCGATGTATTTACCATATATTTTTATAAGACAATATATCCTAAAGGGTACAAGATTTGCATATTTTAGTGAGGATTCAAGATTCCCATATTTCTTTTTAGATATAGATGAGCTAGGATATCTTGGAGTAGGACTTTGGATTGTTGGAATAATTGCTGTATTTACTTTAATTTCATATCTATTTTATTTATGGGATCATAGTGGAGGAGATGATTTAGATGAGAATACTATTCATAGAAGCTAATGCTATAACATTAGAGCTTGAAAATGATTTATGCTATTATGCAGAAGAGCCATTTGATGTATATGTAAATGGAAGGTATTATGCATCTAAGCTTTCTAATGTTTTTTCTATATATGGTCTTAACCCAAACTCAGAATATACTATTAAAGCCTTAGATGATGAAATATCATTTAAGACATTAAATAAAAAAATAGTAAATTATAATAAGCCAAAAAGCTTTAGTGATGATTCAAAATCTATTAATGAAGCTATTTCAAAGCTTTCATCTGATGAGGTTTTATGCATTAATGGGACATATAACATTACATCAATTGAAATATTTGATGATAATAAATCTATTTATTTAGGTCCAGAATGTGTACTTGTTGGTGAAACAGATAGAAATAAATATAAAATATTTGAGCCTACTGATATGGCAAATGGAATAGTACTTGGTACTTGGGAGGGAAGAGCTGATAGGGCGTTCTATTCTCCAATTACTGTAGTAGGTGCTAAAAATATACATATCTATGGACCAGGTATGATAGATTGTAATGCTAATAATTCTGATTTCTGGATAGACCATAGAACTATGAGAGTCGCAAGACGTCCTAAGGGTGTATTTATTCATACATCAGATAATGTTATACTTGAGGGATTAACTATAAAGAATACTGCATCATGGAACTGTCATCCTTTTTATTCTAATAATGTTTCATTTATCAATATGAAGCTTATTAACCCAGCTAATTCACCAACAACTGATGGATGTGATCCTGAGGCTTGTAGTAATGTTTCTATTATTGGTAATTATATTAGCGTTGGTGATGATTGTATCGCTATAAAATCATCAAAGATAGAGCTTGCCTCTATCTACCATAGACCATCTACTAATATTATTATAAGAAATAATCTTATGGCAAATGGCCATGCAGGTGTTACCATAGGCTCTGAAAATAGTGGTGGTATTAATAATGTTTTTGTAACACAGTGCTATTTTAATGAAACTGATAGAGGTCTTAGAGTTAAAAGTCAAAGAGGAAGAGGTAAGGATGCAATTATATCAAATATAGTATTTGATAACATTTATATGAATGGTGTAAAAACACCATTTGTAGTAAATGCCTACTATAAGGCTGGAAATGATATCCTAGATCAAAGGTTTGATTTATTTGCCCACGAGGTGGATGATACAACTCCAAGATTTACAACATTTGAATTTAAAAATATCAAATGTATGGATGTATGCTATGGAGTAGGGTTCTTTATGGGGCTTCCTGAATCTATGATTGAGTGTGTAACACTACAAAATATTGATATTACATATAATAAAGAATCTGATGCTGGCGTTATGGCTATGACAAGCCTTAATGAGTCATTTAAAGGTGTAGGATTTGTCCTAAGAAATATAGAAAAGCTAGAATTAGATAATGTTAGATTTATAGATGAACCACTTAATATGTATATTAAGGATAATAATGTAAAAATATCAATAAAGTGATTTACTTTTTAAAATATTTAGGTATAATACATAGTGGTTTGAGGTAATTATTATGAATAGTATTGTTAAAAAGTATATAATGATTTTTACAAGTGCCTTTATATCAGGGCTTTGTATATGCTTCGGAGCATCTGTCTTTTTGATTTGCCAAACATATTCAATGGCTTTAAAGGTAGTAGGATCATTTATGTTTGGAATTGGTCTATTTACAATTATACATGCACATTTATGGCTATATACAGGTAAGGCTGGATATATTTTAGACAATAAGCCTTTATATTTACTTGATCTTGTTGTGTGCTTTATAGGAAATGCAATAGGATGCTTTATCTTAGCATTTGTGCTTAAGCAAACAAGAATTGGTGATACATTAGTTGAATCCGCAACACCACTTGTTGAGGCTAAAATGGCTGATTCATGGTATTCTATTCTAATACTTGCTATTATGTGTGGTGTTATGATATATCTTGCAGTAGAAGGACATAAAAAGTGTGAATATCCTTTAGGAAAGGTATTATTCGTATTTATGCCTGTATCATTATTTATTCTTTGCTCATTTGAGCACGTTGTAGCTAATGTAGTATATTTTACATATGCTTCTGAGTTTGGACTTAAGGTAGTATTATATTTTGCTATTATGTTTGTTGGTAATGCTATGGGTTCAGTTATGTTTGATGGTCTATTAAAGCTTGTAGAATATCTTAAAAAAGAAGATAATAAAGTAGAAAGTGTTGAAAAATAAAAGCCTTTAAAGGCTTTTTTTGTGTGCAAAAAAATGGTCACATTGTGACCATTATTTTAATTGTGATTTAATAGCTTGGAAAGTTTCCTCACTGATAAAATGCTCAATTTCACATGCATCCTCTAAGGCAGTATCCTTTGATACACCTATTTGTATTAGGAATGTTGATAAAACCTTATGACGCTCATATACAGCAGTAGCTCTTTTATATCCTTCATCAGTTAGAGTGATTACTCCTGTTTTGTCCATATTGATATAACCCTTGTCCTCAAGCTTATGCATAGCTATAGAAACTGATGGCTTTGAAAATCCCATTTCATTTGCTATATCTATTGAATGTACATGCTGGCTTTTTTCCTGAAGCATTAGGATTTTCTCTAGGTAATCTTCTTCAGATTGCTGATACTTCATAATCGAAACCTCCTACATATTATACTAGATAAATTATAACATATTATAATTCTTTTGAATAGAAAGAATGGAATGTTTTTATGATTTGTGCTAATATTGAAATAGGTGATCATATGTTTAATGAGAATGATTTTTTAAAAGATTTAATAGATTCAGGATTAAAGCCTTATGATAAGGTTATGATTCATTCAAGCTTTTCTAAGATAAAGGATATAGAAGGAGGAGCTAAAACAATCCTTAAGGTTTTAAAGGATTATTTTAGTGAAGGGCTTGTCCTATTACCTACTCATACATGGGATAGTATGAAGGAGGATAATGCCATATTTGATAAGAAGAAGGCTAATTCCTGTGTAGGATATTTAACTAATATGGCTATTAAGGATAAGGATTTTATTCGTTCTAATCATCCTACACATTCTGTTGTAGCATATGGTAGTGATGCACAAAATTATATTAAGGATGATGATTATGCGACTACTCCTGTATCACCAGATGGATCCTTTGGTAAGCTTAAGGACGGAGGAAAGATTTTATTTATTGGATGTCCTTTATCAAAGAATACCTTTATTCATTCAATAGAAGAAGAAATGGATGTGCCTAATAGATTTACAGAGCATATCTATAAATTCTACACAAAGCTTTTGGATGGTTCTATGATGGAGTTTAATATGCCACGCCATTATAATGAATATTGTGCACATATTTCAGATAATTATGAAAAGCTTTTACCAATATTTATCGCAACTGGTGCGTGTAAAAAGGTAAGATTACTTAATTCTACATCATATCTTTTAGATGCGGCCAAGGCATATCAAATTGTTAAAAACATATTGGCAAATGATATTCATGCGTTTGATGATCAAAGGGATATAAGGGAGTATATTTAATATGCTAAATATTTTAAAGGAAGATATTCTTAATATCTTGAAGGAAGAGAATGCTAAAGAAGTAGGCCTTTTAGATGGAAGGAATATAAATGATTTTAATCTTCTAAAAGAAGATGATACAATAACATTAGTTGATGGTATTTCATTTAATGATTTTATATTAAATTATGCTAATAAAAAGGATTTATATCTTTTAGAAAATGATTATTATTATGATTTTGGATTTAAATCATTAAATGATAAGGCTATTAAAGATTATAATATTTATCCTCAAACATATATTATGCCTATAAGTGATTCCTTATTATCACTTATTGGTTCATTTTGTGATGAATATAGTATTCTAGAGGATAGTGATATAAAGGGATTTATTAAAAGATCCTATGAGGTATATAAGATTATATGCTCTGAGCTTAAGGATAGATTTATTGTTATATATAATATTAGTGAGGATAATCTTTTAAATTAAAGATTGGTATTGTGATATAATTTTAAAAAAGGAGGCATGATAATATGAATAAGTTTTTATTACCATTATGTGGACTATCTTTATTATGCCTTGCGTCTTGTGGGACAACCAAGAATAAAAATGATACAACTGGTGCCTCTGGAAGCATTACTATTGGTGGAGGAGGTAGTGATGATAATAACACTACTACTGATATAGCTGATGTTGATGAGACTATTGGTTCACATAATTATGCTAAAAATGATATAAATAGAGTCTATAACGATTTACTTAAGGGAAATTATACAGTTACCTTTTATTTTTTAGATGGTGATACTACATATGAGCGCTACTTCAAGTTTGATGCCGATTTTAGTGGTAATGTGGTTGATCGTAATAATGGATATGCAGTAACAGATTTTGATAAAGATGGTATCACATATTTTGGACCATCAGGTGGGTCTGTTGTAAGAGAGTATATGAAAAGTGATAATGGATGGGAATATTATGATGATAAAGATGATTTATACACATATGTAAAAACGTTCGCGGATATCATTGCCCCATCATCATGGACATATGGAAGTGGTAGCCAAAGGTATTTCCAAAAGGCTGGTAAGGGTCCTTATTTATATATCCAAGAGGATTCTATATTATTTGATGGAACATTATCAAAATCATTTTCTTCTAGCGCAAGTAAACTAGATGGAGATATTTATAAGGTTATGTTCACTAATATAGAAAATACAGTAATAGAAATTGATCCTTTAATGGAATCAACTGCTGTACAAGCATAAAAAAGACTGAGTTTTTTAATTCTCAGTCTTTTCTTTTGGCCTATATACATATTTTATATATTCATAGGAATTGTATTTTTTTACAGTCTCACACATTATATTATATGCAGAATCTCTAAGGCTTTGATACCTTTCCTTCATATCACTCAGATTATCTGGGTATATTGGCTTTGAAATATATACAGAGACATAAGGCCTTTTACCTTCCTTTTTAGGACGCCTAAATACTGTTGTAAGAACTACTATAGGACAATCTATTTTGGCAGGATATTTAAATGATGCGGCGCTAAATGGTCTAATACCATTATAATATTCCCATATATGAGCTTCAGGATATATTAAAATATTATCCTTTTTCTTTTTTATTGTTTTTTCTTGGAATTCCATGAATTCCTTCATTTGTGATAATGAGGTAGGAAGAGGGATTCCTCCTACAGTTCTTATTATATTCTTTACACCTATATATCTTGATATTACAGGATTAGCTATTGTATAGCATTTTCTTGGGTATGAGGCAAGTACTGCATAGAAGGGATCAATTGATGTTGTATGATTTGAAAACATATAATATCCCTTTAAGCCTTTTATATTTTTCTTGCCATATATTTTTAGGTGATGAACCATTTTTGATATTATAAAAACAACAGGTACACCTATTAAATAATATACGAAATCAGCCCATATTCTAAATAAAAGGTTCTTTTTATATTTGAAGTTTGTTGGTGTAGTATATCCCTGCTGACTTTTTATTGCGAAGTCATCATTTAGTGGATCACTATAATAAATAATTCTTTTTTCCATAGCATCACCTGATACTATAATTATAATTTAATGGCTTATTTTTTACAATAATTTGAAAACAGTTAGTATCATATAGATTTATATTTTTTAGTTGACACAGCTTAAATAAGTGGTATAATTTAGTAGGAAATTGAAATTGCGACTCAGTTTCAATTTAAGGAGGAGTACTATGTATTCAACAAAACAGAAGAGTATAATAATGGAGATTCTTAAAGAGAATAAGGAAAAGCTTTTAAGCCCTGATGAGATATTAGATATCCTTAAACTAAAGGATGAATCTTGTAGTAAAGCTACATTATATAGATTCTTAGATAATCTAGTTTTAACTAAGGAGATTCGTAAGTGCTATAACCAGAATAGTAATAGATTTGAGTATCAGCTATGCCAAGGGGACTGTGCTACGCATCTTCATCTTAAGTGCAAGAAGTGTGGGCTTGTTATACATCTTAGTTGTGAGGAAACTAAGAATTATTTAAATCATATATCTATTGAACATGAATTTTTGATAGATCAAATGTCATCAACTATTTATGGATTATGTAAGAATTGTAGAGGTTAATTATGAAGGATGTATTATTAGACGCTTTTATTGACTCAATAAAGGTGTTCGTTGTTGTTTTTGTGATTTATATTATTTTATCATTCGTTGAGGAGAAGATAGCTAATAGCAAGAGATTTTCTAAGGAGAATAAGTTATCACCTCTTATAGGAGCAAGTGCAGGTCTTGTGCCTCAATGTGGATTATCTGTAGTATCTGCAGATATGTATGTTAAGGGACATATTACAATGGGTACACTTGTGGCTGTTTTTATTGCATGTAGTGATGAGGCTATTCCTATTATGCTATCAGATGCTTCTAAGATAAAATGGGTATTACCAATTTTACTTATTAAGCTTGTTGTAGGTTTTTTTGTTGGATATTTAATTCATCTATTACATCATAAGGAAACCATAGATGTAATGAATCATGTAGAGCATTGTCATGACCATGAGCATGAAGAGGTACATGTAGGATGCTGCCACCATGATATTGAGCATGATGAGAAGGGATTATTACATGAACATTTTATTCATCCATTGATTCATTCATTTAAACTGTTTATATATGTATTTGCTATAAATATTTTATTTGGTGTAATTGTATGGCAGGTTGGAGAAGATAGTATTGCGAATTTTATTGACCAAAACAAATATCTAACTCCAATATATTCAACTCTTGTTGGAATTATTCCAAATTGTGCATCATCAGTAATTATAACAGAGCTTTATATAAGCTCAGGATTATCTCTTGGTGCTTGTATGGCAGGTCTTATTATGAATGCTGGACTTGGTATGGTTGTTCTAATTAAGAATAGAAGTATGATAAAAAAGACATTGATTATTATGGGAATAATGATTACAACATCACTTATTACAGGATATATTCTTTGTTTTATATTTGGATTTTAAAAATATAAGGTGTCCGTTTGATTGGACACCTTTTATTTTTGTTTGTAATAAAATGTATTTAGAGGAGATGATAAGGATGTATATGTGCATAGATTTGAAAAGCTTTTATGCCTCTGTTGAATGCATAGTACATGGCTATGATCCCTTTAAGACAGCCTTAGTGGTTGCGGATTCATCAAGAGGTATGGGAGCTATAACCCTAGCCGCAACACCATATATAAAAAAGCTTGGTGTTAAAAGCCGAGGTAGGCTTTATGAGATACCAAAGAATATAGAATATATATGTCAAAAGCCACGTATGAGCTTATATATTAAATATTCTTGTATGGTATATGATATATATTTAAAATATTTTTCACAAGAGGATATTCATGTATATTCTATAGATGAATCATTTATAGATATAGCTCCATATATGAAGCTTTATAATAAAAATCCAATGGATATGGCAAAAATGGTCATAGATGATATTTATGAAACGCTTGGTCTTACCGCAACTGCTGGCGTTGGAGATAATATGTATCTTGCAAAAATTGCTATGGATATTATTGCAAAGCATGACCCTACAAACATAGGATATTTATCAAGTGGATTATATATAAAGCTTTTATCTCATCATAGACCTTTATCTGATTTTTGGCAAATTGGATCGGGAATAGAAAGGCACTTAGCAAAGCTAAATATATTTGATATGGAAGGCATTAGAAGATGTGATGATAATATCTTATATAAGGAGTTTGGAGTTAATGCAGAATATCTAATTATGCATGCGAAGGGATTAGATGATACTACAATTAAGGATATTAAGGAATATAAGCCAAAGAGTAAAAGCATTTCTGAAAGCCAAATTCTTGAACGTAATTATTCATATAATGAAGCAAAGCTTTGCCTTTTAGAAATGCTTGATAATAAATGTATTGAGCTTGTAAGATCAAACCTATCTCCTATGGGTATAAGCCTTATGATAGGCTATGATGAGAAATATTATGCAAATTATACTGGTGGAAGTAAAAAGATGGATATGGCCACAAATCTATTTTCAAATCTTAAAGTTGAGCTTTTATATTTATATGAAGCAACAACTATAAAAAATATTCCAATTAGAAGAATTGGTATATCATTCTTTTCCTTTAAAAGCTTTAATGAGCTTAATCTTTTTACAGATAAAAAAAGAGAAGAGAAGGAGGGTATTTTATATAAGACTATCTCAGCTATAAAGGCAGAATATGGAAGAGGTAGTATATTTAAAGGAATGAATCTTTTAGAAGGAGCTACAGCTCTTAAGAGAAATAAATTATTAGGAGGTCATAATCGTGAATAATACAAGAGGTAAGCAATATATGCCCTTTGATGCACTAGAGGGGTATATGCAGGAAATAGAGAAGAGAAAGGTCATATATATAGAAAAGCCAGAGCTTTCATCTGATATGATAGAGGAGCTAAATTATAAGCTTTTAGGTCTTAGTGTTGGGGATATGATTTCATTAAAATATTACCTAAATGGAGCTATTTATCACCTTACAGGGGAGGTTTTAAGGATAAATTATGAGAATAAGAGCCTTAAGGTTGATAAAAAGGGAATTAAATTCACAGATATATTAGAAATTTACTGATTACTTCTAGAAAAATGAAGCTTAAAGTGGTATAATAAATCCTTGTGAATAGGAGGATTTATTATGCAGAAAATTGATATTTCTACAATAAGAGAAAGTGCTTCATCACTTATTACTTTAAATGACGGATACCTTTTATATCAGTCACATGAAGCACAAAATATCAATCTACTACGTGATTCCACATTAAACTTTGATTTTGTTATTGAAGGTGAGTTCAAGGACGTAGGTAAGGTAGTATTATACGTAGGTCAGGATAATACTCACGGAAATTGTACATGCATGGAGCATGGACTTTGTAAGCATGAGATTTGTCTTTATTTTGAATTAAGAGACAGAGTTAATGAGATGCTTGAAAATAAGGATTTGATTAAGGATTATGAATCTAATCTAAAGGTGGATAGATTGCTTAATAGTGTCTATAATAGCGCTATTAGACCAGCCTATACTCAAATTGAGGTTTTACCAACTGTTGTAATGGGTGATAGCTGGAAGCTATTCCTTGATGCGATTATTGATTCTAAAAAGCTTAAGGTTAAGGATATTAAGAGATTTTTATATTGTATAGAAAATAGCTTAGATTATACCTTTAATTATAAGACAGTTAGAATGTCAAATAAGGGGCTAAGCCTTAAGAGTAATCAGCTTATTAATTTAATTAAATATTTAGAGACTACAGGTAATACAATTAATCTTGATTTAAATATTTTTGATGATATTTATAACCTATATCCAAATAGTATTTATGTATATAATGGATATTATTCAAAGGAATATATGTTTTCAACTGATAGCTTCATTTTAAATATGAATGTAAATAATATGGAGCTTAGAATAAGTGATACATCATATGAAATGATTCCATCAATTGTTCATGATTATATTTTCTATAAGGAAAAGATATATGTTATATCAAATCATACATTATATATTGTTCTTGATTATTTAAAGAAAAATGATGGCGTTGTTAAATTTAATAAGGATTCATATAATAGCTTCCTTATTAACATTTATCCATATATAAAGGATTTTGTATATGGTGTTGATTATTGCTACGACCTATCAATTGATTCATATATTGATTATAAGAATCATGTTTTAAATGTTAAATATAAGTCATCAATTGAGGACACCTCAATGTTTATTAAAAGAACTAATTATATTAATTATTTAAATACATTTGGATTTAATCAGGAGAATAATTATTCTATTGATAAATATGATGATATTTGTGAGTTTGTTGAATATCATTTAAATGAGCTTGCAGAATACGGAAGCCTATATCTTAGTGATGCAGTTTCAGAGATTAAGCCAGTCTCACAGAAGCATTTAGCATTTAACCTTAAGGTAAATGGTGGTATTGTTGAATTTATTTATGATGATAGTGAATATAGCCTTGATGATATCAATAGAATGATCCTTTCATATAAGAATGGAAGAAAATATATTGATATTAATGGAGTAGCTGTTGAGCTTAATTATGAGGAGCTTAAGGATATTACAGCTATGCTTGATGATCTTGATATTGATACTATTACAGAGAATAAGATTAAGCTATATCAGGCATATTATCTAAATGCTAAATATAAGAAGTATATAGTAGCCTCATCAGATATCACAAAATTCTATAATGATATGGTTAATTATAATGATTATAATATCGAGATTGAACCAAGCATTAAGAACACACTTCGTGATTATCAAATATCTGGTGTGAAGTGGCTAAAGGTATTATCTTCTTATGGCTTTGGTGGAATCCTTGCGGATGATATGGGTCTTGGTAAGACATTACAAATTATAAGCCTTATTGATTCAATTAAGCGTAATAAGCCTATTATGATTGTCTCACCTACATCACTTATTTTTAACTGGGCTATGGAGTTTAAGAAATTTGCTCCACATATTAAATATATGGTTATGTATGATAATAATAGAAGTGATGAATGTGTTAGAGAAGCTATAGATGAAAATATGGTTATTATTATTTCATATGAATCACTTCGTATTGATATTGAAAAATATAAGGAAGAGCAATTCCTTATGTGTATTATTGATGAGGCACAGTTCATTAAAAACCCAGAGGCCTTGAAGACTATTGCGGTTAAATCTATTCGTTCAGATATTAAAATAGCTTTAACTGGTACACCGATTGAAAATAGCCTTACTGATTTATGGTCAATATTTGATTTTGTTTTACCAGGATATTTAGGTAAGAAAAATAAGTTTACATCAAAATATGATGGATATGCACAATCAAGTGATGTATTGTCATCACTTAATAAGAGAATTCAACCATTTATTCTTAGAAGACTTAAGACAGATGTCTTAGACCTTGAGGAAAAGATTGAGACTATTTCATATTCTGTTATGAGCCCTGAGGAGAAGAGATTATATTATTCATATCTTGAAGAGGCTAGAAATGATCTTAAGAAGGATAATTATAAGATAGCTAAGGTATTAAGTGTTCTTACAAGATTAAGAGAGCTTGCGTGTGAGCCTAGAATGTTCTTAGATAATGTAGGTGAAATGAAGAATTCAAAGATGGATCTTTTAATGGAACTTATTGAAGAAAAGATTTCTGATAATCATAAGATTTTAGTGTTCTCACAATTTACATCTTTATTCCCATTTATTGAACAAAGGCTTGAGGGTATGGGTATATCATTCTTAAAGCTTACAGGACAAACTAAGTCATTAGATAGAGCTATGCTTGTTGAAAGGTTCAATAAGGATGATGGTATTAAGGTATTCTTAATTTCATTAAAGGCTGGAGGTACAGGATTAAATCTTACATCAGCAGATACAGTTATTCATTATGATCCATGGTGGAACAATGCGGTTATGAATCAAGCTACAGATAGAGCTTACCGTATTGGTCAGGAAAGGGTTGTTCATGAAATTAAGATTGTTAATAAGGATACAATTGAGGAGCGTATTTTAGAGCTTCAAAATAAGAAGAAGGATCTATTTAATAGTGTTATTTCAGAGGATGATGTTATTAAGAAGATTTCTTTAGACGACTTAAAGGAGCTATTTGAATAATGAGATATTTAGTTTTTTCTGATCTACATGGTGATAGCGTTGCTTTAACTGATTTATTAAATGTCTATAATAAGGGAAGCTTTGATAAGATTTTATGTCTTGGAGATATTTTATATCATGGTCCAAGAAATGACCTTCCAAAGGGATATAATCCTAAGGAATGTATAAAACTATTAAATATGCATAAGGATGAAATAATTGCGGTTAGGGGTAATTGTGACGCTTATGTTGATCAAATGGTTTTAGATTTTTATATTCATGATGAATATGAGATTATAGAAAATGGTAAAAGAATAATTATGACTCATGGTCATATTATTAATCCGGAAAATTATTTAAATATTAATAGTGGGGTTGTCCTTTATGGACATACCCACATACATAAGATGGATAATATTTGTGGAGTATTATATCTAAATCCTGGTTCAGTATCACTTCCAAAGGGTGGACAGGATAGAAGCTATGCTATTTTAGATAGCGATAGCTTTGAGGTGTTTAATTTTAATGGCGAAAGCTTATTAAAGGTTTCTATTTAAATCCTAAATTATTTATGATAAAATAATTTTGTGATTTTTTAATCGTATATTGGAGGATATTATATGGGTGGATTCTTTGGAGTTGCGGCAAAAGGAGATTGTGTGTTTGACCTATTCTTTGGAATAGATTATCATTCACATTTAGGTACACGTAGAGGTGGAATGGTAGTTCTTGGTGAGAATGGTTTTAATCGTTCAATCCATAATATTGAGAACTCTCCATTTAGAACAAAATTTGAGCATGAGGCTAATACTATGAAGGGTAATATGGGTATTGGTTGTATTTCTGATTATGAGCCTCAGCCACTTTTAGTTAAATCTCATCATGGTACATTTGCAATTTCAACTGTTGGAAAAATTAATAATGTTGAAGAGATTACTGAAAAGCTATTTAAGTCAGGAAGTATTCATTTCCTTGAAATGAGTGGTGGAGATATTAACCCAACTGAGCTTATTGCGGCTATTATTAATACAAAGGAAAATCTTATTGAAGGTATTAAATACGCCCTTGATATAGTAGATGGTTCTATTACTATTATTCTTCTTAATGAAAAGGGTATTTATGTTGCGCGTGACAAGTATGGAAGAACACCTGCTGTCATTGGTATGAAGGATGATGCGTATTGCGTATCATTTGAAGCATTCGCATATCTAAATCTTGGATATAAGGATTATAAGGAGCTTGGACCTGGTGAAATAGATATTGTAACACCAGATGGTGTTAAGATGCTTGTACATCCTGGAGATAAGATGAGAATATGTACATTCCTATGGATTTATTATGGATATCCATCATCTAAATATGAGGGTAAGTCTGTAGAATGTATGAGATATAATTGTGGAAGAAATATGGCTAAGCGTGATAAGGAAGCATTAAATATCCATCCTGATTGTGTTGCAGGAGTTCCTGATTCAGGAGTTGCACATGCAATTGGATATTCAAATGAGTCTGGAATACCATATGCACGTCCATTTATTAAATATACACCAACATGGCCTCGTAGCTTTATGCCAACAATTCAATCAAAGAGAAATCTAATTGCTCATATGAAGCTAATTCCAGTTCATGAGCTTATTGATGGAAAGTCATTACTTTTAATTGATGATTCAATTGTTCGTGGAACACAGCTAAGAGAAACTACAGAATTCCTTTATCAATCAGGAGCTCGTGAGGTTCACATTCGTTCTGCATGTCCACCTCTTGTTTATGGATGTAAGTATTTGAATTTCTCTAGATCTAATTCAGAGATGGATTTAATTACTCGTCGTATAATAGCAAAGCTTGAGCCAGAGGTTACAGATGAGGTTCTTGCTAAATATACTAACCCAGATACTAAGGAATATAAGACAATGGTTGAAGAAATTCGTAAGCAATTGAATTTCACAACACTTCAATTTAACCGTCTTGATGATGTTAAGGCTGCCACTGAAATTGATGAGGATAAGCTTTGTACATATTGCTGGGATGGTAAGGAATAAAAGAAATGGACTTTCGAGTCCATTTTTTATCTTTTAATATCTAATAATTATATAAATATTAGTAGAATTATAGCTTGATGTTTAATTTTAATTGAAAATATGATATAATTTTGCTAAAGAGGTGTCTTTTTATTATGAGTAAGATGATACAAAAGATTGTTACCTGCCCAAAATGTGGTGTTAAGAATAATAAGGATTTATATGAAAGTATAAATGTTACAGTAGATGATAGTCTTCGTCTAGATGTATTAAATGGTAAGATATTTGAATATAAATGTGATGGCTGTGGCCTTAAGGCTACAATGTATTATCCATTTTTATATCATGATATGAAGAAGAGGTTTATGATTCAATTTGATCCTAATAATTCATATGATGAAAATATGTTTAAGGCATTAGAAAATACAAATCCTATGCAGGGCTATACATATAGAATTGTTAATAAGCCTTATATGCTTATTGATAAAATATTAGTCCTAGAATCACCATATGATGATAGAGTTATTGAGGTTTTAAAGGAATTCTTAAAGGCAACAAACAATTCAAGCCAAATAAGAGAATTATCATTTGCTCTTACAAAGGATAATTCATATGAATTTATTTGCGTTAATGATAAGGGTGAGGCTATAGGTATAATTCCATTTAATCCGGATTTATATAATATGATTTATGATAAGTTTTATGATAAGCTTAAGGATATAAGGCTTTATCATATTGATACTGATTTTGCTGAAGCATTTTTAAATGAGGTAGAACTATGACAGATATAGAAATGTTTAATGATTTTAAGAATAAGAATAATATTGAAAGTGACTTTGCAACATATGATTATGATGATATATCACTAAATGATATTCTTAATGGTAAAAAGACTACTGAGGTTTCATTATATGATGATTATGTAGCAAATAAGGAGCCACTTCCAATTAAAGGAGATTATGCAGTAGTATGTAATGAAGCCGGAGAGGCTAAGGCTATTATTAAGACAGTTAGTGTTAATATAGTAGAATATGCGAAGGTTAAGGATAAAGGGGATCTTAAGGCCTTTGCAGATGAGAATGGCATTAAACTTTCAAATGAAACTCTATGTGTAGAGGAAGTATTTGAGGTAGCTTATAAATAAAATTAGGAGGTTTGGAAGGGATGAAAGCTATAAGACAATTATTCAAGGATGTATTAGTTCTTGAGCCAGATGTTGTATCTGATGAAAGAGGAAGCGTTGTTGAAACCTATTCAGAGGATGATTTGGATTCTATTAAGATTGATGGTGTTTTTATTGAGGAAAAGACATATTCATCAATTAAAAGCGCAACTGTTTATGGTATTTATTATCAAGAGGAGCCATATGCTCAAAATAAGATAATTTATGCTCAAACAGGATCAGTTATGGTTTATGTTATTGAATTTGATCCCGAGTCTGATAATTATTTACAATGGATTTGTGTTGAGCTTGATTCAAGAACTAATAAGGAGCTTTATTTGCCTAATCATTATGCTTATTGTATTTTGACACTTGAGGCAAATACAAGATTTGTAGTTAAATCAGATGAATATAATACTGAGGGATATTTAAGAGTTATTACATATCTTGATAAAACTATTAATCTTGAGTTCCCTTTTGAGGATGTAAACGGAATTTATAAAGAGAAGAATGCGCCATCATTATAATAAATGATGCATACTAGGTGGGTGATGTATGATGCTTGATGAGAATAAGATGCAAGAGGCAATATCAAATAATATTGCGTATTATGAGTATAATACTTTAGAGGATAGAATTACTATCTTATTTCATACTGATTACATCGCTAATAATATAACTCCAGAGGAGGCCTTCGATGGAGAAGAGTTTGTTGTTGCTAAGGAATTTAGAGAGGATTTTTTAAACTTTTTCATGCTTGTAAGAGGGAATTATTCTAAGCAGCAGTTTGCATTTAAGGCTAAGCACAATGGGATTTTAAGATGGTATCTTATTAGCTCATTTGAAAGAAATGAGAATGATTATATCGTTCGTGGAACTTTTGAAAATATTTCATCATTTTTAATTGAACAGGATAAGCTATTAGAGCTTTCAAAAAGAGATTCTCTTACTGGGCTTTTAAATAAGTTTAATATTGAAAAATATATTGATGACTGCATCAAGGACCGTGGGTTCTTTATGCTATGTATGATAGATTTAGATTATTTTAAAACTATAAATGATACATATGGTCATATTTATGGAGACAGAGTGCTTGTAGCTACAACAGATAAGCTTAAGCAAATTGCTGGAGAAAATGGTGAGGTTGGTAGAGTTGGTGGAGATGAGTTTATCTTAATTAAGCGAATTGATCATCAGCCTACTGATGAGGAAAAAAGAGGTCTTTGTAGGGCAATTAAGAATTCCTTCTATGATAATGAAGGTAATAATATTTATACATCTAGGCTTACTACAACTATTGGATTTGTTACATATCCATTTGATGGTAAAACAAAAACAGAGCTTTTAGCACGTGTTGATAAGGCTTTATATAAGGGTAAGGCTAAGGGTAGAAATTGTTATGTCATTTATAATGAGCAAATGCATGGCTCAATTGATGTAGATAGACCAATTCAGGATACAGTTATGGAGGATTTCACAAATACTGCTGATATTTCGATATTTATTAGTGATATTATGGGTAGTATTTTAAATAATCCTACTGCAGAGAAGGCTTTATCTAAGCTTAATGATATTATGGTTTATTTTAGACTTCAGCGTATTTCTGTTTATAAAAGAGATGGTTCTATTTTAGAAAAAATATATACTGAGTCACAATCTGATAGAGGATATGGTGAGGTAAGTGTTCTTGATCTTCAATCATTTAATGCGCAATTTGAAGGTGGAATATTTATAGCTTCTGATGTATTTGAATATAAATATGATAGAATAGCTTTAAGTAAATGCATGGATATTCCATATGACCATGGTTCAATTGTTATTTCTGCGTGCGGTGTTGTAAGAGCAACAGATTATCTAATGTGCTTTGAGGCATTTGATAGAAGACGTATTTGGAATAAGAATCAGCTTACAGCAATTAAGGTTTTATCAAGAATGATTATGACCTTCTATCAAAATGCAATTAATAAAGAAAAGTAGGAGGAGCTTATGATTTTGGATTTATTTAAGTTAGATCAAAAGGTTGCGATTGTAACTGGAGCTAACACTGGATTAGGACAGAAAATGTGTGTAGCACTTGCTGAAGCTGGATGTAAGGTAGTAGGTGTTGCAAGAAGATCTTGTGATGAGACTAAAGCTCTTATAAAGAAGGGCTATTTTGAAGAGGTTATTGCAGACCTATCTGATTTAAATAATGCAGAGCTTGTAATCTCCTCTGCAATAAATCTTTTTGGACGCGTTGACATTCTTGTTAATAATGCAGGTATTATTAAAAGAGAGGATGCAATTAATGTTAAGATAGAGGATTTTGATGATGTCCTTACAGTAAATCTTAAAATGCCATTTTTATTATCACAGGCATGTGCTAAGCATTTTATAGAATCAAATAGAGGTGGAAAAATTATAAATATTGCCTCTATGCTATCATACCAGGGTGGCGTAAGAGTTGTAGCATATACTGCATCAAAGCATGCGATTATGGGCCTTACTAAGGCACTAGCTAATGAGTGGAGCAAATATAATATTAATGTTAATGCTATAGCTCCTGGATATATGGCTACAAATAATACTCAGGCTCTAAGGGATGATGAGAAGAGATCTAAAGAGATTCTTGATAGAATTCCTGCAGGTAGATGGGGACTTAATGATGATATGATGGGTGCAGTTTTATATCTTGCATCTGATGCATCAAATTATGTTAATGGTGAGACTATCAATGTTGATGGTGGATGGATGGCTAGATAATGAAAAAGGGTATTATATTTGATCTTGATGGAACTCTTTGTGATTCTACATCGTTTTGGAATCACCTTGGTGAGACATATTTAAAAACGATAGGAATTATTGATAAGGATATTGATGATGAGTGTCATAATATGTCTATCATGGAATCAAGTGAATATATTAAGAAAAAGCATAATTTAGAGGCTACAGCTAATTTCATTAGAATGGAGATTAATTGTCTTATCGAGGAGGCATATTTTAAAAAGCTTGAGCTAAAGCCAGGGGTTTTAGATTTTTTAGAATATATGTATGCCCATGGATATAAGATGATTATCGCAACTGATACTCCAAAGCCTTTAGTTCTAGGCCTTTTTAAAAGATATGGTATACCACATTATTTTATTGATGTTATTACAACTATAAAGGTTAAAAAGAGTAAGGAATATCCTGATGTTTATGATTATTGCTTATTACGTATGGGTCTTTTAAAAAGAGATGTAGTGGTATTTGAGGATAATCAAAATGTAATTAAAATGCTTAAGGATAATGCCTATGATACTATTAGGGTTGTTGATGATCCTAGTGAAATTGATACATCATATGCCTTATATACTATAGATAATTTTTCAGATACTAGAGCATATGAAATTATGGATAAGCTAATTTAGGGGTAGCAATCTACCCTTTTAATATCAAGAAAGAGTGGTGATAATATGAAGATTATTACAGACCAAAATGAAATTAATACCTATATTGGGGATAATGGACTTTATTACAATCCAACTAATAAGAATCTTAGCTATTTAACATCTATTAGTCCTATAGATATAGGAGGGCTTGAGGCTGAGATTAAAAAGAAGGAAAGAACTCAAATTATAATTGGTTCATTATATGATCCATATCCATTAATTGAATCTGATTTAAAGATTACAAGAAAGACATTAGAGCTTTGTGATAAATATAAGTGTGGTGTTACAATTTTTACAAAATCAAAACTTATTTTAAATGATATAGATTTGTTAGAATCTATTTCATCACATAGTAAGGTTTGTGTTATGATTAAGATTTGTACGACAAATAATAATGATATGAAAAATATTGATTCAACACAACTTCAGGATAAGCTTCAAATTCTTGCTGGATTATCTAAGCTTGATATTTCTCTTGGCTTTGATGTTTCTCCAATATTACCATTTTTAAATGATGATATTAATACTATGGATGGGCTTATAAGCCTTGCTATTCACTATGAATGTGATTATTTTATGTTTAGAGGTGCATCAATTATTATCTCTAATAAGCATAAGGAAGCAGTTTATCACGCACTAGATGATAATTATTTTGGACTAAGAAGTAAATATGATTCAATACGTGGAGAATCATATGTAATAGATTCTCCAAAATCTAAAATGCTTCAATCATATATTGAAGGAGCACTTACAAATGAGGCTATAATATTTGATAATGAGACTATTATGAAGAATATTTATAGCTATCAAAGAAAGCATAAGCAACTTTCTTTCGTTTAGCCCCTTTATTTGTTGAAAAAGAATGATATTTAAGGTATAATCATTAGTATATGGGGGTGGTTGAATGCAGCTAGTTAGCGCAAAGGGTATGATACTAGAGGCCCAAAAGGGAAACTATGCCATACCAGCATTTAACATTAATAATTTGGAATGGATTAAATCGGTTTTAAGTGCATGCCAGGAGGCAAAGGCACCAGTTATATTAGAGACTTCTGAATCCGCTGTTAAATATATGGGTGGATATAAGAATGTTGTAGATATGGTAAAAAATATAGTTGAATATTTAAATATAACAGTTCCAGTTTGTCTACATCTAGACCATGGAACATATGAAGGAGCATTTAAGGCTTTAGATGCAGGATATACTTCAGTAATGTTTGATGGTTCAAAGCTTTCAATTGAAGAAAATGTAATGAAGGTTAAAGAGGTAGTAGAATACGCTAAGAAATATAACGCATCTGTTGAGGGTGAGGTTGGAGGAATTGGTGGTACTGAGGATGGAGTAACATCTGCAGGTGAGCTAGCATGTCCTCATGAGTGTAAGATGCTTGCGGATACTGGAATTGATATGCTTGCAGCTGGTATTGGAAACATTCATGGAAAATATCCTGCTGATTGGGCTGGTCTTAATTTCGATAGATTAAAGGAAATTGAGGTAGAATGTAAGAATACACCACTTGTATTACATGGTGGTTCAGGAATTCCTGCTGAAATGGTACAACGTGCAATTCGCCATGGTGTATGTAAGGTTAATGTAAATACAGAACTACAGCTAGCGTTTGCTGCAGGGACTCGTATGTATATTGAGGGAGGTAAGGATCTTGATGGTAAGGGATTCGATCCTCGTAAGCTTCTTAAGCCAGGATGCGAAATGATAGAGGAAACAGTTAAGGAAAAGCTTGACATTTTTGATACAACAGGAAAGGCAGAATAATGGATTTAAAAATCTTATATGAGGATAATCATATAATAGTTTGCTACAAACCTAAGGGAATATTATCACAGTCTGATGGCTCATCTACTTTAGATATGCTTTCAATATTAAAGGATTATATTAAGAAAAAATATAATAAGCCAGGTGATGTATATTTAGGTCTAGTTCATAGGCTTGATAGGAATACTGATGGCGTTATGGTGTTCGCAAGAACCTCTAAAGCGGCCTCAAGGCTTAGTGATGATATTAAAAATGATAGATTTCATAAAAAATATCTAGCTGTAGTAGAAGGAAGGCTAGATGGCTCAAGTGAGCTTAAGGATTATCTATTCTTTGATTCATTAAAGAAAAAATCCTTTGTAAAAAAGACAAAGGATTCTAAGGAAGCAATTCTTATTTATAATGCATTAGATTATAAGAATAATAAAACATTACTTGATATATTACTTAAAACAGGGCGTCATCATCAAATAAGATGTCAGCTATCAAATATAGGTCATCCTATTGTTGGAGACCTAAAATATGGTAGTAATATAAATATTGGTAATAGCTATTTATTATCAAGCTATAGTCTTTCAATCATTCATCCTACAAAAAAGGAAGAAATGACATTTGAATATATTAATAAAGAATATTTTAAGGATTTTAATATTAAATAAAAGCATTCCGCTAGGGAATGCTTTTTAATTATTATCCTTTTGTGCAAGCTCTGCTTTAATCTCTTTCATATCACTATATTTCTTGTTGTAATAAAGAATTCTTTTAGCAATAGTAATATAAGCATTTGCTGTAGCTGAAAGCTCAAGAGCAAGCTTTGTAAGGGATGTAATATCATTATCATCATCTATTTGATCAAGCTTACCATTTGTAAACTCTATAGCCTTCTTAAATTCATCTCTTGATAGGCTCTTGAAGCTATTGAAGGCTTCATTTTTAGGAGTATCACTATATTCCTGATCAAGTATTTGCTTGATCTCAGCAATTGATAATACCTGCTTAAGTGCACATGTTTCATTTATAAGAGCTAAATGCTCCTTATTATATTTCTTTGAAATAGGTGCTGATACTACCTTACCCTTAACATAATTATTTACCATAGAAGAGGTAATAACATGATCAAGGGATGATGTTTGTAAAACTCTAAGCTCACGGCTTAAATAATTTATAACCTGATCCATGTATAGCTCTATATCAGGGAATTTTTCATAATCAGGGAATTCAAATGTATCTAGCTCGTCAAGCCAGTTCTTTAGAATTGGTTTTATCTTGTCCATAAAAATACCTCCAAATTATACTAGCTTATTATAGCATATTTGAAAAAGCATTTAAAGAGATTATGAATAAAATAAAATAGATTAAGTTAAATGATATCTTCTTGTTTTTAAAACAAGATTTAATTGTTTATACTATGTATAAATAACTTGAAAAGAAGAGGCTTTTTAATGTATAATATTAAAGAAGGTGGTTTTTGTTTATGTTATTGTTGACTATAAGTACTAAATATGTAGTTATCATATCAGCAATTCTTGCGGTAGTAGTTTTATTATCTATTATAGCTACAGTTGTTTTAGTTAAGAAAAAGAATAATGGTCATGTTAAGGTTGATGATACTTTTATTGAAAACATTATGGCATGGCTTGGTGGAAAAGATAATATTATTTCATTAAATGTTGATAATGCAAGGCTTAAGGTTGAGGTTAAGGATCTTGATAAGGTATTAGCTGATAAGCTTCATACCGTATCAGAGAAGGGTGTATTTATTACAGGTAATTATGTTAAGCTTTTATTTAAATATGATTCAAAGCTAATAATGAAGGAAATAAGTAAGAGATTATAGGAGGATCAATATGTTATCAAAGAAGTTTAAGGTTACATCAGAGTCAGGGATTCATGCAAGACCTGCGACAATTTTAGTTAATGAGGCAGTTAAGTTTAAATCTGATATTGAGCTAGCATTAGAGTCTAAGGTTGTAAATCTTAAGTCTATTATGGGAGTTATGAGCCTTGGAATCTATAATGGTGAGATTATTACTATTACAGCTACTGGTGATGATGAAGAACAGGCAATTGATGCCCTTACTGATTCAATATACGAAATGCATATTGGAAAGGAAATCTAACAAATATTTAAGGCAACTGAGGTAGCAGTTGCTTTTTAAGTAATTAAGGAGTATTTTTTATGGATTATAATTTTTTAGAGCTAGCAGATAAATATTATGATGATGCTATTTTAGATTTAAAGGAGCTTATTAGATGTAAGTCAGTCCTTGATGTTTATAAGCCTACATCAATTCATCCATTTGGAGAAGGATGTGCTAAGGCACTTGATACTATGCTTTCATTTGCAAAGCGTGATGGATTCTTATTCTTAAATGATGATTATTATGCAGGTGAAATTAAATATGGTGAAGGTGAGGATTTCGCAATACTTGGACATTTAGATGTTGTTCCTGCAGAAGGAGCTTGGAATACAGATCCATTTGAACCAACTATTAAGGATAATAGGCTTTATGGAAGAGGTTCTACTGATGATAAGGGTCCTGTTATTGCGGCCTATTATGCAATTAAGATGCTAAGAGATTTAGGAGTTAAGTTTAATAAATGTGTTAAGCTTATTGTTGGATGTGATGAGGAGACTGAATCACGTTGCCTACAGCATTATTTTAAAAAGCATAATAAGCCAAGCATTGGTTTTTCACCAGACGCTGATTTCCCTCTTATTTATGGAGAGAAGGCATTTGCTAATTTTAGTATTTTAGGTTCTGTAGATCCACATTCTATTATTAAAACATGGAAGAGTGGAAGTAGAGTAAATATTGTTCCTGATACATGTGAGGTTACATTAAAGGGTGATTATCAAAAGGAATTTTATGAATTCCTAAAGAATAATAATTATAATGGTGAGGTTAAGGATAATACATACTATACCTATGGTAAGGCTGCTCATGGATCAACACCTGAGCTTGGATTAAATGCTAATTTTATAATGGCAGAGTTTGTAAACTCAATTTATAATGATAATTTCACCAGGTTTATACTTGATTGCTTATCTTTTGATCCATATGGAGAAAAGATGGAGATTAATGTAGAAAATGGTGATATGGGAAAGCTTTCATTAAATCCAGGTATTTTTGAGGTTTTAAATAATGAATGCTTAATCCAATGTGATTGTAGAACACCAAAGGATAGCCAATATAAGGTAATTGATGTTTATGTTAAGGATTGTGCACAAAAGCATAAGCTTATTTATAAGGCTGACCGTAGAAAGGAAATACATTATGTAGATCCTAATTCTTATTTAGTACAGTCACTTTATAAGGCTTATAAGGAAATTAGCGGAGATAATATTAATAAGCCTATGACAATTGGTGGTGGTACATATGCTAAGTTTATAGATAACTGTGTAGCATTTGGACCAACACTTCCAGGAGAGGATAATTTAATTCATTCTCCTAATGAATATATTGATTTAAATAATTTTAAGAAGGATATAGCTATCTATGCATATGCTATTTATGAGCTAGTAAAATGAGATTAAGAAAGATTAAAGGTGCACGTGAAGCACTAGAAGAGAATAAATATTATTTTGTATCAAATCCAAATGAAAATAAGGGTATTTGGAAAAATGTTTTCAAAAATGATAATCCTATTCATTTAGAGGTAGGATGTGGAAAGGGTAATTTTATTATTGGAATGGCTAAGGCCTTCCCTGAAATTAACTTTGTTGCGATTGAAAAATTTGAAAGTGTTCTAATTAGAGCACTTGAAAAAATTGAAAATGAAGAAATCCCAAATCTAAAGCTTATTAATGGAGATGCTTTAGAGCTATGTGATATGTTTGATGATGGAGAGGTTTCTAATATATATCTTAATTTTAGTGATCCATGGCCTAAGTCAAGACATGCTAAGCGTAGACTTACATACAAGACATTTTTAGATATTTATAGAAAAATATTATCTGAAGATGGTGCTATTATGCAAAAGACTGATAATAAGATTTTATTTGAGTTTAGTATTGAATCATTAAGTATGGATAATTGGGTATTATCTAATATTTCAGTTGATCTTCATAGCGAGGATGTATTTAATGTTATGACTGAATATGAGGTTAAGAAATCAAAGCTTGGTCCTATTTATAGGCTAGAGGCTAGAAAGAGAAGATAAGAATGAGGATTGTTTTAATTGGTGGAAGGGATACAGATTCTAAATCAAATAATATAATGGATTTTATTATGAATTATAAAATAAATCCTAATGTATTACTTGTCCCAGCAGCGTCTATGGATAGTCCTAAATCAATTAAAAATCTCAATATTTTATTTAATAATTATAAATGCAATTTTAAATATTTATTATTATATGAAAACCCTAAGGGTATTAATGATTTATTAAATTGGGCTGATATCATATATTTTAGTGGTGGAAATACTAAGCATTTAGTAGATAAGGTTTTAGAATATAAAATTGATAAATATCTTAAAGAAACAAATAAGCTTATAGTAGGTATTAGTGCTGGTATGAATATGCTTGCGTATGCAGGTATGGGAGATTCATATTCATACACAGATAATTTTAATACATATAATTATAAAATGGTTAAAGGTATTGGGCTTATTAATTATGTTGTATGCCCACATTATGATACAGGGAATTGTTATGTTTTTAATGATGAGCCAAGAAATTATAAATTGCCTGGGCTTGCTTTAGAAAATGATACAGCACTTTATATTGATGATAATAGCTATTGTGTTATAAAGGATAAAAAGAATAGAAGCGTCTATCGCTTTATTAAGGAAGAGGATTATAGAATGGATGTAGTAGCAAATAAAAGTATTGCAGTACTAGGTCCTGAAGGAACATTCTGTGATGTTGCCTGCAAGGACTATTTAAAGAATAATAATAAACAATTTAATATTAAATATTTCCCTTCTATAAGGAAGACTATTGAAGCGATAGATGATATTGGTATTGGTGTTATACCATTTGAAAACTCTCTTGATGGATATGTCCTTGAGGCAATAGATAGCTTGATAAAAAATGATTATAAGATAATTTATGAGCTAGATGAGAAGGTTGAATTTGCCTTTGTTTCAAATGCTAAGAGAATAGAAGATGTAAAAAATGTATTCGTTCAGTTTAAGGCTAAGGCTGAGTGTATAGATTTTTTAACTATAAAAAATCATTTTAATCTTATTATTACAGATTCAAATATGATTTCATTAAACAACCTTCTTCAAAGTGATGATACATATGGAGCTATTATTCCACTTCATAAGGCTAAAGAATATAGCTTTAATATCAATATCGATAATATTTCAGATAGAGATTCTAATTTCACAAGATTTGTTGTTGTTTCTAAAAATGACAAGCCAGCTTTAGATAAGGATAATATTAAATGCTCATTATGCTTATTTATGAAGCTTGATTACCCTGGTATTTTATTTGATGCTTTAAAGCTATTTAATGAATATAAGGTAAACCTAAATGCAATTATTTCACGTCCTACAAAAGAAGCGCTTGGTAAATATAATTTCTATATTGAAATTTCATCAAAGAAGGATGAAATTAAAAATATAAATGATTGTATTAAGGCAATTTCTTTAGATGATAGATATGAAATTAAAAATCTAGGTATGTATTCTAGATGACATTAGGATTGGGGGAATATATATGGATATAGTTGAAATTATATCTAAAAAGCAATCTGGCCTTGAACTAACAGATTCTGAAATAGGATATGTTGTAGCAGGGTATACTGAGGGTGTTATTCCTGATTATCAAATGACAGCCTTTCTTATGGCTGTCTATTTTAAGGGAATGAATGACAGAGAGTCTACAACACTTACAATTTGTATGAGGGATAGTGGACAGGTCTTAAACCATGAAAGAATTTTAGGATATAAGATTGATAAGCATTCAACAGGTGGAGTTGGAGATAAAACTACACTTATTTTAGGACCTATGGCCGCAGCCTTAGGTATTAAGTTTTCTAAAATGAGTGGAAGAGGTCTTGGACATACAGGTGGTACTATTGATAAGCTTGAATCTATTCCTGGATTTAGAGTTAATCTTAGTGAAGAGGAGTTTTATAAGCAGGTTAATGAAATAGGACTTGCGGTAGTTGCGCAATCAGGTAATTTAGCACCTGCTGATAAAAAAATATATGCCTTAAGAGATGTAACATCTACAGTTGCATCAATTCCATTAATTGCTTCATCAATTATGTCTAAAAAGCTTGCGGCAAATGATGATGAAATAATTCTTGATGTAAAGGTTGGTTCTGGAGCCTTTATGAAGGACTTAGATGAGGCAGAAAAGCTTGCAAGGCTAATGGTTAAAATTGGTCGTAATGCAGGAAAAAAGGTTATGGCTATTTTAACTAATATGGAGCAGCCTTTAGGAGCCACTGTTGGTAATGCACTTGAGGTTGTTGAATCTATTGAAACCCTTAAGGGTAAGGGACCAGCTGATATTGAGGCATTATGCTGCTCTATTTGTGCATATATGCTTATGGATGCGAAGGGTGTTAAATCACTTGATGAGGCATATGATATGGCAAGGGCTACCTTGCATGATGGAAGTGCTTTAAATAAGTTTAGAGAATTTGTTAAGGCTCAGGGTGGAAATGATGAGGTTGTAGATAAATATTCATTATTCCAGCCAGCACAGCAAAGAATTGCCTATAAAGCACAAAGTGAAGGGTACCTTGAGAAGGTTGATGCTTTAGAAATAGGACTTGCTGCAGGAGCTCTTGGTGCAGGAAGACATAAGCTTGGTGATGATGTAGATCACGCAGTAGGTATTGTTGTCTATAGAAAATGCGGAGACTATGTTAAAAAGGGCGATGTAATACTTGAGGTATTTAGCAATGGTGTTGGAGAGGTTCAATGCTTTGAACATCTAAATAACGCAATTATTATAGGAAAAGAGCGTAAATTTAAAAATTTAATATTAAAAGTTATAAGATAAGCAAAAATAGAGTGAATTATTCTCGACAATGCTTGACTATAAAGCGTTTTCAAGTTATAATTTATATAGATTTTTTAAATAAAAAAAGGAGAAGATTTTATGGATAAGAAAAAATCATTAATCGGTGCTGGAGCATTAACTGCTTTAGCAACTATCGCATTAGTATCATGCGGTGGAGGAAAAACTAAAACTTATACAATTACGCTTGACGTAAATGATTCGGCAGCTACATTGAATACAGATACTGAAACATATACAGTAAAGACAGCTTCTGAGCTTGTTGAGGCATTAGCTAATGTTAAACCTACAAAGACAGGATATACATTCGTAGGTTGGTACTTAGATGCGGATGCTACTGTAAAGCTTACAGCAGATACAGATCTTAAGTCTTTAACTGCTGAAGATGATGGAGCAATTTATATTTATGCAGCATTTGAAGTTGCTGATTTCACTGTAACATTTGACCTTAAGGGAAATGCTACTACAGCAGCAGTTGCTGATAAGTCAACTGAGTCTGTAAAGTATAACGGAAGCGTTACTGCAGCTCCTACTATTACTACACCTGCTAAGGATTCAGGAAGTCATGAGATGACATTTACTGGATGGTATACATCTGCAGCAGATGCAGCTTCAGGAGATACTACTAAGGCAGTTACTCCAAGTAGCGTAAAGATTACAGGAAATACTACATTCTATGCAGGATGGACAATCACTAAGATTGATACTGAGGCAGCATTCTTAGAATATATTAATGCTAAGTCTCAAACAGTAAATGCATATATCGCAAATGATATTACATTAACTGCAGCAATTCAAAGAACTGCAGCAGCAGCTTCTGCAAACGAAAATCTTTCTACTAACGGAACTGACCAAACTAACTCAATGTCAGCTAAGCTATATGGAGACAATCATACAATCACTGGACTTTCAATCAATTCAGACCTTAAGTCTTCAGGATTATGGGGTAAGTTCTCTGGAACTATTCAAGATATTAATTTCAAATCAGTTACAGCTACAACTACAGGACAAAATGCTGCAGTATTAGTTGGTACTGTTGAGGATGGAGCTACATTCACTGATATTTCATTTGATGGTGTAGAGTTCACAAATACTGCATCTAATGGATATGCAGCAATTGTTGCAGCTCAAGTTAAGGATGCACAAGTTAATGCTACATTTGATGGTGTAACTATCAAGGGCCTTGACATGGAATGCGTTAAGTATAGTGCAGCAATTCTAGCTACTGTTGTAGGAGCTAATGCTACAATTAATTTCACTGACTGTCTAGTTCAAGGACAAATCGTTGGTACTGGAGAAGCAGTTGGATTCTTATTTGGATATGCTAATAAGGATAAGTCAACTGGTTCAACACTAACATTTGATGGAGTAATTGCATCTGGTTCAATTACTGCTGATAAGAATGTTGGAGCAATTGTTGGAAATGTTAAGGATACAGCTACTACAGTTGTTATTAAGAATTCTGCTGTAATTGGATTTACAGGTAATATTACTTCAACAACAGCATCTGAAACTCAAGTAAATACATTTGTAGGACAAAATAATGGTACTCTAACACTAGATGCAGCAACTTGCTACTATCAGGATTTTGGTTCAACATTAATAAGAAATGGAAGTGTTTCTACATCAACAGTAAAGCAAGGTACTGAGATTAGCCTTGAAACATTAGCTACAAAGACATTATCTTCAAATGTGACATTAGCATATGAGAATAAGACTTTAACAGCAACAGTTTCTGGACAAAGTATTACAGTTGCTGATCCAACAGTAGTAGATTTATCTACTGTAACAACTACAGTTGCTTCATCTGCAAGTACAACTAATGTTAATGGAACAGCCATTACTACACAAGGATCTATTCCTTTCTATGAGAGTGTAATTGCTGGTGCTAAGGGAAATGGAGTACAAATAACATTTAGTGCTCCAACATTAGGAACTGAAGCTATTACTGATTTTGATGGATTAACAGTTAGTGGTGGTGATCTTAAGAATGTAACATATGATACAACAAATGGAACAGTTACAGGATATATTATTCTAACTGCAGCTGAGGTTGCATCAATTACTACTGACACAAGTGTAACTAAGACTGTAACTATTACATGGTTTAGTAACTCTGTAGAGGTTGCAACACCAGTTACATATCAAATTACATTCCCTACAGGATTCTGCTCATTCCAAGCTGAAACTGCTGCAGGACAAATTTCATTAGCTGCTATTGATGCTACATATAATGATACAGAGGCACTAGTAGCTGCGGCTGATGGCACTACTAAGCTTAATATCACTTCAGGACAAATTGATTTTGATGTTGATGGAAACTATGTATATGTTTCAATTGCAAAGCCAGATACAATTGTTTCACCTGTTGTATCTAAGGATACTATTACAGTTACTGGTGGAACATTAAAGTCTTACGAATCAAATGTTGCTGTAATTAGAGTTAAGATTACTGCAGCTGGTGATAAGAAGGTTACTATTTCATGGAATAATGCATTTGATCCAGATGAATATACAATTAATGTTGCTGAGGCTGTAACAATTGAAGAAGGAGCAACTGTTTATGATGAAACATTTGATGCTACAAAGATAACTGTACCTGAAGATACAAAGGACAAAGCTTCTCTTACTCAAGCATTACTTGGTGATTTCTTCACTTTAGTTGGTTCTGGTGAAATGAGAGTATCATCAAAGAAGGTTACATCAGTTGAGTTTAAGGATTCAGGATTACAATTCACAGTAACTGATTCAGTTGTAGTAACAGCTGTTGTATCATCAACTGGAGGATCTAATATGTCTACTGTTGCATTATATGATAAGACAAATGCTACTGTTGCGGCTACATCTATATCTCGTAAAGATGGAGATGTTATTGGTGTAACAAATAATGTATATGATGTTTATGGAACAGATAAGACTACTATTGTTTATACGTTAGCTGCTGGAACATATACTCTTAAGGGGGTAAATGGAGCATCTACTGGTGGTACTTATTCTGGAACTGCAGTTTCTAGTGTAACAAGTGTAGGTAGAGGAGCAAGATTCTTCACTCTATCTGTAGTTACAGCTGCAAAAAACTAAGATCTAATAGTTTATTAAGTAAGTATAATTAACTTGATGGATTTGATTATAGATGGCATGATTTATTCATGCCATTTATTTTTGGTCAATAAAATAAAAAAGGTTTATGCGAAGGTAATAATCATTTACCAATATCACATAAACCTTTTTTAAATCTTTTTTTATTTCCTTATAACGCCAGCCTTGATAGCTTCCTCAGCTACAGCCTTAGCTACAGCTGGTACTACACGCTCATCAAAAGCAGAAGGGATAATATAATCAGACTTTAGGTCCTTATCATCAATAAGATTTGCTAATGCTTTAGCAGCAGCCATCTTCATACCTTCAGTAATCTTTGTAGCCTTTGCATCTAGTGCACCACGGAAGATTCCAGGGAAGGCTAATAGATTATTGATTTGGTTAGGATAATCACTACGACCTGTACCAACAATTACAGCTCCTCCAGCAATTGCTTCCTCATAAGTGATTTCTGGAGTAGGATTTGCCATTGCAAATACGAATGGATCCTTCATTGTTTTTACCATCTCAGTAGTAACAAGTCTTGGAGCTGAAACTCCAACAAATACATTCGCATCCTTTAATAATGAAGCAAGTGTATTATCATGACCTGGCTTAGTATCAATGATACCATCATCAAGAAGCTCCTTGATTAAGAAGTCATATTTATCATAATTCTTAATATCTACAACTCCATCCTTATTTGAAGCATAAATTGTTTTAACACCAAGTCTCTTTAGCATTCTTGCAATATTTGAACCAGCAGCACCTGTACCAGACATAACAACTGTTAAATCTGAAAGCTTCTTACCAGTACATCTAGCCGCATTCATGACTGCAGCTCCAACAACGATAGAAGTACCATGCTGATCATCATGCATTACAGGAATATTTAATGACTTGATAAGTCTACGCTCAATATCAACACATCTTGGTGCTGAAATATCCTCTAGATTTATTCCTCCAAAAGTAGGAGCAAGAATCTCTACAGTTCTTACAATCTCATCAGGATCTTTTGTATCAAGTACAATTGGTACTGAATCAATATTTGCAAATCTCTTAAATAAAGCTGATTTACCTTCCATAACAGGAAGTCCTGCCATAGGTCCAATATCACCAAGTCCTAGTACAGCAGTACCATCAGAGATAACCGCAACTGTATTAGCCTTTGAAGTATACTTATATGCAAGCTCAGGGTTCTTATTAATTTCCTTACAAGGTTCAGCAACACCTGGAGTATATGCAATACTTAAATCCTCTCTATTTTCAAGTGGTAGCTTACAACCTGTTGTAAACTTTCCACCCTCATGAGCTTTTAATGATTTTTCTTTTAAATCCATATTAATTAATTCTTCCTTTCAAAAACACTATTTCCATATGTATCATAAGCCACAATTAGAGGAAAATCCTTAACTGTAAGCTTCTTAATTGATTCACATCCAAGATCCTCGAATGCGACTTCTTTAGCAGAAGTAATTCTCTTAGAAAGAAGAGCTCCTGCACCACCTGTTACAACAAAATATACAAGACCATATTTTTTACATGCTTCACACACATAAGGATCTCTTGGACCTTTACCAATCATTCCTTTAATTTTTAGTGTTGGCATGTAATCAATAAACTTATCCATACGAGATGAAGTAGTAGGTCCAATAGAACCAATTATCTCACCTGGCTTTGTAGGCGTAGGTCCTGCATAATAAATAAGTGAATCTGTAAAATCTACAGGTAAATCACCACCATTATCAATAATACCTTTTAATCTTAGGTGAGCAGCATCTCTTGCAGTATATACAGTACCAGTAAATGTTATAATATCTCCTGCATGTAATGTTTTAAAATCCATTATAGCACCACCTCTTGATGTCTATTTGCATGACATTGAATATTTACAGCAACAGGAAGAGAAGCAATATGACAAGGTACTGAATTAACAAATACCTCAAAAACTGTTGTTTCTCCACCAAGACCCATAGGACCAACAAATGTCTTATTACATAAATCCTTAATTTGCTCTTCAATCGCTCTTATTTGTGGATCAGATGAAGGAGTAGTACGCATTAAAGCTTCCTTAGCCATCTCACAGCAGGTCTCAAAATTACCACCAATACCAACTCCTAAGAAAAGAGGAGGACAAGGTCTACCACCTGCTGACTTTACTGCATCTACTACAAACTTCTTAATACCTTCAATACCATCAGTAGGATTTAGCATAGCCATCTTACTCATATTTTCAGAACCAGCACCCTTAGGAGCAAGTATTAATCTTAAATTATCTCCAGGAATCATTTTTACATGAACTATAGCTGGTGTATTATCCTTAGTATTAATTCTTGTAATAGCATTAGCTACACTTTTTCTTAAATAATATTTTTCATATGCATCCTTTACTCCAGCATTAATAGCCTCATATAGGTCACATGTTAAATGCACATCATATCCAATATATGCAAAGCAGGTAACAATACCTGTATCCTGACACATTGGTATATGCTCCTCTCTTGCAAGATTTGCGTTATCAATAATATTTTGCATAATCTCACATGCAAGAGGAGTGTGCTCCCTTTCTTTAGCCTTAAGTAAATGATTCATTGTATATTCATTTAAATTATGGCAGGCATCATAAATTGCCTTTGAAACACCATTTTTTATTTCAATAAATCCTATTTCCTTCATATAATCACCCGACATTTATGATTATACTATAAGTATAATTTTATTTCAATTAAGAATGGAGATTATTAATTCATATATTGTTTATTTTGTAATACCATAAAAAACAATGAAAACGTTTTATGATATATAATGATTGATTATAAAAATAATGAGGTATATAATGAGATTGCTAACGGGGTTAGGTAATTTTTTAGGAGCTATTAAATGACAGTAGATGAATATGTAGAAAAATTTATGAAATATCGTCCAAATAGATTATTAAATGATTCTGTTCAAGGACAAACTTATGTTGTTTGTTACCTATCAGATGGAGATAAAACTGTAACGGAGCTTGCAAATCTAATTAATGTATCAACCGCAAGAATGGCTGTTATAGTAAATAGCCTTGAAAAACAAGGAAAGGTAGAACGTCTTAAGGATCCAACTGATAAAAGAATTACAAAGGTTCATTTAACATCAAAAGGAAATGAAACGATAGATTGTGTAAGAGATTTTTTGAGGGAAAAGGTAGAAAAAGCTATCAATGTTTTAGGTGAAGAGGAATTTGATAGATTTGTAATGGATCTATATAAATTAATAAATAGTAGAGGTATGTAGAATGTTAAGATTAAAGGATATCGTAAAAAAGTATTATGTGGCAGACACAGAGGTTAATGCCTTAAAGGGAATTAACCTATCATTTAGAAAAAATGAGTTTGTATCTATTCTAGGTCCATCAGGATGTGGAAAGACTACAACATTAAACATTATTGGAGGACTTGATAAATATACATCAGGAGACCTATTCATTAATGGAGTATCAACAAAGGAATTTAGTGATAGAGATTGGGATGTATATCGTAACCATAGAGTTGGATTTATTTTCCAAGCCTATAATCTAATTCCTCACCAAACAATTCTTCAAAACGTAGAGCTAGCATTAACAATTGCTGGTATTTCTAAGGAAGAAAGAGAAGAAAGAGCAAGAGTAGTACTTGATCAGGTTGGATTAAAGGGACAATATAATAAGAAGCCTAATCAATTATCTGGAGGACAATGCCAAAGAGTTGCTATTGCACGTGCACTTGTAAATAATCCAGAAATCCTACTTGCTGATGAGCCAACAGGAGCACTAGATTCAGAAACATCTGTACAAATCATGGATCTTATTAAAAAGATCGCTGAGGATAGACTTGTAATCATGGTTACACATAATCCTGAGCTTGCAGAGAAGTATTCAACTCGTATTGTACGCCTAAAGGATGGAGAGGTTATTGAGGATACTAATCCATTTACTGAAGAAGAGGAAATAGCTGAGATTAATCAAATAAATAATGAAGATGTTGAAGTTGTTGATAATAGAAAGAAGAAGGAAAGAGCTAAGATGAGCTTCTGGACTGCCTTCAAGCTATCATTTAAAAACCTTATGTCTAAGGCTAAGAGAACATTTATGATAATACTTGCTGGTTCAATTGGAATAATTGGAGTAGCTACAGTACTTGCAGTTTCTCGTGGAGTAAATGATTATATTGATGAAATGCAGGATGATATGCTTTCAGGAAACCCAATTGAAGTTGGTGAAACTGCAGTAGATTATTCATCATTTATGGGTGGTTCTTCACTTAAGGATACAAGAAAAGCTCTTGAAGCTGGAGATTATGTAAATGTAAATTCAATGATCCAATACCTTGTTGGAAATCAAGAGGTTTTATTAAATATGATGACAAAGAATGCCATCAATAAGGATTATGTAGATTTTGTAATGTCTATGCCAGCTGAGTATTATAGTGCAATATCATTAGATTACGGACTAGATATAACACCAAATCTATTTACTGAGTTTAGTATTGGATATGATGGTGCAGAGCATCCTGGTGTTGAGACTAAGCAGGTACAATCTATTCAATCAATTAATAGATTATATTCATCACTTATCAAGGAAATGGATGATTATGCAGATTATGCTGATATAATTACTCAGCTTACATCAACATTCTCACAATCTGTATCTGATAATGATTATATTCAAACTCAATATGATGTAGTGTATGGAAATCTTCCTTCAAAGACTAATGATGTAATTATTGTTCTAGATGAGGATTCAATGCTATCAGATTTATTATTAGCACAGCTTGGATATTTCACTCAAGAGGAATTCTTCAATATGATTTATGATGGATTACTTACATCATTAACTGGTAAAGAAGAAACATATGAAGATTTAGTTAAATCATATGAGGATGCTAAAACTGCAGCTGGATATCCTACTCATTTTGAATATGAGGAGCTTCTTGGAAAGAAGTTTACTTGGTATTCAAATGATGCAATATATTCTATAAATCCTACACCTACAGGAGTTCAAAACTTCTTTAAATACAATTATAAATATAATTCATCATTCTCAAGTGCAAGTAAGATTGAATTAAATATTTGTGGTATTGTAAAGCCTAAGAAGGGTGTATCATATGGATCTCTTACAACAGGATTCTTATATTCAGATGAGCTTGCTCGTCAAATGATTAAAACAAATTATGATACAACAATCGCAAAGGTATTAAGAGATGGTATTTATGATGCTCAAAATGATGTATCTATTAATTCATTATATGGATTAGAATATAACCTACCTTATTATTATACAAACCCAACTCAAAATGGTGGTGCTGGTAAGACTGTTACAAATACTTCAAATACAGTATATGTAGGAGAGGTAAATCAAATGTCATCATTACTAAAGATGTTTGGATATGGTTCATCTACAACAGGATATGAATATCTTAATTATACAGTAGATTTAAGATATCTTGCGGCAGAGGAGCTTCCTGAAACAATTAAGTTCTATCCTATTAATTTCGATAAGAAGGATTTAGTAACTGATTATCTTGATCAATGGAATTCATCAAATGATGTTACATTTAATGTATATGATTCATTTATCACATCATCTGATTTAACATATTCAACAGTTCTTGGTCAAAAGACTTTAACTGAGGCTGATAGAAATGAAGGATATTATTATAATTCAGATTATGAAGTACTTCATATGGCAGATGTAACTGATGAAACTGATTTATCTAAGTATACTTTTGTTGAGAAGACTGGAGAGATAAAATATACAGATAACGTAGCTTTAATTATAAATATGATTAATTCTATGATTCAAATAGTAACTGTAGCTCTAGTAGCCTTTACTGCATTATCACTTGTAGTATCAACAGTAATGGTTGGAATTATAACATATGTATCAGTAGTAGAGCGTATTAAGGAAATTGGAGTTATTCGTTCTCTTGGAGGACGTAAGAAGGATGTATCAAACCTATTCACTGCAGAGACTCTAATGATTGGATTCTCTTCAGGAGTATTTGGAATATTTGTTACAGGAGTTCTATGTCTATTAATAAATGCTGGTGCGAATGCAGGTACTGATGGTGCAATTAAATCAATTTGCCATCTAACAATACCTACAGCAGTTATAATGATCTTATTATCAATGTTCTTAACATTCATTGCAGGTATTATGCCAGCAAAGAATGCTGCTCGTCGTGACCCAGTACAAGCATTAAGAAGTGAATAAAAAATATTGGCTGAGCTTATGACTCAGCCAATTTTTCTTTTCTATATTTACTTGGCGAAACCTTATAATAATTTTTAAATGCATAGCTAAAATGCTCAGAAGAAGAATAACCACAATCATCTGCAATTTTAGAAATAGAGTCGTTACTAAACTGAAGCTTATTAGCAGCAAAGCTCATTCTATATTCCATTTTTAAATCTGTAAATGATTTACTATAAGCCTTATCTAAAAATCTTTGAAGATCACGTACACTCATATAACATCTTTTAGCCATTTCATCAACTGTAATAGTTTTAAACTCATTTATAAGCATTTCTTCAATTTCAAACTCAAGTGTATCAGGATTCCATTTTGTAATACGTTCATTATTAAATCCTATATCACGAAGAAGTGTTACAAATATTTCTTTAAAGCATGATACAACAATTTCATTATATCCAAATCCTTTATTTGTAAGCTCATATAATGCTTTATCAAATGAATGACAAATATTATATCTATCCTTACCAACCATTATTCTATCAAGTAGAGGAAGATATTTTTGAAATCCTCTATGTGCATCATATAATAAATAGATTGAATATTTTTCAAGCTTTTTTCCATCATCTGGGATTTGTGAATGGGCTATTAATCCAGGTACCATAAAGAAGGAACCAGCCTCAACGGGATAAGACTCATTATCAATAATAACCCTTCCACTACCACTTTTGATATAATGAATTTCTATTGTATCCCTTCCATGATAATGAGAAGGATTAGCTTCAGTTAAGCTAATGTATTTGTATTCACGAAGTGTAAACATAATATTTGCAAGCATAAACTTAATAGTATCCTTTATTGAAACCATTTTTTATCACCCAATATCATTATACCATAACATTCGAAAAAATGACATAAAACGCTTTCAAACGGCATTTAAATTACTTAAAATCGAATGTTTATAAAAGTATAATGTATCTAGAAAAAGAAAAAATAATTTGAAAGGATGAAAAAAATGAAAATTAAAAGATTATTAAGCCTATCAGCACTAGGGCTTGCAATGGTTAGTGCATTAACACTTGTATCATGTAAGGATGATAGTAGTAAAGTAGATAATAATATATCTGAAATTGATGACGATACAATAAATGATGATACATCAAATGATACAACCGATACTTCAAAGGATGATACAGCTGATACATCAAAGGATGATACAGCAGAGGACACTACATCTGCAGCTATAAGAGAGACTTTCTCAAAGAAGGCAGCAGATGGTAATATAAAGATTTATCTTGCAGGAGATTCTACAGTAAAGACATATACTACAGATCAATATATCGCAGGATGGGGTCAATATCTTGATACATACCTACCATCATCTGTTGATGTTATTAATTGTGCAGAGGGTGGAAGATCATCTCGTTCATTTATTAATGAAGGAAGATTATATGATATAGCTGGTGATAGTCCTTCATTTAAATTAAATGATTCTAAGGCTATTGCTGATACAATTGATTCTGATGATTACCTATTCATTCAATTTGGTCATAATGATGATGATACTAAGGCTCAGTCAGATACAAGCTACAAATATGAAAGATTTGTACCACTAGGAACTCCTGTTAATGGGGTATATCCAACAGTTACACCAAATAATAAGCAAAGTACAACTGAAAATCTTCCGACTGATATGACATCAACAACAAAGACTAATATAGCTAAATATGGGTCAACATATTTTGCATATAATAGTGATGGAAGCAATGGTACATATAAGGGATATTTAAAGGAGTATATTGATGTTGCAAGAGAAAGAGGTGCAACTCCAGTTCTTGTAACTCCAGTAGCTCGTGTATCATTTAATAGTGATGGTACTTTAAAATCAGGACCAGGTCTACATGGTACAGATTTCGCATATGTAACAGCTATGAAGCAGCTTGCAGAGGAAGAGGATGTTATGCTGGTTGACCTATTTAGTGATACAAAGAATATGCTTGAGACAGCTACATCAACTTATGCTCATACATTAATGGCATTAAAGCCAAATTCATTAACAGGAACTTGGCCACAAGGATTTGATAGTGCATTTGCAGATAGCGATCATGAGGGAACTCATTATAACAAATATGGAGCCTTCGTTGAGGCAGCATATATAGCAGATCATCTATCATTAAAGAATATTAGTGGATTAAATGGTAGTGAAACAATTAAATTTGATGTAAATGAAACACCAGAAACATACATTAACCCATCTAATTTAATGCCAAAGACTGTATCTGCACAAATTGAGGCAGGAATAAAAAATGTTAGTGTAACAGATCCTGCAAGAACATATCCAGATCCTTTGGTAGTTGTTGAAGCAATAAATAGCCTAACTGCAGTTGCAGATATAACTAATGATAATTATAAAGAGGTAGGAGCTGCGGCTGAGGTTGTAAGAGCTCAATATAATCAATTAAATATTGATGATAGAGGAAGTGTAACAAATCTTTCTACATTAACTGCAGTAGAGGCTAAGGTAGCTGAGCTTGTTGAGGCTAATAGACCAAAGGCTACAGCAGAATATAATCTTGATTGTTCAACTTTAACTAGCCTAGATAATCTTGGAGATTATAGTGTAGTTACGTCTGATACATCAAAGATCACACTTTCAGGTGGAGCAATTAAGATTGGTGGAAATGGTTCAGCAAGTGATAAGCATATAGCTATTACTGTAAGTGGTACAGGTACTGTAATTATTACAATTAATGCATATTTTAATACTACTGAGGACAAAGATGCAGCTCTTATTGTTTCAAAGGGTGGAAGTGAGACTAAGTCAGAAATTGTATCAACTGGTAATGTAACAGCATTTACATATGAATTTGAAATTAATGGTACTACAACATTCTATATTTATAGAGGTAATGGTAATAAGTCAGTAACAGGAATCCTAATTTCAAGTATTTCTACAGCTTATTACGAAAACTAAAGTAAAAAGAGACTACAGATTTTAATCTGTAGCCTCATTTTTTTACTTTGTAAGGAATGTCTTATAAGCCTTGTATGCTTCGTATACATCAGCCTTAGATACAATCTCCATAGGAGCATGCATATTAAGTACTGCGATACCAGCATCAACAACATTCATATTTGTATTACCAAGAATGTAGGCAATTGTTCCTCCACCACCTTGGTCAACACGTCCAAGCTCTGCAGTTTGATAGAATATTCCATCATTATCCATAATATTTCTAATCCATGCAAAATATTCAGGCATTGCATCATTAGAACCACTCTTACCACGAGCACCAGTATACTTGTTAAATACAATACCCTTACCAAGGAAGCAAGCATTGTTTTCCTCAAACGCAGAAGTATATAGAGGATCAACACCAGCTGATACATCACTTGATAGCATCTTTGAATTCTCTAATGTCTTACGAAGTGTAAGAAGAGAAGCATCACCAGTCTTATCTAAAACCTCAAGAATAGCATTCTCGAAGAAATAGCTTTGTGCTCCTGTAGCTCCAACAGAACCAATTTCCTCCTTATCAACAAGAATAGTACAAGAAGTATATTCTGGGTTTTCAATATCAAGAATTGCTCTTAATGATGTGTATGCACATGATCTATCATCATGTCCATATCCAGCAATCATTGATCTATCAAGACCATAATCTCTTGCAGGACCTGCAGGTACTACCTCGATTTCAGCAGATAGGAAATCCTCTTCATCAATATTATATTTATCCTTAATAAGCTTTAAAATATTCTTCTTAACAGGATCCTTTTTATCTTCTGTAGGAATAGAACCAGCAGTAAGGTCTAAATCCTCACCTTCAATAACAACATTAGCCTTCTTAGTCATTTGATCAGCAGCTAAATGAATTAAAAGGTCAGTTACTCCTAATACAGGATCATCCTTACCATCACCAATGTTAATATCAATAACACTACCATCCTTTTTAACAACAACACCATAAAGTGCTAAAGGAATAGTAACCCATTGATATTTCTTGATTCCACCATAATAGTGAGTATCAAGAAGAGCAAATCCTTTCTTTTCATATAAAGGATTTTGCTTTAAATCCATTCTTGGTGAATCAATATGAGCACCAAGGATTCTTAATCCTTCACGTACATCCTTTTTACCAATAATGAATGCACATACATTCTTACCCTTATTAACCTTATATACCTTATCTCCAGCCTTAAGAGTCTTTAGTGTAGAGATTTCCTTAAATCCCTTAGTCTCTAATTCCTTAACAGCCTCCTTAGTACAAAGACGCTCAGTCTTGCACTTTGAGATAAACTCTTTATAATCCTCACCAAACGCAAATATATCCTTAGTTTGGTCAGATTTTATCCAAATGTTTTCGCTATACATACAAATTACCTCCGTAAACCATTATACTTTAATAATAATTATATTTCAAATAATATAATTAAAGATTTGTTTGTGATATAATAAAATTGGTGATTTATAAATGTATGATTTAGAAGATGTTAAAAAAAGATCATTTCTTGCGATTATAATGTACCTTATTTTTTACTTAGTAGTAGGTACAATAGGAATGGCACTTATTGTTAAATGCTATGAGACTGATTCATATTCATTTAAAACTATAGTAAATGCTATGAGTAGTGTATCAGGAGATTATTCACTTGATAAAATAGCTGCAGCTTGTAATACATGGTCTATGGCTATAAGCTACATACCTGTAGCTATATTATTATGCCTTGTATTACATAAGGATTTAATAGAGGATTTCTCAAAGCTTAAGGAAAATAAGGTATTTAATATAATACTTGCAATTGTAGGTGGGTTATTATTATTTATAATTATCTTTTTAATAGGAAAGCTAATAGAAAAGATAATAGGCAATAATTCAGTAAATGAAGAAGTATTAGAGAGTGTATTTAAATATAAGAAATATGGAGTAATAATGCTTATAATAACTTCTATTTTTGGACCTATAGTTGAGGAGCTTGTTTATAGAAAATCAATTTTCAATATATTTAATGATAAACCAAAATGGGTCCCTATATTAATTTCAATTATAGCTTTTGCACTTCCACATATAATATCAACTACAGATGTAGATGTTTTAGAATTCTTATTAATATCTATTCCATATTTTGTATCAGGAGCTATATTGGCATTTGCCTATGAATATAGTAATAGGAATGTGTATGTAACAATGATTATGCATTTTATAAACAATTTAATTACTTGTATTATTTTACTAGCTTAGGAGGATATTATGATTAAGCAAATTATTGATTTAGATTATGTAAAAAACCCATTTAAAGAAATTGGTGAGGACTTTGCATTAGTTACAGCTGGTGGAAAGGATGGATATAATCCAATGACTGTATCTTGGGGTAGTGTTGGAAAGCTTTGGAATAAGAATGTTATTATTTTATTCATCCGCCCTGAAAGAGCAACATGGGCTTATTTAGAAAAAAATCCAAAGTTCACTGTTTCATTCTTTAATGGAGAATATAAGGAAAATCTAACTCTTGCAGGAAGAATATCAGGACATGATTATAAGGATAAGTTTAGTGAGATTGGACTTACTCCAATCTATGATGTAGATGCTGATGTTTATTATGCTAAGGAAGCTTCATACATTTTTAAATGTAGTAAGCTTTATGTAGGAGATATAGAAGAGGATGGCTTTATAGATAAGTCACTAATAGAAAAATTCTATGGAAGCCACGGAGGATATCATAAGGTTGTTGTTGCACAAATAAACTCATATTTTGTAAATGAGGAATAGAAAGGAGTGATAGCCTTGATTACTAATTATAAAGATTTTATTAAATTTTGTGAATCATTAGAAAATAGACCAAGGCTATTATTACATAGCTGCTGTGGACCTTGTTCATCACATACTCAGGAGGTTGTGTCAAAATATTTTGACACGACTATCTTTTATACTAATGATAATATTTATCCGGAGGAAGAATATTATCATAGACTTAATGAGCAAAAAAAGATATGTGATTGTCTAGGCTTTGGTATTGATGTTATTGCAGATGATTATAATCCTATGAATTATTATGAGGCAGTTAAAGGCCTAGAAAATCTTGGAGAGAGAAGCCAAAGATGCTACGAATGCTATAAATTCCGCATGGAAAAGACAGCAAAGAAGGCTAAGGAACTTGGATTTGATTATTTCACAACAACAATATCAATTTCACCATATAAAAGTGCAGAATGGTGTAATGAGATAGGATATATGCTAGAGCAAAAGTATGGTGTTAAATATCTTTACTCTAATTTTAAAAAGGAAGAAGGATATAAAAGAAGCATTGAACTATCTCATGAATACAATATTTATAGACAGGAATATTGTGGATGTGTATTCTCTAAAAGGGAGAGAGAGGAGCATTTAAAATGAAAAGAGGACTAGTTTTTTGTGGAGGAGGAGCTAAAGGATCATATGAGGCTGGTGTGTGGAAATATCTAGACGAGAAAGGTATAAAGTTTGATATTGTCACAGGTACATCAATAGGAGCCTTAAATGCAGCTATGTATGCACAGCATACATTTGATCTTGATATGGAGGTTTGGAATATTGTAACTCTAGATAAGATCATGAAGGATGCATTTAAATATGATGAAAATGTATCTTTAAAATATTCTCTTAAGCAAAAGGATAATTTAATAGGATTCTTAGGCTCATATATTAAAAAACTAGGAGGAGATGTATCTCCCTTTTATGAGCTAATGGATAAATATATTTTTCCAGAAAAAATAATTTCATCTGATGTTGTTTGTGGAATTGTTGTAACAAAGTTTCCAAGCTTTCAAGGAAAGGAGATTGTTTTAAACAATCTTAAGCCGGAGCTTGTAAACAAATATTTAGTAGCTACAGCTTCAGCATTTCCAATTCTTCAGGTTTGTAAAATTGGTCGTGAATCATATATAGATGGTGGTTATTATGATAATATGCCAGTTAATTTTGCTATTGAGCTTGGAGCACAAGATATTGTTGCTGTTGATCTTTCACCAAATATTACACATAAGGAATTTTTAAATAAATCATTTATCAAATATATATATCCTAGATGGTCACTTGGTGGATTTTTAAAATTTGATAGAGAACAAATTAAACGCAATTTTGATTTAGGATATATTGATGCAAGAAAAGCCTATGGGGAGCTTATGGGCTTTAAATATGCGTTTAATATAGTAGAGGATAATGGTATGTCTCGTAATTTTATTCTTGAAATAGTTAAGGTTATTAATTATATGAATAAGAATAAGATTAAGAGCAATGTTAAGCCTGAAATAGAAGGAGATATCTATCATATTCTAGAAAACTCAACTACAAGGCCTTTAACTGATTTTGAATATTATATTAGAGCTGTTGAAATCGCAGGAGAGTTTATGGCATTAGACCATTTTAAGGTTTATGATTTAGATGATTTTATTACAAAGCTTCATCAATCTCTTGCTGAGGTAAGTGTACCTGAAAACCTATTTGAAGGATATAATAGATTAAAAAATATTAATAAGAAGAAGGACTTTGTATCAAGAATATCTTCACAGCCATTGCTAAAATATGTATTACAGAAAAATCTTAGCATAGAAGAAATGTCAATACTTGCGGCTTCAAAGCCAAAGGTGTTTATTATATATTTATTATTAAGGAGCTAATTATGAGTGAAACCTGCTACCAAGTAAATGAAAAATTTAATAATATGCATATAAGAAACATGCTTGAGTTTTATCATCTTGGTAAGGAAAAAAGAGCTAAATGTGAATTTTTATTGAATAATAATTATGCGACTATTGAGACAATGGTTAGAACAGGTGATGTTCTAACTATTATCTTTGATGAGGAAATAGATTTTATTCCAGAGAATAAGCATTTAAATATTATCTATGAGGATGAATACCTTCTTATAGTAGATAAGCCTGCAGGACTTATGGTACATCCTGATAGTAAGAATAAGACAGGATGCCTTGTAAATTATGTTGCAGGATATTATAAGGCTTTAGGTATAAATAGAAGCGTTAAATATCTTCATAGAATTGATACTGATACATCAGGGCTTGTAATGTTTGCTAAAGATGTTTTAACAGCTTCATATTTTAATTATTTAATTTCAACTCATGAAATTAAAAGATCATATTATGCCATAATATCAGGTGTTATGAATCCAGAGGAGGGAGTAATAGATCTTCCCATAGGAGAGCATAGGCACATTAATGGTAAAAGAAGAGTATCTAAGACAGGACAAAGTGCTATCACATATTATAAAACAGTAAAAAAGCTAAAGGGTGGAAATAGCTTAGTCTTTGTTACACTTTCCACTGGTCGTAATCATCAAATAAGAGTTCATTTTTCACATTTTAATCATCCGCTTCTTGGAGATTTAATGTATGGTGGTTCACAAAAGCAAATTAAAAGACAAGCACTGCATTCTGCAGTACTTGATTTTTGTGAGCCTTACACATTTAAGAGCATTCATTTAGAATCACCACTTCCAAAGGATATGAAGAGCCTATTATGAAAAGATTAGAATACGATATAGAAAATAATTCAACAATTAAAGATTATATAAAAGATAATGTTTCAAGAAAATTTCAACGCCATTTAAAAAGGATGAATGTTAAATATTATATAAATGGTCTTGAAGCAAAGGCTCATTTTAAAATAAGCAGTGGCGACAAGCTTATAGTAGAATATGAGCCTGATAAATTAGATGATTCACATCTGTATGAGCTTCCTCTTGATATAGTTTATGAATGTAAGGAATATATGATTATTAACAAGCCAAGAGGTCTTAAGACAATACCTACTGGCTATAATGATTTTAAATCCCTATATAACGCAATTATTGCCTATTATGAAAAAAACAAAATGGATAATACAATCCATTTTATTAATAGGCTTGATAAGGATACAGAGGGACTTTTGATTGTCGCAAAGGATAAATATAGTGCAACTATTTTATCTAAAAATATAGATAAAATTTCTAGATGCTATTTGGCTATGGCCTGTGGTATAATTGAGTCTAGTGGTACTATTGAGGTACCAATTTCTAGAGGTGAGGGTATTCTTAGGAGGGTTGATCCTAATGGTAAGAGTGCTATCACAAAATATAAGGTTTTAAAGTATGTAGATGGAAATACATTATTACATCTAGAGCTTTTAAGTGGAAGATGTCATCAAATAAGGGTCCATCTAGAGTCTATTGGTCATCCAATAGTTGGAGATCCACTATATGGTGATGGAGATGCATTACATCTTACATCATATCTTATAGATTTCCATGATCCTTTTAATGATAAGGACATACATTTTGAAATAAAGCCTTGGTTTGGAGAATAAATATGAGCTTACTTGATGTAGAAGGAATTAAATTTAAATATACAGATAATGAACTATATAATGAAGCCTCATTTAGAATCAATGAAGGGGAGCATATAGTAATTGTTGGTAAAAATGGATGTGGTAAGTCTACATTTATGAATATCATCACTAAAAATATAATCCCTGATAAGGGTAGTGTTATATGGACTCCTGGTGTTACATTTTCATATCTAGATCAGCATCTTTTAGTTAAAAAGGATCAAAGTGTTGGAGATTATATCTATGGTGTTTTTAAGCCTTTATTTGATAAAGAGAAGGAAATGAATCATTATTATGAGATGCTTACAACAGCACCTGAATATGATTATGATAGATTATTAAATATTGCCTCACAAATTAGTGAGGAGCTTGAAAAGAAAAACTTTTATGCAGTTAATTCAACAATAGGTAATGTTGTTAATGGTCTTGGTCTTCAATCAATTGATATGGATACACCTCTTAAAACTCTATCAGGAGGGCAAAGAGAAAAAGTATTTTTAGCTAAGATGCTATTGGAGAATCATGATGTCTTACTTTTAGATGAGCCTACTAACTTTCTTGATAAGGAGCATGTTGAGTGGCTTATTAAATATTTAAATGGTTACCCAAAAGCTTTTGTTTGTATATCACATGATACATATTTTATTTCACAAATAGCAAAGGTTGTATATGAGCTTTCTAATAAGAAGATGGAAAGATATAAGGGAGATTATAATTTCTATTTAAAAGAATCAGCGATAAGAAATGAGCATTATGAGCGTGAATATAATAATCAACAAAAATTCATTAAGCAAACAGAGGCCTTTATTGAAAAGAATAGGGTAAGAGCTACATCAGCAAGAGCTGCTCAATCAAGAGTAAAGATGCTTGAGCATCTTGAACGTCTTGATAGACCAGAGGCTACTATGAATATTAAGTTTAAATTTCCTTTTTCAAGAGGCCTTGGACAAGAGGTTTTAAAAACAAAGGATTTAGTTATTGGATATAATAAGCCACTGCTTGAACCATTAAATATCCTTATAAAGCAAAATGAGAAGGTTGCGATTATTGGTAAAAATGGTATTGGTAAGTCTACATTGTTAAAGACAGTACTTGGTATTATTAATCCAATAAGTGGAGAATATAAGTTTAATCCATCTGCAGATATTAATTATTTCAAGCAGGAGGAGGATTATCCTGATATTACACCAGTAAATTATTTAAGAGGATTTTATCCACTTAAAACTGATCTGGATTTAAGAAGCATACTTGCAAAGGTTGGTATTAAGGGAGATCTTGCGATTAAGAGCATGAGAGAGCTATCTGGAGGAGAGCAGACTCGTGTTAGACTTGGATTAATGCTTATGAAAAAAAGCAATATATTAATTCTAGATGAGCCCACAAATCATCTAGACCTTAATACTAAAGAAGCATTATATAATGCGTTAAAGGAATTCGAGGGTTCTGTTATTCTTGTATCCCATGAGGATCATTTCTATGATGGTCTTGTAGATTATGAGCTTAAATATTAAAGCTTATAATCAGATATCTTTAATACGTATTAATTAAAGATTTGTTTTTATAAATAGTCAAAAACGAGGAAGAATTAATCTTCCTCGTTTCTTTGTTGTTCAACCATTTTTAATATTTCAGCTTCAAGCTCAGAAATGATATCTTCCTCTTTGATTTTTCTAATTGGCTCTCCGTGCTTGAAAAGAAGAGCTTCCCCACGTCCACCTGCAACTCCTATATCTGCAGTTCTTGCTTCTCCAGGACCATTTACAACACATCCCATTACAGCGACATGAATATTAGATTTTATTTTATGAAGGAATGCTTCAATTTCTTGAGCAATAGGTACCATATCATATTGTGTTCTACCACATGTAGGACATGATGTTAGAATAGCAACATTTTTTATAAGCTTAAGATTATTAAGTATTTCCTTTGCAGCTCTTATTTCATAAATAGGATCATCTGTAAGAGATACTCTTATAGTGTTTCCTATTCCTAAATCAAGTATTCTTGAAATTCCAATGGAAGATTTAATAGTACCACTAAATAATGTACCTGCCTCAGTAATTCCTACATGTAATGGATAATCCCATTTTTCAGATGCTAGCCTATAGGCTTCTGTTGCAATATCAATATCTGAAGATTTTAGGGATAATACGATATTATGGAAATCATATTTCTCAAGTATAGATATATGATATGTTGCAGCTTCAATCATAGCCTCTGGAGTAGGTGTTTGTCTATTTGGAAGTGAACCTCCATTTACTCCTATACGAATTGGTATTTTATATTCCTTGCATAAATCAACTATTTCCTTAATATCACTTTCATTACGAATATTTCCAGGATTTAATCTTATAGCATTAGCTCCAGCCTTTATTGATTCAATAGCAAGCCTTGGATCAAAATGAATATCAGCTACAAGCGGAATATTTATATTATTAACAATTTCTTTTATAGCCTTTGCGTCATCTACATCTAAAACACTTACTCTTATTATTTCACAACCTTCAGCCTCTAAGGCTTTGATTTGTGATATAACCTCATCGGTTTTAGATGTTCTAATGTTACACATTGATTGTATATAAATGTGGTTGTTTCCACCTAATGTTAGGTTTTTTAGTTTTATAGGTCTTGTGTATTCTCTTCTCATAAAAAATCACCAAATTGATTATATCATAAATAATATATTATGTCCTATTATATAAAAGAAATATTTTAATAAACTTTTTTAAAATATGTGTTGCAAACAAAGTTCGGTTTTGATATAATACAAAAGGAACTAATTGATCTGATGTCTGGAGGGATATTGATGCGTGATTTAGTTAAATTAGTATGTGAAGATTGCAAGAGCGAAAATTATTACACTGACAAGAACAAGAAGCTTAATCCTGAAAGAATTGAGTTCAAGAAGTATTGTCCTAAGTGCAAGAAGCATACAATTCATAAAGAAAAGAAGTAAGCCTTGGTGGGCTTTTTCTTTTATTCTGTGGGAGGTTTATATGGAGATTAAAAAATATACATCTGGTGATTTTATGACTAACACCTATGTTATAACAATTAATGGTAAATCCTTAGTTATTGATCCTACCCTTGATTTTGAGGAGATTGCCGAGGATATTAAGAAAAAGTATAATGTGGTTGGTGTTCTTATAACACATGCCCATATTGACCATTTAGATGGTATTATCTTCTTTAAGGATAAGCCTATTTATATGCCTAGGCTTGATTATCTTCATTTAAATGATGGAGGATATACATTATATGGAATGTATATGCTAGAGCTTCCTTTTAATCCTTTAGAGCTCGATATTCATCTTCTAGATGATGGAAGTATAATTGATATCCTTGATGAGCCTATAAAGGTTATGCATACTCCAGGTCATACCGAGGGTGGTATTATATATATAGTAGATAAGGATAAAACTATTTTTACAGGTGATACCCTATTTAGAGGCTCTATAGGACGTACAGACTTTAGAGGAGGGAATGAAGAGGAGATACTCCATAGTATTGTAAGAATTCTTGATACATTCCCAGAAGATTATAAGCTATATCCAGGTCATGGAGATATGACTAGTGTTATGATTGAGAAGAAATATAATCAATATTATTTATATGCTAAGAGTAAGAATATGTAAGGGAAATCGTAAGATTTCTCTTTTCTTTTTCTTTTAATTGGCACTTTGTGCTTGACAGTGAAAAAACATTATAATATAATATATTTGCACTTAGGAGTTTCGAGTGCAAAATCGAGGCGGTGATTCTAAATGCTAACAGATAGACAAAAGCTAATATTAAAGGCTATAATCGAGGAATACATCGAAACTAATGAGCCAGTTGGTAGTAAGGTTTTAACTGATAAGCCATTTCTTAATTTTTCAAGTGCTACATTAAGATATGATATGCAGTCACTTGAGGAGGATGGATATCTTGAAAAAACACATACATCATCTGGAAGAGTTCCTTCACAGAAGGGATATAGCTTTTATGTTGAGAATCTTATTACCCGAGATGATTCAATCCAAGAATTCTTTAGGGATTTTGATGAGGCATTTGCTGATAAATATCAATCAAGAGATGATACCTTAAAGAGAGTAGTTGATTTACTTAGTGCAAAAACTGGTTATATGGCAGTTCTTAATGGTTCTTCGGCTAATTATGCATTAGTTAAGAAACTTGAGATTGTCCCACTTGGAAGAAATAAAGCATTATTACTTGCGATAACTTCTAATGGTTCAGTTCAAAACCAGCTTATTGATGTTCCTGAGTATTTTAAAATGGATGATCTTGTAAGACTTATTGATATGTTTGATAATGCGATGTATGATAAGCCAGTATTTGAAATAAGAGAAACACTTACAAAGGAAGCTATGAAGCCTAAAATTAGACAAATGGTCGATTTTAGGGATGATGTATTAAACTTCATTATTAAGTGCTTTGCAAGATTTCAAAATGCTGATTTTGTAATGTCTGGATTATCTAAGATGTTTGAACAGCCTGAGTTCCATGAGTTTGGTAATATGCAGCGCTTTGTTGATATGCTAGATTCAAATATATTGCCTCAGGTTCTAAAGGAAACAGGTAAAGGTCTTACAATAAGAATTGGAACAGATAATGAAAATGATAGCTTAAGTGCTTGTTCAATCATTTCGATTCCATATTATATAAATGATCAAGCTTATGGATCTCTTGCGATTATAGGCCCTGTAAGAATGAAGTATCGTACAGTAATTCCTACACTTGAATATGTTGCAAAGAGTATGTCAAAGCTTTATAAGTAAAGGAGTTTTGTAAGATGGATAATAAAGAAGAAAAACTTGACGAAACTAAAGAAAAAGAAGTCGAGGATTTAAAGAATGAGGATGTAGATGCAACTGATGCTCCAGCACAGGAGGCTACATCTGAAGATAATACTTCTAAGTCTAAAGATACTAAAAAGAAGACTAAGAAGGATGAGGTCGCAAAGCTTAAGGAGGAAATCGAAAAGCTTAAGAATGATAATCTAAAGCTTAAGGAGGATTACCTAAGATGCCTTGCGGATATGGAAAATACTAAGAGAAGACTTAATGAGGATACATTAAAGCAAAAGAAATATGCTTCACAAGGTCTTGTTGAAAGCTTAGTTACTCCAGTAGATATGCTTGATAAGGTTTCAAGTATGGAAACTGAAAGTACAGAGCTTCAAAACTTCTTAGTAGGATTTAAGATGATATCAAAGCAGCTAATTGATATACTTGAGGCCGATGGTCTTAAGGAAATAGATGCCAAAGGAAAGGTATTTGATGCAAACTTCCATCATGCTATCGAAAAGGAGCATGTTGATGGTGTTGAACCAAATATAGTTCTTGAGGTTAAGCAAGCAGGTTACATGTATAAGGATAGATTATTAAGACCTGCTATGGTAAAAGTAAGCGAATAATAAAAAGGAGATAGATTAAATATGTCAAAAATTATTGGTATTGATTTAGGAACAACAAATTCATGCGTATGTGTTATGGAAGGACAAGAGTCTAAGGTTATTGCTAACCCAGAAGGAGCTCGTACTACTCCATCTGTTGTAGCATTCAAGGGTGATGAAATCATCGTTGGTGAGGCTGCAAAGCGTCAAGCAATCACTAACCCTAACACTATTATTTCAATTAAGAGACACATGGGAGAGGATACTTACCGTGTTGATGTTAATGGAAAGAAGTATACTCCACAACAAATCTCTGCAATGATTCTTCAAAACTTAAAAGCTACTGCAGAGGCTTATCTTGGAGAAAAGGTAACTGAGGCAGTTATCACTGTACCAGCATACTTCAATGATGCACAACGTCAAGCAACTAAGGATGCAGGAAAGATTGCAGGACTAGAGGTTAAGAGAATTATCAATGAGCCAACAGCTGCAGCACTTGCATATGGAATTGATAAGCAGGATAAGGAGCAAACAGTTCTAGTATTCGACCTAGGAGGAGGAACATTCGACGTTTCTATTCTAGATCTTGCTGATGGAACATTTGAGGTTAAGTCAACTGCAGGAGATACTCATCTTGGAGGAGATGACTTTGACCAAAAGATTATTGATTGGTTAGTTGATGGATTCAAGAAGGAGAACTCAGTTGACCTATCTAATGATAAGATGGCACTTCAAAGATTAAAGGATGCAGCTGAAAAGGCTAAGAAGGATCTATCAGGAGTTTCAACTACTGAGATTTCATTACCATTCATTTCTATGGGAGCTGCAGGACCTTTACACTTAAATACAACACTTACTCGTGCTAAGTTTGAGGATTTAACTCGTGACCTAGTTCAAAAGTGCTTAGGACCAGTTAAGAGAGCTATGTCTGATGCAGGTCTTACTGCAAATGATATTGACCAAGTATTACTAGTAGGAGGATCAACTCGTATCCCTGCTGTTCAAGAGCTTGTTAAGAATGAGCTTGGAAAGCAACCTAATAAGTCTGTTAACCCAGATGAGGCTGTAGCTTTAGGAGCTGCAATTCAAGGAGGAGTTTTAAGTGGAGATGTTAAGGACGTGTTATTACTAGACGTTACACCACTTTCACTTGGAATCGAGACTCTAGGAGGAGTATTTACTAAGCTAATCGATAGAAATACTACTATTCCAACTCAAAAGTCTCAGGTATTCTCAACTGCTGCAGATAACCAACCAGCTGTAGATATTCACGTTCTTCAAGGAGAGCGTCCTATGGCAGCAGATAATAAGACATTAGGAAGATTCCAATTAAATGATATACCACCTGCACCAAGAGGAGTTCCTCAAATTGAGGTTAAGTTCGATATCGACGCAAATGGTATCGTTAATGTATCAGCTAAGGATCTTGGTACTGGTAAGGAGCAAAAGATTTCTATTACTAACTCAGGATCATTATCTGAGGAGGAAATTAATAAGATGGTTCAAGAGGCAGCTGCAAATGCAGAGGCTGATAAGAAGCGTAAGGAAGAGGCAGATACAATTAATGAGGCTTCTCAATTAATCTTCCAAGTAGAAAAGACTTTAAATGATCTAAAGGATGTTACAGAGGATGAGAAGAACCAAATTAACGCTGCTAAGGATGAGCTACAAAAGGCTATCGATAGCAAGGATGTTGAGCAAATTAAGGCTAAGAAGCAAGCTCTAGAGCAAGCTGCTCAAGGTGTTGCACAACGTGCTTACCAGCAAGCTCAAGGTCAAGCTCAAGGTGGTGCTAGCCAATCTTCTGATAAGAAGGATGACAACACAGTTGATGCTGACTTCTCAGATGTTAACTAATAATTAACTTATAAAATAATATTTAAGTAAGGGCCTAACAAGCCCTTACGTTTTAATAATGAGGTGCTATAATGGCAGATAAAAAAGATTATTATGAGACACTTGGTATCTCTAAGAGTGCAAGTGCAGATGAAATAAAAAAAGCATATAGAACTCTTGCAAAGAAGTATCACCCAGATGTAAATAAGGAGCCTGGTGCTGAGGAGAAGTTTAAGGAAATTAATGAGGCTTACTCAGTATTAAGCGATGAAACTAAACGTAAGAATTATGATACATATGGAAATGCTGATGGTCCTGCAGGATTTGGAGGTCAAGGATTTGGCGGATCTGGATTCGAAGGATTTGGTGGATTTGAGGATATATTCTCTTCATTCTTCGGAGGTGGAGCTAGAACTCAAAGACAATCAAATAACCGTGGACAGGATTTAGAGAAGAGTATGACTATTACATTCGAGGAGGCTGTGTTTGGAGCTACTAAGACTGTAAGAGTTACTGTTGATGAGGATTGTCCTACATGTGGTGGTACAGGTGCATATTCTAAGAATGATATCCGTACTTGCTCTAAGTGCGGTGGACAGGGATATGTATTTGTAAATCAAAGAACATTCTTCGGTACAGCACGTTCACAGGTAGTATGTCCTACATGTGGTGGACGTGGACAGCAAATCGATAAGAAGTGTACTAACTGTGGTGGTTCTGGAAGAGTTAAGAGAACTAAGGATGTAGAGCTTAAGATTCCTGCTGGAATTGATGAGGGAATGACATTACGTATGGCCGGATATGGTCAAGGTGGTAAGGATGGTGGAGAGAATGGAGACTTATTCATTCAAATCCATGTAACCCCTCATAAATTCTTTAAGCGTGAGGGTAGTGATATAATATTATCAGTACCAATTAGCTTCACACAAGCAGCCTTAGGAGATACAATTGATGTACCAACAATTGATGGTACTTCACAAATGAAGATTCCTGCTGGAACTCAAAGTGGAACTAAATTCCGTCTAAGAGGAAAGGGAGTAAAGAGTGTTAGATCATCAACAAGAGGAGATCAGTATGTTGTTGTAACTGTTGAGACTCCAACAAACCTTTCTAAGGAAGAAAAGGAATTATTCGAGAAGCTTAACAATGTAGAAAAGAAGGAAAAGAAATCTGCATGGGATAAGTTTAAAGAATTATTCTCTAAAAAATAATCACAAAGAGCTTGCAAGAGCTCTTTTATTTTTCGTATTTCTTTTGTAAAATAAATATGTTATAATCTATTTAGATTATTTATTGGAGGAATTATTATGCAAGAAGAAACAGTTGAATTAGAAGAGCTTCACATTGAAGATGCGAACGCTAAGGTTAAGAAGGAATATGAGAAGATCTTAATCCGTGAGCAAAACAGACAAAAGAATGTAAAGGCTCAAAACCTAGTAAAGCTAGGATGCTTCGAGCAAAAGGAAGAGAAGAGTATTGATTTCTCAGTTCTAGATAAGATTACATATGAGAAACAATTCCAGAAAGTTTATGATTTATATGAAGATAGAGATGGAAATATGATGTACATCTTTGCTAAGACTGAAGGAGAATCAGCTAAGCCTTATGCATATGATGTTATTTATATTGAAACAGTATCTGATGAGGATTATAAGAAGATATATAAAGCAAGTACATTTGAAGGTGCAGGACTTGCTAAGGGATTATATATTACAACATTTGTAATGTGGATTGTATCAATCATCATTACATTATCAATCATTGTTTACTATCTAGCATCTGGTGACTATGATTTCATTGACGTATTAATTAACTCAATTTCTTACTTATTCTTTATTGCAATTATTACATCATTACTTGCAATTACAGATGTATCATATAGAAAGTATATTGGTAAGTAATATTGCAAAAATATTTCGTATCTGATGAAGATTTTTTGGCTAACCAAATAACAGGTGAGGATTGTCATCACATTAAAAATGTAATGAGATGCAAGCCTGGAGATGAAATTATTGTTTCTAATGAAACTAATGAGGTTTTGGCAAAAATAACATCAATCGAGGTAAATATTGTAAGGTATGAAGTAAAAATGGCAATTCAGAATAATAGTGAATTGCCGTTTTTTATTGATTTATACCAAGGATACCCAAAGGGAGATAAGCTTGAGGATATAATTAAGCATTCAACAGAGCTTGGGGTATCAAGCATTTATGCTGTAATAATGAAGAGAAGCTTATTTAAGCTTGATAGTAAGAAAAAGGAATCTAAGCTAGAAAGATTTCAAAAAATTGCAAAGGAGGCCTCAGAGCAATCTCATAGAAGGTGCCTTGCAAGGGTTAAGGATATTATTGAATTAAGAAAAATAGATTTTTCCAAATATGATAAGCTTATTATCTGCTACGAGGAGGATGCAAAGGTTGGAGAAGCATCTAACTTTAAGCAAATAATAAAATCATTAAAGCCAAATGATAAGGTTGCTGTACTTGTTGGACCTGAGGGTGGAATTGATGATAGTGAAATAGACTATTTAAAGAGCCTTGGATTTGTATCATGTGGTCTTGGACCAAGAATACTTAGGACAGAGACAGCAAGTATGTATGTATTATCATCAATAAGCTATGAATGGGAGCTGAAATAATGGCTGACATTGCCTTTATAACATTAGGATGTAAAGTTAATACCTATGAATCAAATGCCATAAGGGATAAGTTCATATCATTAGGGCATAGGATTGTTGACGAAAATAGTGTAGCAGATGCTTATATCATTAATACATGTGCTGTCACTAATATGGCTGATAGAAAATCAAGAAAAATGATTCGTCATGCAAGAAGATTAAATCCTAATGCTTGTATATGTGCGATGGGTTGCTTTATACAAACTAATAAGGATGCCATAAATATTAGTGAGGCTGATATTTTACTTGGAAATAATAATAAAGGCCTTGCTGTAGAGAAGGTTTTAGATTTCTTAAAGAATCGTAAGAGATTTGTAGAGATAAATGATATAACGAAGGAAAAGGTTTATGACAATCTTAGAGCCTCTGAGTTTGATCAAACAAGAGCGTTTATTAAAATTGAGGATGGATGTCAAAACTTCTGTTCATATTGCATAATACCTTATGCAAGAGGCCCTGTAAGAAGTAAGCCTATAGATGATTGCATAGCTGAAATCAAAGAAATTGCAGCTAATGGATATGAAGAAATTGTTTTTACAGGAATAGATACAGGAAAATATTATTCAAATGGATGTAGGCTTTCAGATTTAATTAAAAGAATTAAAAATGAAATCAAGGAAATTAAAAGAATTAGATTATCATCTGTTGAAATTAATTCAATAGATGATTCAATTATTAATTTAATGAAGGATGATAGTCTTATTGCTGACCAAATACATCTTCCTATTCAAAGTGGATGCGATAAAATATTAAAACTTATGAATAGAAAATATGATGTAAAGGCATTCGAGGAGCATATAAAAAGAATAAGAGAGGTAAGACCTGATATCTCTATATCAACTGATGTCATTGTGGGATTTCCTGGTGAGACAAATGAGGATTTCTTAGAAACTGTTGAAACTATTAAGCGTATAGGCTTTAGTGAATTAAATGTTTTTCCATATTCAAAAAGAAATGGAACACCTGCCGCATTGATGCCACAGGTATCAGATGATATTAAAAAGGAAAGGGTTCAAGTATTATTAGATTTATCAAAAAAGCTTTCCTATGAATATGCAAAGAGATTTGAGGGTAAGGTTTTATCTGTAATATTTGAAAATCATCCTGATAAGGAATTTATTAAAGGTCATTCATCTAATTATTTGTTTGTAGAAGCACGTTATGATAAAAGCTATGTTCATAAGATGTGCAATGTAAAAATATTAAAAGTTGGAACAAATGCAATTTTTGGCGAAATTATCGAATAATACTCAAAAAATAATATTTTTAATTTTTAGTATTTACAAATAAAATTGTTATTGGTATAATATGAAAGGACTGTTAAGATCGGAAGGAGGCAGGGATGTATGCCTAAAACAGTAGTACGTGATAAGGAAAATATTGAAGATACACTACGCCGTTTCAAGCGCGATGTAGCAAGATCAGGTAACTTACAAGAAGCTAAGAACCGTCAATATTACTTAAAGCCTTCTGATGTTCGCAAGCAAAAGAAACAAGAGGCTCGCAAGAGATTTAAGTAAGAGATTTAAGCCATCATTTGATGGCTTTTATTTTTTATTTTTTAGTAAAATCACCTACCTTTTGACTATATTTTTATAGAGGTGATTTTATGATTTGCTTAGTGTGTAAGAAAGCATTTGTTATAAAAAGAGGAATTTATGATTTGTTTTCTAAGCAAAGGTATTTTATATGTGATAAATGCTTTAAAGAGCATCCTATAAAGCTAGAATATAGTAAAATACCGCTTGATGATAATTATGCTTTAAATGTTATAAGTATTCTTCCTGAAAGCTCTAATTCCTATTATTTAGCTTACCTAAATGAATATTCAATGGTTGTAGAAAGATATTTGAATAGAAGCATTTTATTATTTGATAAGTTTTATCTTACTAAACGTAATTTAAATATTATAAATACTATTGCTAAATTAGAAAGATGTAATATATTTGTTATTTGCTTCAAATTCATAATCAATTAGTCCATTTTACCTTGTAAAAAATAGATTTATAAGGTATAATATAGATGAGCAAAGAGAGGCTCAAAAATTAATAGGAACCTAAGGGTTCATGGAAATGAGGGATTTATTATGAAAGTAGAAGTTGTAGGAAAGAATGGATTTAATCCAACTAAGGCAAATGAGGAATTTGCTGCTAAGAAGCTTGAGAAGCTTCAAGGATACTTTAACAAGGAGTTAAATGCTAGAGTAGTATGCAAGGTTTACAATGACCATCATAAGGTTGAGGTAACTGTTCCTACTAAGAATCTTACTTTACGTGCAGAATCTAATGGAGAGGATTTATATAGCGCAATCGATGCTGCAATCGATAAGCTAATTGCACAAATTAGAAAGTATAAGACAAGAATCAATGACAAGTCTGATAGGGAAGGAATCAAGGAGGCATTTGCTAATCCAGATTTAGACCTAGAGGCTTTAGATAAGGAAATGAAGGCAGCTCAATTAGTTCGTAATAAGGAGGTTGAGCTTACTCCAATGACTCTTGAGGAAGCAATGACTCAAATGGAGTTAACAGGACATGATTTCTTCGTATATCTTGATAAGGAAAGCGGAAGAACAAATGTTCTATACATCCGTGAGGATGGAGATTACGCAGTAATCGAGACTAAGTAATATTTAAAAAATACTTAGGCCATACTTAAATTGGTATGGCCTTTGTTTTTTATGGTGATGATATGAATTGGGAAATGTTTTTAGAGGCTGAATCAAAAAAGGATTATTATAAGCCTTTAATGGATTTTGTAGAAAATGAGTATAATAATTATGAATGCTTTCCTGCAAAGGAAAATATATTTAATGCATATAAAACAGCTTATGATGATGTAAGATGTGTTATTTTAGGACAGGATCCATATATTAATCCGGGTGAGGCTCATGGATATGCGTTTAGTGTCTATGACCATCATTTAACACCATCGTTAAGAAATATTTATAAGGAAATGTCATCGGATTTAGGATGTGATGTATCACTAGATGGTGATATATCATATCTAAGTGGTGATGGTGTTATGCTTTTAAATACAATTTTAACTGTAAGAAGTGGAGAATCTATGTCACATAAGGGACATGGATGGGAGATACTTACAGATAATACAATTAAGGCGTTAAATGATAGAGAAAAGCCAATAGTTTTTATATTGTGGGGTAATCATGCTCGCAAGAAAAAGGAGCTTATTACTAATAAGAGGCATCTTATTATTGAATCAAGCCATCCATCTCCACTAGGAGCTTCTAAGGGATTTTTTGGTTCAAAGCCATTTTCAAAATGCAATAGCTTTTTAATTCAAAATGGTATGAAGCCAATTAATTGGATTAAAAATAAAAGAGATTTATTTAATATTTAATGATATAATTTTTTAGGTGATAGTATGAAGGTAAGAGTAATTGGAGCAGGACTTGCTGGATGTGAGGCTGCATATTATTTATTAAAATGTGGATATGAGGTTGAACTTTGTGAGATGAGACCAAAGAAAATGACTCCAGCACATAAGACAGATATGTTTGCGGAGCTTGTGTGCTCTAATTCACTTCGTGCTGATTCATTAGAAAATGCCTGTGGTATTTTAAAAAAGGAAATGGAAGTATTTGATTCTATTGTTATTAAAAGTGCAAGGCTTAATCATGTAGAGGCTGGTGGAGCTCTTGCGGTTGATAGAATTACATTTTCTAAATATATTGAGGATGAATTAAAGAGGTTTGATGGACTTAGCGTACGCTATGATGAGATTGTAGAAATTGATGATTCAATTCCTACCATTATCGCAACAGGTCCCCTTACATCAGATGCATTGTCTAAGGATATTATTAAGAAATTTGGATTTAATGAATTCCATTTTTATGATGCGGCTGCACCTATAGTGCTTGCCGATACAATAGATTATAATAAGGTTTATTTGAAGTCTAGGTATGATAAGGGTGTAGCTTCATATTATAACTGTCCTATGACTAAGGAGGAGTTTGATAGATTCTATGATGCCTTAGTTACAGCAGAGGGTGTTGTACCACATGATTTTGAACGTGAGGATAATAAGAATACTAATAATCCTAATGATGAGGTAAAGGTATTTGAGGGATGTATGCCAGTTGAAATTATGGCTAAGAGAGGAAGAGATACATTATTATTTGGACCTCTTAAGCCAGTAGGACTTGAAAAGCCAGATGGTACTAAGCCATATGCAGTTGTTCAGCTTAGACAGGATGATGCGGCAAAAACCATGTATAATCTTGTAGGATTCCAAACACATCTTAAGTGGCCTGAGCAAAAAAGAGTTTTCTCTATGATTCCAGGTCTTGAGAATGCAACATTTGTTAAATATGGTGTAATGCATAGAAACTCATTTATTAATGCGCCTGCAATATTGAATGAGGGTATGCAGACTAAGATTATGCCAAATATTTTCTTTGCTGGTCAGCTTTCAGGTGTTGAAGGATATGTTGAAAGTGCAGCATCAGGTATTGTATCTGCAATCAATATGGATCGTTATTTAAAGGGTAAGGAATTATATTATTTTTCACCAAAGACAATAATAGGATCTATGATTCATTATATTGCGAATGCATCTGTTGATGGATTCCAGCCTATGAATGCTAATTTTGGTATAGTTGAGGATTTAGATTTTAAGCATAAGAAAAAGGATCGCAAGATGTTATATGCTAATCGTGCACTTGAGGAGATAAAAAGGGCAAAGGAGTGGTTAGATGAAAACTAATGATGAGGCTATAGATTCATTTAAGGAATATTTAGAATCAATTAAAGGATATTCAATCTACACTGTTATTGCCTATATTAATGATGTTAATGAATTTAAAAACTTCATCGTATCAGAAAAGATGGCAAGAGATTTATTTCATATAAATGAGAGGGTTTGTAAAAATTATCATGCCCTTTTAAATCAAAGTGGGGAAAAGGCAACTACAGTTAATCGTAAGATGTCATCATTAAGATCATTTTATAGCTATCTTATGAAGGAGCATATAGTAGATATAAATTATTTTGATGAAATATCAGGAGATAAGATTGAAAAAAGATTGCCTAAGGTCTTAAAGCATGAAGAGATTATGCAAATGATTAATTCAATTGATAAGAATACTCCTTTAGGATTTAGAAATTATGTTCTTATTAAAACTATGTATGGTACAGGCCTTAGAGTCTCTGAGGTATGTGAGCTTGAGGTTAAGGATATTGATTTTTCAAGAGAAGCCTTAAGGGTTAGAGGTGGTAAAGGTAATAAGGATAGAGATGTAGTTCTGTTTAAGGGACTTCTTATGGATTTAAAGCATTATATTAATAATGAACGTATTACCTTATTATCAAAGGGACATGATGCGAATCTTAGAATACTTTTCTTAAATAAGAATGGTGGACCATTAACTGCAAGAGGTGTTAGAGTTATTTTAAATAGCATTATTAATAAGATGGGTGAAACATTTAAAATAACACCACATATGCTAAGACATAGCTTTGCATCTAGCATGCTAAATAATGGTGCTGACCTTCGTACTGTACAAGAGCTTCTTGGACATGAAAATCTATCTACAACACAAATATATACTCATGTGTCTGAGGAAAAATTAAAGAAGGCCTATAATGAGGCTTTTCCTAGAATGAAAAAATAGTAGATTTTTAATATTTAATATGATATAATACGTGCGTATTTTATGAAAAAGATTGGAGATACAAATATGAAAAAAGAACTATTTATCGCGTCTCTTGGTCTAGTAGGAATTCTAAGCCTTTTAGCATGTACTAAGGCTGATTCTGGAGATGATCTTCCTGATACATCTTCAAGAGAGACTGCAACATATATTAATTATATACAGGATAAAATTACATTTAATGAAACTGCTATGAATGCGGCATCTATTGATTCAACAAAGGCACATTATGAGGTTTTCTTACCTACTAATATTGATGAATCTATTAGGATGAGTATAGCTAACGCAGAGGGATATACAAAGAATACTAAGGGTATTTATGCAAATTATATTTCATTAGAGAATTCTTGGGATGATGATAATCTTGATGAAATTTTAAATATTTTAGTAGCAGATGAAACATTAAATGTATTTAATAAAGTATCTACTAAGATTGAAACTCCAGAAAATTATTTTGAAACTGAGGCTTCAACACGTAGACTTGCGACAACATATATTCCACTACAGGTTAATTATGTAGGAAATAGTGATGTTGATAATGATGTTTATTCATATGTATTTGCGCCAACATATTCAGTTCTTACAACACTTGTAAATGATGTATTAGCTGATTCAAAGGCACAAAGCTATAATAATGATTCATATCTAATTACATTTGCAAAATAATAGGATAATATCTCTATGGCTAGAGGATGTCAAGCTATAGAGGTATTTTTTTATTTTAGCATATTGAATTAAATTTTCACCTGTGATATAATGTCAAAGGCATTAAAATACACATGTGACCAGAGTGGGCCGTCTAGTGCGTTATTTATTTAACGTGGAGGCTACACGAAGAAGGTTGCAGAGGCTAAAAAACAAAACAAAATGGAGGAATTAAAAAAATGTCAGTAGTTTCAATGAAACAATTATTAGAGTCTGGTGTTCATTTCGGACACGCAACTCGTAGATGGAATCCTAAGATG
>AUXO018059615.1_pt1 | contig 83240 bp, 127 predicted proteins | sample 768731 | NCBI WGS metagenome assembly AUXO01 (sample SAMN02715735, study PRJNA202380) | gut metagenome | biome: sheep rumen | host: Ovis aries | place: New Zealand: Palmerston North
TCTTACAGAAGAAACATTAAAATAATATGAAAGAGCATTAGTAGCTTTTGCGCCAACGCCATTCATACCACCTGAAGTATTATATCCAGTTTTTCCATCGCTATCAAATTTTGCACCAGTATGTAATTTAGTAAAAATATTAACTAAAGTCTCACTTCCATCTTCTGCTGGTCCAAATGGAATTCCACGACCATTATCAATAATGTCGAAATCATTATCTTCACCAACAATAATTGAACAACTTGTGCAATAACCATTTAAATATTCATCAACAGCGTTAGAGATAATCTCTAAAACAATTTGTCGAACACCTTCTGGTCCAGTTGATCCGATGTACATACCTGGGCGCAATCTAATAGCTTCAATACCTTCAAGAGTCTTAATGTCTTTTACGCCATAATTCTCTATAATCTCATTTATTTTTGTTGCCATTCAATATACCCCATCTTTTTTAAAATTTTACACACTATTTCAAATTCAATTTGATCTTGGCGTGTTTTATAATAAATCCAACCATCTTCTGTGCCTATATGCCAATAACATAACCAATATAAAAGATGATTTTCGTTTGAAGGAGGTTTCTTTTTCCAAATCCACATTCTTTGTTTTTACCTCAAATTTTTTTCTTACATGTATATTGTAACATATTTTTTTATTTTTGTCAACTTTCTAGCTAACAAGAAAAAGCCCAGAGATTAAAAATCTCTGGGCTTATTATTAACCGCTAGGTTGTTGTTCGTCGCAAGTAGTATTATTTAGCTATTGTTCTTTCATTTTTAAAGCTAAATCAAATTTCTGCTGTTCTTGGTTTAGCGTTTGTTCAAGCTCTGTTATCACAGATTCATATTTGATACCATCTTTAGTATTCTCTTTCATTGCTTTTCTATAATAAAAAGCTTGACTGACTGCATACGCAGTCCAAGGCAAGCCTACCATAGCTGTAAGCCATGGTAATTCACCAATATAAGAATTTTTAACGCATATAAAAGCTAATACAATAAATGAAATAGTAATAATCCATATTAATGCTGACTCTTGACGTAATAAAGCTTTAGAAAATTCTTGTTTATTAGTTTTTGAAGAGTTTTCTTTCTTCATGAATTACACCTTCTTTACATATTTTAATGAGATATAACCAATACCAGATTTTAATTCGCCCCAATTATTATTCTTTTCGCCAATAATTGTATACTGTTCACCTTTATGAATAATTGCAACAACAGGGCTATTAGTCGTTGGCTCTTTTCTTACATTAAGCGCATATGCGGTAACTTCAACTGCATATGGGAATTTATTTTGAGGTTGAGTGCCTTCTTTTGCAATTCGTCCTTCTTTTTTACCATAAACAACCCAATGTTGTAAAAGCGCCATAACATTATCTCCAAAAGCAGCTTTTAAATCAGCATACTTATTTGCATAAAAGACTGGATCAAATTCATTTGTATAATCTTTGCCGCCATAAATATATGAAGGCGCTTTAGCTGTACGTTTTTCGTTTTTACCATATTTTACCCAATGATATAATAGCATTGCAGCATCATTACCAAAAGCAGCTTTTAAATCCGGATATTTATTAGCATAATACTCTGGATCAAATTCATCATCATATGGTACGCCTTCAAATACATATCTATAATTGTTTAAATTACTTGCCTCTGGGCCGTCATCTAAAACTACAACTGTATGACCAGAAGAACGAGTAACTAAAATATCACCTTTCAGCACTTTATTAGGGCTATCAGTCATATCATGCTTTGCAATCAATTCAAATTTACCACTTGCAGGTAAAATTACTGGCATATTAGAAGTATAAAAATCTCCAAGCATAATACCTGCATATGCGCAGCATAGTCTTACAAGAGCAGAACAATCTACATTTACATCTGCTGTAATAGTAGCTGGATCGTAATTTTCATTATTGTGCCATTTACACCAATCTTGTGCGGTCCAGCGATTGCTCTAACTATATCCAATATGCTTATTATTACATGCAGCCTCCATTGCATATGCAATTTTTTGGCGTGCTTTAGGGTCTTTAGCACGTAAAATATACCATCCTTTTGGATGCATATACCAAGGCTCCATAGATACTTCACCGCTCATATCAGGAACTGAAGTTTGTCTTTGATCGCCCTCTAATCCATTTACAAGTTTTCTATTTTCATCACTTCTTGCAGAACCGACTCTTACCATATCATTCCTCCTCCTTTATTTTTTGTGTCCATTTTAATAAAATCCATCCTTCGCCGCCGCTTAATTTACCCCATCCATTTTGTTCATCAACAATAGTATAAACATCATCCTAAGCAACTACCATTGTTATTGTAGATTCAAGATTAGGCTATTCGCGCACATTAAGTAAAGATGTATTAATACGAACTTTATAATTAATTACTTCAGCTATTGGTAGAATAAACTCTTTCGCAACTTCACCAATAATGTCTCCATTGCGTGTAGTTGAAAATACAATAGTCTTTTCTTTAATATCACGTACATATAGAGTAGATTTAAAGATCCAACCTGGAATTATTCTATCATCTGTATATTTAGCTCCATTAATAAGTTTAAATGTATCACCAATTTTCATATTATCATATATAGAAACAGTTCTCTGAGATACTGTTGCAATATATTGATCTGTTGGTTTTAATACTAATAATAATTTTTCGGTAGCTTCTCTTATATCATTCATATTCGTATCATGTTTATTAAACCAATGATAAACATCTGCGCAATTAGAAGCCAATCCATATTTATAAGCATCTTGATGACATAAAATAGTTGGTACGACATACTTATCATAATTAGTCATATTAATAGGGTTAAAATGGAATTTAGCGCATAAATATGCTAAAACATGAATAAGTTCCTAATAAATCATAGTGAAATACATTTTATTATTTAATAGACCTTCACAAATTTGTATTTGTATATAACGATCATTTGCTGTACCATGTGAGCCAGCGCCACACTCAATACCCTAAATATCCCAAGGTAATGTTTGAATTGCTTCAATTTTATCATTTGCAACTTTACCAATCCAAATATGCGCTCCGCCCATAACTTCGCTGTGATTCCAGTCATTACCATAGCTATTGTACCCTAATAAAGAAATTAATTCTTCATAGTTTTCATCATTAGCACTTGGCTATACAAAGCGTTTTAAATATGGGCTATTAATACCAGTGCTATGAATTATTATACCTATTGGATTATTTAATGGTTTATTCATCTTATAGCATGTGCTATTAGTCATAATACATTGAGTTGGACCATTATCTAATGTATATTTAGGTTCTTCATATACATCCATAAGCGTTTTAGGATTAACTTGATGTAATGTAGAGCTAAAAGTAGTTGGTTCTATGATTGTAATATTAGAAATCTATTCTAATCCTAAATCTTGGATAGGATCTATTTCTAACTCATCCGTGATTTGTTCTTCAAAGAGTTCATAATATTGTGCGCACATAAATGCACGTATTTCAAGAGTATCTTCTGATTCTTCGGTTAGATTCTTATAATTTTCTACTATTGCATCAGAAGCCTCACGTATATTATCAGTATGTTTAAGCACGCGCCATACTCCGGCATAATATTCTCTTTGTAATTGTCTACAAAGAAATTCTAATTGTGTTTCAAAATCTCCAATAGATTGACCTTTATTATGCGCATATGCTAATAATTTTTCTTTATCTTCTGGTTTTTGCCATTGCATTAATCCAAAAGCTACGTTATCATTAACAAAGTCTGTATATGTTCCATCGTCAATGGCTTGTATATATTCTTCTTCTGATAAAGTTGGATGTTGTGACGTAGTGGGAATTAAATCACTATCTATGAATATGTTGCCCACGAGTCCAGCAGTACCATAAGAATTTTTAGTTTTTCTTATGATAAAATTCCAAGCTTTTTCAGCATTTGTCTTTCCTACTAAACTCAATTTTTTTCTCCTTTATAAAAAAAAGAGACTTGCGCGAAGTCCCTTTTAGTTAATTATCTTTTTAATAATCGTGCTAAATCAGCAATCTTACTACGATGCACATAACATAATTCAACTTCACCGTACAAATCGCAGCCACGGTACACTTTAGACACTCTTTTTATTCCATTATAATCACCTGCGTATGCAGATAAATCAACTTGTGTTTTATCATCGCCATCTATAATGCAAATAGATTTTTCTCCAATTCTACTTAAAGCCAATTGCATTAAATCTATATCAAGATTCTGTGCCTCAGAGATATATACACCGCAGTTATCAGGAGTTTCATAACCACGAATATCTGATAAAGGCAATAGTACAAGTACATCGTCATCAATTAGACGTTCAACTTCTATACGACTACCTATTTTACTAATTAATAGGTTACCGATTTGTGAGTCTAATAGCTTTTCATCTCTTGATCCAGGATAGTAGCCTAGCTTTGCAGAATTACGAGTAGCTACTGGATTACAGAAAATTACAATTTTATTGATTAGACCTTTATCTAGTTTATGAAATAAATACCCAAGGGATAAATAAGTTTTTCCTGAACCGGCAGGTCCTTTTAATAAGGTTAATTGGTTATTAATAAGCGAGTCTGCCGCAAATGCTTGATAAGGATCATTCTTTACTGGTTTAACATCACCGAACCATTTAGATTGAAAAGTAGAGTATTGTAATCGTCTGTACCCTTCTCCTGTCCAGCACAATTTATCTATAATTTCATTATTATCATTGCGAATAAGAATATATTCATTAGTTTGTAAATTATATATATTCTTGTCATATTGTGAATAAAATTCACTCATTTCTTCATCTGTTAAACTTACATCACAATAGCCTTTATATTTGTCTGTTGGTTCATAACCAACCATTTCAATACTGTCACTACCAAAAAATAAATTAGCCATACGTTCTAAGCTAATATCATTTGTAACAAATACAGTTTCATCAGGATGAACATCTGTGTCATATGCAATAGCACAAGCTAAAATTTTCATATCATTAGAGATACTTAAATTCTTTTTTGTGATTGGTTCTAGCATATCATTTTTAAAAATTACAACATCATAGTTATCCTTAAATTCATGAAGTAGATTTAATAGATGACGAGCGGCATATTTAATTTCAGAATCTTTATTATCAGAAGTTTTTATATTTTCAAGTTCTTGTAATGTAACTGATGAAATAGCAAATTTATTAGCTTCTTCAAATAACCCATCCCTTAGTATTAACATACTACTGGTATCATAAAATTTATATGTCATTCTTCATACTCCTCTTCATCTTCTTCTGCATCTGAAAGGTCAGGAGCCTGGAATCCAATTACATTAGTTTCTTCATATGGTTTTTCTGACTCTTCAGAAAGTTTTTGTACTTCTTGGTTATGTTTTGCTACTTCTACTGCCATTTTCCCCTTGCGTTTTTCTAAAGCTAATTGTATACACTCTGTGCAGCTAACAATTAATGGCATTAAAGCATCTTCAAAAATTATACCAAAAATAAAATAAAATAATTTCAAGAAAGCTACCATCCTTTCTTATAATCTTTTTCATATGAATATAAAAAGCGTGTAAGATATTTTATTGATTTTTGGCCTTTCTATAACTTATCACATGTTTGTGAAACTCTTCTTTATCGCTAATATAAGTTTTGAGATCATCTTTAAGCGAATGAATTTCATCTTGAATTTCATGTAACAATTTTTGATTACGCTCAATAGTACGAATAAGCATTTGATTACTATAATCTTGCGGATTATAATACTTTTTACTTTGATCAATTACATGCAAAAACTTAGTTAGTGCATTTAACTCAGGCTTAATCACATGGTCACGCATATAAATAAGGTAACTAATTGTTGCTCGACGTTCTGCAATTTCCATACCTATCTTTTCACTTTTAAATGACATATCATCAGGGCTGCATTGAGCTGTTCCAATATGTTGACTACCATCTGATGCTGTGATTATAAAAGTCGCTAATCCTGTTAATTCGTCCCATGTCATTATAGGCTTTTTCATAAAAGTAAACTCCTTTAATTTAATCTTTCTTATATTATACTAAAAAAAACGAAAAAAATCAATTTGTGCCATTTTCCCAAAAAATTACCATAGGCGATCTCAAGGGCTGCAACGGCCGCTAACGCTGGTCATGGTAAAGAAAAAATCTCAGCTTGCGCTGAGATTTAAACCTGAAATCGTGGGTGTGTTTTGATATCATTCAAAATAGTATCAAGACTAACAGGTGTATTATTATGTGCATCAAGTTCTGCATGATAAACAATGCCCAGGTCAATATCTTTCCATTTGTCAGTAGTATGAGAATGACCGCACACATTGATAATTCTGGCTTTAAGCGGCTTATCAACGTCATAATTAGAACACAGTGTAGGAAAATGAGAAAAATAAAAATGATAACCTTTATATTTTAATCTATAAGCCAGCTCGACAGAATCAACATTCCATGATGACAAATATAAGATTTTTCTTGCCTCAGAATCATGATTACCAAGAACGATATGGATTTTTCCTTTAAGCTGATGCAAACACTTCATACCCTCTACATTATCATTTAGCATAACATCGCCAAGAAGATATACTTCATCATCTGGTTGAACAACACTATTCCAATTTTTGATAATAGCTTTATTCATATCCTGTACAGTCTCGAACCCGCGCGGTTTATATAGAAATTCTTGCGTATGACAAAAATGCGTATCAGACGTTACATAAATCACTCAGGCACCTCCACATATTTTACATCAAAGATTTTGTTTTCATCTTCCTCAGGACGCTCAAACTGAAACCACATACGACGTATAGCTGATGCAGGAACTCTAGCAAGTCCCGAACGCTTGTTATTACGTCTTAAGGTCTCAGCCAATGACGGCCGCACAACAACCACAGTAATATTGTCAACATTAGACAAATCTAATGCATTTAATACCTTATCACGAGAAGCTTTGGTGATATGAGTCGCATCTGCATAGATGTCAATCGGGGTTTCATCGCTATCAATGGACTCCTGGATGTAACGTATAAAAGTCTTAAAGACTTCTTTCTCTTTTCCGAAATAGTCATCTTCATCTGTAATCATACTAAAACGAATTGCATCACGAGAAATAACATACGGTTCTTTTACATGCTTGCGAATCCACGTACTTTTGCCCGATCCGGGTGCTCCACACATAATATATAAATTATGCTTCATTACTCTACCTCCTGTGAGTTGCTGAATAGGTTAATTACTTCTAATGTATCCAGATTCAATAATACAGTGCAATTCGTATAAAAAACACCATTATCAATATTGATTTTATGCCCATTACAATATGAAAAAGCCATAGGTAATGTTACTTCAATATCTTGCTTTTTCGCATATAAAGTATCTAAAAGATATTCCATTGGAGTATGTCCATGAACACAGATATCTTTAGGGTATGTATCCTCGTCCCATTTATCAAAAAAATGTGAACGATTCCAAAGCAATTTATCACTCTGTATCTCATCTTTGCGACCGCACGTAAATCCTGCATGAGACAAGTGAAATGTAGTGCCTTGACTATTAGTATATTGAGCGGTTAATGGAAGAGTATTTATACGAGATATCCAAATCGGGTCTGCGCCATCTTGTTTCCAGCTTCGATATGTTTCAAATCCACCATTATACATCCATAGTTCAAAACAATCTTGCAACTTTCTCTTCGCTACCTTCTGGCTTAAACCCCATACCATCAAATCTTCATGATTGCCCTTTAAATAAATCCATTGGGGATTCTCATATATAGCCTTAATAGTACGCCAACCATGCGGGCCTCTATCACCGGCATCGCCCAGAAAATATACTTTATCTTCTGGCTTTAATATTTTGCATACCTGTTCATATATATCATACATGCCGTGAATATCGGCTATCGCGTAGTTCATTTTAGTCCTCCTTAAAATACAATCACTCGTGATGTTGGCTTCCATGCCATATGTATATAATCAGTTTTATCCTGTTTAACTGCATCAATATCATCCCAGACATGGCTATCATAAATAATAAAATCATTTACGTATTCCCACAATTTATATCTGATTTCATAATTATCAGTATAAAATCTACTATACTGGCCAGTTTTCTTATCTCTGATATCAAGCATCATTTTTAAATAACCACCAGAATTATCGTCAAATCGTTCGAACTCAGCAGCCCACTGATGCACATAAAAGCGACCTTTCCAAAGCTCATCCTGGGCCAAATTACGATTTAAGGCATGAATAATTTTACTGCATTTCTTTTGCATACGTTTACGCAGTTTATCTCTCATATATTTTTCCTCTTTTCTATTTTCTATAAATATTATACCAAAAATTTTACAAAAAATCAAAGGCGGTCTTTACACCGCCTTTACTTTTACAAAGATTGAAATTCAAACTCTGCGTCATATTCATTAATCCATTTTTGTAATTTTTCAGTAAATCTGGAATTACTTTCTGACTTATATATTTCTTTATAAGCTGCTTCTCTGGCCTTACTCATGCAAGCCCCGCAATAAACAGAGCCAGCCACACCAATAGAAGTTGGTACAAAATCATAATGAAATGCGCCTCCAATAGCGCCCGTTTTGAGTAATCTCTGTTCTGCAGTTGTTGCATTATGTTGTTTCGCCAAATGCTGCTCTTCCCAATCTGCTATTGCTTTTGCTTCTGAAGCGCTAATTGGGAAACCCCTATATGCATCTTCACGAACTGCTTTTAATTCAGCTTTTATCTTTTGTAATGTTTCGTCTTTCCACTTTTCAGCATTAAGTTTTTCCATTTCTGCCCGAGCAAATTCTGCTTGGCGCTCAGCCGATTCAATACGCTCACGAATACTATCACAGATTTCATCAACAGTGGCTATATCCATAAACTTACCATTTACATAAGTAGAATATCTCCCTTTAGACACTTTTTAGCACCTCCATAATAGCGCATGTATGTTTATCTTCATCCCAAATCATACATTCGGTTTCAATGCAGGGTAAAAAATCCTCTTTATATTTTGTGTCTACTACTGCTCCATTTCCCGCAAAATGATAATTAACCATTTCAGTGCTTTTGCGCAAAGGACACAATTTATCAATTGTAGCTATCATTTTATTCGCCTCCTCAGTTTAGAACTTCTTTTTGCTGGAGTCTACCTCGCTCAACAAATAGATTCATAAATGAGTGATATCCAACATTAAGAAAATCTTTTCTGCTGATATAATTAGCGCAGCATCCTCGCATCATAACGCTATAATCTGTATCGCTTTCTTCCATTTCAATGATAAGAACTTTTTTGCCTTTTCCAAAAGCATAGCCGCACTCCCATGCGGTGCCAGCTGTGCCATTACGACCATAATCGCATACCACAATCCAATCAGAATTGTCAATAGCAACCACATCAAGAGCAAAAATGCAACGCGCCCATTCCTGAATCGACATTCCCCATGCATTAGGTACTCCATGTGATTTAGGGTCATAGAATGATAATGTATCATGGCTTTCAAGACATTTAAAAATATTTCTAATTTCATCAACTTCTTTTTCGACTTTCTCAGAGATTCCTACAATGGGGGCTGCAAAATAAATTTTTATCATTTATATTTATTTAACTCCTTGTTGATATATTTCAACATATTCAATATATAATCATATGCGGCAAGTATGTCCTCAGTTTCCATTACCAAGTTACACTTGCCGCAATCTCTGTCGCAATCTCGACTGACGCACTTGCGTTCAATCGAGAGAATATCAATTGCTTTCGGTAGTGTCATTGTTTACCTCTTCTGCTTCTTCGATATCAGGAGCTTCAGCGTCAGCCTTAGCGATACCTTCAAGGCATTTAAAACTAAAGTTCTTATGCTTGTAAGCAGTAAACTTTGGTTTATTTACGATACGAATGACTACGCCTTCGCGCACATGACTTAATCCGATAGGGTCGGGCCCATCATAATAGCGCTCAGCAATCATACGAACATATTCTCCATAAGACATATCTGTGGTTTCGCCGGTTTCAAGGTTAATACTTACGGGTTTATTCTTTTCAGTGATATAACCCTGCCAGAAAACTGGTACATACTGACATCCAATCTGCTCGCAACGATAGCGCATATAATCAGGAGTATATTCTACGATATCTCCATCTTCATTAGTCATAGTCATACGGTAAACATAAAACTTAGACTGGCCAGGCTCGCACCCATAAGAGAAAGTTGTAGTTTTGCCATATTTCTTTATAAACTCTTTATCTTTTGTCTTTGAGTTATCTACAGACCCCATAATTGGAGTACCAGTATCGGTAAATCCAACTACTTCATAGTAAACCTCTTCACCTTTATGAAGCTTTCCTTTGAAGAAGTCTGCGTGCGGCTGGCGGAAATGATTAGACCCATAGAAACCAGATTTGAAGTCGTTCAGTACAGTTCTACGAGTACCAGTCACATAGCCCCAATCATAGATAGGAGTTCCTTCTTTTCTGGTAATTCTATCCCAAAGAGTTCTTTTATATCCCTGGAATACTGGCAGGTATCCAGTACGCTGAGAAGTTCCGTGCATTTTCAAAGTGATTTCAATTAAATCACCCGCTTTGAAAGCATCCAGATTGTAAGCAAGCTGCTCAGTATCAGCGTGCTCAACAAACAGAGGCGCCAGTGGCACCTTGCGCTTTCTTACGCGATTTCCCTCTTTACTATTGCCAGCAACTTTAACTGGTTTCATTGGAATGTACTTACGACAAATTTCGTGGCCATTGATAACAGTAATAGCTTCACCCGGAGTAAAAGACCCAGCACTATCTCCAAGGTAGTTAAAGCAAGAGATAGGAAGATATAATCCATCAGATTTCTCGCCACGGAGTTTAATTGTAGTTACATTTCTCTTATCAGGGTCCATATAACCACCAATATTAGCGCCATTCTCATCTTTCTTTCTTACCAGATTATTAGCCTCACAGAATTCTGTAGAAAGCTGCAGGTCAGTTGGAAAATAGATACCGATGTCTCCTACCGCAACATCCAAAGAAACACAAGTATCATTACCAAAAAAAGTAGCAATCTGAAGCTTATCTGCATTAGAATGCGGGCGAAGATGTTCAACTTTTACAATATATCCACAATGCTCACTCATTCTTATCCTCCTTCGGCATAATTATTTTCCATGTTTTATCCATATACAAGGTATTTCCGTTGATAGCTTTTAAAATTCTATTTTTGATTTTAGTTTTATCAGCTCGCTCTCTATCTGCAACATTTATATGATTGACCGCATATGAAACAGCTTTATGCAATCCCTGAAAACTCTTAATAAGAGTTGTACCAGATTTGTTATACATTTCAACAACGCACTCTGACCAGTCTGGTTTATCAGTTTGAGTGGTTATTGTTGGCTGAGCAGAAGCGACTGTTTCATATTCTGGGAAAGGGTGTCCTGTTACAATCTCTTCATTTGATACATGCTCAAAAACTTCTTTTAAAAAACGTGCATCTTCAAGAGCATCATGAGTCTGTATTACAGACTCTTCATTTCTATAATAAGCAACAAGCTTAATTAAAGAAATATGTTTAGCCAAGCCAAAATGAGCTTTTACAATATTGCTATAATCATACAGATTCATAGCAATTAGTGATAAAGCGGCCTGAGCAGCAAAAGAATTTGTTTTAGATAAATTCTTTCTAATAAATTTACTATCAGATGTGCCATAACAATAAAATGTTACAATGTCATCTTCTGTATGTGCACATAACCACTGAAAAAATTTACTAAACACCTCATCTGAGGTTGGTGCGGTCTGACGCACCTCATCTGTAATACCTGTTAAAGAAGTGATAAAGCTGGTGATTTTCTTCTCAGACCGCACATAACTATGGAACTCATCACCCTTTTCGCTTATACATCCAATAGAAATAATCTCATTGGAAAATTGCGTTGCTTCGAAGTCAATAAAAAAATTCATAATTTTCTCCTTTTTAGTCAAGATACTCAGCCAGTTTCTTACTGCGGATAGGACTTCTCAGCTTACGCATTGCCTTCTCTTCTATCTGTCTAATACGCTCACGAGTCACATTGTATACCTTACCAATTTCCTCAAGGGTCATCGGTCTTACGGCATCAATGCCAAAGCGCATTTTGATAACTTCAGCTTCACGCGGCTCAAGTGTCGCCAGAGCGGCCATAATCTGATTATGACGCTCTTCCTTGACAATGTTATTGTAAGGAGATTCAAACTTATCGTCAGCTACAAGGTCTCCCATTGTAGCATCTTCATCATCGCCCACCGGAACATCAAGGGACAGAGTCTCACGAGAAAAATCCCAGATTTCATATACCTTGGATGCGTCAATTTTCATAAACTTTGCAATCTGCTCGGCAGTAGGAGCCTGCCCCAGCTTCTGCGTCAGTTCAGAAGTTGCCTTCTTAACTTTACTCGCGAGGTCAATCATATGTACTGGAATACGGATTGCTTTATTCTGTTCAGCTAGTGCACGACCGATTGCCTGACGAATCCAATAAGTTGCGTATGTTGAAAATCTAAAGCCTCTGGAGGGGTCAAACTTCTCTACTGCTTTCATCAGCCCAATAGAGCCTTCCTGCACAAGGTCAGCAAAACTCAAAGACGTACCATTGTACTTTCTGGCGATAGAAAGCACCAAACGCAAATTGCGAGTAATTAATTCTTCACGAGCGGTATTATCTCCATGCTGGACTCTTGCAACAAGAGCCTTTTCCTCTTCCTCAGAAAGAAGTTCATAATCTCCAAACTGACGAACCATTAATTTAACAGAATCAATGCTTACATACTTATCTTCGTTAATCACAACTTCTTTCATAAGAACCCCCTCTTAAAATTCTTTTCTCAACTTTTCTATAAATATTATACCAAAAATTTTACAAAAAATCAAAAGCGGACTCTATAGTGCGCTTTGCGTTCTCTTCATTCCAATCAGGATAAGTAGTAAAATTTAGTTTTAATCCAAAAGGTAATCTAATACCATTATCCCACTTCTCCCAACGGTCAGCTATCTCATCTAATGTAGCAAAGTTATTCATAAACATCTCTACATGTGGACGGATAACATTATCTTCATGGAAATGTCCGAATAACCACGCATATTTCCAGTTAATTTCATTTTTTAAATTGTCCAACCATTTTTCCATAGTGTTATCTACGGTATGCTGGTCAACATTTGTTAAAAATAAATTAAAAGGTTGCCAGGTATATGGGCAAGTATGAGACAGTACAAAATCAAAAGACATATTTTGTACATTAGCTTCAATGTTAAACATCTCCTGTGGTGTTAATTGCTCATCTTTAAACCATCCAGTCCACTGTGTTTCAGGGCCAATACCTCGTGCAGCTGCTATGGCTAATCTATAATTTTTATCCACAGAATATGCACCACCAATTACAAGTGTAGAATATCCATTGAAATTATAGATGCCGCCATCTTTTAAATAACGGATATTTGGATACTCTTTTTCATACATTACATATCCGTTAATAAGCTCATCATAATCTTCTAAGATAGAAGGCAGGTTTTCCGGACGCTCTTCATGGTTCCCGCGCACACAATAAACCAGGCAATTTAGACTTTGCACATATTCTTTATTTTTTCTATCAGTTTTATTGAGATAGAAATTAAAGCCAACATCGCCAAGGATAATCAATGCATGAGAAGTAATGTCATATAGTTCGCAAAAACGCTAAATATCTTCTGTATGACCGTGAATATCGCCGGTTATAACAAAATGTTTAATTTTTCCATTCCATTTCATATTTATTCTCCAAATGTAAGTTTAACTTGTTCTCCATTATATTCAAAACGTTTTGGGTCAATATATTCTATACTAAATAATTTATACTATCCCGGACGAAAAGTAATTTTATTAGTAGTTTTATCTCTCGGTATTTCTAAAGTAATTTTTACCCATAAAAAAGTATTGGCTAATGGAGATACAAAAGTATAATCATCTAACCAATATCCTATCCATTCTAACATGTTAACAATCTACTCCATTTCTACGGAGAACTGCAAGCGTATTTTGGATTCCTACTGGATTCATACTAATTAGATACCATCTTAATTTTGTAAAATCTTGAGGGTAATGCACTTCCATCCAATCAAGAAATTTAATAAAATCTCCTCCATCTTTTACGTAATCTCCAGCATCATGGTCGATATATATATCTACCAATCTAACATCTTTATCATTTAAATCATTGCCCCAAAGAGTATATGCTTTAATAGCTTCATGTACACTCTTGCACCAAATAACACGTTCATTAGCATAATGATTTGGAAGATTTTCTGCAGGGTCTCTTACATCATCTATCCAAAGCACTATATGTAAAAAGTCATCACGATTCATTTTCATAATTCTATTCCTCCGCCATTTACTAATTGAAGTTCTGGTTTTTCATCTTGTGGAGTAGCATCAAGCTTTAATTGTGATGGCAATGGTACTTTATAAGTAACACTTGCCATATGTCGATTTAAAATTTCTGAGATTTTTTTTCTTGCTGTTGCATCAATATTATATCCATGAATATTATAGGTGTAACGTGTAATCATATTCTCTGATTCTAACCATTCAAATAGTTTCACTACTTGAATATCATCATCAGTATCAATACGATCAATAGGCCACCCTGCAACAATGGCAGTAATGGCATCTATTGCATTATTTGCCCATATAAAATCATGAGATATAGGCTCAAATTTATTGTCTATCCAAAGTGTCATATATAAATTTTAAATGTTATTATCTCGTCATTTCTATACTCATCAGATACATATAGAACGTGTTTGTCCCATACTTTATGCGCGTTTCCCATCCAATAGACAGGATCAGAACCTGTGAACATAGCCGCCGCGACGATATTGTTTTGATTTTTAATAATTACTATGCTTTTGATTTTACAATGCTTATAAGTATTTTTCTTAATATCGTATATAACACTACCAACTAATGGAGAATTTGCTTTTACTCCCTTTTTTCCGCGAACAAAAAACAAGATAATATCTCCTTTCTTATTTTCTAAAATAATTATAACAAATTTTTTCCAAAAAATCAATTTAGAGGATTTGAGTGCGGCAAAGGTCAAATTAGTTTAGATTATTTTATATATTTTTTAAAAATAGATAGACGAAGTTATTAGAAAGGATGGATTATTATGTCGCGAGCGATAGAAAATTATATTTGTGCGAGCGAAGATCGCCCGCATTATAATAATGAAACTTGGGGGCTATATGGTTTTTATTATCCTATGCGTTCTCCGCAAGTTACTATAATTCAGAATTTATATACAAATGGTATTACTGAAGAAAAAGTTAATGAATTAATTGATGCCCGTGTTTCTGATATATCAGATGCAATAGAGTTTTATCCAATCCCAGATGAAACAGTAGAAGATATTATTGAGAAGGAGGGACAAGATTAATGGCAAAATATTATTTGGATTCTCAAGGCGTAAAAATTATAGTTAAAGCCTTTACAGATGGATTGGCTACAAAAGCTGATAAAACTGAATTAGCAGATTATGCTACTAAGACTTATGTAACCGAAGCAATTGAAGATGTATCACCGCAAGATTTAAGTGGTTATTTGAAAGCGGAAGATGTTCAAAGTATTACAGAAGCAGAACTTAATGAAATTTTGCATAGCGATAACTCACAAAATAATAATGATAACAGTGGTACATGATTTAACCGCTTAAAAATACTAACAAAGGAGAGATACAATTATGGCTGATACAAAAAAGTTTTTAGACCAATCTGGTACCACTTATTTGTGGCAAAAAATTAAATAGCAATTAGATACTAAAGCAGATGCTTCACGTGTTTCAACTCTTGAAACAAGAGTTGCATCATTGGAATCTGGTACATATGATGATACCGCAATTCGTGGGTTAATTACAACTAATGCAAATGATATCGCAGGACTAGATACTCGTTTAGATACGGCAGAAACAGATATTGATACTGTTGAAGGAAAAGTAGCTACTTTAGTTGGTAGTGATGATAACAAGAGTGTAAGAACAATCGCTAATGAAGAATTAGCTGCATAGTTAATTCCTCAAAATGCTGATGAGGCTCTTGATACTTTACAAGAGATTGCAGCTTGGATCCAAGAGCATCCAGGTGATGCTGCAACAATGAACGCAGCTATTACTGCATTACAGAATAAGTTAACTCTTGGATTAGATTCTAATAGTCAACAATATGCAACAGTAAAAGCGTATGTAGAAGCATACGTTGCTGCTGCTATTTCTGGAGCAGATTTAAGTCAATATGCTTTAGCTTCTGATTTAGATGCTTTAGAAACCCTTGTAGGTACTACTGCTGTAAGCACTCAAATTTCAAATGCAATTACTACATTAGATTTAGCTAATACATATGATGCTAAGGGTGCGGCAGCCGCAGCTCAAACGGCCGCAGAGACCTACGCCGCAGGATTGGCATCAAATTATGCTACTGCTGCTCAAGGTACTAAAGCTGATACAGCTCTGCAACCTGCAGACGTCGTTGCATTAACAAATGCTGAAATTGATACTGCTATTGCAAATGCATCTAATACTTAATAAAAAAATAAGGGGTAAGTGATTTCTCACTTACCCCGTTTTTTTATTTATCACTTAATGCAAGCGTAACGCTCAGTATTAAGCTTATCCATCATGAGTTCATATCCGGTCTTACCAGACATGATGGTCTCAAAGATAGAAGGAGAGAAGCCAGATACGAAGCTTACACGGCCCTGTCCGAGCATCGGAATGTTATTCTGGCGAGCATCAACATTCCAGAAAATCAGATGAGGCAGTTCAAGTCCGTAACGTGCCCACTTCTTAGCGATACCCTCCATCACAGTCTCGCAGTTGCGAGAATTGATGCTAGAAGTATAACGCCAACCAGAAGTTGCAGAGTCGAACTCCATATCAGAGATGATAAGGACATTCTTCGGGATATCTTCCTTCTTTACACCAGGACGAGTTGCAGTATCAAGTAGAAGGTCGAAGGTTGCTTCGATATTAGTGTTCTCACACAGATTAGTGCGATAAATTCTTTCGACCTTATCACAGAAATCTACTCCCTCAGTACGGATGAGCTGAGGACGAGAAGAGAAACTAATATAGTTATTGGCGAACGGGCCATTGTTATGCTCTGCGCAATACAGACCCAGAGAAATTGCTACGTTGATAGGAGCAGAAGCGCTATCACCAGTCATAGAACCAGAGGTATCTACAACAGCAATACCATTGAAAGTTGCATTATTGAAATAATCGGTCAGATTATCCCAATACTTGTTAACCATCAGACGATTGGTATCGTACAGGTCAACATTGCTCTTATTATAATCATTAAAGCTATACCAACTTCTGTACTGCGGTTTCATGACCTTTACAGCCTCAGCTACGCACTCATAAGGATACAGCGCCTTAGCGTTTACCTTAGTAGTGGCGTCCTGTGCGAACTCAGCGTAAGTCTTTACATTTTCGTTCTTCTGGCGCTCAATGTCATGACGAGCAAAAGCGTTCTTGTAAATCATTCCAGCACGAGAAGGAATCTTATCGAACTCAATCTCGTCCCAGCGATTCTCAGACATTAGTCTCTCCAGAACGTTGATGCGGGCGCGCAGATTAGAAAGAATCTTTCTATACTGGCGAGAAGTCATGCCCATATGCTGGCGAGTCAGTGCTCCCAGTCTGCGGCTTTCAGCACTTGAAGTGTTCTCGGACTTCAACCACTTAGCAAGTAAAGACGGAGTCTTGCAGCTGACATCAAGTGCAAGCTGATGAGTCATCAGCGCGAATGCGTCACCTTCCAGCGGAGTCCCTACGAACTCATACAAGTCATCCCAACGACCAAACTCAGGTACATGGATGAGATTGCGCTTTGCAGCATCTGCGTCCGCATTAGCAAGCCAATGCATACACACACGGAAGAATCTACGCTCTCCCTGGCCTCCACGCACATCACGGATATAGAACAGGCACTTTAGTGCATACTCCGGGTTTTCCGCATATGCGTTCTTAAAGAGGTTAATTACATCTGCGTCACTGCGATTACGATAAGCTGCGCCCATCGCAAACATATCCAGTAAATCAGAACGAGTAGTCTTATGGGTCACACCACCATTCTCAGTGAGAGTGAAGTTAGTAGCATCATTCAGACCGGACATAAAAGTATTCATATTTTTTTCTCCTTTTTCTCATTGGTTCCTCTTGGACAAGAGGAAATTATTAAAATCTTAATTCAATGTTACCAAATGAATCAATACGTACTCCTTGAACATTTAATTTACCAGAAGTTCTATAACCAGTTTTAACACTACTTGGATAAATATCTCCTCCAAGTGCTTGCAGGTCTTCAGTAAATTGATTCCAAAGATTTTTTATTGCTTTAATTTTTGCTTCTTGTTTTCTTTTTTTTAAAATTGAATTTAATTCATCATCAGTTACTTCAATTGTAAATTCCATTGATTTTTTCCTTTCTTTCATTTTCTATAAATATTATATCAAATTTTTTAGGAAAAATCAATTTGTTATATTTTTATCTGGTATATACTCTTTTATAAAATTAATAGAGGCGCAGGTCAGATTCGAACTGACGATAACTTACGTAATTGGTTTTGCAGACCAACGTCTTTAACCACTCGACCACTGCGCCTATAATAAGTTACCCTTTTTTAAATTCTTGCAAAGGGTAACCGTGGTCTTTAAACCACTCTTGAATTACTCTTCGTTCTGAGCAGGGATTATTAGTTGCTTCATGGACAATAAATACAATAATAGGATCTTCAGTAAAACCTTCTTTTTCTTGAACAGCTTTCCCAAGAGAATAGATACGTTTAATAATATCTTGGAAATCTAATTGGTCAAGTTGTGCACGGTAAGCACGCAAAAATGCGCACATATGAGGATCGCCATCATTACAATATTCAGGACCTCTGCACAAATGTTCACAAGTTGAACCTGGTACAAATGGTTCTGCACGTAATCCGTTCCAAACACCATTTTTATCTTTCCATTGATAGCCTTGATACCTATTATTAAAAAACCATCGAGGATCAAACTGCGCTGTACTTAATGGTATATAATTTGGTTTCATAAATCGAATTTGATAAAAATAAGAAGTCATTATATACATAATTATGAATCTTTTGCTGACTTAAAAAGACCTCTGATTACCATATAAACAATAGTAAAAATAACTACTAATGGCCAACTAAAAGCGACTTCCCAACCAAAAATTACAGTAATTCCAATCGCTTTTAATCCCCAGCAAATTACCCATACAACACCTGCATTTATTAAAAATCCAAATGCGAATCCTAAAAGTATTGTTAAAATTATTTGTGCAAGCATTTCTGCTAAACCTCCCGTAAAAAATGTATAAATAAAAATAAAGGAGCCATTTCTGGCTCCTTATTTTAAGTTAAAGCCAGAAATTTAACAAGTGTTGGAAACCATCAAAAGGATTTAAGTCTCCGGTTTTCAAGGTCATATGAAAACTACCATAATCTTGTATAAATCGATCAAGTAATTCTCGATATTTCTGATTTGCATCACAAAGTGCCTTATAGGCATCTTCCACCTGAGCCGCACGAGCTTTACGTTCTTCATTAAGTTTTGCAACTCTCGCTTTTTCATTGGCAATAGCTAATTCTTTTGCTGCTTTTTCTTTTGCGATCGCTTCATCAAATTCTTTTTCAGCAGCTACACATTCCTCTACGGATGTGTATTCTTTTCCAGTTTTTTCACTTATAATACGCATTGTAAAATTCCTCCCTTTTACAAACATATAAAAATTTTATGGCACCTTTACTTATGCCATAAATGGCTTTATCAGCTTGATCTGTATAATCGCTAAACGACATAAAGCCAAAATATTAAGGCAAAACAATAGTAAGAAAGAGAGGGATAAAATAAACTACTATTTTGCCTTAATATATAAAAACCACAGAAAGGAACAACTTCTCAAGGCTCGTCACGTAACCCAACAAATACACAGAAGGAGAAAAAATGTTTCATATTATAGACCTATTGAATATCTTTTACATCTGCTGTATGAGCCTTTCAAAGAGAGCGTCTGACGAGAATCGAACTCGCATCTAATGCTTGGAAGGCACTTGTGTTAATCCATTACACCACAAACGCAAATCCGAATTTCTTTTTAATGTTAAAATTCGGAAACAATCATAGGGGGTTATTTTAGGGGAAAACAGATAAAGGAAATAAGTTATCGTGCGGGTAGAGGGACTTGAACCCTCACGGGTCGAACCCTCGGGATTTTAAGTCCCGTGCGTCTGCCGATTCCGCCACACCCGCATGTTTTGAAACAATGTTCTGAACAAGCTCGTCTACAGTCTTACCGAAAATAGCTTTACAACAAACATCAACTAATGAATTTTTTATTCTATTTACTTTTCTTTAAATAAATACCCATTCATTTCCATTATTTTTCTCCTCAAGACGGCTTTTTAGTGCTGGAATCGAACCAGCTTAGATTGTTTTACAGACAATGTGCGAACCATACGCTTAATATTCTAAAAAGAATGATTGCTGTATCCGCCTTTCTTTATCTTACATATATATTATATCAAAATTTTTATAAAAAATCAATTAAAAATCGTCATAATTACTATTTTGTAACTTTTGTTTTTCTTTACGCTTTTGTCTATCTTTCTGTTCAATATTAGATTCTTTGCATAAATGGCAATTGCCGCAATTTCTTCTATTATGACAAAACCAACAATAATCATTATCCCAAAAGAACCATTTGGGAGGACTAGGCAATGGTTTTCTTTCACTTTTACCCATCTTCAAAGCTCCTTTTATACAGCGGGGGTATTGGGATTCGAACCCAAACCGAGGCCCTCAGAAGGCTGGAGTTTTAGAGACTCCTGTGCTGACCGTTACACTATACCCCTATAAAACGGGGCACCTGGGACTCGAACCCAGACGCCGCTCACACGGTTACTAGCGATTTTCAGGACCGCTGTCTTACCAGTTAGACTTAATGCCCCAAAAAGGGACTGCTGTTACACAGTCGCAGACATTGACTCAAGGTTACGCTTAGCTTCGGTTACTTCCGAACGTGCGTCATTCACATAATTTTCCATTTTGTTCAGACGCACAAGAGCCTTAGCAACTTCCTGTTCAGCTTTCTCAAACTCACGCTGGGCACGAGCATATCTCTTATTAGCAATCTTCATAGCACAACGTGCGATTGCTAGATTCTGTCCGACTTCTACATCAAACGTATCTCTTGGGTCACACTTGGCCACACCGCGCACAGTCTTTCCAGCATAGGTAGAAACGGCAACCATCTTGTTCGAACCATCAGTGTAAAACTTGTACTTCTCTTTTAACATTTTTTCTTTCTCCTTTAATTCTTTATATAGTGTGCATCCTTCTAATCAAAAAGGATCATAAGGATTACATCTTTGTGAGCCACATAATTTGCAATTTTCTGCTACAAACTTTTCAAAATCCATTAGTTTCATTATTTCTACCTTTCAGAGGGGCAAACGGGGCTCGAACCCGCAATCCCTACCTTGGCAAGGTAGTGCGTTAGCCAATTACGCTATTGCCCCAAAATATTAAACGCGACGATTCCATTTTATTATAGCTTCTACTCTTTCATCACATTCAGCCGACATAGCATCACATTCAGTACATTCAATTGCGTAGCTTAAGGTGCCATCATTATATTGAAACTCTTCAATTTGCGCTTTTGCTCCACAAAAAGGACAAGACTTTAAATAAGTGTTAATTTTCTTGTCATCCCAGACCAACTGATGATGCCAATTTTCTGATTCAGATAAAAATTGCTTTACATCTATATTGTACTTCTGTGATAAGTGCTCAATCTTTTGTTCGCTTTCTTTACGCATTTCTTCTATTAAACGGTCAATATCTATCATTATTTTATTCCTCCTTTCTATCTGAAAGAGAGAGCCGCCAGAGGGACTTGAACCCCCAACCCAGTGCTTACAAGGCACTTGCGCTAGCCATTACGCCATGGCGGCATAATAGTGATCCATCGGGGGCTTGAACCCCGAACCCCAAGATTAAGAATCATGTGCTCTACCAATTGAGCTAATGGATCATAGACATTTTAATTATAACATTCTTTTGTGAAAAAACAATACATAACGTCTACATTATATTTATTTTTTGCTAAAATTGCATTAACTAATTTATATCCTTGCTCACCCATTTGAGTTAAAGTATTAGGTAAAACATCTGTTGCATAGTTACTGATTACTACAACTGTATTATCATATATTACTTCTTTTTTATTCATGAATTTCCTCATAGTGGACCTGAGGGGAGTCGAACCCCTGTCCGAAATTTATACTTACTATAATTGTTTACGCTGTTTTTTTAAATTTGCTCCACCATCTTATTTTTAGTGCTAAGAATAAGAAAACTTAAAGTGACAGTTGTTTTCGATCCTCAACAGTTACTACTGACATCTTACTGTGTTTTGGAGGCTGAGCCAAATCAGGCTGCCATTTGATATTGATATCTTGCGTTTATATTTAGATTTTAGTGATTACGTCACTACACGAGCGCAATTATAATTTTCTAAACCCCGTCGAAACCATTACAAGCCCGAATATACGAGGTGATCACCTGGCCGCAATTCCTCAGGAGGACTCAATTTATATACCGACTACGCGTAGTAAGGTAACGCCAGCGCCCTTCGTCGGTTTCTCTTTACCTTACATATATATTATACTAAATTTTTTAGTAAAAATCAATTTTAACATTTTTTGGTTGTAAAAATTCGTGATGGATTTTCTAATTCATCTTGGCGATCTTGACATGCGTTGGCGGCCGGAGCCACCGTTCGGTTTTCAAAAAAACCTTGATATAATTAATCAACTTGCTTACTCCATGCACGCTGAACACTTTTTGCTCGCTACATGCTACCCTAAGAACTTCCTCTTCAGCGATCTTGTTGACGCTGACCGCTTGCCATCAGCTCGTCTTTTTAATTATATCAAGATTTCTCCATCGTAAAACACAGATAAAGTAAAAGGATAGAACTACGGTTGTAAAGAGCCAACCTCTTTATCCACATTTCCGATTAACACAGTAATTTCTATCAGCATATTAATATTAGTAAATTCCGCTCTTTCGGTCTAAGTTTTCTCTAAAGTGTATATCGTTTCAACTTTAAATACTTACTTAAAGTGGGCCGCGCTGGAGTCGAACCAGCTGAGTCTCTGACACCTGATTTACAGTCAGGCCTGCTTCCACATACAGTATACCGACCCATGTAACATAAAAAAATGAATTTGAAAAAATGTGTGAACCTTCGCTCTACATCCTATATTTCTCGTTTATTAGACTACTGAGGAGATAAGTCTGAGCCTAAGACCCGTCGGTCTTAAACTTCTTACCCCACCCGTTTTCCACGGGCACAGGTTCTGCACCTTTAATCTCAGAAGGGATTGCTTACCCTCAACTTTCACCCACCATTCAGATATTTTTATAATAATGACCTCAACATTATTCATTCATTATAAATAGAAATTAAAAAGTCTTTGCCTTGGGCTACTTGTGCGTTGACCTTGTCTTATAGTCTTATTACTAAGACATCATGGCAAACTTCCTTATTAGCATTTCCTTGGTTTGTGCCAGGCGGCCAGCCTAACACCTAACAAGGATTATTCTCCCACTGGGAGCGTCTATTGCGGAAGCGACAAGACACCGTCCTAACTTGAGAAATATATTTTGCGCTAACTACCCCCGACACCTTACGTTCGTAAGGTATCATTCTCTTGTCACCAAGAGAATGATTCATCTTCATCCTGGCTATCGTCAGGGTAGATATAGTCGACACCTAAGTGTGGTAGTTACCTCAGCACAATGGTATTTGCTCTGCACTGAGTTACACATTTTTTCAAAGTTCAATAGGAATCAGTCAAAATCAGCATCGCCACGAGAAGGCTTCCTATATGATGCCATGCGGTTTTGAGGTTAACCGTAAACCTTGATAGTGTGGCTCTCGCCCAAAGGAATACCCGGCCGCCGCACTCCACTCTTTGAATGATGAACTCTTCTAATCCTACATCCTATCATATGTCTATTGGACTTACATACAATTTCTAACTGTAAAGCCGAGACAAACAGCCCCGGACAGAATCGAACTGTCACATTGCGGGTCAAAGCCGCATGCGCTCAACCATTACGCTACGGAGCTATCTATTTCAAGGCTGCTTACTTTTTGGAGTTATTAATCTTCCAATTGATTTACAATTGCTAAGCAAAAGACAGGACTCGAACCTGCAACGCATAACTTGGAATAAAGCTACTATTTGCTGTCACAGCCTTAAATATATTATAATGTTTAATTAGTTTTCAACAAGACACTTTAGAAAAATGATTATCAGTCATTCGCGTCAACCATTGCGCCAATTTGCCTAAGGTGGCAAATATCGGATTTGAACCGATACTCTCTAAAAAGAGATTTGCTGTATGTGTCTTTTTTATTTATTCTTGAATACAATACTTTCTTACAAAATGACCATAAGACATACGATTACACATCTTATTTAACTCCTCAGTAGAATACTGACCTGCTACTAATTCATCAACAAGCGCCCAATAACAATCGACGTCGTCTCTATAGACGTCATCGTACATCTCTTCAATCTCATCTTCAGTCATATCGTCGTCGATATATTCTTTTGCCTCTTCATCTAAAGCATTATAAATCTCAGCATAAGACTGAATAACATCAAAGGCTAAGCTAATAGCATTCTCTCTGGCTTCCTCTTCGTTGTCTGCATCAATTACTTCCATCTCATACATACCGTGTAAACCACCATACATCTGGTCACAGCCATAAACTACATATCTAGCCATTGATTATAATTTCCTTTCTTTTTTTATTTTACATAAATATTATACCAAATTTTTTCTAAAAAATCAATTTAAACTTTTTTATTTGTGATAGTCGGGGTGACAGGATTCGAACCTGCGGTCTCGTGATCCCAAATCACGCGCCTTAACCAAACTGGGCCACACCCCGTAAGTAGGAGAGATGGGAATCGAACCCATGACCTCAGGTTTGATTCCAAGATGTTATTCATTAATTATTTTATTCACCACCTTTTCTAATTCATATTCAGTAGCAAATGTAATTCCTCTAATTTGTCCATTCTTAGGCGGAATAAATCTTAATCTTTTTATCCCAGAACTACAACATTCATCTACTGGAATTAAATAAGTTTTACCTTCATAAGAAGTCATAAAATAATCAATTTGTTCTTTTGTATAGGCATGTTTTACAAACTTTCCATTTCTCGTAGTTTTATTTGCGGTATTAAATTCTATATATCCGTTGTCTATATGTGAAGTATTAGCTGTTTTAACTTGAATTTTATAAAATTTATTATTTATTTCAACTACGAAATCATAACGTTCACAATCTCCATATGGAGTTAAAACATTATAACCTAATTTTAAAAATGATAACATACATTCTACTTCTGTAATATTACCTTTTTGTTTTGACATTAACATATTGTTAATAATCAATGAATAATTCTTTGAATCAGACCTGCACTCTAACCTTCTGAGCTACTCTCCTATATTTATATCCAAGGCACTTAAAGTGAGCACATTTGTATAAGTAAAAGTTATATAATTTGCATCCTTGTAAATATTTGCTGTATGTGCCTTAAATTTCTTATTTCTTTATCTTACTAATTATATCAAAATTTTTCTAAAAAATCAACTTGCGGGTACTTTCCGCGACAGCCGCTTAACCAATTCGACTTTCTTAGCTTTCACTAATGAGAACCTCACGCATTGTCGGTCTTGTCCTCCCTATCGTTAGGCTTCCACTTGCCGCAAGTTGATTTTAGTGGGGGACAGAGGACTCGAACCTCCAAACACCGGCTCCCTAAGCTTTGTAAAAATTGCTGACACGGTTTTTATTCAAGACCAGACATAACGGCGGCTTTTCCTATTTGCCTAATCCCCCAAATACCGGATCTCGGATTCGAACCGAGAAAACAACCTTCGTAGGGTCGCAGTTTATCCATTAGCTTAATCCGGCTTATGCGCGCTCGATTGGCGTCAAGCGCACGACTTCATATGCGCCAACATATGAAGGTTTTGGTTTAATATCGGGAAAACCACGACACGCCTCAAGAGCAATGCCAAAACCCGCAAGCACTTACCTCTTAATCCGTCTATTGCCTCGCTTCTCATCTTCGAGCATAAGCTACTACAATCGCTTTTAAGAGAATATCCCAGAAAGGACTCGAACCTTCATCCAATCGCTTAGAAGGCGATTGCTCCTCCATTGAGCTACTGGGACTCAATTTTTCTTTCCTTTTTTATCTTACATAAATATTATACCAAATTTTTTCCAAAAAAGCAAATCATTCTTTTTAACTGGGGGTCTTGATCGCGATGGGCTACCCCCAAGCCATGGTTTTCGGCTGGTTATCGTTGTTCACAGCTCCCGGCGAGGCTCTACGACGCTCCACTGCCGCGGAGTGGGCCAAGCCGGAATCGAACCGACGACACGAGGATTTTCAGTCCTCTGCTCTACCAACTGAGCTATCGACCCAAATGAGAGTATATCCACCGCCTCAACTCTCTATACCTGCCGGCTTTGCATCTGTGCGCACAGACCTCAGACATTAACCGATGGATTTCCAGTAGTTTAATTAAATTAAGTATTTATAAGCAAAGCTTGAACTGTAATAATTTTTAGCCTTATTAAACTCAATCTCTGCGATTTCAAAACTGTTTAAAAAAGCTTTAAGAGCATCTTTTAACTTCTTTTGTTCTTCGTTATCATCACTCAAATATTCATAATCATCATCCCAGCCAAGTTCAACCTTAGAAGGGTCAATATGATAACCATTTTCGTCAATGATAATGTCACGAGTGTAAAATCTGACCTGAACATTATTGCAATAACGAGCAAACTCAGCAGGAAAAGCTTTCTTATCAAAATTCAGCCATTCATAATTATTTCGGTTATCAAACATATCAAGGTCTATATTCTGAGAACTTGTTGCAACTAAGCCATTTGTAAAAATAACTTTCATTGATAATACAAGATAACGCTCTCTCTCAATATTCAAATCTAACATGGTCTCAGACAAATCATATCCCTGATTTAGTTCAAATGCAATAGCCCTAAGTACATCATATGTAAATGAAGACATACCACTAAGAGCTACAATTTTATCAATATACTGACGAGCATCTCCAACTAGATTATCATTCATATACTCTCTTACTTCGTCTCCTGTTGGAGTGCTAAGCATAAAATGATAATGAAATCTTCCTGGTCTATTCAATAGGAAAGGACTTAATCCTCTGGTATCATTACAAGTAATAATATATAATTTCTTACCATCATCAATACCATCGAATAATGATAAAAGATTATCTTGCGGTGAATAATCACTGTCTTTATCAGTTTTAAAAGTTTTTTCGAACTCATCAAAAAGCACAATACATTCTTGATGAATAGAAGAAATAAAATCTTCAATACCAGGCGCAGGAGTATCAACAATTAAAAGCGGTAAATTTGATTTCTTACCAGCTTCTGCTAATAAACGTGCAAACATTGACTTACCAACACCTTTTGGTCCTGATAAGATAACACCCATATTACGATTGAAATGGCTAAAAGTATTCATAACCTTATTAACCTTTTCAGCATACGGTCCATAAACTTTTTCTCTTGTAACGAGGTCATTATGCTTAGATAGGTAATAACCTGATAACTTACTAAATTCTACTCGATATGTATCTGCGGGGAGCGACTTATATGTTTGCACATCCTCGCCATACACCATAAACTTATCGCCTGCATTAACTATATTCATTTATCTTTTCCCTTCTTCCTTAATCTTCAAACATTTCATCATCCCAATCTTCATAGTTATCGTTATTGTATAACGCATCGCCATCATTCAAAACAGCACGCATTAAAGCTGAAAGTTCTAACAACTGACGAGCTTGCTTATGTTTTTGCTTTTTATCTTTAGCTTTTGCAGATTCGTAAGCATCACTGTTATCACCGATTTGGTCCAAAACATATGGATGCATAATTACTCTCCTTTTTTTCTTTGGTTAAGGGCGAATAGAGAGATTCGAACTCTCGATCTTCAGAGCCACAATCTGATGTGCTAGCCAACTGCACCATATCCGCCATACATATCCCTCTCATTGGACACATTACTAAGAGGTGTGAGAGGGTTTATTAAAATGAATTGAAGACTCTTTTACTATTGATTCACGGCTTTTCCAAACAATAGCTCGTAAATCTTCTAATGCTTCTTGTTCTGTTTGATAAATTCTTTTATCAATTCTATTCCAAGGTAATGATACTAATTGATATGTACCTTGATCATTATGACAAATTATGAAATAACTTTCTAATTTTCCGTCTTTAGAATAAACAGCATAAGTCTTCATTCTAACTCCTTAATTACGGCCACTCACCAAGAGGCTTACCAAGCTGACCACGTTCAACATCTGTATTGAAAAATACTCCAACTGAACCAGGTCCAGTAAGAATCTCTTCTGCAATATCCTGATACAAAGTGCTTACAACACCATGACAATCATTTAAATTATCATTGAAGAACTGTACAACACAATTCTTAAACACTACATATACCATAGAGAACCAGTTATATCCTTCATCCGCAGGAGATACTGCATATGCAAAAGCGGGATTCTTTGCAAAAGCAACTTCAAATAATTCTTTCTTATTTGCGAAAGCACGATTCGATGGGACGCCATCAACAGCAATCTTCAAAGTAATATTACCAAACACTACCGCGCTTGGAAGTAGCTGAATTAATGCTGCAACCTTATCTCCATTATTGCAAGAAAGGGTAATAGATGGATTCGGAGCGTTCCATTCTACATTACAAGCAATCTACGGATCTCCATCAAAGAGAGCCTCAACCTTATGGATATAAGTAATCCAAGGCGGTGATACCTTTAATCTAACATCTGCCATAAATTATTTCTCCTTAAATTTATTTTTACCAGTTAAACGCATATCCAAGCGCCAGATCTGTTTTATCAGCAAGCAAATCTGCATAAGCCATAATGCGTCTAGTAAGATCGTTAACCACAATTAAAGCTAATTCCAATTTACTACCTGGAATTTGTCCATCTACTGTTGCAACAAAAATATAATTCATTCCTGTGGTAACTCTGGTTCCCAGTAAAGCAACAGGAATCATTCTAGAGCCAAGACATCTATGACAACCATCAGTCCAAATTTCCATAACCTCTTCTGGAATTTCATCGGCCATCTTAACATCAACTGTAGTTCCTCCAAGAGGAAGTCCACCTTCAAGAATGCGCTCAATACTTACAAGAGTTGCACCATTATCATTTGGTTTCTCATTAAAAATCAGAATAACAATATTTTTTGAATCTTTATCTGTAAGTACAATCTGTTCTGCGAGAACCGCATGATTAATACCATTAACCACTTGTGAACCAAGATAAGCGATCATTTTATATTTTATGCCAACCAAATGTGTCTCAAGTGCGGAAAACGCACTAGCTACTTTCTACGGCATAGCTGAGGTATTTATTGTTATCTCCCAACTACCTGTCATTTTTAATCTCCTTTATAAAAGACTTTATTAGTAACGAGCGAGGAGCTTGGGACTTGAACCCAAACGCCGGTCTACCCGGTTACTCAGACATTAGCAATGTCTTGCCTTACCAATTAGGCTTAGCTCCCCTAAAAAATATTGTAGGTTACAACAACCTGTCAAAGTACCTTAAAGGCTTCATAACAAAATAGTACAATTTCTACAGTGAGTAACCTACAATATTAACCCCTCTGCGTTTACACTGGCTTGGGAACAGTCCATTGGGCCGCATTAGTTTTTAATTTTAAGTAAGGAGTAAAAAGAAGATTTATTGTCCCCGTATTATTTGACAATAAATAGAGATAAAAAACTCTCCTTAACATACAGTTTTGTTGTTTCTAAATCTGGCACTATATAGAAAGGATGGCACCTTACAGCCTAACCGCCAATTATTTTTGATTAGGTTTTCCAGTAGTAAGGCTTAATGTATAGTGTCAATTTAAAAACAAGTCGCTTCGTTTTTTGGTGTACAAAATGGGACTCGAACCCACAATTTTTAAATCCTAAATTTAACGCCATTCCTATTTGGCTATTCGTACGATTAACGTAACATTTGCTGTATGCGACTTTAAGTTGCGGGAGAAGGATTCGAACCTCCGACCTTTGCCTTATGAGGGCAACGAGCTTCCAGACTGCTACCACCCCGCCATAATAAAACGGTTTTTAATTTATATGTCCCAGATTCCGTAAAACTGGTATTCCTAACTCATTGGTTTAAATTAGCCCAACGGACCGTACCTCCATTTCGTTAGAATAAATGCCATACCAAGGGTTTGCACCTCGATTGCCAGAATTCTAGCTGGGGACTTACTTTTTAGTCGAGCATGACATTTTTATTAATTTTTCTTACTTATTTTTATTATCCCTCAAGACGAATTATAACAAGTTTTGTTTACCGACACAAATTGTTTTAAAAATTGCAGAAATCGTCTTTTTTATTTTCTATAAATATTATATCAAATATTTTATAAAAAATCAAACCAACCATATGGGAATCGAACCCATCATCCTTCTGCCTTGCGTGACAGTGCTTGCCTCCTTGCATGCCCATGATTAGAGGGATCTGCGCATATCCCTGTTTTGGTTTGCTTCAGTAGGGTTTCCTCCCCTCCCACTCCATTTTTATACCGAGCTGAGAAAACACGGTCGAGAACTTCTCGTAATAAGGTACCATCATTTGTTACAACTGTCAATCTTTCATATGGTGCTATCTACTTAACTGGCAGCCCGCATTGTACTTTTGCGTAACAATTTATAACTCCCAAATTGTTTCTAACGTCTGCTTATGTCCAACGGATAGCCAGCCGTGCTTGAAGCAGCAAATACCTGAAAATGGATTTGAACCATTGACCTTTTCCGTATGAAGGAATTGCTCTAACCGAACTGAGCTACTCAGGTAGAAAGGTTAGGTAGTTTTTTGACTTGCCCAGGTCGACACAAACAAAGAAAGGAAGATACATTATTATGAATTTATAAAAATTCAAATGACTCTTGCCCGATTCGAACGGACGACTCCTGCCTGAGAAACAGGTGACTTAGGCCTCTTGTCGAAAGAGCCAAATTTTTATTTAATATTCCGGAAACTCCTTTACTTCATCATCAATGATTTCAATCTCTTCGATGTAAACCTCTTCACACTGAACTTCGCAATCAAATGAATCCCAGTAAAAAATTTCCTTCATTTTTAACTCCTTTCAAGACATTTTAGTTTTTCCCAAATTGGATGGCTGAGATAACAAACTTGTTTGCTGCAAATGTCTTTTTTCATTTTCTATAAATATTATATCAAATATTTTATAAAAAATCAATTAAGCATTTTTTTATTCGTACTCAAGATGAGATTCGAACTCATAAAACCTTGGGTTTGAGCCAAGTACGTTTACCAATTACGTCACTTGAGCAGAGTGGACACGGTGGGATTCGAACCCAATCTTCCTGATTGCAAGTCAAGCGCTCTCCCAATTGAGCTACCGGCCCATAGTGGCAACTTCACTATTGGTCTGGATGGTTGCCGCACCCTAATGTCTTTCCATTAAGTCAATTATCCTAAATTATTTGGCGATAATTACCTAAGCAGGTTGGCAGGATTTAAACCTGCGACCTCCGGGTCCCAAACCAAGCGCTCTGGCCAAACTGAGCTACATCCTGCTATAAATATATTTGGCAATAATTGCCGAAGCGGGGACAGGAGGACTCGAACCTACAACAACCCGGTTAACAGCCGGGTGCTCTACCAATTGAGCTATGCCCCCAAATTGACCTACCCTGGTACGCATTGTTAAGAGGCGTGATAGGTACTGATATAATCTAGACACGTAGTTCCTTTTTTTAACGCTATTGCGCACATCTTTTCAAATTAGAACTATTAAACGTCGATGCTATTTTACAGGGACACGTCCCTATATTCTTCTATCCTAATCTTGAGTTAAAATAGAATTGCTGTGCCCGTGTCTATGTGATAGTTTAATTTACCGCCGCCGAACTCTATCAAACTAGGCATAATGCGCCAAATGGGATTCGAACCCACGGTCCTACGATTAAAAGTCGTATGCTTTACCATCTAAGCTATTGGCGCTAATTTTTATGAACCTCTTTATCAAACTAACGTTTTCGCTTCATAACTTTATCTCCTTTTTTCATTTTCTATATATATTATACTAAATTTTTTCTAAAAAATCAATAGATCAGAAAAATGACTAGATCAACTTCAAACTAGTCATGCCCGACCGTTTGGCTGCAAACAACAGGTCTCGGGCTTATCAACGCAACAGACTTGCAGAATCTGACGTGGGAAGCTTTTACCCCATATGCACCTCAGCTCTGTTCTTCCCCACTGTACTAGGGGTGTCCACCTATTACATATGTTTTTCTTAGGGCTTGCCGCGCTTATCGCGAGTGGAGGCGGATCTCCACTAATACTCAATATAGGACTTGAACCTATGACCCTCCGTTTGTAGGACGGACGCTCTCCCAACTGAGCTAATTGAGTAAAATGCCCTAATTTCTTATTACGATGAACACGCGGGCCGCCAAATCTCGAAATATGCTATGCGGGATTCGAACCCTATGCTCCTTCGATTGAGAATCGAACGCTTTACCTGTTAAGCATAGCATAGAATTAAAATGCGCTAAAAATGAAACTGCCAAACTCTTTTCAACGCTTTGAAAAAACCATATCGCCAAGATTTTTCCAGGATAGTTTTTCAAGGAGTTCTCCCGTCGCGATTTTGGTGGGAGCTTATTACCTGGATTCCAACCAGAACCTCTCTTGCAGTAAAATGTGCCTCCAGGAGGGCTGTTAAGAAACGAGCCTGGATATTTGGACATAAATAGCAGTTTAGGTTTCCACGACGAACTCTGCCAAACTTGGAGAACGAAACCCATTTCATTGCAAGCAAATCCATGGTAAAAACACTTAAGTTTTTGTTCCAATGACTCCTACTGGATTCGAACCAATGACTCTAGCGTGAGAGGCTAGCGGCTTAGACCACTTGCCGAAGGAGCCTTAATAGCCCGTAGGAGAATCGAACTCCTGACTCAACCGTGAAAGGGTTGCGGCTTAAACCACTTGCCGAACGGGCCTTTACATCGCTTTTGATAACAGAAGGGAGCGATAACCCCACCTGGTCTTACAACAGTTCAGTTTAAAGTCCTAACTGGGATGGCAGCAAACTGTAAAGGACTATTAAAGTTATATAAAGTTTTATCTTACTTTGTAAGATTCAACAGTAATCTCACCAAACCGGTCTCTAATGAATTCAACTTCTGCATAAGATTTCACAAAAGTCATGTGCTTCTTGTGATGGTCATCGACATAATATACTACATACATCATGTGCGCTTTCTCCTTCTTAAATTGTGAAATTGATTTTTAGTGACTTTTCATTTTCTATAAATATTATACCAAATTTTTTACAAAAAATCAAACGTGCATCATTTTCGTTTGCAACATTTTAACCAGTAGCGATAGAACTCCTTCAGCGTAGGATACCGCTTTCTGAGATACTCATTATCTCCTCGCTCCCACTCTGCTTTAGCTTCATCCCATGTCCAACGAACGATATAATCATGAATATCATAGGATTCATACACCTTTTTATAGGCGCCACCATTTGGCATGTCTTCTGTATTTCTGACTTTCTTGTTGGCAAACTTTTTTGATTCTTTTGTGGTACCAGGATTGCCATCAGTATAAACTGGACATCTCTTGTAAGATCGACTCATACTTTATCCCTCCTGTTTATTTTATAGAAGCAACCATGACGGGACTCGAACCCGCGACCTCCGAAGTGACAGTCCGGCACTCTGAACCAGCTGAGCTACATGGCTATATAAAGGCTATTTAAAATACTTTCGTACGCTCTGCCCAAAGCTCATATGTCTCCAAACAAAGAGTCTACTCATATTTAAGGCGCCACCCTTTACCCGTTTTCCATTGAGCATATTTCCCTCGTAAGGACGCATACACTCACACGCACCCATGGATTGTCAGTTTTTATCCCTATTGTAACAAGCAGGTAAAACTTCCCAGAAACGCTCTCGACGACGCGACATCTTTATTCTTATTGAATTAGTGAGGAGCATCGCATACAATCTCTAAGTCACCAGGACCAGAAGTTTAAAGTCTTATGTTCCCTGGATGTAAAGACTCAATACTCTAGAAGGGATTCGAACCCATACTGTCCTGATCCTAAGTCAGGTGCCTCCTGCCAATTGGGCTACTAGAGCATATTTCAGATAGATGGCCGCCACGCCTTTAGCCATGCTCGGATATCTATCATACCCTATTCTCATTCTATCTGAGATGCGATAAAAGTTTAACCTATATCACTTTCAAAGATACTTGGCCTAGACCGGGCGCCAAGAACCTGACCACTCTTGCTTAACTCCCCCGATAGTGCTCGCGGCTGTATTCTCGACAGCTGAGATTTACATTGGCTGAGGTAAATCAACTCACATGTTTGGTTATTGTTCCAATATCAACTACTTACAGGGCCTTCTTACCCAAGCCAGAGAATAGGATTTACGTGTCGTTGCTAGGTTCTCCACGTGGTTAGTGGGATATGGCTGCTCTACCTATTCTTTTTCAAGACGGTTACGACATTTTATGATATATTCCTCGTAAGGCGATTATGAAAAAGCCTGCATCAACACATAATCCTTTTAAATTGACAGCACCACGCCATATCTGAATTTTTGAATTTATTTGCAGTTCAATCGTCTTTTTTATCTTACATAAATATTATAACAAATTTTTTCCAAAAAATCAATTTGGCGATTTTTTAATTGATAGCTATAAATACAGCATCATTAGTACCACCATCAGTTATCTCTATAATATCAAAATCGTTTGGATAATCTGAATCAAAGTTGCCCTGGATATATATTTCTGCGTCAAGGTTAGGAGCTTCTGTCAATAACTTTTGAATTACTTCTCGAACTGTCATTTTTTCTCCTTTCTTTATCTTACATAAATATTATACCAAATTTTTTACAAAAAATCAAAAGTGCAATTTTTTACTTGAAGTAGCATTGAGAGCATCTACTAGTGTTCTTCAAGATTAGTGTTTGGTTTCTCTTCAGAAAAGGAGTGCTTGTTGATATTCGGTCTTTCAGCTCTTCATCTCCGTTACCTTCATCAAGATATATTTTAAAAGGCTACTTGAGTTTCCTTTCTTTATCTTATATAAATATTATAACAAAAATTTTCCAAAAAATCAATAATGATCTTTTTCTTTTTATTCAGGAGTATCCTCAGGATCAGGTGTCGCAGTAGTATGAATATAACATTGATTCATAATTAGCCTACCGTCACAAGTTAATAATGTTGCACTGTGTGATGGTAATGTACTAATTGCCGCAGAGGCTAAAACCTAATGATATTTACTTTCAGCTTGTAATCTCGCTATTGTAGGATTTTCGTCATATGCAGAATGTACAATATTACCATATGTACCATCTTCATATTTTTGAATTTCAATAATATAATATTGGTTCATATTTAATCTCCTTTATATTTAATTATCATATCCAGCAATAAACTCCGCATTACCAATAGATGGATTAAAAGTTTTATTTACTAAATCATAAAATCCTGCTTTTTTATCAGTATTGCGTACCACTGGAATATAATATCTAATTAATTCATTCTGTTTTTTAATTTTAAAATAATAAAATTTATGGCTTGGTGCGCTAGTATCACCAACACCAGAACCAACACGATTTTTTCCAATTGTAATATTTAATGCACTCATTTCAGATTCATCTGTTGCAGTAGTAGCAGTGTGTGATTCACCATTATAAGTTGCAGTTGCGCTACCATATTCCATATGTATATCTACTGGTGCATTAATAAGATGACCTAAACCACCAGCATTTAAGCCTGCACTAGCACCAGCTCGTCTATTATTTAATGTTATCGTATAACGACCATTATCAGAACTTCCATGAATAAGTCTCCAACAAGCTTTTGATTCGCCATCATAATTAGCAAAAACATAAGCATATTTTTTATATTCTACTGGTTGTACACGTAAATCAATTTGAATTGTAACATCATTACCAGCTACGCCAGTATCAATAAACGATGCTGTACCAACTGTTTGAATATAATCACAGAGTGAATAACCAATTAAATCAGTATAAGTCCAATATGTTAAAGATAAATCAATTGCACTAGCACTACTAATAGTATTATTACCACGAACAGTTTTTAATTGTTCTGGTGTTAAAGTATAATAAACTGGTGTTGCTGTCGTATCAATAAACTCAATAGGATTAGCATTAAGATAAACTCCTATAGATTCTTTAGTATCACCAACTAAATCAGTTGAAAGTCTTTGTACAGTTGATTTAGGATAATTCTCGTTTACACGTATACCATTTAAAGTAGCATCAAGAAAAGGCTCTGGATGCAAATAATTACAACATTTAATAGCATTATGAGCTAATGAAGTATCTCTATCATCGCCATCCCACCAAAGCCAAAACTAAGTATAACCATTATTAGTTGCAATTGATGTAATACGTGATGTAACATCTTCTGGCTACGTTCTTAATATATATGGACAAATTAACTATCCAGTTGCTAAGTCAAGACTTCCGCCATAAATTAATGTAGGAAACTAAGTAACTATATTAGTATTATTAAAAATTGTAGTAATTTGATTCCAGCCTGAAAAAGTTCTTACATTATCTGGACTTGCTTCTCCAGAACCATGCCATATAGGATCAAAATTAATTATACAATGTTTAACTTTTGCGACCAAATCAGCATCAAAACTCATTGATGTATTATAATTAATAGTTCTTAAATGGGGAGTATTTAACAATATCTATCTGCGTATTAATTCCATATTTAAACTACCCATGACATCACCGCCCCATATACTCCATTTAAAATAGAAATTTCATAAGTCCTATTAGTTTCAATTTCAAACCATTCTGGCATTTTTACTGTATTTGGCAAAGTTAATACAGTAGGAGTAGAACCAGAAGTAAACAATATGTTACAAATACCAGTAGCAGATGGAGTAAAAGATAATGTTAATACTGTGCCACAAATATAACGGTAGTTTCCTTGTGCGGTAATTACTGGATCTGTGCCTGTAACTGTCTATTCAGTTATTCCGCTACCACTTGATGATGATCCACTATTAACCATCTAATCTACATATCCTTTAGTAGCAACATCCATATTATTAGTAGGTCCAATACCAACAGTTAATTTACCTGCTAATACTTCATTACCATTCCAATCTAAAGTTCTTGCATTAGAACGATTTATAATAGTATTATCTTGCGGATCTTGTATTCCATTACCAACAATTTCAATATAAGTTCCTTTATTATTCGCCTCTGCTGTTGTAGCATTTGTTTCTATTACATTATATTCTCCAAAAACAAACTAAGAGCGTTTTGCCGCTTCAGTTCCATAGCCTTGACTATGAGAAAATCTTCCGCTAGCAACAGTTTGAATACCTTCAGCATGTGCGCCAAGACCTGTAGCTTGACTTTGGCCTCCTTCTGCATGCGTATAATAACCACTAGCAATAGTATATACCCCTTCTGCGTGTGCAGATTGACCACTCGCTGTTGTATGTTCTCCTTCTGCATGAGATGCTAAACCGCTAGCTTCAGAATAATCACCTTCTGCATGAGATGCTGCGCCACTTGCTGTTGTCTAATAACCACTTGTAAATGAATTTTCTCCTTCTGCAATAGTTAATTCTCCAATCGCAATAGCTCCATATTCTCTTGCGACATTATTAAGTCCAATAGCTATTGCATTATCTTCAGAAACTGTATTACCTTCACCAATAGCAACAGTAGCTACTCTTGATTCTAATTTATTCGCCACACCAATAGAATAGCCAAAATATTTGCTTGTTTCACCATCTCTAGCTATTTGTAAAGGAGTATCTGTATATCCATATATTAAAGATTTTGGCAATTCAACTTTTGTATTATTTATCTATTCTACTAAAAACTTATATGTGCCAGCTTCACTTGTTAAAATATCAAGCGTTCCATCATCATCTGTCTCAACAATTATAAATGGACAATTATCAGTTTTATATGGTATACTAGCGTCAATGTCAATATATAGATTTAAGTTCCCTAAATAAGAATATAATCGCGTTGAACACCATGTCTTACCATCTAAAATATACTGTTGTGATTCATTCGTTGTAGCATTAGTAAATGTGACTCGAAATTGATAATAGGTTGGCCTTTGAGTTTTAGTAACAGTTGCTTTTGGACTTTTATATCCTTCTGTTACCGCAGTTGTTACTGTAAATTCTCCTCCATAAACTGTAGTATATGTACTATTAATAATACCTGCATTACCTATTGCGCTTTTATCAACTTTTATATTATCAATAATATTTACAGCAGTTTCTAAAGTATCCAACTAATCTTTTTTTAATCGAGTTATACCATTTGCATCTAAAAATTTTTTAGTTGGCATAAAACACATTTCCTCCTTTTTGTCATATAAAAAAGAGAGGATAATTTCCTCTCTTCAAAATCAAATTGAGTGCTTTTGGCGGGAGCAGTCTCGTTTGCGCTACGACACCCAGTATTCATACTTTCCGCTTCGCTTCTCACGGAGTTATGAATCCATATGGCAGAACTTCTACTGCACTCCCCAAAAACACTCAATTTTTCACTAACTAACAAGAGCGCAAGGACTCGAACCCTGACCTGGAGTTTTGGAGACTCATATGCTACCATTACACTACGCCCTTATATACAAGACGCCGACCTGATTTGTTTCTTTTATTCAGGATTTAATTAATTAATTAATTTTGGCGAAACTAGTAATTGCCGTACAGCGTCTCTCTTTTTATCTTATATAAATATTATATTAAATTTTTTTTAAAAAATCAAGTTATTCATGGCCCCAAGCTGTACGCCCATCACCCCAATAGACTAAATAAGTTGGAAGATAAGCTAAACCCCAACCAGGAATTTCTAAATTATAGCTTACAAATATATCTATGCATCCAGATGGTACTCCGCGATCGCGCACTTCAAATTCACCTAATCCTTCAACATATAAATGTGTACCAAAAGGAATATCATATCCTGCAGCGCATGTAACCCAAGGAATAGACCCAAAGCCATTTGCAGATCCTGAATTGTGCATTTGTTCCGCGCTATAAAAAGTTACTCTAAAATTACCTAAGTATTGTCGTGCGGGAGCAACTGGTGCGGGTGGAGGAGCTGCCTCAACTGTTACTGGAACAGGGGGTGGAGCGATCTCAGAAGCGGGCACCGCACTCTCTGTAACAACAATAATTTCTTCTTCCAATTCTATTACTTCTATTGGATTTTCTGGCTCGGCAGATGTTAAATAGCTATCCCATACAAAAAATTTTTCTAAACCAATGGCTATAATATCCCATCCACAAGATTTACCTACTACTCTTACTTTTGTATCTCTCAATAAATAATTCCATCTATTACTGTCAGTAGATGGAATAGTTCTTACATTTAACACGTCACAATTGACATACATTATTTCATTAACTTTTATACAACTAAATATAATTTGATTCTCTGGATTATGGACTCTATAACTTGCATCTTCTTCTGTGATAGTTACATATTCCACTGTATATTTAGTACGAATTTCTTGTAGTCGGTCATCCTAATTAGGCTAAGCAACTACAACAATAGAAAATGACATAATTAAACAAATGAGGATACTAATTATTCGTTTAAATTTCATAATTATACTCCTTTATTTTAATTCAATACGCGCTCTGGGACTCGAACCCAGCTTAACAACCTTGCTAGGGCCTACTGCTTATAAGGCAGGGGCTCTCACCGAATGAGCTAAGCGCGCATATAAATGGGGCTTAAAGCCCCAACTGTTTCATCAACTCTTCTACTGTTTTTCGCTCATTATCAGTGAATTCCGCAGGTTCAAAACTAGTTGGTCTAACAGCATTATTCATATTATTTTCAAAATTCAACTCATTTGATTGATTTACTATGCCCACAGGTACTTTAGGACAGGTCATTGCAATAGCCACTTGCATTTTTTCGCCACCTTCTGTAGACCAGACATAAATTTTTTTATCAAATTCTCCGATGTAATCTGTACCAAAAGCTGCTGCAATTTTTTCGATTACGTGCAGCTTAGCCTCCGCGCCTTTTGCCATTATTTTTCCTCCATACATTCATCTGCACAAGATAAACAATAACATTTTTCTTGCTTTTCATCATATACTGTTTCGCTTGCCATAAACCAAGCTTCGCAGTTGTCACAATATACCACTTCTCCATTATCAACGCAATTCATACATACAATTTCGCCGCGTTCAGTGACTACAAAATCTTCATTTTCGTAAATACGTTCGCCGCATACATCACATATCTGATAATTCGTAGATAACATTAATTCATTATCACAATCTTCGCACACCATAATTGCGGCGCCTCCTCCTCTAATAGGACGTTTACCACAACATAAGCATGGTACTTCAGCACCAATACGAATTTTTACGTGTCTATAATTACTAAAACCTGCCATTACATTATTATTGTAATAAGGATTTTTATAATAACTTGATAATAGTAAATCATTATAATGCAAATCACTACCATCTTCAATAATATCATTCATAGGTAATAATTCGTAGCCTTTATAAGTATACAAAGGCACATATCTATCACTTAAACCAATATTATAGTTACAAGAAGCTCTGCCAATCATTGGGTCATAAACTGCATTAATATATTTATTAGAAAAACCCACCCAATCGTTAGATAAAAAATCTTTCTGAATTATTGGTAAAATGCCTTCAACAGTAAATGGATACTGCCGGCCCAAAAAACAATGCATCCTTGCATTATCCATAAATAATAACATGCGCCATTTTTTAGAATTCCATAATACATTATCTGGAAACTGAGGAATTTGTACCTCATTTTCACCTTTTAAATAGCATACAATAGTAGAATTATCACACATATAACTTAAATTACCCGCACGATAATCTCCATCTAAAGCATGACAAGAGCGCCAATTATATGTATTTTCGCTGGAAGAAAGATAATCCAAAGGATGAACTGAAAAACATAAAATGCCTTTTACTTTATCTCGCTGAATATAGCTACTCGCCAATTGTTGGATTTGTACTAATAATTCAGGAGTTTTAATAAAAAATTTTAAACAACGTATTAATTTCATGCCTGATTTAATATCTGCTGGCATATTATCTGTAACATTTGTTACTATATTAGAAAAGAAGCCTTCAGCATTTATATTTAAAAATTCAATTACTGATAGACGTACTTTATCATCTAAAATCATATCACCAAGTTGGTTTAAAAAATCTTCAAACATTGTTGATTTTTTTTCTACGTCTAAATGCAACTCAACAGGGCCATATTCATATATTAATTGATTATGTAAAAACTCTCGTATAAGATATGATTTTTGTCTTGCCCACATATCAAAAATCTGAGTTATAACGTCTTGGTTAGGAGTAAATTCCTGAGAATATTTAATAACATCTGTAAACTGCTGCTTTATTAAATCAAGATTTTCAAACATAAATTTTATTTTGCTCCATTAAAATATTTTATTTTCTTACCTTTTTTACAATTCGGACAAACACCTTTATCTAATATACCAGGCAAATATCCTTCATAACATTCATCACACCATTCTACCGGTATTTTACCAATACAATTCCCACAATACATGAATTGTTTTTTCCCATCAGATATTGGAATTTGTTCATATGCATGTAATATCTTCCCGCAACTCGCGCATTTAGCATCAAATTTACACATTCGTATCCATTTAAACGAATGTTGAGGAATATTTTCTGGATTTAACATGCGAATTACACGCTTAATAGTTCTAAACATGTGATCAACATGTAACAACTCAATGTATGAATGTTCGTTTACATATCCAATAGATAAATTCACGCCGCATACATTCCACTGAGGACATAGTTCTACTATATCTGAAAAAGAACCTAATTCTGTAACAAAACCAAAACTTTCAATAAAATCTATAAAATCCTGATTACCGCACTCATAAAACACGCAATCATTTTTTCCTCGTCTATCCAACTCAATAATATATCGAATACTATTTTTTGCTGGAGTATAACTTAAAGACAAATTTGTAGCACCAACACACCCTATCTCTTCATCTGTCGTAAAAGCAATATGAGGTCTATAATTTGTGCAAGAGAGAATATGCAAAATTGCAAATACACCAGCTCTATCATCTGCACCAAGCCCTTCAGGACTCCATATTACATTATTTTCTTTATCATAATATATATTCTGAGGAGGACTATGAAAAACCGTATCCAAATGCGCAACTAGCATAATTGGTGTTGTACCTTTCGCAATAATTCCATTAGAAGAGGCAATAACATTTTTCTTTCCATAAGTTTGCTGTAATATAGTAACTAATGTTTTATGCAATTGCGGTTGAGTCATTTTTACTATCGTTTTAAAATTCTCATATTCTCGTGTACTTAATTCATGCATTATATTCCCTCTTTCTTTCCATTTTCTATATAAATTATACTAAATTTTTATAAAAAAATCAACTTAACTATTTTCTTCTGTCTTTAAATAGTCTAAATATGACTAGACTTTTTGCCTATTTGCAAGAAATAGAGCATGATCGCATAAATGGCAGCCCGCACTCAGCGGAAATTCTTCACAATGCTGGCGGCAATTTAAGCGGCTTTTACCAAGATCGGGGATAATTAAATCATTAGCTATCTATTGTCCTTTAACTTCAAGGAATAGAAAACCTAAATCTCCGTCCCATTTTCCATCTTTTGCATATACACGCCAAAATGCTTCTTCAGCTCGTGCATTTACTGTGTTTTGAAATTCAACAATAGCATTAGGGATTATATCATATTCTTTTATATCTTCTGGGCGAATCCATGTACCATGCGCAAAGGTCGTTAGATAGCCAGGTGACGCATCAATCACATTCGGCAACAAGCGCACAGGAATATTAAATCGTTTGATCTTATCCATAGAAAAAAATAGAGGAGCATCTAAATATACACATGGTACTCCTGCGCTATATAATCTATTTAACTCCATAAAATTGTTTATTGGCTTTAATAAATATGCTTTTACACTAAAGTTTTCAGCTTCATGAATCTATTGGAATTTCATCACTCCTACTGTAAATCCATGTTGAAATTGTTTAGATAAAGCTGCAAGCCATTTCCAATCTATAAATTCTTCTTGATTGTAACATTGAATTGTAACTGCCGCATTTGGATATTTACTTGGATAATCTAAAATGCGTTCACGCTATTCATATGATACAATAATTTCATCTGCTTTTTCTAAATATTCAGATGAACAATTTGAATGTAAAGCGTATCTCATATTCATTACCTCCTATATAAAGGATACTATATTTTTTAATATTTGTCAACCCAAAAATGCCAGAAGCCGTAGCTCCTGGCATTTTTAATAACTCATGGTGCATTACTCAAAGGCTTCGTCAGACTCCAACTCAACTTCAACGACATTATCACCATCGGTGTTCCACCTGTAGGTCATAGCCTTGCGAGCCTTCTTGCCCTCTTCCTTGATGGTAGCCTCTTCCTTCACTACCAGACCGTTCTTAACCAGGGTGTTCAGTCTGTACTGTACCTTTGCGGTGGTAGTATCAACGCCGAGCTCAACCAGCTCATTAGTAACTTCGGCGATAGTCAGCCAACCATTAGCGTTTACCATAACATCCTCGACCTGCTTGGTCAGCTCATCCATTACCGCCTTCTTCTTAGCGGCAGTTTCCTTAGCCTTTGCAGCCTTCTTCTCCAGAAGCGCCACTTCCTTCTCTGCGAAGGCACGCAGCTCATCATTAGAGATGGTCAGAACGCCTGTGTTAGCAAAATTTACAAGGGCCTCAAAGTAGTTCTTCTTAGTCATCTTAGCATCCTTAGTCATAGCTTTTTCTCCTTTTTGTGTGTGAGTGCTCCTTCGCACTTTTTGTTTTTTTAACTTTCTTTCTTTATCTTACATAAATATTATATCAAAATTTTTTAGAAAAATCAATTGGCGTTCTTTTCGCCAGTGGTTTAGTCGATTATGTCATACTGATAACATTCTATATCATTTAACAGATTAGATGGTATTTCATTCTCACAAATATAGAAATCACCCATACTCATTAGGTATTTAATTGGTTTTAAAGTTGCTGTCTCACCAAAACAATTGGCAAATATATTAGTGGGTGTATACTCCGGGTTGTGAACATAAACACAATTAATTTTATTTAAACGCTTAGCCCATTTTTTCAGGCAATCGGCAGTAAAATCATTTGCATTTAATCTACCAGTTTGTAAACGCTTATATTCTTCCCAGTATTCTTTTGGAATGATAAGAACTTTACTTACATCGCATTTTCTGTAGTATTCACCAGTACAGTAGTCACGTCTATAATATTCGTGTAGACAATCAGGGCATACAGAAATACCATACATAGGAAGATAAACTAACTCGTCATTATTCACTCGTGCGCCGCAATCTTCGCATCGACCAGAATTGTCATTATTAAGACAATGGCTACATAATAACGTCTCTTCTTCTTCAACATTACATGAAATAAGGCCACCGCACCACATACATGTTGCAAGACCAGAATAATATACATAGATATCTTTATGATTGTTGTTTACATTGATACAACCATCATGGTCAGTTGTACCAAAATCATTATACATATGTCCAGTTCTGAATATTAAACGAGTGTCTTGCAAAGATAAACGACTATTGCCGTGATATTTATATGTTTCAATATCAGTGTAGGTTTCAGTGTTATATAATTCACGCAATTTTTCAATTACAATGGCATTTAATGCGTTACTATTATATGGATAACCTTTAACACTGGTAATAACATCAGGAGTAACAATAAACAAACAACGCCATTTCTTGTTATTCCATACGCCTTTCGGCAGCAACATAGGAGTAGAAGATTCCAGATAGGCTACTACAACACTTGGGCTATTCATCATCTCCACGGTGCCAAGACGGTAAGAGCCTTCATTCTTCCAACTCATACAAGAGTCCCAATCGCAATCATTATCGCTCATGGTCATATAATCGAGCGGATGAATAGAAATACACAGCTGTCCATGCAGTTTTGTAGAGTTAAGGATTCTTGAATGAGCCAGTCTAAAATTTTCGAATGATTCATCCAGATGGAACATTAACTGGTTAATTTTCCCCAGCATTTTTACAGGTTTACATCCTGTCGGCACGGTAAGCTTATGCGCCGGGTCATTCGGGTACTGAAGTACACGCGTAGAACCTGTGTACTTATTTTGCGCTAAATCTGCAGACTGGAGCAAAGACCACACGCAATCATAAATGTCCTTATCAGCATCTGATAAAGTTTTCCAGTGGTCATGATACCAAGCTTCAAGGTCATAAATAAAGTTACGCACAGCCTCATCATTGTCAATAGCATACACAATTTCATCAATCTCTGCTATATATTCAATAGGCTCTTTGAACATTAAAGTATTGTGTTCAATAAAGGGAGTACCAAGAAAACCAGACTTAGCATCTGCCCATGGAGTCAAAACAACCTCGATAGGTGCCCTTCTTTCGTCATCCCTGTCATCATCAGGATGGGCGTAATTTGTGATATAGCTATCAATCATGTCTTTATCTTCAGTCGTCAGTAACTTCATTACCTCTTCCATGGGCATTTTCCTCTTTTCTTATTTTCTATAAATATTATATCAAAAAATTTGGAAAAAATCAATTCCGATCTTTTTCTCCAAAGGGCCAGCCATCAAGCGACTAGCCCTCGAGCTTCGCGCACTTACCACATTAGTTCTTTTGCTTTTGCAATCATGCTATTTTTCTCATCTTCTGACAAGTCGGACAGGCCGAAACTGTCGAAAACAGCTTCGCACTCATCCTCATCATCAATGTCATCAAGGCAAGCGAGCTTTTTAATGCAGCTACCAAGAGTGCTTTCATGAATGGCATACATATTAAACGCTAACTGCTCTACCTTATCTTCATACCAAGGTGCTGTAATCATTATTCTTCCTCCTCTCCGCTTTCGATTTCCTCAATCACTCTGCATCTAGTCAGCACAGTCTGCTGTACATTCTTGTACAGTTTGTGGTCCTTCACAGTTCCTGCGAGCCACATAACCTTACCCTCTGCAAGAGACTTAGAAGCGGTAATCCATACATACTGGTTACCATCTTCGTCAACAAAAGTATGCACAGTGCTGTCACCGTAGAATCCGCTAATCTGGACGTTCTTCTCTACACGCACCAGAATAGTTATTCTTTCTCCAATTTCACCCTGATAGGTAGACGGACTCGGGTCGCATACAAGAGTATCAACATATGCGGTTACAGCCTCATCGCTGGCAAGGCTGTTCGGGTCCGTTGCACTCTTAACCTTATCCCAGTCAAGGCGAATCGGAGTCAATCCCGCAATCTCCGGAACTTCTTTGTCGCCCGCAATACCCCATCCCCACAGACGGGTATAAGTAGCCCCTGCTTCCTTCAGAGTCTCTTTCGCCGCATAAGTATCACCCTTAAAGATGGTAATGAAACCGGCACCAAAACCAAGAACTTCCTTCTGAGTCTTGAATTCTTTCATGGTGGTACTCTTGGAAGCCGCAGCACCATAATACTTTGCATACTCTTTCTCAGAGTACCAGCGTACCTGGCGCACCACTCCAGAAGTCGTGCGGACTTTTACATAAGTTTTTGCATTAACAGTATAAACATCAGACACGATTTCAAGATTCTGATAAGATTTTGCTACCATACCGTACCACCTTTCTTTAATTTGAATTTCTTTTTCATTTTCTATAAATATTATAGCAAAATTTTTTCCAAAAATCAATTGCGGCCTTTTGGCGCCCACAGGTTGACTTTTATACAAGAAAATGATATAATATTTATTAGAAAGGAGTGTTGATTATGTTAATTGAATCAATTCTTGCGGGTTTTGTTGTATCTTTTGGTGCAATAGCATATTTGTTTATTGATGATATGCTGATTAGTTCTATTTGTATTGGATTAGTATTGATGAGTATAGTTTATTACGATCTGGATCTTTTTACTGGGCATGGTGGTCTTTTAACATCACAACGAGAAACGGTTATAGAGGGTATAATTATTTTTGTTGGGAATAATATTGGTGTTATGTGGATTGCTTTATTATTAAAATTAGCGCCAGAATATAATGGCTAGTTAGTTAGCCGTGCCGTCGAGATAACTATGCAACGTGGTTAGTATAGCTGGACCACTAATTTCATAATGGGACTTTTCGGCGGAATGATATTATATGCTGGCGCTATTGGTTATCGAAAAACTGGTATATATATGATGTCATTACTTGCCGCAGTATTGTGCGTTATGAGCGATTATTAGTTTTTTTTAACTGATACATTTTTTTATTGGATTGCCGATTGGCAATATGGTTACATGATTATTCCAACATTAATTGGAAATATTATTGGAAGTAATGTATTTCCTTGGCTACGATAGCGTTCGCCTCGATATCATCAAGAAATTAAAGTCCCTTTAGATGAAAATGAGCGCATCCTGTAGCAATTTGCCTCTGACATTCAAAATCTGTACCAAAAGAACACTGACACTTCTGACACGTCTCACGAACACGGTCGGGATTCTTCACCTGAGCGATAAATTGCATATTTCCGTTACGGATAGTTTTTGTTACAGTTTTTGGAGTAGGTGACGGGTCGGTTTCAAAATAGCAATAGACATCAACACCGTAAAGACAAGTCGCGCAAGTTCCTGCGGCGTTTGCACATGCGGGGCACATGAGTTGGATTTTGTCTTCCTCTTGTGTTATCACAATCCCTCGCGGAACCGGCTGACCGCATATGTCGCAGTAATTTACTATATTAGTAATAGACATTTAATCCTCCTCGCTATAAGGGTCATTATGAAGAAGTGCATTAGCTAGCTTTTCGGAGATTGTAAGACAGGTCTCGCCGCACCCATCAGAAATTTCTTCAATCTGGAGATTGATAATGTTGTCTCTGCCATATGCGTTGATTACGTTTGTAATGGCTGTTTCAAAGGATTCTGCTGCTGTTAGTTCATGTGCAGTTTTTTCATTAAAATCACTGTCAGAAATATAGGTTACGCGCACAACATACAATTTTATCATGGATTATATCTCCTTTCCTATTTTCTATAATAATTATAGCAAAATTTTTGGAAAAAATCAAAGATGTTAAAAGAAAGGTCAATAATTGTTAATAGTATTATTGGGATTTTTAGAGTAATGTGGGAGGTACAAAGACATGGAAATCGAAAAGAATTCTCGACAAATCCCAAGTAAATAGGAGATTTGTAGTGATAAAATGTATAGTGATATAGTATATGGTTGGTTTCAAGATATGTCGGAAAAAGATTCTGAAGGGATACGTTATGTGAATGAGAAAGATGTTAATTATTCTAAAATTGGAGATAGAATTGGTTTAAGCAGGCAGACAGTGTCTAAAAGGATTAAGAATTTAGAAGACATGGGACTGATTTATAAAAATGATTTGAAAAAGCGATATGAAATTCATATTTTGTCTAATGTAGATGCTTCATTGATCCCAAAGCGCACTTTAAGTTTTTTGATTGATAGTTAGAGTGAAAATGGTATTTCTATTTATGTTTATTTATTGAATAGATATTGGGCTAATTAGGAATAGCCTTTTTCATTTACTATTGGTTAGGTAAAGAGTTTTTTAGGTATTAGTGTAAAAACTACGAGTAATAATCATTGTATTACTAATCCTTTAATTTCTTTGGCAAATAATGGATTAATTGATTATGAAATTAAAGAAGAAGGCGGAGGCATTAAAACAGCTTATTATATTAAGAGTATGAGTTTTAATGTTAAAAATTTGAATTAAAAAATGTTAAATAAATGTGTTAAAATTTTAGATACGGTGAGTCCCTAATAAAAAGTGTTAATAAAAAGTGTTAAAATTTTAGATACGGACAGTTGGTGCGGGGGCACGGACTGTTTAATATGTGTGTTAAAATTTTAGAAGCGGCGCTGTTAAAAACGTAGATACCATATAAATAGTAATAGCGGAAAGCTTCGCTTTCCATATCGCGTCTTCGACGCTCTGTGATATAGTTGACTCAACACTCCTTCGGAGTGTTGAGTTGGGGGCTTCGCCCCCAGCCCAAGCACTGAGGAGGGTAAGGGCGTTGTGGGGCGCATATTGGTTTGAAAATGCTGGGGGTGGGGGCAGTGTAGTATTGTGCGTTTTGGGGGCATAAATGGAGCTTTTTGAAAATGAAATGAAAACCGCAAAAGGGGTTTTAAAAAATGAAATGAAAATTGGGAGGTGAGTGCATTGGGAAAGGTTATTAAGGTGAAGAAGAGCTTTAATAGCGATGATGTGCAAAAGTTTGTAAAAGCTTTTAATGAACAATTTGGTGTTGCGAGTAATATATAGAGTGTGACTAGCACTGAAGCATATTATTTGGATATTATTGCTAAGTAGTAGGTAATTATTGATAGATTAAAGGCCGAGCGCAAATCTTTGTTGGAGGCTATTGAGGAGTATAAATATGGGAAAGAAAGCAAAGAAGATGAAGAAGAAATTGAGTGAGTTGAAGATGGCTATAGAAAGACTGGAGAAAGAACAGGATTCTATGCGGTTAGAGATTTAGAGATTAGAAGATATAGCTGAATGTAGATATATTAAATTGAGCTATGATGATTATTTGAAAGGAAGTGATAAGATTGAATGGTAAAGATACAATGGTGAATTGTAGTGTATGTACTTTTGCATATACGCCGGATAATCAGCATTTATGTGTCATGGCTGCGGCTAGTGATGGTATAAATCATACATGTGCGTTTTATACACTTATTGAAGATAATAAAAATGATATTGATGAGCCTGATTTGCGTTTTGTTGTGGACAGATAAACGTGCGATTAGGTTTTGATTGAGTTGCAGCTAGCTGGGAAAAAGCGCAGGTAAATGGTCGGAGAAGAGCGAGAGAAGGTTATGGAAGTGTTGTACGAGAGGTTATATTTTAATTATTATTTAGGATAATGGAATATATTATTGTGATGATATAATGATTATATTTAATATATATTGAGGTGGAGTATTATAATATATAATAGGCAATGAGGTGGATAATATAATTATTATATTTATAATATTATAATTATAGAGTTAGCTATTGGGAAGGGGAAGTTAAAAATATTTAAAAAGGCAAGAATTGATAAATTGTTTATAATATTATTAATATTATTTAGATAATTAAAGTGATTAAAGTAATTATAAAGAGAATAGGAAAGAATTAGAAAAATTGGAGAAATTATCTAGTGGGCCTGGCCCCCGTTCGGTGCCCGTTCTTCAGTCAGAAACGGTGACTCTCTCCGTCTTCGAAAGACTTAGCTATCGTTTGTCAATGTTCACTCTTGCTTAATCAAACCAAGAAATCCCACGAGGTCTTCACCTGTGGGAAAAATCTTGGCTTATTTTGCCTTTTGATATGTTTTTATAGTGTCTTTAAGAACTCCAGGATTGCTTCCTTGTCGCTCTCAGTGGTTTTGACCTTGCGCACCGGCTTTGTGGACAGATTAACCTTAGCTTTTTCTGCTTCAAAGAGCGGGCCAAGTTCGCTCCAGAGAGTATTAGTGCCTTCGGCAAGCTCCGGCAGTGACCGTGCGATTTCCGCACGCTGTTCTTCCGTAGCCTTCGGCATGCCCCCGTATTTCTCAAGGAAGTCGCACATTGCGTCGGCTACGTGTCGTGCGTCGGCATCACGCTGCTTCACAAACTCCTGCTTTTTCTTCGCCACGGCTTCAGCCGTCTTGAGCGCCTCGTACTCGTTCAATGCGTCGTTAATGACCTTGGCGATTTCGTCGCCAATGCTCTGTACCTCTTCTCCAGCCTGCAGGCGCTTAAGGATATCCTCTTTTGTGTACATAATGTTTTTTCTCCTTTTCTTTTCTTACATATATATTATATCAAAAAATTTTGCAAAAATCAAATGGCGGATTTAAAAGTGTGCGGTCGGAGTCTGCGCGGGTCCCGTACGGTGACCGTACGGCGGGGTGCTAGAGTGCGGTAAGTGCTGCATATAGGCCGTTCGGTAACCGAACGGCCGCTAGAGTTAGCGATCGGGGTCGCATATGAGACCGGTTTCCGCTCGGGCGCCGAGCGGAGGTAGCAATTTCGGGCATATGGGCGCGTTCGCGCGGGCCGCTAGAATTAGAAAAAAATTCGCATATGGATGTACCGAACGGGAGTTCGGGGCCGCACGCTCGCGCGCGGCCCGGGCTAATTAGCTAAATAAAAGGCTAAAAAAACTAATAAAAAAGCTAAAAAAATAAAAAAAAATGGAAAAAATTAACCAAAACCGCACAAAAATAAATAAAAAAATAATCAGGTGGTTTAAAACCACCTGATTATTATTATTTTTTCTTTTTCTTGTTCTTTATATCGAATTTTTTTGCTTCATAATAGCAGAAATCAACGTCTCCAAAATCAAACTCTTCATAGCGCAAGTCGAATTCTTCAGGATAATTGAGTTTCTTCTTATCATGATAATCCTGATAAAATTGTTCAGCCTCATTCATATCTCTGGCGATAGCGACTACTTCTGTATCATTCCCAAATCCATCAGTCCAATCCATAATAGCAATCATTTTTTTTCTTCCTTTCTTTTTTGTATCTCTCTTATTGACACTGTTATAATATCACATTTAAGAAATTTTGTCAAGCATTTTTTAAAAAATTTTTTAGTTAGTTTAAACTAACTTTTGCCCGGGCAAGTTAGGCGTAACTAACTTGCGCACAAAAAGAAGAGGAGCTTTACTCCTCTTCCCACTCAAACTCGCACACAGGACAGCCGTTCTTCAGCTCGTCCGTTGACCAGTCACTCTCATAGATGGGCTCACCGCACTCCGGACACTCGAAAAACCGTTCGTCCCAATCGACAAATACACCGTACACTTGAACGCAAAAGTTAGCTACCTTTTCCCACATACTCATAGTTGAAATCTCCTTTTCTTTGATGATTTAATTATAACACAAGCCGGGTAATTTGTCAAGTATTTTTTTTATAAATATACCCACCCTTCTTCCTCGTTAATAATGATTTCTGATTCATACAGATTACGAGAGCAGCCCTCTTCATCTGCAAAGCAGGTATAATTCTGAACACCTTTTTTACATGCCCAATTGTATAAGTCTTCGATAGTCCAAATAATGTCTTTCGTTTTCATTTTTGTTCTTCCTTTCTCTTGATAATTTTATTATAGCACAGACTGAATAATTTGTCAAGCGTTTTTTTAATCAAGTTCATCAAATTTTAAACGCATGTCATTATCCCACCACTCAGCCAGTTCCTGGCCCTCCGGCGAATCGTAACCGAGAAGTTCGTTAGTTACAAACATTACAACGCCATAACACCGAGTCTTTGCTTGCTGGAGATTATATCCTCTTTTAGTCATTACGTTTTCCAGTTCGTAGTTAATCCACTTTTTTGTTCTTTCTGTTATATCTATCATGTTTTTACCTCTCTTTCTGATGGTTTAATTATAGCACAGAGGCTAAACAAAGTCAAGCATTTTTTAAAATTTTTTTGAGTTAGTCACGACGAACTTGCCCGGGCGCCACCCGAACATTCGTTCGGGCGATTCCCTTGATAGTGGTGAGGGCTTAGCCCTCAACCACCTTGAAGTAGGTGACACGCTTCTCAGCGTACTTCTCAGCCTGTCCGGCTTCTACCAGCTGCTTCAGGAGAGCGGACACCTTCTGAGTGGCAAGCCCAAGAGTGGCGGCAATATCCTTGCACTGCTTGCCCTCAGTGGTCAGCAGACCGAGGATGTTAGCCTTGACTTCCTCGTTTTCCTTCTGAGTCTTAGTGGGCTTGCGCTCACCGCTGTTGCGCTTCTCAAGCTGAACCTTGAGAGCTTCCAGCTTTTCACGGACTTCATCAGTGATGGTGCCGTTCAGTGCGAGGTCGATAGCGTTTGCATAAGTAAGCTTAGTCATAGTGTATTTTCCTTTCTTTGTTTGTGGCGGGCGGTCGTATTTCTTTAAGCGATTCTTTTTTCTCTCGCACCCTCATCTCTTGTGTCTTTATTATAACACGCTTTGGGGAGTTTGTCAAGAGGTTTTTTAAGATTTTTTCTTTCTACTTTCGGTCTGCATTATTGCAGGGTTTTCGAAACCGAGGAGCGCTCACTCGCTTATCCCCTCTTGACAAGATCATTATAGCACATCTTGAGGAATTTGTCAAGGGGTTTTTATTAGATTTTTTAAATCTGTCTGACCCTTGTCTCTCGGAAAGTGGCGCCTTCATCCTACCTCGTCATTTCCCCTTGACAGTTATTATAATACCACAGACCGACGGAAAAGTCAACCCCTTTTTGAAAATTTTTTTAAAAAATTTTTTGAGTTAGTCATGACTAACTCGCCCGGGCACATTTTCTGACAATTCAGAAGGTTGGGGCGTTAAAACGCCCCATTTTCAGACAATTCCTTGAAAGTCTTCTGAACTGTGCGCCAGCAGCAGGCGTAGGGGTTAGACTTCATTTCATCAGTGCCAGTTTTCAGACAATTCAGGAAAATTGCAGTTTCAATCAGCACATCTTCCAGACCAGTGTGACTTTCTTCAAATTCGGGGTCATTTGTCAGAAAACGGTACGCACATTCAGCAGAAGTCTGGATGTTTCCGGCCGGAGACACAAAGCCATTGTCAAGCGCAAACTGGATATAGTCGGAAGTATTCAGAAAACTTGTGCAAGCCATGTGCCAAATGCAGAACAGTTCGACCTTAAAGGGGAAGAACCACCTCAGATAGGAAGAAGTCAGATAACGGGTGTCATTGTTTGAAGCACGCTTGTCAAAGCCCATGTTGTATGCGCCGACGTGCTTAATGTTAAAAGTTTTCAGACAATTCCACAATTCTCTGCGGATGTTGAGAAACTTCTTCAGCTGGCGCTTGCCGGACTTGATATCATCCCAATAGTGCGGAACCTTTTCCGCAAAATAAGCAGAGGTCATAAGTTCCTTGTCAAGGAAAATTTCAGCGCACACATAACTATGCTGGTCAACGATTTCGCCGGTTTCAGTGTCAACGACCGCCCATCCAAAATCATAAGGAAGCGGCTGGTCAATAGTGTTAGCGGTTTCGGTGTCGATAATCATAACGTACATAGTTTTTTTCTCCTTCTCTCTTTTGATGATTCTATTGTATCACACTTTGAAGCGTTTGTCAAGAGGTTTTTTAACTTTTTTTCAAAAGTTTTTTGAGCGGTTCATGTCTCGCTCTCTCTGACAGTTATTATAATACCACAGAACTTGTACAAAGTCAAGCACTTTTTTTAAAATTTTTGAATTTTTTTCAAGTTAGACAAGGCTAATCCGCCCGGGCAACCCGAACAAACGTTCGGACTGGCCGTAATTGGCGCACTTTTGGTCACTTTTTTGGTGGTCTGTGCTTCGTAAGCGTAATAGAATAGTCATTTTCACCAACTAAAAGTGAAATTTCACGCTCATTTTTGATAATTTCCACATCAAAACCATCAATTTCTGACAAAAAACCGGCAATTTTTGCGATAATTTCCTGTTTTTCATCATCGGGCTTACGTTCACGCTTCACCGGACCGTTTTTCTTGTGCGTGTCCATGGCGGTCATCTTTTTCGCCGTTTTTTTCTGCTCAGCGGTTAATTCAAAAAGCTTAGCGCCGTGGTCTATTGCTTCATCATCAGCGATAACCTGAATTGCTTCTTCTCTTGTGCAATTCAACGACTGCATGAGCTGTTTAATTCTTTTTTCGTCCATGCTTGATACCTCCTTACAGTATTTATTATAGCACATTATCAGAAAATGTCAAGTCTAACTTTTCATTAATTTGCATTAAATTGTCTGACAATTCGCCCGGGCGCGCCCGAACGCCTGTTCGGCGCTCGTTTGCGCTTGAGAGAGGAGACGAAAATTTTAGAAGTCGAGTGGACAAGACGGGAGTTGAACCCGTAACGCTCCATGTTGGTTATTTTGGCGCTCAGCGACCGTTTCGGCCTTGTCCATGTGCGGTTTTAAGGGATGACCGCAAACCCTAAGAGAGTGTCACGCAAGCTTGAAGTAAGCCTTACGCTTCACCATTTCACGCACCACCTGCTCAGACTTCATGAGCGGAGTCAGGAGAGCGGAAACACGCTGAGAAGTTGCGTCATGGAGTGCCGGAACGGCTTCCATGATTTCGGAGATAGTGCGAGCCTGACCATCAGACAGGACGGCAAGGATTTCCTGACGCACAGCGTCATTCTCAACCTGAGTCTTGGTCGGCTTTCTATCAGCAGAGTTCTTCTTGACGATAGAAGCCATGAGAGCTTCCAGACGCTCCTTTACCTCTGCATTGTCAACTGAAGCGATAGCGATTTCGAGTGCCTGTGCGTAAGTCATGTTCTTCATATTTTTTTTCTCCTTTTCTTTTGTTGTGCCTTTATTATAGCACATCTTATTGAGTTTGTCAAGAGTTTTTTTCTAAATTTTTTTGAGCGACGGTTATTTTTGTTATCCCGGAAAACCGATTACTAAAAACCGGGATAGTAGGACGGTGGTGTCAGCATTTTCGCTTGTCTCCTTTCCTTTTCTGTACCTTTATTATAGCACAGTCGCTTGAGTTTGTCAAGCACTTTTTTTATTTTTTTTGGGAGGTTTTTGTTTTTCCTTCCCTCATCCTTACATTATATATTTTACCAAAAATTTTCCAAAATGTCAAGTGGAACTTTTTGCCGATTTTGAGCGAATTGTGTACACAATTTGTCCGTGTAGTTTTTGGGCAAATTGCACAATAGCAAATTACACAACAAATTGGTTGAAAAATTGTGCAAAGTTACTCTTGACGAAAATACCGGCCGTGCGCTATGGGCCACCATCGCGCACGGCCGGGCCAATTAAAAAAACTGAGCGGGTCACGCTCAGTTAAACGCCGGGTGCGAATGCAAAAAAGCCCGCATTTTATTTAGTTTTTCCATCGGGATTTTCCCCGGTGTTGTTTTTAAATACCGGAATTCTTGCGGATACTCTGCGGCAAGGTCGTTCTCAAAATCTGCTGAGAGCCAAAGTGCTTGATACAGTTCCATTAATGCACATACTTTAGTCATTGTCTAACCCCCTTGAAATTTCATAGAGACCGCACGCCCATTTGGCGAGCGCATAAGCGTGATAAGGCCAACTCATCTTACTGGCGCATTCCATAATCCACGGCACAATCTGGTCAACCGGAAGGAACCAGTCACACAACTGAAAATTAGAAAAGTAAAATACTGAATCAGGATGTTTGGTTGATGCACCCCATAACTCAAGGATGGTTTCATGGTCGCTTAATCTTGAATATAACTTGTACATTTTGTTTCCTCTTTCTTTTGCTGTGATTATATTCTATCACAAAGTGCCGGGTTTGTCAAGAGCTTTTTCAGAAAAATTTTATTTTTTCTTCTTGCTTTTCTCTTGAATCGCGCTTCCCATTCCTGCCGATTCTTTTTATGTACTACATGCGGGCAATTCAAATCCCATGCTGTATAATCAACAGAAGTCTCTCTCTTAATAGCGTCCATGTCGTTACCCCCTTGCTTTGATGATGTAATTATATCACAGGGCCGGAGACTTGTCAAGTCTTTTTACAAAATTTTGTAGCTTGTCTTTTTCATCAGCATACTTGCCGAACATGCAATATTCTACCATGTCTACTTGATACCACAATTTGCAGTTGGGATATTTTTCTTTCATGTAGTTAAACCATGCTTTTAATTCTTCTTCTGTATACGTCATAGTGTTTTCCTCCTATCTTTTGATGATTTAATTATATCATAGAATGAAAGACTTGTCAAGTGCTTTTTTAAACTAATCCAATACAGCTGCCGATAATCATAACAATAGGGGTAAGTATAAACATTAAAATAACTCCACGCGCCGGCTTGCCATCATCTAAATCTTTCATAGTCCAGTACATCCCAAAAGGAGTCGCCATAAAAAAATCAAAACAAACAACAGCAAAGAAAATAATAGTAAAAAAAGTTTTCATCTCTTTCCCCTCTCTTTATTGTAATGCTATTATAACACATATCCGTCGGTTTGTCAAGTTCTTTTTAAAAAATCTTCTGCGATATCTAAAAGCTCATTGACTTTGCAAGATGGAATCCAGAAAAAAGCCTGGTCATTTATTGACTTGCGCCAGCCGAAGAACATGCGCCACAGGGCGGAGCGCCCCTCGCAATAGGCGAACAGAAGAGCTTGCATTTTTATATCACATGTCCAAAGGTACGTATAACCGAAGCGTTCTTTACAGTTATAAATCATTGTTTTTTCTCCTCTCTTGTGATGATTTAATTATAGCAGATTGTAAGAGATTTGTCAAGCACTTTTTTATCGAACATTCGTTCGATTTTGCCCGGGCGAGTTAGAGGAGACTTACTCCTCATCCTCTGTTATGCCGTCAATAATAAATTCATCAAAGCTAAAGGACTTTGTAGAAACCTGCTTATTCTGCCAAGCTAAAAACTTTTCTTTCGCTTCTCTTGCATTTTTAGCAGTAATAGTACAGGTACCGAGATAATCAATCATAAATTTTTTAGCCATGTTACACCTCCTTAGCAGTCAAAGTCGTAAGCACCCATGTAGGGATTATAGCCGGTCTCATCGAAGTCATAGACATCGCAGTCCTCAGGCTCCTCGTCCTCATCATCATCCCCAAAGGTGGCATCCCAGCAATCGGGGCAAATACCACTGATAAGCATCTCACGCTCATCAGGAGAAAGATAAGGGAAAGCGTCCTGCGCATTGGCGCCATCATTCCAGTCCCAAAAATCTGACTCGTTTACAGCAACATCATGCACATGATGGCAGAAGGGGCAAATTGTTTGAATGATATACTCTTTCTTATTTTCTCTCATTGTAATTCTCCTTTTCTGTGGCTCTCTCTTGTTCCTTACATTATGTATTATAGCATGGTTACAAGAGTTTGTCAATAAGTTTTTGAAAAAATTATTTTAAAATTTGAGTTAGCCCGGACTAACTTGCCCGGGCACGGTTAGGGGAGACTAACTGTCTCCCCCTGGGTTTACAGATAGGCAAGGATAGCTTTGCGCGTCGCCCTGACCAAAGTCCGGTACATCCGGTAAGCATGAAACGATTCATCATCTGGACCATTGAAAGATTCTACCATCATTCTGTAATAATAGTCATACAGTTTCATTAAATCACTCATATTTTTTACCTCACCTTTTGATTTGATTATTCGAACGGCAGTTCGCCGCAGGTAGCAAAACCATTATATCTGGCAACCATGATTTCATCGTCTTTAATTTCCGGGGTGTAATGGTCAAACATTATCAGGCTGGCGCAATCGCCCACGCTCCAATCTTCCACGCCTTCAAGTTGCCACAGTTCATGGTTACTGTCTACAAAAGTAACCACATCATGAATGGTATCAACCTGATACACATACATTGTTTGCGGGTAATAGTTCGTGCGATAATGTTTCTTTACCAGTATTCCAGTAGTGAAAAATACTATACAACAGACAACAAACAGGAGACCAAGTACCGGGACGACGATTTCTGATTTTGCTCTTTTCATTTTTCTGTTCCTTTCTCTCTTCCTTTATCTTACATAAATATTTTACCAAATTTTTTACAAATTGTCAAGTGCTTTTTTAAAGTTTTTCGCAAAAAATACCATCAGTTCGTAAAATGAAATCGTCAAAGTCACCGTGCCTTGCTTCATCATAATACAAGTAAACAACTTCATCATTCCATTGCAACTTATTAACTATTTGAGTTAATAAGTTGAAAGCTTTAATAGCTTTTTCTTTTCCCTCTACTGTATAATAAAGATTTTCACCAAACAGGTCTGCCCATAATTTGTACATTATTTTTACTCCTTTCTTTTGATAAGTCTATTATAATAGATAACAGATGATTTGTCAAGGGTTTTTAAAAAATAATTGTAAATCTTTTCTGCAAATTATCATACAATTGGCCCGGGCGGTTAGTCTTAACTAACTGCGGTTAGTTGAGGCGGGGGGATTACTCCCCCTTCCCCTTGCGGTGCTTTATCAGCTTGACCGTGTAGCTTTCACCCTGAAAAATGAAGTGCATTTCTGCCTCTGTCGTTAGGGGTTCAACGACCGCACCCAGACCTTCAAGCACTACCCGGTAGTCATTGATGAGACGCTTTTTAGTTTCATCAACTTTGCGCTCTCGCTTGACATCTGTGCGCTTGCGTGTGCCAGTACCGCTCACAGCTTTTGCGGCTTTCTTCTGCTCAGGGGACAGCTCAAAGAGCTTTTCCCCTTTATCAATGGCTTCATCTTCCATGATAACCTGAATGGCTTCCTCACGGGTACACTGTAAAGACTTCATCAGCTTTGCAATTCTTTTTTCATCCATGCTTCTGTACCTCTCTTTCTGTAATTATTATAGCACAGGTCGGCAGGCTTGTCAAGCATTTTTTTAATCATTTTCGAGAGTCGCTAAAACCTCGCCGGTGTCGCTGTCAGTAATAACAGCACAGGTGAAACCATACTCACCCATTGCCCAACGGGCTTTATTTACGCCATTATCTAATGACCCAGCGCCGTATTCAATCCGGAACTCATCATCTAAAATAATAGTCATGCGAGTGGTATAATCATAAGTAATTTTCATCATGATTTTTATTCCTTTCTTTTGGGCTTGTTTGTTTCTTACATTATGAATTATAGCATAGGAGCAGAAAATTGTCAAGCCTTTTTTAAAAATAATTTGTAGAACTATTTGGTGAGTTGTCAGACAATTCGCCCGGGCGGCGCTTTAGCGCACTAAAGCGCTAAAGCGGTCGCGCCCTTGAGAGGAGATCGCGGTTTTAAGGGGTCACCGCAAACCCTTGTTCTGGTCAAGCCAGCTTGAAGTAAGCCTTTCTCTTGACCATCTCGCGGACGATGGTTTCATCCTTGAGCATGGGAGTCAGCAGAGCCGACACACGCTGAGAAGTCGCACCGTTCAGAGCCGGGATAGCTTCTGCGATTTCGGAAATGGTTCTTGCCGTACCATCGGACAGCAGCGCCAGAATGTCGGTACGAATACCGCCGTTCTCAACCTGAGTTTTGGTAGGCTTGCGGTCGACAGAGTTCTTCTTCTCAATCTGCGCCTTGAGGGCGGTCAGACGCTCGACAGCTTCCGCATTGTCGGTGATGGAGTTGATAGCGATTTCAAGAGCAGTTGCGTAAGTCATGTTCTTCATAATATTTGTTTCCTTTCTTTGTGAAGTGGTTTTCTTTTGTGCTTTTATTATAGCACATTCAGAAGCGTTTGTCAAGGGGTTTTTATTTTTTTATTTCTTTTGAAGCGATTCCATTTCCTCTCGCTCCCCTTGACATTATTAAGTATAGCACACTTGAAGCATTTTGTCAAGGGCTTTTTAAAACTTTTTTGAAAAAGTTTTTACTCAGTCATTGACTCGGTCAGCCCTTCAGCGACGCCTTCAGCGAAAGCCTGAACAACTTCTTTCTCAGTCAGTCCGAACGCATCACACAGTCCTTCAAAAGTAACCGAACCGTCATTTTCAATACCTAACTGTGCCAGAACTAAAGCAACAATAACTCTTTTAGCGCTTTCTCTTACCATTTTAAGCACCTCTCTCTTTCTTTTGATAAGTCTATTATACAGGGTAAACTGCATTTTGTCAAGCGTTTTTTGAAAAAATTATTGTTAGACTTTTGCACGAATTATCTGACAATTTGCCCGGGCCCGGTTAGTCAAGACTAACTGCTTAGGTGAAAAGTTGGGGGCGGTTATACCGTCCCCATGATTTCCTTATGTTTCTGCTGTACCCTCATCCAACAGGCGGAATAGGGGCGAGTGTCCATCTTCTTATGCTGCGCAAAACATTTCAGCAATATTTCCGCTTCGATGGTCACATCCTCAAGCCCTCTGTGTTCTTCGATGAAGTCTACATTTTTAGTAATGTAGCGGTAGCAGCACTCAGCATTAGTAAGAATGTTGCCCTTTGTAGACACAAAGCCATTAGCAAGAGCAAACTTGATATAAGATGGACGGGAAAGTAAAACCTGGCAAGCCATATTCCAGATACAACGGAACTCTGTATTTTCCGGGAAGAAAATGGAATACTTTTTTGTTACGAACTGCTGAACATTGTTCAGTGCGCGCTTGTCAAAGTTCATGTTGTAAGCGTAAACTGTGGTAGTTTTGAACGCTTCCATATCCGCTAAAATCTGCTTGCGGATAGTGGAGAGTCTGGCAAGTCTGCGCTTTCCGGTTCTCAGGTCGTCCGCATACTGCGGGAGTTTTTCCGCATAATAAGCGGTATTCATCATGTCCGGTTCATCACAGTAAATCTCAGCGACAACAAACGAACGTGAAGCGAGAACTTCGCCCTTGCGGTTCATAACCACATAGCCGCAATCATAGGGCAGAGGATAGTTCACAGAACCTGCGGTCTCAGTGTCGATTACAATAAAGTTTTCATTCTTTCTCATTTGCGTTTTCCTCTCTCTCATTTGATGGCTTAATTATACCACCTTTTGGCTTGTTTGTCAAGGGCTTTTTTAAAATTCATTTGAATTTTTTTTTCAGGACGTTTCTGCTTCGCTCTTGCTTACATTGTCTATTATACTATTAGGGCGGTGTTTTGTCAAGTATTTTTTGTGAAAAGAATTGTTAGACTTTTTTGTAAATCGTCCGACAATTCGCCCGGGCCGGTTAGTCACAACTAACTGACAGGGCAGAGGGGTTTTCAACTAAAAAAATAGGGGCTTATTTCAGCCCCTTTAAGATTTCAATAATGTTGTTAACATCAAACGCTTTTCCGTTCCATTCTTTTCTATTGCGCTCTTCATCATCAAAGAGAACGTCTGTTTCATTGTGCCGGAAAGTGTCTTTACAAGTTCCGTATGAAACAATGTTGATTTTGTCGAAGGAAACACTTGCTAAATGAGTTGAAAGCCAAGCAAGTTTTGCAAGGGTCACAGCCTTGTCATATTCAGCAGTAGAGGTTTTCGACAGCCAAGAAATAATTTCGATTCGAAAACCTTTTCTTTGCAGATTATTCAGGACTCTTGCCAGTGCCTGAAGGTTTAACAGGGCTTTTGCGTTTGCATAGGGGAACGGGTCGCCGTTCCGCAGATAGTCAAGCCAGTTATCAACGCCGTACAGGTCGGCAATTGTTCCATCCATGTCAAAGAAGATTGTAGTAGTCATTTCGTTTTCCTCTCTTTCCTTATCTCTGAATACATTATAGCAAATTATTTTTAATTTGTCAACTGTTTTTTTACAAAAAATAAAAAAATTTTTGGGAATAATCGGACGGAATCAGGGCGGGAGTTAGGCATGGCTAACTGCGCCCGGGCGAGTTAGTGTCAACTAACTTTCGTCTGAGGATCTCGGGGCGAACAGTTGTTCTGTTCGCCCCGGAACTGGCAGAGGGAGAAGAGTCAAGCGATTTTGAAATACGCCTTTCTCTTGACCATCTCACGGGTGATAGTCTCTTCCTTCAGCAGAGGGGTCAGCAGAGCGGACACTCTCTGAGAGGTGGCGTCATGCAGAGCCGGCACGCTCTCGCTGATTTCGGAAATGGTGCGAGCAACACCGTCGGAAAGCAGGGCGAGAATCTGCTGGCGGATTTCGCCGTTTTCTACCTGAGTTTTGGTAGGCTTGCGGTCGACAGAGTTCTTCTTTTCGATGGACGCGCGCAGAGCGGTCAGTCTGTCGACTACTTCGCCCTCAGAACCGGTAAGTGCGTTGATAGCGATGTCAAGAGCCTGAACATAAGTCATTTTCGTCATAATGTATTCCCTTTCTGGTTTGGTGGGTTTTCCTTCCCTTTGATGATTTTATTATAGCACATTTTGAAGTGTTTGTCAAGAGGTTTCTTTATTTTTTTTACTGACCTCACGGGAGTGCCTTTACAGAGGACTCTTTCCTCTTGACAAGTATAATATAGCACAGATCAGGTAAAAATGCAAGCACTTTTTGATTGAAATAATGCACAAAATGTTATGGTGGAAATGAATTTTTTTTGTGCAAAGTGCCGAAAGGCCCGGGCAAAATTTTCCTTCACCCTCTGCCCTATCCGGCAGAGGGTGGCTGGCATTTATTTACTTGTCAAGTTGTAGCGGTCAGCAACCGGGTGGCGCAAACAGATGAACAGGGCTTTTAATGAAAAGCAAATTTTAACAATATCGACAATTTCCTGTCCTTCGTAGGCAACCAGTGAATGACAGCGCTTTCCCAGATTGCGAGTACCGCAGAGGTACTCATATGAGACCGCTTCACTATCAATATCTCGTCTTGTAATTCTATACAGCATATATATGTCCTCTCTTTTGTTTTTTCAGACAATGGGGAAGCTTCTGAAGCCCAGATAGTGGTTATGCCAAAGCTGCCCGAACCCCTGCTTCGCTTCCTCTCTCTGTCTGTACCTATATTATATCACCGATCTGCGGGCTTGTCAAGCCCTTTTTTATTTTTTTGGTGGATACTTGCAAGCCTTAGTTCAGGCTTGCAAGCAGGGCTTCACTTGCAAAGGTCGCTTTATCGAACTTAATCTGATAAGCGATACCATCAACAGTAAGGTCGCCGTCCATATCGAAACGAACGTGGTCTTTTGTCCAGTCCTGACCGGCCATTTCAGTCAGCATTTTTTCGAAAATGTCGCCCTTATTGTACTTACTATTGCGCACCTGAGTCAGAAAGAAATCTTCGGAGCAGAGCGCGCGGGCATTTTCCATAAGGAGCATTTTCTGTGCTGTGGTCGGATGGAACTTGAGAACCAGACCGCCGCCATTTTTGGAACTTGCCTTATCCAGTACGGCGATATAAGGCAGGATAGTCTCATCGGCTTCTGCCACATATACAACGTGCTTCAGCACGAAGCCAAACAGATACTTATGCGCATATGCGCGCGCGGTGTAGTCATTGACGAGTTTCTGAAGCATGATTTCGTTCTTCATAGTAGTATCCCCTCTCTTGTAGGCTTGTCTTTCTCTCAACCTTACATGAAGGATTATACCACACGGGCAAGCAGAAATCTATTAGCAAAATGTACAAAATTCAACAACTTTTTTATGCACTTTGTATAGTTCGCTCTTGTGCAATTTGACGGTAAAAAATGCACAAAATCCGTATTCATTTATTATGCAAATTGCACAAGAGGTGAATAGTCTGATAATTTATTGAATAATCTGACAATTCAGAAAATTCAGACAATTCAATAAATAGTCTGACAATTTAGAAAATTCAGATAATTCTGAATTGTCAGATAATAAATCAAATTGTGTATACAATTCAGAATTGTCAGACAATTTGCGGGAATTTTGAAAGCTGTCAGAATTGCGCGACAATTCCAGATTTTTTTCCGAATTGTGTACACAATTTGGCGGCCGACCGCCAACGGCGGCCACAATTGGCGAAATTGTCTGAATTGCGCGACAATTTCGCCAATTGTGCGTGAATTGTCTGACAATTCCGGGAATTGTCAGACAATTCTGAATTGTCAGACAATTGCGCAAAAAATTGCGAATTGTCTGACAATTCAGCAGAACCGGCCGCCAGGCCCGGTGGCGGCCGGCCCATATGAAAAGCCCTCGGGTCATACCGACCTCAGGGGCAACTTCTCAAAGAGGAACTAGAGCAGGCGCGCTCCGTGATGGTTTAAGTATAGCACATTCAATCCAAAAAGTCAAGCACTTTTTTATTTTTTTTGTGGGTATCTTGATTTTCTGGAGGTCATTCCTTCCTGACGATTTTATCTTAACATATTTCGGGCTATTTGTCAAGCCCTTTTTTCTTTTTTCTGACTTCTTTTATTTTGTCGATAATTGCAAACAAAATTATCATGACCGGCGGCTCAAAAATAACAAACAGAAGCAGATAAACAAACGGATTATTATTTTCAAGTGCGCGTGCTATCGTAAACATCTTATTTATCCTCTCTTTCTTTTTCTCTTTCCAGTTTTTCGGATTCAAAATCCTCTTTACTGTAATATATCAGGGGCTGCCCGGTGCGGTATCTTTCTTCATCTTCTTGGAACATAATTTCCGCAAGTCGTTCAATTTTATTCATTTCTTCCCATGCTTTCATTTTGTTATCTCCCTTTCTCTTGATAGTTCTATTTTAACATACTCTCAGAAGCTTGTCAAGAGCTTTTTAAAAACTTGTATTTTTCTTTCCGGGTATAGCTTCCTTTCCCTTTGCGGTTTTGGATCTGTCCGCCTTTCTTCTTAAACTTGAGGTACTCCTGCAATTCCTCAGGAGTCATTTTAAACATCCGCCTTATTTTTGTATTTTTCATTTGAAAAATCTCCTTTCCTCTGATGATTCTATCTTAGCACACTTTTGATCTGTTGTCAAGTGTTTTTTGATGGAAAGATTGAGTTTTTTATAACTCAATCTTTCCGCCTTTAACCTCAAGCCAAATCGCCTTATATCCGGCCTTCTCCCATTGTTTACAATTAGCTTTCTTATCATCGACCAAAATCCCGGCCTCTCTGATATAGTCCACTTTATTGCCATGTCCTACGATTGCAATTATATTTTCAATCGGGATTTCAGGCAACATTTCAGCAAGCCAATCAATTCTTGCTTGTTTAGTTATTTCGTTGGCTACTATTGTGTTTATGTAAACCTGTGCGCCGTGCGCTATCAGATTTTTGACTATCTGGACATTTTCCGTAAACGGCTTCAAATTTCTAATGAAGTTATAGGTTAAGGACTCTGCCCGGTTATCTTTATTGTATACGCTGTGGAAATCTGCGAGAACGCCGTCAACATCAAAGTAGTAAGTCATTTTTTTTATCTCCCTTCTCTCATCTGACAAGTATAGTATATCAAACGCCCGGGCATTTGTCAATAGTTTTTTGAAAGAAAATTAAATTCGCACAATTTGGCAAAAATTTGCCAATTGTATACACAATTTGAAAAACGGCCGAGGTCAATTGTCTGACAATTGACCCCCTTTCTTTTAATTGCGTGTCGATTAGTAGAATTCTTCCTGCTCCTGTGCATAATAGAATCTTTCATCACACAGCGCCGGCATCCCGTTCCACAGCTTTTCTGGCTTCTCCTGATTGATTCTGTTCGCATCTTGCTGGACTTTTGCCAGCGGCGCATTGCTTATATATGCCAGATAAGTTTCGCCAGTTTCAATTTCCTTATAGCACATCGTTCTAATCATTTTAATTGTCTCCCTTCTCTGCAAATTCTTTCTTTGACCGTCCGGCCATTCTCAGCATTGTTTAATACAACATAAGCATGAGTATATTCAGCGCAAGCCCTATTAAATAGCTTTTCGGCTTCTTCTCTTGTTTCTACCTTGAAGCCATATCTCATGAAATTCACAGTAACATAGAACATTTTTTTGCCCACTCCTTTCTTTATAATGTGAAATCATCTATCGGCAGCTTCATAATTGTGATACCCTTATCTTCATCTATATAAGAGTATCCGAAGCTCTCTGCATCTCTCTCCTGCACTTCACTCAGCACTTTTTCATAGTCAATATAATCATCGGTTTCATTATAGATTGCCTGCACCATGCGTGCCGCTTTTTCCGGAGTGCTTGCCAACCAGATACCATCATCATCAAATCCATCATAGCGCACTACCCAAACCATCATCTTCGTATTAGCTTTCTTCATTGTTTTTTTCTCCTTTTCTCTGTTGTGCTTTTATTCTATCATATTTGCCCGGGCTTGTCAAGCCCTTTTTCAATTTTTTTTATAGGTGAGGGGATTTAATCAATCCCCTCGCAGGTAACCTCTACGCAAAGGAAGATAAAGGTCAGCTTCCAAAGCATCCGGGTTGTGAGGTCATAAACGAGGATTGCGCTTTCTGCGACTTCCTTGATTTCCAGACCTAACATCATATCCAGAGCGTCAAGCGCTTCATTCTCAGACATACCGCAGAAGATATCTTCCCAATCAGTTCTTTCAATCATTTTCTTATCTCCTCTCTTGTATTGTGCCTTCATTATAGCACCGATCTGTTGATTTGTCAAGTTTTTTTTAAAAATTTTTTTCGGTCGGGTTTCTTCAGCTCTCGCTGAAGAAAACCCTTTTGACTTCTGCGACTTCTTCCGGCTCTAACAGAGCCTTCAGAATGTCGTCGATAGATGCACCATATCTCAAAGCCTCATTTACACTAAAATCCATTTTCTTATCTCCTCTCTGTTGGGGCTTCTCTCTTACCCCTTACACCTGTATCTTATCACCTTTGCCCGGGCTTGTCAAGCCCTTTTTCAATTTTTTTAAAAATTTTTTTGGCCGTTTGGGCTTGCATTAGCAAGCCCTTACGATTTTCTTGAGCGCCACAAGCTTGAGATTCCAGTCGCAAGCCGTGAACACAAGACCGTATTTTGCAGCGTCCTGTCTGATTTCGTCGGCGCGTCTTGTGGTTTCGTCGTCGCCAAAATCAAAACCGTTACTGTTCAGTCTGTAGAACTCATTAGCATTTTCAGAAGTAAGAATCATCATTTTTTTAATCTCCTCTCTTTTGAGCTTCTCTCTTGCTCTGTGCCTTTATCTTATCACACTTGCCCGGGCTTGTCAAGCACTTTTTCAAATTTTTTTAAAAAATTTTTTTGCCCTGTTTTTGGGCTTGCCTGATTGCCTTGCATCATCATAATAACACAAGCCTTTTTTGCTGTCAACAAAAATTTGCTTTTTTGCCTGTCAAAATATTGTACGGTTTTTGCATGTTTTTTGTGCATTTTTACTAACCTGTTTTTTCACGAAAACGTTTTTGCTCATTTGAGCTTTACGAAAACGTTTTCGTTGATTTATCACAGCGAAAACGTTTTCGTTGACCATGTTTTTACGAAAACGTTTTCGCTACAACAGCGAATTGATGAAAGTTGCTTGTTAAAATTTTAACAATCTTTGCCCTGGAATCCGTCTAAACTTTTAAACGTTTAAGTTTGTAAACAATCGCTTGTTAAATTTTTAACAATCTCGGACAGAGGGTGAACGTATGTTCGGGCAGAATACCAGTTCGGTTAGTTAGTCTTAACTAACTGCCCGCACATTTGTTCGGTGAATGTATGTTCGGTTAGTTAGTCTGAACTAACCGCACACATGTTCGCCCAAACGTTAGTTCGGTTAGTTAGTCTAACCTAAGTTAGTTAGTCGTAACTAACTCACCGCTCCAATCGTCCGATTTATAGTTAGTTTAGATTAACTGAGTTAGTTAGTCGTAACTAACTCGCCCGTGCAAGAATTATTTTTAAATAATTGCACAATTTGATGAATTGTCTGACAATTTCCTAATTTTTTACCAATTGTGTACACAATTCGAGCAACGGCCGAGGCCGGTTGTCAGACAATTTAATCAATTGTGTTGCAATTGATTTACTGGATGAACTGGCGCTTTACTAAAAAAATTTTTTCATTTTTTTTGAAAAAAAGTATTGACAAGACCGTTTTTATCGTTTATAATAGAGCCAAGAAAACAAGAGAGGAGATCAAAAAAATGACAAGTCAGCACTACACCAACGACAGAGAGAGAAGAGAAGCCTTAATTCAGATGATCGGATACGGAGAGATCATCAAAACCGTGGAAATCGACAGAGGACATAGAAACGGCCCTGAGATCCACAAGGTCAGCACCACCGGAATCGTAACAATTTATAATAAGCGTTCCGGCGTAATGATAACCAAACTGATTGCCCGCCCGAACCAAATTAGAAGATACTTCGAAGGCGGAAACGCTCCGGCTGAACTCTTAAACATTGCAAGAGATCACCAGCGTCTCGGATACAATGAAGCGTGAAAACGCTTCATTGTATTTTTTTAGATAAAAGTAGTTAGTTAGTCTTAACTAACCAGCGCACACATCTGTTCGGTTAGTTAGTCTTAACTAACTCTTGTTCGTTTATTCTTTTAAACAGATTAGTTATAACTAACTGAGTTAGTTAGTCTTAACTAACCTAACTACATTCTTAGGTTTGTAGTTTAGTTAGTTAGTCATAACTAACTCTTGTGTTAGCTATTCCTAACTTAGTTAGTTTAAACTAACTAAGTTAGTTAGTCATAACTAATTCATTGCTTCTGTAATCTGTTTAGTTAGTTAGTCTTAACTAACTCTTTTGGTCTAATCCTTGGTTAGTCCTAACTAACTTGATTAGTTAGTCTTAACTAACTCTCTTGTTTAACGATTAACCTTAGTTAGTTAGTCTTAACTAACTGTTTTGTTTAACGATTAACCTTAGTTAGTTAGTTGTAACTAACTCATTGCTTCTGTACTTTGTTCAGTGGTTAGTTAGTCGTAACTAACTCTTTGCTTGTGCGCTCTGTTGGTTAGTTAGCACTAACTAACGACCATTTGTTCGGTTAGTCATGACCAACTACGTCTCGTCTTGGCTACAGTTAGCCATGACTAACTACAGTTAGTTAGTCTTAACTAACTCCATGCTCCAATCGTCTAATTTAATAAAAATGGTTAGTTTAGACTAACTCAGTTAGTTAGTCGTAACTAACTCCGCTGTTCTGTGTTTAGATAAATAAAAATACTTGAGTTAGTTAGTCGTAACTAACTCAGTTAGTCATGACTAACTCAAACTACTATTTTTGTAGAATAGCAAGAATTACAAATAACTACAATCTACGTTTTTAGTTATTTAGTCAATTCATCAAATCAACTAAATAACTACAAAATTAGATTTGTCTGACAATTCGCACAATTGTCAGACAAAACTACAACCTTAGATTTGTCTGACAATTCATTAAATTATCTGACAATTCTGAAAACTCCAATCGTCAGATAATTCACTAAATTGTCAGAAAATTCAGAAAATTCACGCAATTCAAAAGATTCAGAATTGTCAGACAATTTGGCGAGTTATCTGACAATTCTAATTGTGTAGAATTGTCAGACAATTCACTGAATTGTCTGACAATTAATTGTGTACACAATTTAGGCAATTTTCTGACAATTCTACAAGCGTAGAATTGTCAGAAAATTTTCCGAATTGTCTGACAATTGCGAAACTCGGCGCGCCTCGCCCGTGGGCGCGCCGACGCAGATGCTTTATTACCTTTGGTGTTCCTTTATATTCTGTCCTTATGTTATAATATGTTATATTGTTATGTATGTTATGTTGTGTTATGTGTTTGTTCTTATTATTGTTATGTTTGTGTTCATTGAGTGTTGCTTTATTGCTGTTTATGTGTTTGTGTGTGTTGTGCCTTTGCTCTCTTTGTGTGTTTGTTGTGTCTCTGTGCTTGTGCTGATGTCCTTGCTGCCTGCATGCGCCCTTCGCGCACTCATTAATTGTGTGCTCTTGCTGTTATTATACTGTATTATACTGATGATGTCCTACATTCGTTTGATCTATTGTCATACTATTGGTCTATTGCTATTTGTGTCTACTGTATGTTTGCTAGTGCAATAGTACAACAGTGTGTATGTGTTTATCTCTTGTGCTTATTGTGCTGTGTGAATGTGTCTCTTGTGCGCTTGACCGTATTAGTATACTGCATGTGTGATGCTATTATCTTTTCTACTCTTGTATTGTTATTGTGTATGTGTTTGCATTGTTAGTATTTGCTCTTGTTTTAATAGACTCTATTAAATAAAAAGAAATGTATTCAACTAAAATAAGAGTTGAATACATTTCTATATTTATTTCACTTTATTTTGTTGTCAACAACTTTGTTGTATTGCTTTCTTCTATATTTCTTTTTCTGGGGATTTGTAGACGGTCTGTTGCAGGTACCTCGCGCGATCGCGCCAATAGACGTCTATAGGATTGTCAGATTTTTTCCAGATAGAAAACAAAAGAAAGCTAAGTGGGGGTGGGTTTTCGGGCAAAAAATTTTTTCGAACATGTGTTTTGATTTGGCCTGGTCACAACTCTTTCAAAATGAATTTTCAATTTCAAGACACGAGCAACTCTTTCAAAACCAATTTTTAATTTCAAGACACGAACAACTCTTCCTAAATCGTTTTTTAAATTCAAGAAACGAAAATACTTACTCATCTCCATATAGTTGTCCAGAAATCCTCTTTCCCAAGTCCATACTGGAAACCACATCCCCAGAAGCCCATTTTACAGTTTCCGCATCTATCATATCATTTTCATCAATCCACTGTTTACATCTTAAAAACTTATACTGGCAATATCCTTCCAGATACTTCCCCAGTGTAAATCCTGCTCTTACTTCTGTGATAACGTCTTCCGTACTGCATAAATAGCTCTCAGAACCAATATGCTCACCGCTACCACCGCACATACTACACTCAATTTCTTCTCCATTTGCCGCAACTACTTCTCCTGTTCCATTACAATATTCACATTTCTCTACAACAGCTTTCAACTTTTTCCTATAAAACTTAATTACATCTCCAACATTATACTTCGTCTTAAAAACCATTGCGCTTTACCTATTTTTTCCCAATAAATCTTGTAATTTTTGGGGAATTTCCTCACCAAGCTCCTCCAAAATTTCTTTACATGTCACATATTTTGACATATCTTCAGTATCTTCTTTAGATACGCAAATATACTTACCGCATGTTCCAAAAACAATTTCATCACCTGTTCCAATACCAAAACGATGTCTTAACCCGGAAGGAATTGAAATCCTTCCGAGCGCATCAACTCTGCGCGAAATATTTTCTGGAACAACATCCATACTCACATTCATGCGCTTAACCCTCCGGGGTACTCTTTACAGGCGTTTCCGCAGGAGTACCTTCATCCTCTTTATTACCCGTAGGAGCAGCAACGCAAAAGATATGCCATATATATCCCTCTTCATCCTTCACCGTACCGCAATACCCTGCGTTATCCATAACTTCTTCATCACCACCAGTCAGTTCCCAACCAGTACCAATTTTAAAGAAGTCAAGTGCTCTCTTCTCCTGAATCTTATCATCAAGAATAACCCACACAACAGGCTCACCATATTGTAGCTTAGCCTGCAAAACCTGTTTAATCGGGCCTTCACAATGCCCAGGAACCTTATATTTCCAAATCTTTACCATTTTCTTTCTTTTCCTTTTCCTCTTGTTCTTTCTTCAACATCTCCTCATGGTATTTTTCTGCGGCTTCATCTGCTAATGCAGCCGCGTAAATCATCGCATATAAGCATACCATAAAAAATGCTACAACAGCTAAAATAAATAGCACTAATAGAATCATTGAAAAATCCTTTCTTTATTTTCTATTTATATTATATCATAATTTTTTTTAACAGTCAATTTTTTAGCAATAAAGCTCTCCCAATAGAGACTTGACAGTTAGCAAAAATTTTGGTACAATTAGATTAATGGAGGTATTCAAAAATGGTAAAATTAGATTATACTTTAGAATCTCCAGAGGAACGATTAGCATTAGTCGAAAAGATTCTTGAGGAAAACCCCGGACCAAATAATTCCTATTTAGAAATCTTGGCTGACTATCTGGTTCTTTGTATGGAGAAAAAAGAGAAAAAAGAGCGTAAAATTCTTACAGAGAATCGCATGGCAACAATCAACAAAAGAGAAACATCATTTGAAGGGCTAGTTGCTCAATTTGAAAATGGTGAAGATGGCATATATAATTTAATAACAGATAACAAGAAAAATCAAATATTTTAGCCTAAGATTTCAATAACAAAAAAAGATTTAGAAGAAATTCCTTATTTATTATAGATTAGAGAAGCGATTGCGTTTTGGGAGGAAAAATTAAAGACAGCCTCAGGACGTAATGCTTTCATCATTAAATCAACAATTATTGATTTGCGGAAAGACCAATATATTGTAAAAGAAGCTTTTCGACAACCAGTAGTATTAAAAACAATTACTAGGACTCGTTCTTATATTCCTTTTGATGAAAGTATTACATTCGATAAAGATGGCTTTTGCGTGCCGCACGGCGTCTCATTCCTTGACCCAAATGTTTGTTCTGCGGTTTTGTGTAATTATTCACGTCTAAAAGAGGATTGTTGGGGTAATTTTGAAAAAGATACTTGGTACTTTATGGAAGACTTTGATGCGCTTTGCGGCAAAGCTCTTGCGGATTACCCTATGTACGAACGCATTGTCTAGCTCAAGATCGACGGTAAACAGAACATCGAGATCCAAGAAACTTTAATTGATGAATTTGGAATTAAACATAGTTTAGAATACATTTCTAGCCTTTGGCGCAAAAAAATCCCAAGTCTTATTGCTTCTGCTGCAGAAGATGAGTATCTCGATTGGTATTATTTAGAAGTAGAAAAAGGTAAATATAAGCGTTGTAGTAGATGCGGTCAAATCAAACTTGCCCATAATAAATATTTTTCAAAGAATAAAACATCAAAGGATGGCTTTTACAGTATTTGTAAATGCTGCCGCAATAAGAAAAAAGTCCCAGTTATGATTGCCGTGGACAAAAAAAGCTAATTCTTATCACGCGTTTTTTGATGTTATATAGGAGGTAATATTATGGCAAAAAATGATAAAGCTTATTACTGCGAAAAATGCGGTAAAACAATGAACGCAGATAATTTTTATACTTCTAATAATCTGGAAAAATACCCTAATGATGGAAAATTAAATCAATGCAAAAAATGTATTACAATGCATGTAGATAATTATCGGCCAGAAACTTACCTATGGATTTTAAAGGAAATTGATGTTCCATATATTCCAGAAGAATGGAATAAAATTTTGCAATCGTATATTAACGCAAATAGAAAAATGACAGGTTTATCAGTGCTTGGTAGATACCTTTCAAAGATGAAGTTAGTTCAATTCTGTAATGCGCGCTGGGCTGATACAGAAAAACTACAAGAGTTAGCACAGAAAAAGATTCGTGAGACTATGAGGCGTCAAGGCTATAGTGAGGCTGACATCGAAGAAACCATTATGAAAGGTACTGTGCCGATTCCTGAGAATGTCTCAGAGCCACCTGCGCCGACCCTTCCTCCGCCAAATGTTGATGACTATTTTGCGCGAGTCTCTGGTGGTGAGGTCGATGATGACGAGTTCGATGAGGAACTCACGGACGAAGACCGCAAATATCTAAGACTGAAATGGGGCAAAGCCTATAAACCTGAAGAGTGGGTGCGCTTGGAGCAATTATATAACGAGATGATGGAATCTTATGATATTCAGTCTGCTGGACATATCGACATCCTTAAAAAGTGCTGTAAGACATCCCTTAAAGCTGATTAGCTCTTGGATATAGGTGATGTTGAAGGCGCCCAGAAGATGGTTCGTATGTATGATATGCTTATGAAAGCTGGTAAGTTCACAGCAGCGCAAAATAAAGGTGAATCTGGTGATGCTGTTGATTCTGTGAGTGAATTATTTGCATTATGTGAAACAGATGGTTTCATTCCCCGCTTTTACACAGATGGACCGCAAGATAAAGTCGATCGTACTATTCAAGACTTACAGAACTATACAGGTACATTAATTAGAGAAGAACTTAACCTTGGCAACTTAATTGAAGGAGCTATAAAACAAATCGAAATTGATAAGCAAAAAGAGGCTCAGCAAGATGCGGATGCCGCAGATGATGACGATCTTCTTGAGCAAGAGTTATTCGCAGATACCAATACAGAAGTCACAGATGAGGATTTTTCTGAGTTTAATGATTGGGAAGAATCAGAAGAAGCCGAACAAGATGAGTTATACAAAAAACTTGAAAGTGGTGAATTGTAATGGCACTTGCGGATTTGATGCAGTTAAATAAAAATCGTAAAAAGATTGGTATTTCTGAAGAGCGTATTGAAGCTATTAAGCCAATATTGCGCCAATACATTGGCTATTGGCGTGAATATCCAGATATGTTTGTGGATTTCTTACAAACCGGCAAGGACGGAAAAATACCAGATAATGGTTTACATTTTTATTTTTATCAACGAGTTTTTTTGCGCGTCGCTATGCGTTATAAATATGTATACATGGTATTCCCCCGTGCATACTCTAAATCATTCTTATCAGTTTTAACATTAATGTGTAGATGTGTATTATACCCACGTTGTAAGCTCTTTGTTACTTCTGGTGGTAAAGAGTAGGCTGCTGGTATCATTAAAGAAAAAGTTAGTGAGATTTGTACTCTTGTGCCGGCGTTTGAGTGTGAATTGGACAGACGGCGCACAAGAGAAAGTAAAGATTATTGTATTTATGTATTTAAAAATGGTTCATATTTTGATAATATTGCGGCAAGAGAGACTTCAAGAGGCAAGCGTAGACATGGTGGCTTAATCGAGGAGGCCGTTGGTGTAGATGGACAAATCCTTAGTGAAGTTATTATTCCTACTATGAACGTTTCTCGATTGTGCATGGATGGTACAATGCATCCAGAAGAAACATTGAACAAAAGTTAGATATTCGTTAATTTTTTTGGACAAAAAGTTACAAAATATTATCTTTGTTTTTCATATTATATGAAAGGAGATAATATATTATGTTATATTATATTTATAAAATTGAAAATTTAGTTAATCATAGAAAATATATAGGCTTAACTAATAATATTGCTCGTAGAAAAGCAAGACATTTTACTGATTTAAAAAGAAATGTGCATGATAATTCTTTTTTGCAAAAAGAATATAATATTTATGGTAAAGATAATTTTTCTTTTTCAGTTGAATTTCAAGATGATGTTACTTTTGAACAAATTGGGGAAAAAGAAAAAGAATTTATAAAAAAATATGATAGCTATAAAAATGGCTATAATCAGAATGAAGGCGGTAATTTTGGTCCTAGTAATGGAGGGAGCCATTTGACAGAAAGCGATATTTTTAATATTTTATCAGCCATAGAATTTATGTCTAGACCTGGACAAGTATTATCAGACATTTTTAATGTAAGTAGAACAACAATCAGTAGAATAAAAAGAGGAATTAATCATAATTAGTATAAAATCGAATATGATAATTTGCCATTGGAAGATAGATAGCAAATTTTTCAAATTTTTTGTAATGCTTATGATTTAACAAATCTAAAAAATTAGAGCAGTAAATTAGTCTCAAAAAGATAGTTATCAAAAGAATAGGTTTATTTAATTTTATTAAATGAAGAATTGAATAGACCGATTACTATTGATGATATTACAATAAAAATGAATGTAAATAGTTCAAATACGATTTATTGTATTTTGAGAGGCGAAACTTATAAAGATTATATTGATGATTATAAAAAGATAACTGAGTCTGAAAAAAATAAATTAGCGACTTTATTGAGAAATCAATATTGTAAAACCCCTTGAATTGCGGGAAAACCTAGAACAGGCAATCCGCAGCCAAGCTTTTATTAAATAAATAAAAAGAAGGTTCAACGACTATCCGAAAGGAGTAGGTTATAAGCGATTGATAACCGAAGTGGGGGGCATCTAAACGGTTAGGCCGTAGATGATGATATAGTCTACTCTGCATAGGAATATGCAGCAGCGCAAGCGTAAAAAGTGTAGCGAACTTTTTAGAATATAAAGGAACAACCGCGGGGTGGAAAGGCACATTCGCTTACGATAAATTAATACAGATATTAGTCTGGATGATTACCGAGCCTGAGAAAGCCTTTGTAATGGGTGGAACCTGGCGTATCCCTGTGTTAGTAAAATTATTGGATAAAAACTTCTTGCAAGATTTGAAGAAAGACGGTACCTATAATGATGCTTCTTTTGATCGTGAATATGAAAGTAAGTGGTCTGGTACTATTGAAGATTCTTATTTCAATGGCGAACAATTTGATCGTAATAGAATTCTTAAGCAGCCTGAGTATGAATACTCCGGTCGATCAAGCGCAAAGAGTTTTTATGTTATCTCAGTCGATGTTGGTCGCAAAGGTTGTCAATCTGTTGCGTGCGTTTGGAAGGTAATCCCACAGAGCGTGGGAGCGCATATTAAATCATTGGTAAATATTGATACTCGTTCAGATGAACATTTTGAATCACAAGCAATTTGGATAAAAGGGTTACATTATAAATATAAAGCTCGCCGCACTGTCATAGATGGTAATGGCGTTGGTCTTGGCTTAGTTGACTATATGGTAAAAACGCAAATCAATCCAGATACAGGAGAAACATATCCTGATTTTGGAGTTTATAACGATGATGAATCTTACTATAAAAAATATCGTACCGATAGTTGCGAACAAGATGCTTTATATATTATCAAGGCTAATGCGCCGATTAACACCGAAGCGCACTCTAATGCTTTAGTTCAATTATCTTCTGGAAAAGTAAAATTGTTAATAGATGAACGTGTTGCAAAACAAAAATTATTAGGAACAAGAATGGGTTAGAATATGACCCCTGAGCAAAGGGCAGATTATTTAAAACCATTTACCTTAACTTCCATATTAAAAGAAGAAATGATGAATTTGCGGGAAGAAAATGAAGGTGTAAACATTATTTTAAAACCTGCAAACAAAAGGATTAAGAAAGATAAATTTTCTGCATTTGAGTATGGATTATATTATATAAAAGAAGAAGAAGAAAATAAGAAGCGTAAGAAAAAATTTAATGCTAAAGAATGGCGTTTATTTAATTAAGGGAGGTAGATTATGCGAGCTTCAAGAGGAGAAATAAAGATCGAAGAAATTTTAATAGAATCTGGATTACATTTTGAAGAAGAATATGCATTTGCGGATTTAAAGAGTACAAGAGGTATACCTTTAAGATTTGATTTTGTTGTGTTTGATGATGATGGTGCTATTGATTTTATAATTGAATATCAAGGCAAATAGCACTATGAACCTTCTGCCAAATTTGGCGGTAAGCGTGGATTTTATCAACAACAATATAATGATACGCAAAAAAGACGCTTTTGCGCTTTGCATGATTTTAAATTAATTGAAATCCCTTATACAGAAGAAGATTTAATTTCTTATGATTATATAATGAAAAAAGCAGGATATTGAGGAGGTATAATATGCCAGAAAACCAAGATCGTTAGTCTCAAATCCGAGATAAAGGTTTTAATATACTCAAAGCTCCTACTTCTGCTACAGAAAGTTATGCTAAATTAAAGATTGGTACAAGATCATTTGATGATGCAGTTCTTGATTTACATTATTATGACAAGCTTGATCGTCGTGAATTCAGAAGCAAAGAATTCGTTATGACAGCATTAATCAATAATGATGTAGAACTATTGCGTGAGATATCTCGATTTTATTATAAGACTAATGGTATCTATCAAAAGATTGTGAATTATTTTGCTTCTATGTATAGATATGACTGGTATATGGTACCTGAGATTTTAAACGATAAAGCAAACAATGATAAAATCGTAGATGAGTTCATGAAAACACTAAATTATTTTGATGCAACTCACATCAAAAAATTGTGTGGTGAATTCGCATTGAGTGTTATTCGTGATGGTATATATTATTGCTATGCCTACGAAGGTGCGCATAGTATTTTGTTTCAAGAATTGCCTTGGAAATGGTGTCGTTCCAGATACAAAATTGCGGGAGTGCCTGCAATAGAATTTGATATGTCGTTTTTCGATACTAAATTTTTAGATGTCGGATATCGTATGCGCGTTTTAGATTTATTCCCACAAGAGTTTAAAGAGGGATATATCTTATATAAAAAAGGTAAATTACCACCAGATGATATTTTAACAGATGGTGTAAAAGGTAAAGGCCGTTGGTATTTACTTAAGCCTGGGTGCGCTTTTTAGATTGGCTTATATGGCTTAAATGGTTTACCATTATTTGTAAATGCGATTCCCGCACTTATTGATTTAGATATGACCCAAGGTATTGATAGACAAAGACAATTACAACAATTATTAAAGATTATTGTTCAAAAGTTGCCTCTCGATAAGAATGGTGACTTAATCTTTGATATTGATGAAGCAAGAGATATTCATAATAACGCAGTTGAGATGTTACGCAATGCTATTGGCGTTGACGTTTTAACTACTTTTGCAGATATTGAAGGCATTGATGTGTCTGATGCTAATAAGACTGTTACTGATGACTCATTAGGCAATGCTGAGCGCACAGTCTATAACTCAATGGGTACGTCTAAAAACATCTTTAATACAGATGGAAATTTAGCTCTTGAAAAATCAATTTTAGCAGATGAAGGTTCTTTAAGAGATTTAATTCTTCAGTTTGAAAACTTATTTGATTCTCTTGCGCAGATGCGCAGTACAAATAAGAAGAAATGGAATTTTAGATTCTATATGTTGCATACAACATAGAATAATTATTAGGCGTTATCAAAATTATATAAAGAGCAAACTCAGATAGGTTTCTCTAAGATGTTACCTTAGATTGCTCTTGGTCAGAGTCAAAGTTTTATTCTTAATAGTGTATTATTCGAAAATGAAGTGTTGAACTTGAGTGCGATTATGATCCCACCGCTTATGTCTTCTACTATGAATATTGAAACTATTCAATAGGTAGGTAGTAAAGGCACAAAAGCAACATCAAATCAACAAACTTAGGGCAATACAAGTCAAAGTAGCACTTCTGGAACTTAGAATAATGTAGGAAGACCAAGCAAAGAATAGGACCAATTAAGTGAAAAGACTCTAAAGAATAAAGAAACAGCGAGTTAAAAGGAGATATTTGCATGAACACAAGCATTAAAATGAATACTCCTTGTGAGTTAATCAACGTAACTCCTTTAAACCCACTTATTTCACATTGTTAGATTAAAGTTTGTTACGTTGGTGAATAGCCAAATAGAAATAATAGTATTATAACTAAAGAAGTGGCAACTAATATTGCACAATCATTGCCGGGTAGCCCAATTGTGGGTTATTATAATAAAGACAATGGAGATTTTGAAGAACATACTCGTGTTATTGATATTGATAAAGAGACAAGATCAATTGTTTGGAAAGATCAAACTAAGCCTTATGGTTTTGTTGATTTAAATGCGCAGGTTTGGTTTTAGGATTATTTAGATGGTGATACAGTTCATACTTATCTTGTAACAGAAGGTTACTTATGGACTGGGCAATATCCTGAAGCGCAACGTATTATAGATCAAGGCAATAATTAGTCTATGGAATTAGACACAAAGACTTTGCGTGGCTCTTGGACACAAAGTGATAATAGCAATATGCGCTTTTTTATTATTAATGACGCTATAATTTCAAAATTATGTATTTTAGGAGATGATTTCGAACCTTGTTTTGAAGGTTCTCAAATCACGAAATTTTCTTTTGAAGATGGATTTAATGAAAGATTATATTCGTTAATGACAGAAGTTAAAAAATTGAAAGGAGGCAACCTTACAATGGATGAGAATGTAAAGAATGAGGCAGGTTTACAAGCTACTGAACCTACTCAAGAAGAGAATCCTAATCCAGAGGTTCCTGCTCAGGAGAATGAACCAGCTGAAAATGAGCCTAAGCCAGAAAATAATGCGGCTGCCCCTGAAGCGACCGCAGAACCTGAACTTATTTCTGAACCAGAACCAGCTGCTGCAGAACCTGAAGCTGATCCTGAGCCAGAAAATCAGCAAGAAAATGAGGGCGAAGGCGTTCAATTTAGCTTAGCAGATTTTCAAAATCTATAGGAAAGTTATTCTAATCTTTAGAATGAATTCAATGGACTTCAAACTCAATATAACGAACTAAAGGAGTCTTATGACGCTTTAGTAGAGTTTAAAAATACAAAAGATAGAGAAGATAAGCAATCTATGATTGATAGTTTCTATATGCTTGGCGAAGAAGATAAGAAAGACGTTCAAGATAATATAGATAAGTATTCTCTTGATGAGATTGAAGCAAAACTCGCAATTATTTGTGTACATAATAAATTAGATTTATCAGGTAAAACAAATAATGAACCAGAAACTACATTTAGTCTAGAAAATGTAGAAGACGATTCCGAAAATACTAACATTCCTGCATTAGTCAGTGTTCTTCGGAAAAACAGAAAAAACGAAAATTAATGGGAGGAAAATTAGATGGCTAAAACACGTTTAGGTAAGGCTACATTTGTTGAGCGTGGCTATGGTCAAGTTGAACCAAACCATCTTTCTGCTCAAAGAACTGGACAGGTATATGCTCAGTTACCAGCAGCCGCAAATATCGACCTTCTTGAAAATGGCCAATTCGTAAAATACAATTATGAAGCTGGTGTTGTTGATTTCCAAGGCGAGGGCGAATGGATGTTAGTCTTCAATGAAGTAAAGGTCTATCGTCCAGGCGAGTCAGAGTGTGATTTCGCTATGATTAAAGATAATTATGTTGCTCGTATTTATAGTCCTATTGATGGTACTGTTATGGAGCAGCAAACTCAACCACGTTATTATGGTGGTAAAGATGCCGATGGTAATGATATTCCTAAGGTAGTAACTAAGGCAGATCCATGGGAAATGGATTCTACTGATAACCCATTTGCCGCTTTATTTGATTACGGTGGACCAAAGGCTATGCCTACAAATACAAAAATGGTTCCTCGTGTTCTGAAGACAAATGTTGGCGATATTTTTACTACAAATACAATCATGGCTACTGCTGCTCCTGCTATTGGCGCACATTTCCATGTTGGTGCTGATGGATACTTAACTGCTGGTGATGGCGCTGGCGGAATCGATCCTACATTCCAAGTAGTAAAGAATTATGACCTTGGTGATCGCCAAAGAGCTGTTAAACTTATGAGAATTAACTAATGAAAGGAGATAGAGCAATGTTATTAAAAATTGAAGATCTTGTAAAGCTTGCGAAGATCGCAGCTCATGCTAATCCCTCTACTCCTGTTGCTTACAGCTTTAATGGAGAGAACTTTAGCTATAATGAAGTACAGGATACTCTTCGTGCTCAATTTGAAGAGTTAGCTCCTGACTATCGCGGATATAGAGAAAACAAGAATACAATTTTCCGCATTATTGAAGAGACTCTTTCTGAAATCGTTCCAGAGAGAATTAAACAAAATTATGAGCAGTTTGCTGAAGTTAAGCACTATGCTCAAGGCGATAAGCCTATTTTCCGTAGAAAGACAAACATCCACAACCGCAATCGTGGTAAGCAGTTCGTGACAAGAGTCGGTCTGGCTGGTATCTATGAAGTTTGGAAGCTTGGTTCAGCACAAGAGAGCTTCGAAGTTCCAACTTCTGCTATTGGTGGTGCTGCTCAGATTGGATTCGAAGAGTTCCTTGACAAGCGTGTTGATTGGGCTGAATTAGTAAATATCCTTTATGAGGCAATTGATGATTTAGTATTTGAAGAAATCGGTGCTGCTCTTGGCGAGGGTATTAATCAGCTTCCTGCTGTAAACCGTGTAGTTGCTAATGATTTTGATGAAGCTACTTTTGATGCTTTATTAAATCAAGCAAAGATGTATGGTAATGTTACTATTTATTGTACAAATGAATTTGCTGTTAAGATGATTCCGAAGGAAGCTTGGAGATACACTGAAGCTATGAAGGATGAACTTTACAGAACTGGTCGTTTACAAGGTTATAAGGGCGAAAGAATTGTTGTTCTTCCTAACGCTTATAAGACTGCTTTTGCACAAGAGAAGGTTATTGATCCTAGCCTTTGCTGGATTATTCCATCTGGCGCAGATCAAAGACCTGTAAAGGTTGCTTTTGAGGGTGATCTTTATACTAATGAATTTGAGAACTATGACTGGTCTCGTGATATTCATATGTACGAGAAGGTTGGTGTTTCTTGCATGATGGATAATGCTATTCACGTATACAAAGATACTAGTTTATCTAAGACTGGTGTATTCAACTTAAAGGATAATGTTACTAACCCTGTTGATATCAGAACTCCTGAGGATGGTGGATCGAACCAGGGAAACCAGTAGCCGTAACAGCTTCTAAACTTGCTACCGCACCTGATGATGCGAACAAAGCTACATCTCAAGCTAATCAGGACGCTGTTACAGTAACACAAAATGGTAACACTATTACCATTACCGGTAGCCTTGATGCATTAAATAGTTTTGCTTCTACGAATCCTGCACAAGGCAGTGGTAAGTGGATTGGTTTAGATTTAAATACTGGACTTGACACAATTGTTGGTGCTACATGGGGAGATTCTTATAAATTGACTCAAGAAGATGTTGATGAAGCAGCTTCTGTAGGACTAGGTGCTGGTCACATTATTTTCTGGAC